>SMUY01378194.1_pt1 | contig 19463 bp, 22 predicted proteins | sample 2456441 | NCBI WGS metagenome assembly SMUY01 (sample SAMN11095931, study PRJNA526329) | marine sediment metagenome | biome: Marine sediment; feature: Surficial sediment; material: Deep marine sediment; isolation source: Hadal surficial sediment | place: Pacific Ocean | collected 2014-11 | depth...
CGGTTTTATCAGGGTGAGGATTAATCCGATCAGGCCTGCACAGTCAGGCTTGAGAAATTTCCCTCAGGCAACGTCCTTTTCTTCGAGGCTTTCGCGTGACAGGTCGTGCAGTTTTACTGGCAGTTCACGAATTCGTTTACCAGTTGCGTTGAATATTGCATTGACCAGGGCGGGTGCTATGGCTGGCGTTCCAGGTTCGCCGGCGCCACCGATTTTCTCGCCACTGTTGATGATGTAGGTTTCGATTATCGGTGACTCATGCATACGCAGCATTTGATAATCGTGAAAGTTGCTTTGTGCTACTGCGCCGCGATGTATGGAAATGTCACTGTAAAGCGCGGCGGTCAATCCATAAACAATGCCACTTTCCATTTGGGCTTTGATGCCATCCGGATGCATGGCAAAACCGGCATCCACTACGCAAATTGCACGATGCGGCCTTACCTTGCCATCGGTAATGTCAACCTCGACAACCTGGGCAACGATGGTGCCGAATGACTTGTGGATCGCGATCCCGCGGCCCCTGTTCTCTGGCATAGGCGAACCCCAGTTCGCTTTTTCCGCGGCGAGATCCAGGACTTTCTGGAATCGTGGCGCATCGGCAAGCAGGTCGTGGCGATACTGATAAGGGTCCGCATCGGCCGCGATTGCAACTTCATCGATAAAAGACTCGGTGAAAAACGCGTGCAGGGAATGATCGACACTACGCCAGAAGCCCCAGGGCACGTGAGTCTTTGATTCTGCGTAGTGAATGAACTGGTTGTCAATGCCATAAGGAATGTAGGGCGCTTCGATCGGGTCATGTTTTTCGACGTATTGATTGACCCAGGCAACAGGCTTGCCGGAGCTGTCCAGTGCTGCCTTGAAACGGCTGATACTTGCCTGGCGATAATGGTCGTGTCGCATGTCTTCTTCGCGCGACCAGATCAGCTTCACCGGATACGCGACGTCCACGGCGATACGCGCTGCCTGCACTGTATAATCAGAAAATGCCCGACGCCCGAATCCACCCCCCAGGTACTGGTTGTGTAAAATCACTTTGTCCGCATCCATATCGATGGCTTCGGCAGCGTCCGCTGCAAAGCCCAGCGGGTTCTGCGTGCCCGTCCAGAGCTCGCAAATATCGTCATGCGCCCACGCGGTGCAGTTCATGGGCTCCATCGGCGCGTGTGATAAATATGGCACACGATATTCCGCTTCAACAATTGAACTCGCATCAGCCATTGCAGCATTCGCATCGCCAATCTGTTTGTCGATAATTTCGTCGCCATTGTCGAGTGCTGCATCCATGTCATTTGTAAACTGATTGAAGATATCGCTTTGCTCTACCGCTTCGTTGCCCGTTGCCTCGAATTCGACAGCCAATTTATCCAGTGCCTGTTTCGCTTGCCAGTAACCATCAGCGACAACCGCGACGGCATCACCAAGGTTCACCACCTTGCGTATGCCCGGCATGTCCTGGATAGACGCCTCATTAATCGACTTAACTTTCGCGCCAAATACCGGTGCTGCTTTTACGGTCGCGTATTTCATGCTCGGTAGCACTACATCGATGCCAAAAAGAGCGCTGCCATCAACTTTGGCCGGCACATCGAAACGCTGCACATCCGTGCCCATAATGGTGAATTCATCCGGCGTCTTGAGCCGTGGCTTGGCCGGTTGAGATAAATCTGCTGCCTGTTTTGCAAAGTCGGCGTAGGGCGCGGATCGATCACTTGCCCGGTGGAAAATGCGACTTTTGCGAGCGCTCAGCTCATCGACAGGTACGTCCCAGGTATCAGCCGCGGCTTGCAGCAAAACTGACTTCACGGCGGCTCCCGCAACACGCATGCCGAGCTGGCCGGTCGTTGCTACAGACGTGCTGCCGCCGGTTATCTGCAGGTTCATCGACTTGCTTGCGGTCAGGAAGATGCCGTCCACGGTGCCGATCAGGAATGCCGGAAAGTCCGGTTCCCCCAATGTAAAGCCTTTCGCCAGCGCATAATTCGCATATTCTTTGTGCGCCGGCGCTTCCATCATCTTAACCAGCTGCCAGTCCGCGTCCATCTCGTCCGCAAGCATCATGGCGAGTGTCGTGTGCACGCCCTGGCCCATTTCCGCGTGCGGAATGACCGCGGTAATCGTGTTGTCAGGGGAAATCTTGACCCATACGTTGAACACGGTTTCAACATCCGTTGCGATCAGTCCGGCTACCTTGTCCGCTCGATTGCCGGGGCGAATGGCGACACCGATGACAACGGCACCGCCTGCAAGTACACCGGTTGTAATGAATGCGCGTCTGCTCCACTTACCCACTGACAGTGGCTCCCGTAGTGGTGGCAGCTGAGGCCGCTCGCTTGATGCCGGCTCGAATACGCGAATACGTTCCGCAACGACAAATATTGCCACTCATTGCAGCGTCGATGTCGGCGTCACTTGGTGATGGATTGTTATTGAGCAGGGCAACCGCGGCCATGATTTGTCCTGACTGACAATAACCACATTGTGGCACCTGTTCGTCAATCCACGCCTGCTGCACCGCGTGCAATCCAGGTTCATCGCCGCCAATTCCCTCGATCGTCGTGATTTCCTGCCCGGTCACTGCCTGCACCGGCGTTACACAGGAACGAATCGGGATGCCATTCGCATGCACCGTACAAGCGCCACACTGCGATATGCCACAACCGAACTTGGTACCGATCAGGCCTACCTGCTCGCGAATCACCCACAAAAGCGGCGTGGATGGATCGACGTCCAGATCATGTGTCTCGCCGTTGACGTTCAATGTAATCATGCTGTGAGAATCCTAGAATAGCTAGGTTGACACCCTACTCCAAGGTTATTGACGCAGCAAATCGAAGCTGTTTTTTTGATCCCGCCGCTCAATTATGCAATTTTCGCGATAGACTGCCCATTGCTGCACAGGGGAAGCATTTGCATTGGCCACAAAAATACTAAGAAACCTGCAGGGTCTGGTCACTTTATCCGCGTGTGCGTTGAACACGATCTTCTGGTTCGTGCCGCTCATGGCGCTTGCGGTTTTGAAGCTGGTTATTCCGCTTAAACCATTCCGCCGCCTGGTTACGCGCTGGTTGATGGCGATAGGTGAAAACTGGATCGCTTGCAATGCCTGGGTTTTCTCACTTGGCAACGCGACGAAGTGGGATATTCGTGGATTGGAGGGCCTGAGTAACAAAAAGTGGTACTTCGTTTTCGCCAATCACCAGACCTGGGTGGACATCATCGTGCTGCAGACTGCGCTGAACAGGCGCATCCCGTTTTTGAAGTTTTTTATAAAACAGGAGCTGATCTGGTTTCCATTTCTTGGTATCGCCTGGTGGGCGATGGATATGCCATTCATGAAGCGATACTCGAAATCGTATCTCGCAAAACATCCGGATAAAAAAGGCCAGGATCTGGAGGCCACTCGCAAATCTTGCGAAAAATTTCTCGATACCCCGACGTCAGTAATTAATTTCGTCGAAGGTACGCGCTTCACACAGGAAAAAAGGAAGAAACGGGCCTCGCAATTTGAGAATTTGTTGCCGCCACGCGCCGGAGGGGTTGCACTGGCGTTGACATCAATGGGCGGCATGCTCAATGCGATCGTTGATATTACGATCGTCTATCCTACCGGCCCCGCGAATTTCTGGGACATGATGTGTGGCGAATTTGATCAGGTCATCGTCGATATCGCGAAGCGCCCGGTGGACGACTGGATCGTTGCCGGCGATTACCAGAATGACCGCGAATTCCGCAGTAAATTTCACAAATGGCTTACACAGGTTTGGCAGGAAAAGGATGAGAAAATTGGTGCGCTCAGCGGAGGTGGCGATTGAATCCCTGGTGCTGCAGCGAAAAAACCACCGGCATGAGCGATATGCCGTAAACTACCGGCTTACCCATATCACCCTGTTGGACCCATGACATGTCAATCAATCACCATTACGACACGGTCGCGTTCGACAAACGTGATAACGCGACGATGCTGTTTTTTGCGCGCACCACGCCGGGTGGTGATATCGACGACTATCTGCTGTTGATGCGCGCCGAGGGCGAGGATTTTGACGAGGCGCTCTATATTGAAATCAATGAGCGCCAGTTTGCCGGTCACGACCTTATTGACGATGCACAGCTAAGCGGCAACATGTTGATCCTCACGTTGCACGAACCGGCAGCCGAATTGGATGGTGCGTCAGAGATCGTCCTGACCTATGACGACTCGGCGGAAAACAAAGCCAATATGGAGTCGGGCGCATTGCGTGTACTGGCTGATAAATTATCCGGCGGTCATGCCTGATCGGACAGGTCGTTGCGATGCTCGAACTCCGGCCCAATTGCGAAAACTGTGATCGAGATCTTCCACCGGATTCACCGGATGCGATGATCTGTACCTTCGAGTGCACTTTTTGCCGGCAATGTGTGCATGAAGTCTTCCAGGGTGTTTGCCCGAATTGTAGCGGCAATTTCGAGGCGCGACCCATCCGGCCACAAGCGCTGCTGGAAAAGAATCCTGCCTCGCAACTTCGCGTGACCAGGGATTGATGCCAGCTGCGCAATACAGTGTCTACCTGGTGCGCTGCCGCGACGGTAGCCTGTATACAGGAATTGCCATAGATGTTTCACGTCGCATCGCGGCGCATGAACAAGGCGCGACCGGAGCGAAATACCTGCGTGGAAAAGGGCCGCTGGAGCTGGTTTTTCAACGGCCAATCGGCGATCGTGGCCTTGCGCAACGGGTCGAACATCGCATCAAGCGCCTACCCAGAATAGAAAAAGAAGATCTGCAGAATTTACCGAAACGTATCGATACGCTGATCGATGAATTCGTCGCAACGGAATGACACCCGGTTCGGATGACGAAAAGGCCGCCAATTACGAGAAAATGTCCGGAATTATTTTCGCGCGGTTTCATAAAATAAATCCGACACCTTTTCTGTTACTTTACAGTGCGCCTGCGCAGTAGAGTTGTATCGCCCATCCTCTGTCACGATCTGCCTGGCTGTCGTCCCACACCAGCGGATCATTTTGCTGCTCGAAACCGATCGCAGTTTGACAGTCCATTAATGCTGTGAATATGGGTTGGTTTTCCCGCGACGATAAATCGTTATCGGAAGGGCAGTGACCCCAGAAAATGCCGCTATAAAAAATCTCGCATTGCACCATGCGGTATTCGTTGCTTCCCAGAGGAGGTGGATTGTCCGCAGGTTTTATGCATGAATGCCCCCCGCAAGTGATACCAAACTCATCACCACTGCTACACGCGTTTAGAACGATCAATCCAAAAAGTAACATAATGTATCTCATATCCACACCTTCTGTAGCGACTTCAACTGCCACAAATGATGGCGCCCATACAGCGCTTTGGCCTGACTAAACTATGATTTGTTTCTGATGATGTTCTGATGATGTGTCAACAAACTCAGTTTGACAGAAACTGGCGCCGCACAATCCTGTGAGTGAGCAGTATAAATGTCGGCTTCGGGTTGCTATTGGTTTCGATTCAAACGGACACTTTTTGCAAGGTCAGATGCCGAGGATCACAGCTAATAGAGTTCGATTGGTTCACCAAATATCGGTAGTTCGATCGATACGTTTGCCTCGTCCCCGGCTATCAATTCATCTATCCAGCCAGCCGCCTTGATGACGTCGTCAGCGATTTTCGGAAAAAGTACAACTTCGCCAAACGGTGCGGTGAAGTCATCGAAATGCACAGCGATAAGTCGTTTAACACCAGTCGCCGTGACCGTCTCGCGCCAATATGTATTGACATACTGTTTGCCCAGGCCGGCCAGGCCGCCGATGCCGAGAATGGCAACATCTGCAGATACGCCCAGCAACTCGTCTTCAACGAAGCCCGCGCTGCCTTTGATGAGTGTGGTGCCGCGCGGGTGACCAAGAAGAATTGACCACGCTACGCCTTCCCGCCACTGGGATACGTGCGCAGGTTGTCGCAATGGCGTGTCGATGGTGCCGGGAAACCAGGCTCGGTCATCTGTGCCGATGGGGGCGTGGCGGGATGCCAGCAGCGTGATCGTGAAATTGCCGAACTGGCGTGATTCACCGGCAGCAAGCGTCTGGTATTGGTTTACCGGCACGTCAGCACCTTTAGCGATGTTCGCGGTCGATTGTGAACCAAGAATAACCGCGCTCGTGCGGTTCGCGATATAACCAATATCCATGGCGTGATCGAAGTGAGAATGTGCCGGGACTATTGCTGCGAGTCGATCAATTCGGTATTTGCTCAGCGCGTAATTTATTGTTGCAACATCGGATTTAATTGTCTGCAATGGCAGAAGATCGGTCAAACGAATGCGAGTGAAAGTGCCGTCAATCAGAATTTGTGTATCGCCGTCATCAAACAGCAACGTGGATATGCCAAACCAGGTGACGGTGACAGCAGCATTTGTATCGCGCGAAAGCGTAGCTAGCGGCCAGCCGATATCAGAAACAGGTGCCCGGTCCTGCCACAGTCGGCTCAATACAATCGCCGCCAGCAATAGCAGCACCAGCAGTGCCAGGGCAATATATCGAGTCCATCGAAGCGCCGCATTCATCCAGGCACTCTAGCCCGGACACTTCATGAAGTCACTCGCGCCCTTGCCTGATCTTTGTTTACACACGAAATCTTCCTCCTTCGGGAATACACCGGGTATTCCGCTCTGTCGGAAAATCACGGGTGGAAACAAGTCTCTGTGCATTCATCACGGTGATTCATGAAGTGTCCGGGCTAGGAGTCCAACAAGGGTGGCTCTGAACTCATCAAACTATCCTTGTTGGACTACTAGCATCGAATCCGTTAGCAGCTATTGTCCGACCGCCATGCGTGCAAGATGCCCTGCCAACGGCGCCAGGTAGTTGCCAAGCGCGTAACCGATCAGCGCCATCAGTATGGAAACCGGCACCAGGCTCGGCCGGTGAAATGCCGCCACGATCGGCGCTGACGCGGCGGCACCGATGTTGGCCGCAGATGCAATTGCCACACTGTGTACATCAACGCGGAAAATCTTCGCGCCAAGCAGGCAAAAAGCACCGTGGATGAAAATCCAGATGAATGCGCCCAGCAGGAACGCCGGTGCCTGGCCAAATCCTGCGAGAGTTGCGCGCGCACCCATGCCGGCTACAAATACGTAAATCATCGCCGTGCCGATAGCAGTTGCGTTGGGCAGCTTCGCAACAGGTGTTGTTGAGAGGATCAGTGAAATCGTCGTAATCAGTAAAATACGCCAGGTAGATTCAGAAAGAATAATCTCAAGGCCCGGTGCGCTGGACATCATGGCATTGAAGAAGACACCGGCCAGCGTTGCGGAAACCCAGGTTACGCCAATCGCGATCGCGGCCAGGTAAATGTAATCACGCATGTTCGGTGCATTTTCTTTTTCAACCATCAATGCTGCTGCCGAATCCATCATCCTGATCCGGTCCTCAGGTACGTTGGCCCATTTGTTGAAACGATCCGCGAAATTTTTCGATGCAAGCAGGATTGGCAACCAAACGATGTAGACGACGTTGTCGGCGAGTACGGCCAGGCCGAATTGTTCCGGCGACGTCCCGAGCATTTCACTGGTTGCGGCCATATTGCCGGTTCCACCGATCCAGCTTCCGGCGAGCGCGCCGAAACCGGTCCACGCGTCCGGCGCCAGCCAGCGATGCACGATTACATAGGACACGACGGCGCCAACCACGACACCCGTTGTGCCCATCAACATCACCAGCACGCCCTTACCCATGATCTTTATCGCTGCTGGCACATCGACCTTGATCAGCATCAGCACGATAAACACCGGCAATGCGAAACGGCTTAATCCGGAGTAGACCTCTGAAGAGGCAGGTATTACATCCAGGTTATTGAGAAACACCGGCGTTGCATAGATAAACAGCAGCGGTGGAACGTACTGGAAAAATTTCCACTCAGTAGTCTGTTCGACGAAGAACCAAAACGCGGCGACCGCGCATAAAACGGCAATTACGCCCCCGGAGGAGCTGATCAGAGCTTCGGGCATGATTATGTGGCCTGCTGAATAGGATCGGCAGATTATAGCGGAATTGGAGTGCGATCGATTCTGATGGGACGTGCAGGATTGTTTGGGTAGCGGTTGTTACCTGGCCCGGACTAGGAAAAACCCAGCTGCGCCTGGAAATCATTGCGTGAATCTTCGTCTGTTAAAGTGGCTGACTTGACAGTCATCCATACCGCATCCCAGTCTTCAATCTTGCAAGGGCCAAAGACGAATTTCGCGATGTAGCTGTCGAGGTCCCGTACATGAATGACATTCTTCTCGAGCGGTGAAGTAAATTGCACGGAGCCACTGAATATGACGAGGTTCGCCACCGGAACGTTCGGTGCGGCATTTTGCAATGCCCTGGTCCGGCCTTCATTTTGAATCATCGGGTTCAGAAATTTACGCCGATGGATACCATCAATATTCGTCCACTGCGGCTCATTGGACCCGCCAAATACGACGCCGTTGTAATGTTTCGCCTGAATACAAAGAATGCCGCCTGAGGTAAGAATGGCGAAATCTATATGTGTCAGCCCGCCATATGCACCCGGCAATATAAAATCGTCCATTACGTCTGCTGTCTTGCTACGCAGAATCCTGAGGATTCGTCGCTTACCAATTTTTTTGGTGACGACTCGTGTCACATGCGTCGCGGATGCCTTGAATACCAGGGTTAGCAGCAAGGTTACAGCGATGGCGATGATAAACATGCCTATCCCGGTGTTACCAAGGCCGGTTACGACGTCCGCGGCGGCCTCAGCATCGGCAGCCACGGTTGGCCAGGCGTAAAAAAGACTGGCAAGGCTGATGGAATAAGGCAGTGGTCGGCGAATCATGGCCAGAGACTAGAGGTGAGGGGATTATGACGCATTGTATTCCGTCACGTTTTCGAAATCCGCGTGAATCGCGATGACAGGACTGTGATTCAGTTTACAGTTTCAGGGCTGGCAACGTCGTTCAAGAAGGATTCGGTGGATACGCCAGGAAATACCCGCCGATCTTCGCCACCTTAATGTCAGTGTTGTACGTTCTGCTAAGATTCTCCTCAGTCAGTACCTGATCCTTTGGTCCATCAGCCACTATCTGGCCCTCGCACAGCAGGATTACCCGCTCAATTTCAGGCGGTATCTCATTGAGCAGGTGTGTCACCAGCACGATCGTCTTGCCTTTCTCCACCAGTTGCCTGATCCGTGCCAGGTAGTCGAAGCTCGCGGCCAGATCGAGACCTGCCGTGGGCTCGTCCAGGATAAGAGTATCGGGGTCATGCACCAGCGCACGACCGAGCAGGCAACGCCGTTGCTGTCCGGTCGACATGTATCGCAAAGGGCGATTTGCCAGCGATACAACGCCGAGTTCGTTCATGATGTCATGCGCGTGTTCTTTTTGTGCAGCTGATAGTTTGGTGGCAAGCGCGCCGTGAATACCGACGCTCGAGAGGTATCCGGAAAGCACAACTTCAAGTCCGGTGGTGTTGCTCCGGTAGCGCATTTGCAAGTCGTGCGAAACGATGCCGATGTGCGAACGGAGTTCCCATACATTCCAGCGGTCACGACCGAGAATGCGGACCCATGAATTATCACGTCGCAGCGGATAAAGCTCGCGGTTTATGACTTTCAGAAGGGTCGTCTTCCCCGAGCCATTCGGCCCGAGAATAGCCGCCTGCTCGTGCTGCTCGATCGAGATGCTGAAGTTCTCAAAAACCCGCGTTTCGCCGCGATAAATCGTCGCGTCGTGGATTTCGATCAGGGGTGCTGCGGTCATTGCAGAGGCCAGTGGCAGGTCACTCAAATTTCCTGGCGCCGATGCAGTGGCTTCCATGACTTGTGAGCTTTGTATGCCGGTTCTGCGGTATCAGGCTGATATTCCTCCAGCCGCTCGGCGAGCCATTGGAACCACTCGAACGCCAGTGGATCATCCAGTTCCTCGCGCAATGCGTACGCCCAGTGCTCGAGCTTTCGCCAGAGAATCGTGGTGCTACTGCCTATCAGGTTATTGACCACGATAAAGGGAACGATGCGCTGGAACGTCATAACACCGATATTTTCCATGGTTGCACTGATCAGCATCGCCGCGTCTTCGAGGTTTTTGTTCTTGTCGCGAATCTCCATGACGTTTGTGTCGTCCGGTAAGTGGAGAATCATCTGGTAGGCCGCGGAAAATTTCGCGTTGCCAAAAAATCGGAATAACTCGATCGCAGCGAGCTCCCGTCGTTGTTGGCGAAGCTGGCGCATTTGCAGCATGGCAAAAATCAAACCGCCAACAACGATGATGACGCCCAGAATTTCCGCCAGGTTGGCCATTGTAGAAAGATTAGTCATTGCAAAAATACCTGCATAGTTATAAGAGAGTTGTTATTCGTTTTGGCAGCGTTCATCAGACTTGCTGCATGCGCCACTTGCCGCGTCTGAAAACGAGAACGGCAAGTATAGTCAATATTGATTCTGCAATTACGATCGCAAGAAATACGCCATCCGGCCCGAAGCCGATATCAGTTGCGAGCCAGTAAGCGAGCGGGATCTGTACCAACCAGAAACAGATAAAATTCAGAATCGACGGCGTACGCGTATCGCCTGCACCGTTCAGGGCCTGAATGACGATCATCCCAATGGCATACATGGGATAGCCGATGCCCAGTATGCGCAGGCAGCTGGTGCCATAACGCAGGATTTCCGGCTCGGTTGAAAACCAGGAAACTATCTGTGGTGCGAAAGCAATCATGAGAACACCGAGTACCGTCATGAAAACCGTGTTTATACGTGCTGCAGCCCAGGTCGATTTTTGCGCGCGGTCCGGCTGGTGGGCACCGAGATTTTGCCCGACCAGCGTCGCGGCCGCATTACCGAGGCCCCATGCAGGCAAAATGGCGAACTCGAGAAGGCGCAACGCTATCGTATAGGCAGCGATCGGGGCACTGCCGTACAGGGCGACGATACGCATGATCGCTATCCAGCTCGCGGTAGCGATCAGGAATTGCCCGACGCCGCCAATCGACACCCTGATCATGCGTCTGATGAGCGCCGGTGCGATGGACAAATGCCGTGCTCGACAACGCAATCGACCATTGTTCGTGAAAAGGTAGTAAAAGAGGTACACCACACCGGCACCCCGACCAATCGTTGTCGCTACCGCTGCTCCGGTTACGCCCATTTCGGGAAACGGGCCAAGACCGAATATCAGGCACGGATCCAGAATGATGTTGATTCCGTTTGCGAGAGCGAGAGAACGCAGTGCAACCGGTGCATCGCCCGCGCCACGAAACGCGGCGTTCAACAGGAACAGGAAGATTATGCTGGCTGACCCGCCAAGCAGTATTGCAGTGAATCCTTCGCCTAGCGCCAGTACATCCTGACTGGCACCCATCATGAGTAACAACGCGCCAGCATAGTGATAGCCGCTGATACCAATAGTTATCGCGAGCACTGCGCCAACCCATATTGCCTGCCCTGCGACTTGTGCCGCCTCTTCAGTATCTTTGGCACCGATACGGCGAGATATCATGGCGGTAACGCCCATGCCGAGACCGATGGCTACCGCGTATAACACTGTAATTAGCGCCTCCGTCAGGCCAACGGCGGCGATCGCATTGGTGCCCAACCGGGACACGAATGCAATGTCAACAACAGCGAAGATCGCCTCCATCGCCATTTCCAGCATCATCGGAATCGCGAGCAGGCCGAGTGCACGATTGATAGGGCCGACCGTGAAATCAGTCTCGTTGTCGCGCAGTGCCTCACCGACAAAATTGCGACTGCGTTGCCAGAGAGATTTTTCAGGTTGTATGTTTTCGTAAGTCATTTTTAATTTCTTTCTTTAGCACTGTGCGGGCGTATGAATCGCAGGTACAGCGGACCGATCCGGAATCGCGTCGCCGGACACTCTGCAGATTAGAGAATATTTCGGCTAGGTGCGGGTATCTACTGGCAGCATTGCGGTGTAATTTCCCGCAATAATACTGCCAGGTACACAGTCGAGCTTGACCACGACGGCTAGGGAGATTGCACAGATTGTCGTTTTCATAATGGCTCGATTCCAGGCACTGCCTGAATTTGACTTACGCAGGCATGCTAACCGAACAAACGCGAATGTCAACGGGGATTAGGCTGTCAGCCGCTCAGGTGTACAGCGGATTGGATCCGGTCCTCTTCCTGCTGCCATTCGTCAACAAGATGGCGGTTATCATTTTGCCAGGGGTGAAAATCTTTTCTGAAAAATTTCAGCCAGGGGATAAACATGCGTCGCAGGATTCCTGGCTTGACGAACAGGAATTTCAAGCCGCTCAGCCACACTCGCGGGCTCCATAGCTTGCCATCATTCCGCAGCATGATGAAAAGATTGCGAAATGTATCTTTAAAGAAAAATATCGTGCTGTGAATCATGGCCAGGCGTCGACCCCTGACGGTGCCCCGCACCGCAAGATACACGTCAAACGCCACGGCTTTGTGTTCGGTCTCCTCCACTCCGTGCCATCTCCACAGGCTCGCAACCTGTTCATCGGCGTCTACCAGTGAATCTTTTCGCGTCAGCATATCGTGCGCCATGATGGCGGTCAGGTGCTCGCTTGCAACCGTTCCGGCTAATCGCCTGATGGCTGACATCTCCCGGTTGGCCCATTCGATACGCGCTCGCTCGTTTTTTTCAAAGCGTAGCAGATCGTAACCGCGCGCTTTGCACAACAGTTCGTTGTATTTTTGGTGTTGCAGCCTGTGCGTTGCCTCCTGCGCCTGGAAGCCACCAATCTCGGCCAGCAGTTGTGAATCCTCAACCTGGTCTTTGAAATGTCGGACGCTGTCTATGAAAAATTTTTCGCCGAGAGGGAAAAGCATCGACATCGAATTGAACCATGCGGTGCGGAATGCGTTGCCTCCATGCCAGTCGGTGGCAAGCACGGCCTCAATGTCGAACGACTTTCGGCGGGGTCCAAACTCTAGCCCATCGGGGCTATGGCTTTGCGGCGTGGCTGTCATACGGATGATTGTAGCCCGATTTTTCGCTGAATTGCGGCATCCGGGTGCCAGTTGGCACTATTTGTTTTAAACTACTGCCAGTTTTTGGGAGCCAGTATATGGGTGAGCAGTACAGTCGCGGTCTGACAGCATTTTTCGCAGCGCTCGTCTCGCTTATGGTTTTGGTTGCATGCGACACCAGTTCTACAAATGCCAGTGACGCAGATGCAGCAGCGGGTCGTGGCAATGTCGATGCCATGTCGCGTGAACATGCAAATGATGTTGGTGGACCCAGCGGCGCGGCGGACATCAGTCCGCGGCGGGCTGTCGTCGCGGAACGATTGCCTTATGCCGAAGTGAATGATGAGCTGGTATACGGACACTTTGTATTTCCGGCGGATATGGTTGATCCGTTGCCCGGCCTGATTGTTATTCATGAGTGGTGGGGGTTGAACGACGGGGTGCGAGCAATGGCGGACCGCCTGGCTGCAGAGGGCTTTGTCGTTCTTGCAGTCGATTTGTTCGAAGGCCAGTCGACGCTGGGCCCGAGCGAAGCCCGTACGCAAATGCTTAAGGTGGTCGAAAACCCTGAGTCCGCGAATGAAAATATTCGCCAGGCTTATCATTTTCTCGTGGGCTCCGCTCAGTCACCCCGAATCGGCTCGCTTGGCTGGGGTTTCGGCGGTGGCTGGTCATTGAATTCGGCGTTACTGTTTCCGGACGAGTTGGACGGCGCTGTAATCTACTACGGCCAGGTGACTGACAATGAAGAGCGACTGGCACCTTTGAATGTACCGATTCTTGGCTTGTTCGGCGAGGATGATCGGGGCATAACTCTGGAATCTGTTAACGGGTTTGAGCAGACACTCGAAAATCTGGGCAAGAACTACGAAATTGAAATTTACGCCAATGCGCAACAGGCATTCGCCAACCCAACCGGGAATCGATACAATGCAGAGGTTGCCGAACTGGCCTGGGTAAAAACTCTGGAATTTCTTGATCGATACCTGTCAGTCGATCCCGATTGACGGATCACCCGTTTGTGCCTGATCAGGCTGATCGCAAATCAGGGTTACGTCGAGCGGTTTTGATACGTACATAACTTTTTGATCCGTTTCGCTCTCGCAACGCAGGGATGCATGTGCAGACAAAGCGGCGGAAATAGTAAGCTGTTGCATAGCATTGGTATCACTCGTGACACCCTCGTCCGTGATATGACAAAAATTCTCAACTGCAATCGGACCCATCTGCGCGGCCGGAATGCGGAGTGTCATCTCAACCGGCGACCCGGATGCGAAATCGTCAGCGCCCAGCGATTTGCGGGTATCGGTCACGCTCAATAACAAAGATGTCGGTTTGCGGTTGCGCAGGCAACGGGCATGAATCTCGAAAGTGTATTCAAGCGTCGGTAGTTCAATAAACTTTTTGTTCGCCTCGCGTGGCTGAATCGTTGCAGTCGGTGTATTTGCCACAATCGTAAGTGTGCTGTCCGGCCCGGACTCGCTTTTTCCGGTTGCCGACATCAACAGGAGTAGTGGGATCAAACGGCTTATTTGTGCTGAGTTCATAAGCCAAGGCTACGACATGACCGGCAAAAAACAAGTGTTAATCTTGACTATTGAATGATTGAGATACCGCTGAGAAAATGCGTTCGTCACACATCACCTATCAGATCGCCAGACGAATCATCATTGCACTGGCTGGCAGCACAATTCTGCTACTTGGCGTGATCATGATCCTGACTCCGGGTCCTGCGCTGGTTTTTATTCCGCTGGGCCTGGCGATTCTGGGGCTTGAATTTTCCTGGGCCAGAGCGTGGTTGCGCCGCATACGCGAGCGCATCAGCTCAGAGAATCAAAAAGGCCATGGTATGCGCGCGGAACAACATCGGCAGCGGTATCAGGATTACTAGTAAAAACGGGAGACCTCCGGCTTTGCCGGGGAGGCAGCGGCAGTTTGACCATTGCGGAAATCGCAAAGTAAGTTCAAAGCGTAGCAGCGAAAATTTGTAGCAGGGTGAAATTATGAGACGAACAGGGTGTTTGGAGGGCAACCGTAAGGAGCGTATGTCAATCGCCCGCTGGGCGGGCTCTACAGGTGCTAATAAGAATTGTAGGAGCCCGCCCAGCGGGCGAATTGGCCTACGCCCAGCGGGCGAATTTACTACGCGAAGCGGTCCCGTCAAGCCGCTTTGTTAGACTACCAGCGACGACGCAAAGCAAAAAGAAAGGAGCCGGAGATACCGAAATTCGACTAGATGTTCGATAGTCCTTCGGTGGTCGTTCCGAGACGGAACGATCCCCGGCTCCCCAGGTTTGGCGGCACCTTGAAAGGGGGTATGCCGCCGTACCGCCGGTCCGAAGACCGGTGGATCACAGCGTTCGCGCGGGTAGGACAATCGGGGGAGAGTTGTCCATGGTTGCGCTCGGCCGCTGGATTCTGCAAAAAATATTGCTACGACGAATTATCTGTCGCTTGCAACGGTTGTCGACGTTGGGCCAATGAGCCGGATATCAAGATCCAGTTTGGTGTCCGTTAGCACGGTGGCTATCGCCTTCGCCGTCGCTACTCTGGTCGCTTCTTCCGCACGAGCCAGACTGACCTCGTCGGTGCCAGGTACAACAGTGTCTTCGGCGGCAACCGTGGCACTCGTTTGCGTGTCGGCAAGCGCGGCTGTGGTGAGCAGTATCGCTGCCAGGGTCGTCGCCATCGTCCTGGGCAGGTAAGTTCTGTGTGTCATTTTCTGTATCCCTACAATGCTATCGACAGTTTTTTCGCTGTCAGTGATTAGTTCCTGTTAATCCTAATGCATAACTCATGCCAACATTGAACTACTATTAAAAACAATGGCTTAGTGATTATCAGTGGTTTACGGAATATCGTAAATTACGAAATAGCGTGACTATATTTACGGATTGTCGTATACATTGCCGGCATGATTACGACGGATGACTACCAGTGGCTGTTTCGCCGCTCACCAGCCATGGCGACCTCGATCGGTGAAGACGGCCGCTATCTCGACGTCAATGATGCATTCCTGGAGCGGCTCGACTACTCCCGTGAAGATATGATCGGCAAACGACCCGGCGATTTCGTCACTGCACAAAGCGCCAGGCGCATCGAGACCGAACTGCTGCCTACGCTCAGGCGAACAGGCAGGCTGGAAAACAAGCCGATATCTTTTGTCGCTAAAAACGGTGAGGTCGTTGAGTGCCTGACGAATTCTCTGGTTGAGCACGATCCCGCGGGCACATTCATTCGCACCATCGCGATGTATGCAGAAGTATCCGACCAGGCCAGGGCTGATCAGAAATACCGGCAGTTGTATCGTGCGACACCGGCAATGTTGCACACGGTCGACGCCGAGGGCTGCATTGTTACCGTGACCGATCACTGGCTGGAGAAAATGGGTTACACCCGCGAAGAAGTGGTGGGGCGTGCCATCACGGACTTCAGTAGTGCCGCGGACAGAAAACGTTTGGCGGCTGGTCGTTTGCAGGAACTAATCAGTGGTGGCGAATTCAGCAATGAAGAGCGGCACATGGTTAGCAAAAGTGGCCAGGTCATGGATCTCCTGATGTCCGCAATATCCGAAAGAGATGCATCGGGGCGTGTTTACAGGATGCTGGTCGCATCGAAAGACGTTACGGAAATAAATCGTACCGAACGAAAGTTGCGTAAGACTCTGGCAGAAAACGCACTTTTGCGTGAGGAACTGGAGCGCGAACGCGACTACCTGCGAGAAGAAGTCAATGTCGCGCTGCATTTCGGCCGAATCGTCGGTAAGAGCCCGGCGCTGAAACACATGCTGGCGCAGGTAGAAGCGGTCGCAGGGACACCCGCGAACGTGCTTGTGCTGGGTGAGTCTGGCGTAGGTAAAGAACTGGTAGCACGTGCCATTCATACACAAAGCCCGCGCGCTGAGGCGCCGCTGGTCAAAGTGAATTGTGCGTCGATCCCGAAGGAACTATTCGAAAGTGAATTTTTCGGTCACGTGAAAGGCGCTTTCACTGGCGCACATAGAGACAGGGTGGGACGTTTCCAGCTGGCAGACACCGGCACTATTTTTCTGGACGAAATTGGCGAGATCCCGTTGGAGCTGCAGGGGAAACTATTGCGGGTCTTGCAGGAGAGCGAATTCGAACGGGTCGGCGATGACGTAACGCGGTCCGTAGACGTTCGCGTCATCGCAGCAACCAACAGAAATCTTGAAGAGCTGGTTGTTGCCGGCAAGTTTCGTGAAGATCTTTTCTACAGGCTCAGCGTCTTTCCGATTGAGGTGCCGCCGCTGCGAAAAAGAACCGAAGACATAATTCAGCTCGCGCAGCACTTTCTTGAGAATACCTGCAACGATTTCGGCAGAAACCCTCTCAAACTGACACGAGGTCAGGCGGCATCGCTGCTCGCTTACGACTGGCCGGGCAACGTACGGGAACTGAAGAACGTTATCGAACGTGCGGTGATCTTGTCGAAGGGGAACACATTACGCCTGGATTTGTCGTTACCTGATAGTGCGGGTACTCCCGATGTCGCCGGGATTGGCGCGCCAGCTAGCGAGGGCAACGTACTCACCGATAAGCAAATGCGTTCATTGCAAAAACAAAACCTGGTTACGGCCCTAAAACAGTCGAACTGGCGAGTATCCGGCAAGGATGGTGCAGCAGAACTTTTGGGCATCAAGCCAACGACACTCACGGATCGAATCAAGTCTTTCGGTATCCGAAAACCCGGCAGGTGACTGGTAACCCCGTAACAGTGGGAAAACGATGCAAACTATCGCATCATGGTTTTTCGATGCGCAACTTGCAGGGCCCGGTGTGGATCAATTGAAAAGACTTTTCTTAATCCTGAATATTTTTTGCTTTCCGCTCGCCGGTTTCGCGGCGACGAGTTTGCCCGTGCCGTTGCAGAATGCGCTGAGTTATCGTGGCATGCCTGATGACTCACTGAGCATCTACGTCGAAGACCTGCACACAGGCAAAGTCGTGCTGGCGTGGAATGAGGCAGAGCCACGCAATCCTGCGTCAGTGGAAAAGATGCTGACAACACTGGTGGCGCTGGACACGCTCGGACCCGCCTATAGATGGCAGACTGAGGTGCACCTCCTCGGCGATGTCGACAACGGTACGTTGGACGGCGATATTCTTCTCAGAGGGTTCGGCGATCCCTATCTTGTTACGGAGCGCTTTTGGCTACTACTGCGGAAGATTCGCCTGGCCGGGATCGATTCCATTGGCGGTAACCTGTTGCTCGATGACAGCTATTTCGATGTCGGTGATTATGATCCGGCAGCATTCGATCACGAACCGTTACGCGCCTACAACGTTGCACCGAATGCACTACTCACTAATTTTAAAGTGGTGCGTTATTATTTCGAGCCAGGGGATACATCCACTGAAGTATCGGTTCGCCTCGAGCCACCGATAGAAAACCTGAAAGTCGTCAACAAGCTGAAGATCAAAAGCGGTTCCTGCCGCGGCTATCAGCGTGGCATTACGATTACGCCGAGCGAAGACAAAGCTACGATGACGTTTACCGGCAGGTTTCCTGATGGCTGTAATTCTTATTCAATGAGCCGAACTGTACTGGAGCACAATGGCTTCACCTATGGTTTGTTCAAGACTTTATGGCGGGGCTCGGGAGGCGAGTTTTCCGGGGACTGGGAAAATATCTCTTTTAGCCAGGATCTAGAGCCATTTCTGATTTTTGATTCATTACCGCTCTCCGAAGTCATCGCAAAGATCAACAAGCACAGCAACAATGTCATGGCGAAACAGTTGTTATTTACGCTGGGCGCGGAAAAATTCGGCCCTCCCGGAACCGAGGCCAAGGGCAGGCAGGCTGTCAATGAATGGCTTACCCGACACGGCCTGGATGCGGCCGAACTGAAACTCGACAATGGTGCGGGACTGTCGCGCAACTCGCGCATGACCGCGCGGCAGCTTGGCGAATTGCTGCGCTATGCCTACCAGAGTCCGTATATGCCCGAGTACCTGTCGTCACTGTCGTTGTCGGGACTCGATGGCACACTATCCCACCGGTTTCGCGGCGGTGCGCTTACCGGCAAGGCACATATGAAGACCGGTTCTCTGGATCATGTCAGCGCATTCGCAGGATACTTCCAGGCGCGTTCTGGTAATCGCTATATCGTGGTGACGCTGCAAAATTACACCGGCGTTCATCGCGGGCCGGGTGAGGAAGTGCAGGAGGCATTGCTGCGCTGGTTATACGAGAAGTAACGATCTGGCCCGGACACTTCATGAATGCGCTCGCGCGCCCTTGCTTGATTTTTGTTTACACACGGAATTCTCCTCTCTCGGGAATACACACTGGTATTCCGCTCGGTCGGATAATCCCGTGTGTAAACAAATCTCTGACCGCCGGAGGGTTGTCGCCAGACAAGCCGAGGAAGTACTCCTGGGGTGCAATCATCACGGCGATTCATGAAGTGTCCGGGCCAGGTATGCAGCTATTTCCGACTCAGACCTGTGTCACGCTGATTAATTGATATGTGTAGTAAACTCCGTCCTGCTGGCGC
>SMUY01161105.1_pt1 | contig 19453 bp, 20 predicted proteins | sample 2456441 | NCBI WGS metagenome assembly SMUY01 (sample SAMN11095931, study PRJNA526329) | marine sediment metagenome | biome: Marine sediment; feature: Surficial sediment; material: Deep marine sediment; isolation source: Hadal surficial sediment | place: Pacific Ocean | collected 2014-11 | depth...
CGCGCCAGCATTTCCGGCTCCCGTACCCGCGCTTCGTCCAGGGTCTCTCCCTCGACGAATCCCATGACCAGCGCACCCGGCTGATGATGCACGACCTCCGGTGACACACCCGCGGCGGCGGCCGCGCGGCTGGCGGCGAGCTCGTTGAAGCGCATGATCCCGTGAATGGGAATATCGTCGCCGATACGCACGAAATAACGCTGACCCGCATCCTCGACGACAAAGTTCTGGTTGGTGATACCGCCGGTCAGGGGACGCGGCTCGACACGGCCTTTCCAGCAAGTCAGCCGGGCGGCTCTTTCCAATGCCTCACTCATCGCCAGCTTTCACTCGCTGTCATGGGATACCGAGCTCGCGCTTCTTGGCGTTCGACCAGGCACTGATCAACCGGTCGGCAATAATGGCGATAAAGGCTACACACAAGCCGGCGACGATACCGCGCCCGGTGTCGGCTTTGGTGAGCGCGATGTAGACCTCCTGGCCCAGATCACGGGTACCAACGAGCGCCGTGATGACGAGCATGGCCAGGGCCAGCATGATGGTCTGATTGATGCCCAGCATGATCTCCGGCAGTGCGATGGGCAACTGCACCCGCCAGAGGATCTGGCGCCGGGTGCAACCCATGGCACGGGCCGCTTCCACCAGATCCGCGCGCACCTGGCGGATGCCGAGATCCGTATATCGGACGGCGGGAACCACCGCATAGGCGATGATGGCAATCCATGTGGGATCTCGGCGATCTCTCCGTGGAAGCCGAGTTCGATCATGAGCAGGATCGGATCTTCATGAATACGTACTTCGACGGCGAACCTCCCGCGTTCGACCTCGGTCGTATGGTGCTCTACAAAGCCATGTGTGATCTCTTGTGGACCCTGTGGGGTGTCGTGCAGCACGCCAACGAAAACCCGGCGGAAGATTTCTGGGCCTATGCCGTGAATCGTCTGGACCGTTGCCGGCGCCTGATGGCGACGGAGGAGTTTTCCTGTCATGTGGAGGCTGTGCGACGCGGGGTTGGGTGAGTCGATCGCTGGTTATCGTGCAGGTGCAAGCGAAGGGGACAGATTGAAATCTGTCCCCTCGGCCCGAGCCCGAATTTAATTGATCCATGAATTGACGTTTTTCGCCCTTTTTTGGCCCCCGGGCATGCTTACATTTCTTGTTTTCATCAAGGGCGAGGCCATTCGTGCCGACAAACTAGAGGCCGGGCTTACATCAATTGGACCTACTGACCTCACGGTAGTTGGCAACTCGGAGAAGCCCAACTAGAGGATATAAACGTATTTGTGAACCGGTTGGCATTCACACTCCGGGGACGAGTCTAGGATCATTCATTGATCTAAGGAGCGACTGCCCGACTCCGCCTGGCAGTGGCCTGAATCTCACGCACAACGGAGAAAACCCATGTCGTTTTCAGACTTCGTGATCACGGGGGATCCGATCAGCTCGGCACTGATCTGGTTCGTGGCACTGACGGTGCTGCTGTACATGGCGCGTAAACCGGCGCATTACGCCATCTCTTCTTTCAGCCGCGTATTGTACACGGCGTTTCGCTTATCTGCACGGTCGATCATGCGCGCGGAGAGTCGCCTGGCCACACGGAATCGCGAGGTGCTGCTCGGCCATGGGCGGGAGGCGGGCGAACGTATCATCGAGCGCGAGATCGAACGCATGGATGCCTCCGTACGCCGCGACCTCGCAGAGTATCCCTCTCTACACAGGAAAATCAGCGAAGTGTTGACCGCCGTGGAAGCGGAGTACAAGGAAAGTGCTGAAGTCCCACCCTCACCCTTGAGCTGGACGAAGGCCGTGGAAGCGGTCGCCAAGATCCCGGCCAAAAGTGACCCGATGGTCGTGGACATCCTCGAAGAGATCAACAAGTCGATGCAGAAGGCACACGAAAGGGCGCTCATCGAATACCGCAAATCGAGCAGCACGCGCCACAACCTGCTCAAGGGCCTGATGCCTCACTGGCGCGGTGTGCAGCGCACCCTCGAGGAGGTGGACAAGCACGTTACCAGTCTCCTCGAGCGATCCGAGATCATCGGCCGTCATATCACCGAATACCGTGACGTGCTGAATCAAACCGACCGTGCCGTGCGAATCCTCTCTTCGTCGGCGCTCAGTCAGTTCTTTATCTCGGCCTTCGTGCTGGCGATTGCCGTCGGTGGCGCCGCCATCAACTTCACGCTGATCGCACGTCCCATGGCAGAGATGGTGGGCGGCCAGTATCTGACGTTCGGATTCAAAACCGCCGATATCGCGGCGCTGGTGATCATCCTGGTGGAGATCTCCATGGGGCTGTTCCTGATGGAGTCACTGCGGATCACCCGGTTGTTCCCCGTCATCGCAGCGCTAAAGGACACCACCCGCATCCGCATGGTGTGGATCACCTTCGGATTGCTGTTCTCGCTTGCGAGCGTCGAGGCAGGGCTCGCTTTCATGCGCGAGATGCTGCTTGAGGACGAGCTTGCCACCAGCGCGCTGCTGCGAGGCGACGAGGTGGGTGCCGCGATTGCGGAGTTTGCCTGGATAACGACGGCGGCGCAGATGGGCATGGGCTTTGTCCTGCCATTCGCGTTGGTGTTCGTCGCCATTCCGCTGGAGACTTTCGTGCATTCGACACGCACCGTGATCGGCCTGCTGGGCATGGTGATTCTTCGGTCTCTCGCCTTCGTGCTGCGACTGCTCGGCAATATCTTCCTGCAGATGGGCAGAATGCTCCGCGGCCTCTATGACCTGCTCGCGTTCGCCCCACTGTGGGTCGAGCACATGATCAAGTCCCGATCTGGAAACGGCGGGAAACAGAAAGCTGCCAGCCACGGCGACTCCGATCTGGACGACCTCTTGAGAGAGGAAATGTCCGGCGGCACGGTTATCATGAGGGAGTCATACTGATGAAACGTTCAACATTCTTACTCTCTGCAACAGCCCTTCTGGCCACCCTGCTCACGGGTTGCAATCAGGACGCGGGGCCGCAGAACCGCGGCGTCTATCTGCTGATGGACACCTCGGGCACTTACACCAAGGAGCTCAGTAAAGCGGTCCAGCTGATCAACGTCATCCTGATCAAGCTCGAGCCGGGGGACTCCTTTGCGGTTGCCCGAATCGATACCGGCAGCTTCAGTGAGAAGGACATCATCTCCAAGATAACCTTCGATACCCGGCCCAGTGCCGCCAATCAGCAGAAGCGCAAGTTTCGCGAGAAGATCGACAAATTCATCAAGAACGTGAAGCCCGCATCGCATACGGACATTACCGGCGGTTTGCTGCAGGCCATCGAGTACTTGAACGAGAAGGAACCTGGGCGAAAGGAGATTCTGATCTATTCGGATCTCAAGGAGGATCTTCCCAAGGGTTTTGTGCGGGATATTCCCCTGCAGCTACAGGGCTTCAATGTCGTCGCTCTCAACGTCACGAAGCTGCGCAGCGACAACCGCGATCCGCGCGAATACCTGACACGTCTCGAGAACTGGCAGAACCGCGTCGAGGAAGGTGGCGGCCATTGGCTGGTCATCAACGACATGGATAGCCTGGAACGAATTTTGGTGAATTAGCCTCGCAGGGACAGGCAGGGACAGATTTCAAATCTGTCCCTGTTACCCATCGTACGTCGGCAAACCCCTCTCCCGGTACCAGGTACGCACCAGATGACGCTTGCGGGCGGAATCCTCGTCGTCGACGAATCGGCTTCGATAGTGCACGATGCGGCGGTTGTTGAGGAACTGCAGCTGACCGCGTTCGATAGGCAATTCAAACCACAGATCCCTATGGTCGGCGACTGACTCGAGCGCGGCCAGAGCGTCGTGAGTTTCGCTGTCCATTTCCACACCGGCAACATCGTAGCCCTTTCTAGTCAGACTCACGTTCAAACGTGCCGACAACCGCCCGTCGTGGTAGCAAAACACCGGCGCATTGGTAACCTTGGGTGCGCCCGGGGCGTGCTCCGCCTGACGATCCCATAACACGCATCGGTAAAGACGTTCGAGCTCCCGGGGATGCGCCGCGAGCATGCGATTGTGCACGGCATAAATGCTGCAGAAGCGGCTGACACCTCCTTCCACTGCCGGGCGGATGCACAGCAACGCCACGGTGTCCGGGGGCGCTACCGCGAACGCGTTGTCTGTGTGAAACAGGAGCTCGACGTTGGTGTAGGAGCCGCGCACACCGTAGGCGTAGTCCTGGCCCTTGTCCATGACGTCGTAGAGCATGGTACCGTCCCACTTCTGGGCGACGGGCCTTCCCACGAGCTTTCCCAGCACCCAGAATATCGCCACCGCATCCTGTTCGCCCATCGCATCCAGTGGCAGCCGATCGATGACAGCGATACCCGGTCGTCCATCGAGGAGGCTGCGTGCACGCTCAAGAAAATCGCGCAACGCCGTCATTGCGAATTGCCCGGGTTCGCGCAGCAACACCGGCAGAGGATCGTCGTGAATTTGCTGCGCCATGCGCAGAATCTCGTCCCGGGCGACATCGTCCAACATTACGACACACTCGGTGCTGTCGATGTCAGCGGCCAGCCAGACGCGCGCATCCTCGACCTGTTCGTCGAGCATTGAGGCGCTTTCTTCGATACCGAGTTCGATACAATCGACGGAAAACTGCATTGGTTGGCAGACCGCCTGGCGGCCTATTGCCCCTTTGGCATCGTCGTAATGAACACGAAGTCGGCCGTTACGGGCCGTCCTTCGGTGCTGGTGCTGTCAGCCTTCAGGCGTTCATTGATCGCCGCCAGGTAGTCGCCGTCGGATTCCTGGCTCTGGCGAATATCGGCGAACAACGGAACCGGCGAAGCGATGATCGCAATCATCTCCTGACCGAAGGGTGGTGACACGATCCACTCGCCGCCCTCACCGAGCGACAGCCACTCTCCGGCGCCCAATCGCACAGGCCCCGATCGCTGATTGGGCAGCAAATGGACCATGTAACCGTCACGCAAATAATAATCCACATACACGTAGCTGCGATAAAGGGGTGCGGCCACATCGAGCAGCAGAGGCTCACCATCGACGAACGCATTGCCTGGCTTCGCGGTGGTGATGGCGGCACCGAGCTTCTGGATGCGGTTGGTCTTCCAGTAAGGTGCGTAAAACTCCAACAACCGACAGTAATTACGGTCTACGGTAGCAACCTCCAACCGTACGTCGCCCACACCGGGCAACTCGGCGACAGCCTGCGCTGTCCCGTCGAACTCGATACTTTGTGTCGCGAAGCCGTTCACGGTGACGGTCCGGTCACTGGCCATAGCCACCAATGCCGCGCAAGGCACGTCGTCGAGGACTGCCTGGACCTGCGACAGGTCAGGGTGCAGTGACTGCTGCTGGTACCACCAAAGGGCCGCGACCAGAATCGCGATTCCGGCGATCAACTTAGCAGCCAGCCGCCCGATACGGGACTTTCCCAGCCTGCGGGTGGTGGCATCAGGATCGACGCTGCCGCCGGATGAGGGTTGCTCCGGCGGAACCGGCGGAACCGGCGGAACCGGCGGCTGCCCACCGAGGCGCACGGTCTTTTGATAGGGCACTTCCGGGCCTGCAGTGTTGATCGCCAGCGTCTTGTCCTCGTCTTCCGCGCCAATGGGAAAGTCCAGCGCAGCGGGTCCGTCGTCATTCTTCTGTTGAAACATGACGCGCCACTCGGCGATGGTCTGCGGGCGCGCCTCGGGTTGAAAAGCCAGCGCCCTGTCGATGGCGTGCAGAAAATTCGCCGAATAGTGGTCACCCGCCACCACGGTTGCCGGCACCAGGACGTCCTTGTAGCCCTTCAGGATGGCACCGGCGCGGGTCAGCGCGTCCACCGGGCCCTTGCCGGTGACGGCCCGGTAGAGCGTCGCACCCAACGCATAAATGTCCGTCCACGGACCTTGCTTGTCGCCGTCACGAGTGACGTTGTACTGCTCGAAAGGCGCGAAGCCGGGGGTCACCAGCGAGGTCAGGGTACGCGTTTCTACGCCCAGCGCCTGCCGGGCGGAGCCGAAGTCCAGCACCACGGGCGAGCCGTCGTCGCGTACGAGCAGGTTGTTGGGTTTGATATCGCGATGCACGAATCCTGCCGCGTGCACCTGCTCCAGCCCATCGAGAAGCGGCATGAGCAGCGCGCGCAGATTTTCCTCGCGGCAGCTGTCAGGCTCGCGCAGGACCGTGCCGAAGCTACGCCCCCGCTCGTACTCCATGACCATATAGGCAGTGTTGTTGGCCTCGAAGACGCTGTGCACGCCGACGATATTGGGATGCTGAAAACGCGCCAGGGTACGTGCCTCGCTGAGGAACCGGTCAAGGCCCCAGCGAAAGACCTCGGACTCGTTCTCCGAGATCGGTTCCACGGAGCTGTCCTCCCGGCGCACCGACAGATCCGAAGGCAGAAACTCCTTGATGGCCACGGAGCGCTTGAGATTGCCGTCCCGGGCCAGATAGGTGATTCCGAAGCCGCCCACACCGAGAATGCTCTCGATCTGGAACCAGTGCAGCCGGTATCCGATGGGTAGGGCGTATTGGCTCTGTGGGCCGCTCAAGGGCGTGTGGCGCTCTGCTGTGACAGCGAAGTCTCGACGTACTACATAATAGGGTTAAATTGGCTGGCAGTTCAGCATTCCACGGGTACCAATGCAGACCGGGAACTCTTCCCCCACGCGACCCCACAGTCACGGGCGACCGGCGCGACGCGCGCCGGCCTTGCTGGTCGCCGCCCTGGCGACGGGTTGCGCCACGGATCCGCGACGAGACGGACTCTCGCCCCATGAATTCGCCGGTGTCGACCATATCGCGATACACATGGGTGACGAGCAACCACGGCACGCATTCCAGACCCTGGACCGCATCCAGGGGATTTCCTGCGATCTCTCCGGTGCACCCCGCAACCACCCGGCCCACAAGGTGGTGACGGAGTACCAAGCCCTCTACGACATGAAGCTGGAGGCCGCGGATCTGGGCGCCAACGCTATTGTCGGCGTCAGCTGCCGCCGCCATGGCATCTCCCAGAGCTGCTACGAATCAATAATCTGTGAGGGTGATGCCGTACGCCTGGACGATGGCGTCGGCATGGACCTGCCCCTGGCCGCCATGAGCGCCCTGCAGTCGAAGGCTGCCAGTGCCGACTTCGCTGGAAATCCGGCCCTTTACCAGTCTCTCATCGGCTTCACGCCCGACTATCTCACCGAGGCTCAGCGGGTCGGCCTGGGCGAGCTTGGCATCGCCGTACCGGCGCGGACCCCCGGCAGGACCGTTGAAGCGCCGCCCAGTGGCGACAACGCCATGTACCAGGGCGCCGGGCTGTGGTTCGTGCAGTGCGCTGCCCAGGGCGGCACCATCGGCTTGATGATCTCTCCTCTGTGCGCCGCCGTCGGCGCAGGCCTGGGCGCGTGGTCATCGGAGTCGGAAGAGAACGTGAAGGCCAGCAGCGTCGCCATCCGCAGTGCCCTCGAAGACTACTATTCGCACCAGGCACTGCGGGATCGGGTGGTGCGGGCGGCGGCCCAGTCGGGCGCGCCAGCCCTCACCGTGCAGTCGCCGCCGCTGCCCGAAGACAAGGTCGTACGGCGCGGCTACTCATGGCGATTCGACCAGAAAATCGACAGCGTCATCGAGGTGGGTGTCGAAGAATTGCTGTTGCCTGCCTGGCGCAGCGGCGCGACTACCAATCTGCCAACGCCGGTTTCGGTGCGCACGCGGGTGCGTGTCCTGCGCCTGCGGGATTCCCGTGAGATCTACAACCGAAGTTACAGCTTCGTATCGGACAAGCGACTGTTCCGCGAATGGGGTGCCCAGAGCGCTGCGGCGCTGCGCCACGCGTTGGAGATCGGCTTCGAGCAGATCGCCGAGCAGATTGTCGAGGATGTTCTGCTCGCATACCCGTTAATGCCAGGTTTCGCCATCACGGGCGCCGGAACGAACCAACGCAACCACATCGTTGAACCGATTGAGCCGCCTACACACCAATACTGGAGTGCAGGCTCTGCACGCGCGTCGCTCGCCTCCTCTCTAGAGCCGAAATTTCGCTGGCAAGACTTCCCCAGCGACAAGGTGCTGAACGCGGACTTCCAGAGAAAACTTCGGCAGCTTTCCTCACTGCGCTATGACCTGCGAATTTATCAGCTCGAGGATCAGCGCGCCACGGCGCGCATCATTCTCGAGAGAAACAATATCGAGACCACCGAATACCAGATGACCCAACCACTCGCTCCGAATACCGAGTATGTCTGGAGCGTGCGCGCGCATTTCGCCCTGGACACCGGAGAGCGTACTTCGCGCTGGTCGGGCGACTGGGTTGGCGGCGACATTAGAGGTTTCTTGTTCAGAACCCCGGGGTGATGGCCTCACGGTATTCACTTGCCGCGTGCTACACTGTGCATTAATGCGTCGTACCAGGCCCGTTCACTCGTGAGATACCTGCCCCTTATCCTGTCGCTTCTGGCCGCATGCGCAGCTCCCCCCACTCAGGAACAAGTGACGTCGCGCGCAATACAACGTAACTGCGAGGCACAAGGTGCCGCTGCGGCCAACGCAGTCCGCCAGCAAAGCGTTCAGGTGGTCAAAGAGAGCAGCGCCACGAATCTGAGCCGCAACGCGGACATCGAAGCCAAGGCGCTGGATGCACAACAAAAGGCTTTCAAGAGCTGCATGCTCAAATACGCCGTTTAAGATTCAGTACCCGATCTGGGTAATGGCGCCCAGGCCCACGACTCTTTCGCCGCTCAAGAGCAGGATGCGCGACCCCTCCATGCCGTTCAACGGCTCCTCCAGGGACAGTGCCATTTCCCTGAAGTCGCCCGGGTGATACTGACTGATAGAGTTCAATGTCGCCTTCGATCGGGTGCCTTCGCTCCAAATGGTGATTTCGTCTTGCGGTGACAGGGTGACAGCATTTCCATCGGCCTCCAGATCCGTCAACAGATAAACCGCACCCCATAGCTCACGCACCTTCAGCAGGTCTCCGGCCCGTACCCGCCGCGGTACGAATCGCGAGAGCGCGCGCAGCGCCTCGCGCGTGCCGAACCCCGCCGCAGCCGTTCCTGCTGCCGGCGTCCGGCTATCGTAGTAGACGTCGACGGAGTCGCCGTTCAGATCGTAGGCCGACAACAGCTCACGGATCTCCTGAACCTCGATGGCCAGCAGCTCGGCGGCTTCGTCGGGCACGCCTGCGTACAGCCGCTGGACGTTCGCCAACAATATCGCCAGCATCGGGACCCGCGCCTGGCGCGCGATGAGGATGTGCTCACGAATGACCGGGGTCGGCCCCTTGGTCGAATCGACGACGATGAGCGCGATGTCGGTGACGTGCAGAAGATCCGCCATCGCGGCCGCGTTGCCCCCGGGGACGAGGCTGCGCACCGTCACGCCCACGCTCTCCAAGACCAGCTCGTAAACGTCACCACCACGCCGAATCTCGGAACGTTCATCGGCCGCCGCTGCGCGCATGACGACCCCCCGGTAGTCATCGCCGATAAGCGTTACGCTCGGGGCGGCGGTGACGGCCGGGGCGAAGATCAGGCACAGCAGCACAGCAGGCGTGAATATCCGTAGGAGTTCGAAAGTCGGCATGCGCCATCGCCCGGCATGTGGCGGAGAAGGGCTGGCATTCTACGGGAACAGGCCTGGCCGCCCAACTGGGCGGCCAGGCGCACGAGAGGAATCAGCTGAGAGAGAACCGCCTCAGGTGACGGGCGTGAGCTTGATCTCCACCCGCCGATTCATGGCCCGGCCCTCTCGCGTATCGTTGCCGGCAATCGGGTCGGCCTCTCCCATGCCGTCGGCCGCGACCCTCTCGGATATGACGGCGCGGGATTCGAGATAGTGGGCGACGCTGCGCGCGCGTTTCTCGGACAGACGCTGATTGTATTCCTTCGATCCCTTGCTGTCGGTGTGGCCGATGACATCTACATATGTCTGGTTGAACTCATCGAGCACGACAACGACGGAATCGAGAACAGGATAGAACTTCGAGTCCACATCGCTGGAGCCACTCGCGAAGGTCGCGCTGCCCGGCATGCTGAGTACTATGGTTTGCCCCACGCGCATGACGGTCACTCCGGTGCCGGAAAGCTGATCGTGGAGCTTTGCTTCCTGCTGATCCATGTAATAGCCAACGGATTCAGGAGAAACGGGCTCGACACCTGCTCGCACTACGGCGTTTTTTCGCGGATCGGCCGTGATATCGAGGCTGTTCGCATCGGCCGTAGAACTACTCGCTTTTTCATCGTCGTTAAAAATGTTTATCGAGTCCATCGTATCCTTCATGGTCTCGCAGGCCGAAAGGCTCAGAAACATGGCAGTGATCATTGCCAATACACGAGCTACGGGCTTGACCCTGCTGGAAGGCGCGACGGTAACGTCTCGAGAAATCTTCATCGCAACATGTGACATGACAGCACTCCAAATAAACGCGGAGGACGAAGCCAGAGGCCAGGCTGGAGATCCCAGACTGGCTCCGCCCCCGCGGGTGGCAACGCGAGACAGGCGAACTGCCGCAAGAATTGGTGACGCACGTAACCAGCGACGCCCCATCAACACGGGAGGGGAGCGCGCGAGCGCGACAGATCGTCTTCTTGACCACCCAGATGCCCCCGTTGCAAAGCGGGTGGTTAGAACGCTTATCGTCGCTGTAGTCGCGAACTTGATAGCGCTGGAGAAAGAAGAAAGGTGTTCCTGGGATTAAAGGAGCGGATAAACGGGGGGATAAATGGGGACAGATCCATTTTCCCATCGGGCGGAGACCGCCCGATGGGAAAATGGATCTGTCCCCATTTATCCCCCCGTTTATCCGCTCCTTTAATCCCAGATATAATGGCAATTCAGCAACCGCCGGGGCATACGGATTCCATGCAGTCAGACTACGAAACCCTTGATCTGAAACAGGTATCCGAGCATGTGCTGCTCGTCACCATGAACCGTCCCGAGGTCGCCAACGCCCACAACACGCAAATGGGCCTCGATCTGCGGGATCTGTGGACCGGCCTCTATCTGGACCAGGAGGGTCTTCGCTGCGTGATTGTCACCGGCGCCGGCGAAAAGGCGTTCTCGGCCGGTGGCGATCTCAAGGAACGGAACGGCATGAGCGACCAACAATGGCGCCGGCAGCACCACATTTTCGAGCAGGCGATAATGAGCATGACCGATTGCCCGGTACCCGTCATCGCTGCCGTCAACGGAGCGGCCTATGGCGGTGGTTGCGAGTTCGCCCTGGCCGCCGACTTCATCTACGCAGCCAGGCGCGCGCGCTTCGCCCTGACCGAAGTGACCTTGGGGATCATGCCCGGCGCCATGGGAACCCAGCACCTTCCGCGCGCCGTGGGCACGCGGCGCGCCAAGGAGATCATCCTCACGGGCACGCCGTTCTCGGCCGAGCAGGCTCTTGCGTGGGGACTGGTCAACAAGATCTGCGAGAACGAAAAGCTCCTGCCCGAGGCCCTCGCCACGGCCCGGCGCATCGCCGGCAACGCCCCTATCTCGACGCGCCAGGCGAAGAAGTCCGTTTCCGTTGCCACGGAGGTGGATCTCAAGAGTGGCTATGCCTTCGAGATCGAGGCTTATAATCGTCTAGTCGGTACCGAGGACCGGTTGGAAGGCATTCGGGCATTCAACGAAAAGCGGCGACCCGAATTCAAGGGCCGTTAGGAGAAGTATCATGCGAGCAGGAATTGATGTCGAGGTCCGCGAGGTCGGCCTGCGCGACGGGCTACAAAGCGTCTCCACCTTTTTCCCGACGGCGGAGAAGATTGCCTGGGTGCGCGCCGAAGCTGCCTGCGGCATGCCGGAGATGGAGGTGTGCTCCTTCGTCTCGCCGAAGCTCATCCCTCAGTTCGCCGACGCCGTCGAGGTCGTGGCAGGGACGCTGGAGATCCCGGGCTTGAGCGTTTCCGCTCTTACGCCGAACCTCAAGGGAGCGCTGCGTGGCTTCGACACCGGCGTCCACAAGCTCAACTACGTCACCTCGGTGAGCGAGAGTCACAATCAGTCGAACGTGCGCCGCTCCACCGACGAATCGCTGGAGGATTTCAGGCGCATCGTGGAAGCCCGCGATCATCTTCCCCAAGCGGCAGACACACGCTTGGGCGTGGGTCTGTCCACTGCCTGGGGCTGCTCCATCGAGGGCGCCGTGGACAAGGATGCGACCCTGCGCCTGGCCGGACGTTTCGTCGAGGCTGGCGCCGACGAGCTGGCCATCTGCGACACCGTCGGCTACGCGAACCCGTCCGAGGTGAAGGCATTGCTGAGCCGCGTGGTCGAAGAGTACGGCGATGCCGTCGACATTGCCGCGCACTTTCACGACACCCGCGGTCTCGGGCTCGCCAACGTATATGCGGCGCTGGAAGCCGGGGTCCTGCGCTACGATGCAACCCTGGGCGGACTCGGCGGCTGCCCCTACGCGCCCAACGCCACCGGTAATATCGTCATGGACGATCTCGTTTTCCTTCTGGAAGGAGCGGGCCTCAAAACCGGTGTCGATCTCGACTGCCTCATCGAGGTACGTGAAATCATCACGCGCAATCTTCCCGACGAAGATCTCCACGGCATGTACGCGCGCGCCGGTGCCCCCAAAGGCTTCCGGCCGGCGTCCCGAGCTGCCTGAGGCACCAATGAGCAGCGAGCCGATACCCGATTCAGATTTGACTCTCGGTGAAGATTATCCCGAGATCCGCGAGGCGGTGGCGAAACTCTGCACAGGGTTTCCCGGCGAGTACTGGCGCAAGCTCGAGGATCAGCCCGCTTCCGGCAGCTACCCGGATGAGTTCGTCGCAGCCCTCACCGACGCGGGCTATCTGGCTGCCTTGATACCCGAGGAATACGGCGGTTCGGGGCTGGAACTGCGCGCGGCCGGCGTCATTCTGGAGACGATTCATGCCAGTGAATGCAGTGGCGCCGCCTGTCACGCGCAGATGTACACCATGGGCACAGTCCTGCGTCACGGCAACGAGGAACAGAAACGCGAGTACCTGCCGAAGATCGCCACCGGCGAGCTCCGCCTGCAGGCTTTCGGCGTCACGGAGCCGGGGACCGGCTCGGACACCACACAACTCAAGACCCGCGCGGAAAAACGCGGCGAAAGCTATGTGATCAACGGCCAGAAGGTCTGGACCAGCCGCGCCGCGCATTCCGACCTGATGCTGCTGCTGGCGCGCACCACGCCTGCGGACCAGGTATCGAAGCGCACCGAGGGCATATCCACGTTTCTCATCGATCTTCGCGAAGCCACCAAGAACGGCTGCGAGATTCGTCCCATTGATGCCATGATCAACCACAACACCACCGAGGTGTTCTTCGATAACCTGAAAGTTCCTGCGTCCAGCCTCATTGGCGAGGAAGGCAAGGGGTTCCGCTACATACTCGACGGCATGAACGCGGAGCGCTGCCTGATCGCCGCCGAGGCCATCGGCAGCGGGCGCTACTTCGTCCGCCGCGCAGTCGCGTACGCCAACGAACGAGTCGTCTTCAACCGCAAGATTGGCGAGAATCAAGGCGTACAGTTCCCCATCGCCAGAGCCTACGCCCACTTGGAAGCAGCCGACCTCATGGTGCGCAAGGCGAGCGCGGTGTTCGAGGCCGGCAGGCCTTGTGGCGCCGAAGCAAACATGGCGAAATACCTGGCGGCGGACGCCTGTTGGGAGGCGGGAGAAGCGTGCTTCGACGTCTACGGCGGATTCGCGTTCGCCCGCGAATACGACATCGAACGCAAATGGCGGGAAGCACGGCTGTTCCGCACCGCCCCGATTTCCACGAACATGGTCCTCAACTACATCTGCCAGCATGTGCTCGGTCTGCCGAGATCGTATTGACCGCGTCGCCTCCTCTCCCGTTTAAGATGGAGAGGGGAAAAAGCAAAGAGCTCCCTCTCCCCCTGGGGAGAGGTGAGAGGGATGAAGAGGGTTAGTTAATTTGACTCGCTCTGAACAGACTGTTGCCGTGTTGATCGCCGACGTGTGCGGCAGCACGCCGCTTTACGAAAGCTCGGGCAATTTCAAGGCGCTGGACCTGATTGCGGAGTGCCTGGACAACATAACCCGCGTTGTCGAATCCGAAGGTGGAACGGTGCTGCGCTCCAAGGGTGACGATGTGCTGTGCACGTTTCCCGACTCGGATTCTGCCGTGTGCGCCGCCTCCGGGATGATGGACAGCCAAGCCGGCAGCCCATTGGAGATTCACGTCGGCATCGACTACGGCGCTGTCGTCCACGACCGCGGTGGGATCTTCGGTGATGTCGTGAATATTGCCGCACGCATGCAGTCGCTGGCGAAACCCGGCGAGATAATTACTACCGAGGCCGTCTATGAGAAACTTTCCGATACTCTGCGTCGGCAAGTCCGACTTCTCGACATCCAAACTGTAAAGGGCAAGTCGCAACCCATGAACATCTACGCCGTGTTCAAGGACGACACGCACGTGACCTACTACGTCGGCGAGGACGGCAAACACACGGTGCACCCCAAGGATATGTTCAAAGCCAGTGGGCCGAAAGTGAACATTATTCTGGAGTTTGGCGATCGCACCATCGTGCGCAGAGACGGGGGTCCGGGCTTTCATATCGGCCGCGCTGAAAGCTGCGATCTGGTCATCGATGAACCCTGCGTGTCTCGAGACCATGCATTGTTGACAGTACGCCGCGGCAAGGTATTGCTGACGGACATGAGTTCTACCGGCACCTGGATCGTCCAAGCCGACGGAGTTCCGATATTGCTGCGCCGCGATGTGATGCAACTCGCCAGGGATGGTGTCATTTCGCTCGGCCTGCGCCCCAAGGAAAACGGCCCGACCATGATCCGCTACCGGCTCGAACAGGAAGAGCGTCATGACGATTGAAATCACGACCAGCGTCAAGGAAATGGTGGACGAGGCAAACGCCGAAATCGAGACACTTCCGGTCGACGATGCCATCGTCGTCCACGCCGCCGACGATGTGGTAGTCGTCGATCTGAGAGACGTTCGCGAGCTGACCCATGATGGCAAGATACCCGGCTGCTTTCACATGCCGCGTGGCATGCTCGAATTCTGGATCGACCCCGGAAGTCCCTACTTCAAAGATCTGTTCCACGCCGATAAGCGCTTTATCTTCTATTGCAACAAGGGCTGGCGCTCCGCGCTTGCCGCGCGTACAGCGCAGCGCATGGGTCTCAAGCGCGTATGCCACATAGGCGGTGGATTCGAGGCGTGGCAAACTGCCGGTGGGCCGATTGAGAGGCACGAAAAGAAGGGATCTTAAAGAGGGCTGAGAAAAAGGGGCAGGCCATTAAAATGCCAATCCCCTTTTCTCAGCGCGACTCGACCCTGCGCTTATGATTGCTCCACTTTCCGCAACGTCCCAGCCAGTGCAGGGATTCCCACTTCCAGTGCCCGAGTTTTTTCTCGTCCTCCGCACGCCGGGCGGCGTGCAGATTGCGCTGTGATGTACCGAGGTTGTGGCGGGCCAGATTAAGCAGCACGGCGATACACTCCAAAGCCCGCTCTTTGGGTGGAATGATGAAGTTGCGGCGCAGACCCGGAGGAAGTAAACCGTCCGGTACTATTTCGGCGAGCTGCGAACCGGTGCCGCTATCGTCCGGCGCCGCACCTGCATCTTCGGGCAATGGCTGACCAAGAGGAGCCGCCTGAATTCGACCGTTGCTGATGCGCAGTTTATCCATTTGCTCGTCGTGCCGATACGTCGTCCCCTGCTCTGTCGTTGCCATTACGAACAGCTCCCCTAGTTTTGCAGACTAGCACTACGCGGCAAACGCGGGCGCCACATGCGCCTCACTGCGACCAGGCGATTGGTTTTGAGCGGCGCCCGGAGGCCGGAATGAGAACTGTGCCGCACGCCCCGGCGCGTCGGGCGGCGGAAACTGGGAAACTAGTGCTTAACGGCCCCTGCTCTAATTCTTTTTAATCGTTTTCTTCGGCAGAGAAGGTACCACATTTGCGTCGTTTTGGTACTCCAGCTTTTCAAATTTCGTCCCCTCCGGCGGGCGCTTATCGCTAATATGCACGGTGCCCTTGGCGTCCCGCCACTTGTAGAGCCGCGTGGTACCAAGCGCATCCCGTACGACACCCTCCAGCGGCGTATCATCAACCAGCGGACTCACCACCGTAGGATTACGATATACGTAGTAAGCCGCTGCCGCGACGGCCAGTAAAACGATCCCCAGGAAGACTTTCACAACTCAAAGTGTAGTGCCTGGACCGGGGTTTTTTGAGGGCTCAGAGCCCTTGAAAATCCCGGACTAAGGTGTTTCCTGGACAGACGCGGCGTAGCGCTGGTGCATTTCCCGGGCAAGCTCACGGGCGCGGGCGATTTCGTCCGACGACATGCCCCTGGCAACACGCGCGCGAAGCTTCAGCGCTATCTCGTCGCCGGCTGCGGATGCTACCCCGTACCAGGCGTACGCGAGCAGGGTGTCTGCCGGCACACCGCTGCCGTGTTCGTACATGGAGCCGAGATTGCGTTGAGCTTCCGGGAAGCCCTGCTCCGCCGCGCGACGATACCAGCGCGCCGCCTCGGTAAGATCCTGCGCCACACCCTGGCCTTTGTCGTACAGCATGCCCAGATTGCTCTGGGCGCTGGCGACTCCCTGCTCTGCGGCACGACGGGACCACAGCGCCGCGGCGCGGTAGTCACGGCCCACGCCGCGGGCCCGGTAGTACAGGTATCCGAGGGTGCTCTGGGCATGGGGATTGCCCTGCTCGGCCGCGCGCTCGATCCACATGGCGGCTTGCCGATAGGACTGCGGGGCGCCGAGTCCGCGTCCGAACATCACGCCCACGTCGTTCTGGGCGCGGGCATCGCCCGCTTCCGCCAGGGGCGCCAGTATTCGCCAGGCAGTCGCATAATCGCCGTCCAGGAGCGCCGCCGTGCCGGCTTCGTAGGAGCCCGACGCAATCGCTGGCAGCGGCGCCCAGGGCAGGCACAGGCAGAGGAAAAATGCAGCGGCGCGCCTACAGGCTACAGGCACCCGGGGCGAGTTCGGTTCAGCCAAAAAGGCCGGCATGAAAGTAACGCAAAAGCCCGGCAGCCAACAGGCCGACGACGATCGGCACGGCACCGATTTCCCGCAATCCTTTGATAATGCCGCCGCCGGTGAATGGCAGAAAAGGACTTTTCTCGCAGAATTTCGCATAGGCGCCGTCGGGCAGCGCCTTCTGCCTGTGGTCCTGATGCCAGCTTCCCAATAACCCGAAGAGCACGAAGCCGCCGAAGAAGGCCACATCGGATGCATATCCATTCACCAGCAGATGCATGATGGCCCACAATACGATTCCCATGAACAGTGGATGGCGGGTAATGCGCTGCACGCCGCGGGGTCTTCGAGCAGGGGTGCCGGTCACACCCGTCGGGCTGGGGCGAAAGAGCCCTGCCACCATCAGCATCAAAGCGATCGTGTTGCCGACCCGTGTAATGATATCGATGACCAGATTCGGTTCGACAATCCAAACCAGTGGGCCTACGTGCTTATTGCCGGCATAAACCAGAATCAACGGCACGAAGACCGCGAAAGCCACCAGAGCGTAGAGGCCCTGAAACAACCGTTCGCCGAGCAGGCGCACGCCCCGTGGGCGCATCGGGTTGCTGGAGAGAACGACGTGAGTCAGGGCGAATACTATCCAGAGGGCAACTATCACGGTAACCGCGGTCATGTCATGGACTTCCCCGGTTTGCCGTACAGAAACGTGATGCTCACCCGCCGGTGGAGGTACGCGTCCCTGAATTTCAGGCGGTGCGTCTTGTGCAGCACGTTGGATCGAAACATCATGGCACGATTGCTGGCGTATGACACGTAGTCGGGCTCCGCGTCCGGTTCCGCGATCAAAGCTTGCGACATGTGCATCATCTCCTCACCGGTAGCGTCGAAATACTCATCTGGCACCGCCTTGTTCCACAGTACCAGTCCTCCGGCATCGGTTGCCAGATTTGATTCGTCCGGCGTAATCCACAGGTTGAGGCTGGCGGCACCGTTGTCGGCATGAATATGCCCATCAGACTCGTCTTGAAAATACTTGTAAGTCCAGCAGGTTGTGAACAAATGCTCGCCGAATACGCTGGGAAACGCAGCGCGGATCTCCCCGGCAATCTGCAGAAGCAGCGGACAACAAAACCCATTGCAGAGACTGGAACCGACTTCGCTGTGAAACTTCATCTCGAACCAGATGCTCGGCTCGAGGCAGTAGCGCTGCAGCGCCGCCAACGCCTTACCGTTCAGCAAGTTGTCGAACTGCGTGAATCCCAGCCGGCCTGAATGAAACGCCGACTCGATGGCTTGCGCGTCGAGGTCCGGATTGAGCGCTCCGCCCGGGATCACCGGCTCGGGCGCGTCGATCACCAATCGATTGAAATAGGGTGCGATCGCATCATCCGGAGAAATCTGGAGCATCACCGTACGATCGGTGTTCCCGGCGTGCCGCTCGGCAAACTCCTCGTAGGCGTTCAACAGGTGATGATGTTCTCGGGGCAAGCGGCCCCGGTCGACGAGATACCTGAGCTGCTCCATATCCTGTTGAAGCTTGCTGCGACTCATCCCTGCAAAAGTGGGGTGGCTGTCGTTCGCGTGGGAGCCGAGCGCGCGGAGCCTGCGAACCGAGGCAAGAAAAGCGTCGGACGCTTCCGGATAGCGGCCCTGGTGAAACAGCGCATAGCCGAGCCACAGGGGTGCGCTGTCGTCCTCCGGTTCGACAACCAGGGCCGCGCGTGCGGCAGCCTCCGCCTCATGGAAACGACGCTGTTCGAGAAGCGCGCGAGCCAGGCCCACATGGGCGTCCACGTCACCGGGCTGCAAGCTTAGCGCGCACTCGAAGCTCTCACCGGCCTCCAGGGGACGATTCCTGTCCAGCAGCAGGCGCGCTAGACGCACATGCACGGGGGCGAACCCCGGCGCGATAGCGGCGGCGCGCTGGAAACAGGCGATGGCGGCGCTAAGCTGTCCGCCCCGGGCGAGCACATCGCCAAGATTGGCATGCACTTCCCAGTCATCGGGCGTCAGCGCGAGGGCATCCCGGAATGAGGCTTCCGCGGCTTGGCTGCGATTTTCGGCCACGTGCACGAGGCCCATATTGTTGTGAGCCGCCGCATTCCCGGCGTCGATGGACAGGCAACGCCGATAACACGCCGCCGCCAGCTGCCATTCGGCTAGAGCGCGGTGGGCTTCACCGAGATTGTTCAGGAAAAGCGCGTTGCCGGGGAGCGCCTCGACAGCCGCGGAGATGAGCGTGACGGCGCGTCGGTGCTCCCCGCCCTGATGGGCCGCGACGCCCAGCAAGTGCAGAGCATCGGCGTGCCGCGGCTCGCTGGCCAGGATGCGCTCGTAGATGCACTCGGCCTGGGACAAGCGGCCGGCTTGGTGATGGCCGAGCGCTTCCTGCAGAGCCGCCTGGCTACTCAAGGGACCTCCTCCCTCAAAGGTCCTCGGTGCGTTTAATGATCCGGGCTTACAGGCGCCGGATACCCCAGAGGCCGTGTAAAGGTATGCGCAGCCGGCTCGGCGATGAGCTTCACCCCG
>SMUY01160392.1_pt1 | contig 19437 bp, 13 predicted proteins | sample 2456441 | NCBI WGS metagenome assembly SMUY01 (sample SAMN11095931, study PRJNA526329) | marine sediment metagenome | biome: Marine sediment; feature: Surficial sediment; material: Deep marine sediment; isolation source: Hadal surficial sediment | place: Pacific Ocean | collected 2014-11 | depth...
CACAAACTCGGGCATGTCGGCCAACTGGCCAAACTGATCGCGAACAAAGTTCAGGTCGAGCTGCATAAAATCCTCTCATTAGTCAGCCGATGGAATGTCTTCGATACCTCAGCCACTAGTAGAACAACCGCGGGAGTGCATCGCTTCCTAATCACCGAGTTCCTGGAGTATTTCGACGCGGTGTTCGTCTAGACGAGGGGGCGGGCTGAGATTTTTTCGTTCGAACAGATCGCCATTAAACGCAACGGTTCGTACTCCGTCTCCACTGGGGAAGAGCTGCTCGCGGCTTTGCGGTAGTTCGAAGACGGCGGGCATGTCGTTGACGTATCCGAAGGGAACTTTACGATTTCTCAGTTTCGTTTCGAGTTCACGGCTTGGCATGGATTCGACGCGTTTGCGTATCAACGCTTGTAAGGCATCGCGGTTGGATACTCGGTCTGCGTTGGTCGCAAAACGCTCATCATCTGGAAGCGAGGGCAAACCGATTGCAGCTGAAAACTCGCGGAACTGTCGCTCGGTGCCTACAGCGAGTACGACTTCACGGCCGTCGGCGGTCTGGATGATGTTTCCGTACGGCACGATATTGGGATGTTCCGAGCCCATTCGTCGGGGCACCACACCGGCATGCAGATAGTTACTGGCCTGATTGGCAAGCGAGGCTGTCGCTGCAGCCAGGAGTGAGGTCGCAACGTAACTCCCTTCGCCGCTGCGCTCACGTTTCATGAGGGCAAGTAACAACGCCTCCTTCAGTTGATGCGCCGCCAACACGTCTACTAACGCTACCGGCATTTTTACCGGGCCGCCGCTCGCTTCACCGTTCAAATACGTGAAGCCACTCTCCGCCTGTATGATGGCGTCGAATCCGGGGCGAGGATCCTCAGTACCATAGGCGGTGATCTGCAGGTAGATGAGTCGGGCGTTCAGTTCGCGCAGCGTCGGGTAATCGAGGCCGAACTTCTGCTCATCCCCCGGCTTGTACCCCACAATCACCACGTCGCTTTGCCGTATCAGCTTTTTGACGATATTTGCGCCTTCGTCTGAAGCGACATTCAACGCGATGGAGCGTTTACCCCAGTTGGCGCAACTGAAATACGCGGACACCGCACTTTCGGTTTCGCCGATAACGCGCCAACCGCGTGTTGGGTCGCCCCCTTCGGGGTGTTCCACCTTGGTTACCGATGCACCGAGCTCGGCACAGAACTGTCCGATGAGGGGACCCGCCAGAATGTTGGCGAGCTCGAGTACTTTCAATCCGCTTAGAGGCATGGGGCACTCCGTGTAAAGGGGCAATAAAAGATTAAGTTTGGGGTCAGTGTAAAAATAGGGGTCAGAAAAACAAGGGATGTCAGGCTAACATCTGAAAACTTAACCGTATTCCCCTTACACTGACCGCAAACTTACCCTGACCCCTTTTACGCCATCAAGGATTCAGCGACATGAGCGATAACGCTGCGAAGGTAGTCATAGCCGGTGGCAGTGGTTTTCTCGGCCGTTACCTGGCGGTGCTGTTACGCCGTGACGGACACGAAGTGGTGAGCTTGAGTCGTACACGCAGCGACGTAACTCAAACCGGGGTGCGCTACGTGCCCTGGGACCCAACCGCCCTCGGTGACTGGGTTGAAGAGCTCGAGCATGCGGATGCGATTTTCAACCTCTGCGGTGAAACCATTTCCGGAAAGCGCTGGACAGATGCGCGCAAGGCGGACCTCCTGGAAAGCCGACGCAGACCGAGCGAGACGTTGGTACAGGCAATCAACACGATGACCCATCCGCCATCCGTCTACCTGCAGGCTTCAGGCGTTGGTTATTACGGCACCGGCGAAGACGCCGTTTCCGACAACGGCTCACCTGGTGATGACTTTCTCGCCCACCTGGCGATGCAATGGGAGGAGCCGGTTGCCGATGTTCGCACCAGATCCGTGCTGCTCCGCTTCGGTGTCGTGTTTCACAATAAAGAAGGTGCCTTGCCTCTGATGCTGTTGCCGTTTCGCGCGTTTATGGGTGGCCCTCTGGCCAGCGGCCGACAGTGGCTTTCCTGGATTCACATAGTGGACGCCGTCCGCGCCATCTGTTTTGTCATGGAACATTCCGACATCGAAGGAGGTGTGAACATCACGGCACCACAGCCGGTGCGCAACAAAACGTTCACCACACTCATCGGTGCCGCGCTACGCCGTCCGACATTCATGCCAACCCCCCGGTTTCTCTTGAATTTACTCCTCGGCGAGCAAGCAATACTCCTTACCGAAGGGCAGCAGGCGCATCCGGATGTCTTGATGCAGAGAGGGTTTTCCTTTCACTTTCCGCAACTCGAAGAAGCGCTGGAAAACCTTGTGAATTAATAGGGATAATTCATTACAACGTCCGGCACAGATCGTTGAGTTTCCGACAGGCGATCGAAAACATCGAAAAATCCTGTACCGTCGCATGTTGAGCATCTTCAATTACACTTCGCCAACTCCTCGCGAAGCGCTCGTGTTCGCTCAGCCATATCGAAACGTCACTTCCCTCCGCGTATATCGACCGGGCCGCCAACACCCCCTGGTGTGTGGTTACATCATCCAGCAGAGAATCCCGTTCCATGGCTTGCCACTGGCTGCTCGAAGGGAGATTACCGAGATGCTCCGTAAGCCAATCCAGACCGAGCTCTCTTCCGAGCGTCGCGTATGCCTGAGCAACGGCGACAGGTTCGGTGCTGGTTCTATCCGCGGCATCGATGACAGGCAGCGCAATGGCCATGTCCACAGCGTTAGCCGCATTGCGCGCCAAGGGCTCTGGCACGCGAGCTTCTATCAAGTGCTGAACACGCTCTTCCCATCGGTCGGCGCGAACCCGCCCCATGAGTTGCCCACGGTACTCGTCGAGTGCCTGGATTTTCGTTTGAAATTCATTGACAAGTTCCACCACGTTAGTTGCACTGAGTCGATGGCGGAATATCCAACGAGTTGTGCGGCGCCCAAGACGGATCAACTCGAGCTGCATGCCTAGCTTCACATCGGCAGCAACGTTATCGAGCTGTTCGATACTTCGGTATTTTTCGCGAACGCCAAAAATCTCTGCAGCGACGTAATACGCCCGCACGATCTCGTCCACATTACCACCGACAAAACCCATCAGATGTACGACAAACGTCACACCCATGTGGTCTACGATATCGTTGGCGAGTTGGGTGGCAACGATTTCCTTGCGTAGACGATGATTCAACAACGCTTTCGCGTGCTCAGCCACCAACGTGGGGGGAAACGCGCTCAGTACCTCCCGGGCTATCTCCGGATCTTCGTGGATGGACGAGCTCAACAGTTGTAGCTTGATATGAGTTTTTGCATAGGCGAGCAGGACGGCCAGTTCCGGTCGCGCGAAACCACCACCCTGGCCAAACCGTTCGGCAAGTTCGTCGTCCGCGGGCAGGTGCTCGAGCGCACGATCCAGATTGTGATCTGTCTCCATTCGATGCAGAAAGCGCCGATATTCGCCTTGCCTCGATTGCGAGTGTCTCTGCGCCAAGCTCAAGGTCTGCACCTGACGCCGATTGTTGGCGAGCACGAGATCACTCACTTCATCAGTCATGATGGTAAGTAGCGTGTTGCGTTGCTCGATGGTGATTTCCTCGCGCGCAACGATCTCATTCAGCACAATCTTGATATTCACCTCGTGGTCTGAACAGTCGACGCCGGCTGAGTTGTCGATGAAATCAGTATTTACCGAACCGCCAAGCTGATCGAAGCTGATGCGCGCTTTCTGGGTCATCCCAAGGTTGCCACCCTCACCAAACACCTGGCAGTTCAGCTCCTCGGCATTCACTCGCAAGTGGTCGTTGGCGCGGTCACCAACATCCGCATGGTCCTCACTCTGGGCTTTCACATACGTGCCAATACCACCGTTCCAAATGAGCTGCACTGGTGCTTTCAACAAGGCGTGAATCAACTCATCGGGTGATAACCGCTTGGCATCAATACGAAAAACCGCAGCCATCTCGGGCGTAATCTTCACCGACTTGGTGCGCCGCGAAAATATACCCCCGCCTGCAGAGATCAACGAAACGTCATAGTCCGCCCAACTCGAGCGCGGTAAACCAAACAGCCGTTCGCGCTCGGCATATCCTGCTTTCGGTTCCGGATCCGGGTCGACGAAGATGTGTAGATGGTTGAAGGCAGCCACCAACCTGATGGATCTCGATTGCAACATGCCGTTTCCAAACACGTCGCCACCCATGTCACCGATGCCAATAACGCTTATTGGATCCCGCTGCACGTCGATCTCTCGCTCCGCAAAATGTTGCTTTACGGAAACCCACGCACCTTTGGCGGTAATGCCCATCTTCTTGTGGTCGTACCCGTTGGACCCACCGGATGCGAACGCATCCCCAAGCCAGAAACCGTACTGCTCAGCGATCGAGTTGGCCTCATCAGAGAAGGTTGCGGTCCCCTTGTCTGCCGCTACGACCAGATACGGATCGTCCCCGTCGTAGCGGCGAACATTGTCGGGTGTCACTACCTGCCCCTGCACGATGTTGTCGGTAATATCCAGCAATCCGCGGATGAAATCCCGATAACAATTCACGACATCCAGCTTGACTTCACCAAGCGACGCCTTCAACACGAACCCACCTTTGGCTCCCGTCGGGACTATCACCGCGTTTTTTACAACCTGCGCTTTCATCAGGCCCAGCACTTCAGTGCGATAATCCTCCAACCGATCCGACCAACGCAGGCCGCCGCGAGCGATCGCGCCACCACGCAAGTGCACGCCCTCGAAGTAAGGCGCGCAGACGAAGATCTCGACCATCGGCCGTGGTAAAGGCATGTCGCTGATCTGAGGCGGAGCCAACTTCATCGAGAGGTAGGGCTTCACAGCGCCGTCAAATTCCCGCATGAAGTAGTTTGTTCGCTGGGTAGCCATCATCAGCTCTAGAAACTTGCGCAGGATGCGGTCTTCGTTAAGTAGTTCTACTTCCTCCAACGCCGCCACGATGCGCTCGCTCAATACATCCTGATCGCAGTCGCTTTGCGGATCGAAACGTTGTTCGAAGAAGTGTGCGAGGTCGGCCGCAATTGTCCGGTGGGCATCGAGCGTATCGCTGATGAAATCCTGGCTGAAGCCAAAGCGAATCTGTTTCATGTACTTCGCATAGGTTCTCAAGACATCCACCTGGCGCCAATCGAGACCGGCGCCGAGGATCAGTCGATTGTACCCGTCGTCTTCGGTTCGGCCATTCCAGGTATGCACGAACGCTTCTTCGAAGCGCTCGCTTACATTCGCGAAGTTGATTTTCTCGTTGTAGGTGAGGTGAAAATCGAGAATCGAAACCAGAGGACCCGATGCGCGCGTAATGCGATAGGGTTGTTCACCATTAACCCGCAAGCCCATGTTCTCCAGCTGCGGGATGATGTCGGACAGCGGCAGCGGCTCGCCCAGATGAAATACCTTCAGATGCAACATCTCCTCAGGATCTTGCGCGTGACGATAGAAACGCGTAAGCAGGTTTCGTTCCGCCGAGAGCTGCTCGATACTGGTGACATCTTCGACGGCGTCGCTCGAGCTCGTATGCTCCCGGTAGCCTGCAGGAAACGCGAGGCTGTATTCACGCAGGTATTGTCTGCTGTGCGTCTCCCCGAAATGTTGCACCGCCGATGCGTGAAAATCCGACACCCAGTCACCGGTGAGTTCGACGATTTTCCGTTCCAACGCACGCGTATCCACCTCCGGGTGAGAGCCGGGACGGATGCGTAGAATGAACTGCAGCCGCACCAGGATCGACTCTCTAAAGTGAGGATCGAATTCCACGTCATCAGCGTCGAAAGTCTCCATCAGTAGATTCTGCACTCGAATACGGGACTGCGTAGTGAAGAGATTGCGTGGCATGTACACCAGGCAGTTGACGAACAGCCCGTAGTCATCGAAGCGCGTAAATAACCGGGTTCGCCGGCGTTCGTGGATGTAGGTGATCGCCAGTGCATTCTCCAAAAGCTCATCTTCGTCAATCTGAAAAAGCTCATCTCGCGGATAGATCGCCAACACCTGCGCAAGCACTTTGCCGTCGAAACCGTTCGGATCCAGATCGGATCGGCCGATCACGTTGGCTACTTTCTGGCGCACCACCGGTATATTGTTGGGGTGCTCCATATACACGCGCGAGGCATACAGGCCCAGGAAACCACATTCGCCCACAACCCGGCCATTGGCGTCGAACCGTTTGATGCCTATGTAATCGGGATAAGCGTGCCTGTGCACGTTTGACTTGGTACCGGACTTGGAGAAAGACAATAACGACGGCGACAGGAGAAATGTCTGGGTGTTTTTCGGCTGATCCGATAACCGCCGTTCGCTCGCACGCGACCGGACACGCAACGCACCGAGTGATTCACCTGTTTGACGCATCATGTCATCTGCATATGCGAATTCCCGATAGCCAAAAAAAGTGAAGTTGTCGGCCGCCAACCACTCGAGAAAGGTGATAGCTTCGTCGACTTCTTCATCGGGAACCGGCAACGTCGCTTTGCGAAGTTCGCGAACATGCGCCGTAAGCTGTTCCTTCATCGGTAAAAAATCGCTCACGATGGCTTTGAGCTCCACGACCGTATGCTCGAGGCGCTCTTTCAGCGTACACACCTCTTCTTCGTCCACCCGATCTATCTCTGCATAGATGAAGAGTTCCCGGGAAGCATGGTCACGCTCGAGCGTCGTCCGGGTAACGCGCCCCTGGGTATCTCGATCAACGGCAAATACCACGTTATTCAGATGGTGGGTGATCAAGCCGTCATGAGAGAGTGCGATGAGTACCGAATCGACCATGAACGGCATGTCGGGAGCCATTATCTGCACCACGGTATGGCGCGACTCCCAGCCGTTGCGCTCGCGCTCCGGATTCATCACGAGTATTTGAATCTCTGCGGGATCACGGTCCTGGAACGACCGCCAAAATTCGATCGTAGCCCCTGCGTCGTCGTCGACCCCACGACCCGCAAGGTCCTCTTCTGGCGTACGCGACCAGAACTGACGAGCAAACTGCTCGGCAGACTCGAATTCCCTATCCGGTAAGCGGTTACGGATGTGATCTAGCAATCGCGTGACGTAGGAGTCGCTTTTCTCAATCATGGCTTTCCTTTCGCGCGAACCTCATCCGCGGCTCATTGTATGCCGAACCTGGACCCGGTGCTTCCGATCAGACACCGTAATAGCCACCATCCAGTGAGGTAATATGCAAGCAGTTCATTGCGGGGAAATGACCATGATCATCCTGGTCCGCACGATCCTGTTCTGCATGATGTTTTTGCTAATCACCAGGGCAAACGCCGACACCTTCAAACCAATGGACGTATTTTCACTGGAGTGGGCAAACGATCCCCAGGTTTCTCCCGACGGTAGAACCATTGCCTATACCCGCAACGGCTTCGATCTGATGAGTGACCGGCGTACGTCGCACATCTGGTTAATCGAAGTCGACGGTAATAATCACCGGCCGCTGACCGACCAGCCGGGTCACTCGCCCCGCTGGTCACCGAGCGGCGACCGAATTGCATTTTTATCTCGCAATACCCGCGGCGGAGCAAGTGCCCAAGCAAAGGAAGGCAGCGGCAGAAGTAGTCGTGTGCAACTGCACATGCACTGGATCGCAGCAAACCGCACGGCAATCCTCACTCAGCTCACCCAACCCCCCGGGTCCCTTACCTGGTCGCCCGATGGGCAAACGCTCGCCTTTACCATGCTGGTCCCTGCGCAATCCAAACCATTCGCAGAGGTGCCCAAAGCACCCGAGGGCGCCAATTGGGCCCCTGCATTCAAAGTGATCGAGACGCTCATCTATCGTTCCGACAGCGCCGGTTACCTCACCGAGGGCTTCGCCCATGTTTTTACCGTCCCAGCGGACGGCGGTACGCCACGGCAGATCACTGCAGGAAATTACCAGCACCTTGGTGGGATCGCCTGGAGCACTGACGGCACAAGCCTCTATGTGACCGCTAACCGCCGGGAAGATTCGATTTACGAACCCAGCGACAGTGAGATCTATCGTGTGCCGCTCGACGGCGGCGAGATGCAAGTGCTCACCGACCGTTACGGTCCTGATCACAGCCCGACCCTTTCGCCGAACGGTCGTTATCTGGCCTACCTCGGCTCTGATGACGAGCACATGGGCTATTCAGTAACGAACCTCTACGTGCTCGATCTCAGAGCAGGGAATCGGCGTTCTTTGACGGACGACTTCGACCGCAGCATCGACCGCATAGTCTGGGACGACGCTTCGCGTGGTCTGTATACCCAATATGACGATCGTGGCAAAGGCCATATCGAATATCTGAACCTGGCAGGTAAACGGTCGTCATACGCCGACGACCTCGGCGGAGTTTCTCTTTCCCGGCCCTACACCGGTGGCGCCTTCCATAGCGCCAACGGCATCGTGGCCTACACCAGCTCCGACCCCAGCTCTCCAGCCAACTTATCGCTGGCAACCACTCGAGGCAACACCCTGTTAACCAACCTGAACCACGATGCACTGAGCCACAAACAACTGGCGACCATAGAGCGCATCAGTTTTCCGTCAAGCCTGGATGAGCGGGAAATCGAGGCCTGGGTCGCCAAGCCAGCCGAATTCGACCCTGACAAACGTTATCCGCTGATATTGGAAATTCACGGAGGACCCTTCGCCGCGTACGGGCCTCACTTCTCAGCCGAGGTGCAACTTTATGTCGCCGCCGGTTACGTTGTTGTGTACGTGAATCCCCGTGGCAGTTCGAGTTATGGGCTCGAATTCGGCAACCTCATACATCACGCCTATCCGGGAGACGATTACCACGACTTGATGACCGCTGTAGATGAAACGATCAAGCAGGGTTGGGTGGACCCCGAGCGGCTCTATGTCACGGGTGGTAGTGGCGGCGGCATTCTGACCGCGTGGATCGTCACCCAAACCAACCGTTTCCGCGCCGCGGTGTCTGCGAAACCGGTAATCAACTGGTACTCCTTCGTACTCACCTCCGACAACTACAACTTCTATTACCGCTACTGGTTTCCGGACCTGCCGTGGAAGGCTGCCGACCACTACCTCAATCGCTCACCCTTACATTTCGTCGATCGGGTCAGCACGCCAACGATGTTGTTAAGCGGCGAGCGGGATTACCGCACACCCATATCGGAAGCGGAGCAGTTTTACCAGGCATTGAAGCTTCAAAAAGTAGACACGGCCCTCGTAAGGATACCGGATACATCACACAGCATTGCAGCACGCCCAAGCCACCTGATAGCTAAAACGGCTCACATATTGGCGTGGTTTGATCGTTACGGTAATACCCAAACAAGCCCGGATATTGCCCACAAGTAGCTGCATCATTATTTACCACCAGGCGCAGAACCGATGCGCGTTTACTACGTAGCGCAACTCCGAAATGGTATTCGAGCGATAACGGTTTCTGCCATACTTACGTCCGCTCACCGTGGAGGGGGAGTCATGAAACGAACGCTCTTGTTGTTCGTGGTGTTTGCCGTGTCTGCACCCGCTCACTCTGCCGAAGACATGGAGATGTGGGGATGCGCGCCGCTAGGCGAGCGGCGTACCGTTCTCTACATCGTGGATCGCGGCTCGCGCAGCTACGTCAAGGTCGGTGGTCAACGAGCTCCCGCGCGAGTCACCGTGGATGAGGCCGGCAAACGCTGGGCCTGGGGAAACAATGCAATCGTCCTCTTGGAAAACAGCAGAGCCGACTATTACGAAGGAGGCGAGGTCAAAGGCAGGTTCCAATGCAAACGCGTCAATCGATAACCATAAAAAGAGAGGAACGGGGTAATGGCTGAGAAACTGTACGGCGGAGATACTTTTCCGGAGCTTAAGCTCAACATAGCGGGAGGCGGCACCGTGACGTTGCCGAACGACATCGAAACACCCTATGCCCTGGTGCTGTTCTACCGCGGGCATTGGTGACCTTTCTGTCGCCGTCTGTTAGCCGGCTATGAAAAACTGTTCGATCAGTATCGAAATCTAGGGGTATCCATCTTCGCGGGCACTGTGGATTCCGAAGAAAAAACCGCCGAAGTAGCAAATGATTTGAGCTTCCCCGTCGCCCACGGCATGACACGTGCGCAGGGTGATGCCGTGGGGGCCTGGTGGGAAGAACGCCGGGACCACATACAGCCATCGGAGTTTCTGCTGACTGGCAGCGGCCGGGTAATGTGTTCAACTTACAGCAGTTCGCCCGTAGGCCGAATGGATCCGGAAGAAACTCTGGCGCTGATCAAAATCCTGGACGCGCGACGCAGACAGAAAAAATAAATTCGGGGTAGTGTAAAAATTATCGGGTCAATTTTTCGATGGGCGAAAATTAATCTGATGGTTTTTACACTGACCCCAAACGTATTCTCAACACCACGCATTCGTTATCAGCCTGATGGCACACGGCGGTTCAGCAGATGCTTTTGATAATCTCAGGATGCACCGGTAACAACGGCTGTTTCGATCTTGTGACCATCGAGATCGCGAACGAACGCGCCGTAATAGTCGGGACCGTAGTCAGACCGCGGTCCGGGTTCGCCATCGTCTTTGCCGCCTGCTTCGATGGCTGCACTGTAAAAGGCATTAACTGCTTCTTTCGAAGATGCGATAAAACAGAAGTGCACGCCGTTGGCTGTATCCGCTGATTGTCCATCAGCCGGTTTCTGCACCCAGAACTCCGGAAATTGTTTGCCATAGGCCACAGCCCCGGGAAATTCGAAAATCCTTTTGGCACCGATGGTGGCCAGCACCTTGTCGTAGAAAACAGTGGCCGCTGCAAAGTTGTTGGTTCCAAGGGATACATGATGAATGATGCTCGGAATTTCGTCCGCCATAACGCCTCTCCATTACCCGACAAGAGATAAGGAGACTAAGATAAAAATCGCAACCGGGATAGGACCAACTCTTTTTCAATATCGAGTCAATATCGGAGCCAACATAGGTGCCACCGACCGGGCTACGGCGTTATCATCACTGACATACAGGGGGAACTACCATGCGCGCACTCATCTTGACGGTTGTCGCGATAGCGATCGCGGCGCTGATTTACTTCGTCACCACAGACACGGAACCACAGCAAGCGGAACCCGCAACTGAAGCCACGATTGAGCCAGAAACCATGCCAGTTGTTCCCACCATCGGCCTGATCGATGATGCGCGGATCAACAACGCCGCAAGCGAGCCGGGCAACTGGCTGGCTTATGGGCGCACCTACGAAGAGCAACGCTTTTCGCCACTGACACAAATCAACCGTGAGAACGTCGCTGATCTCGGGCTCGCGTGGTATCGCGATATGGGTACGAACCGTGCGCAGGAAGCCACCCCTATTGTGGTAGACGGGATCATGTTCTTCACCAGCGCCTGGAGCCGGGTTTTTGCCATGGAAGCCACCACTGGCGAGATCGTCTGGACTTACGATCCCGAGGTACCGGGCGAAGTAGGGCGGCGGGCGTGTTGCGACGTTGTGAACCGCGGTGTCGCCGTCTACAAAGGCCGGGTGTACGTGGGTAGCCTCGATGGGCGTTTGATCGCGTTGGATGCCGCCACCGGTTCGCTCGTCTGGGAGGTCGATACCATTATCGATCACGATCGCTTCTACACAATTACCGGCGCACCCCGAGCTGCGGGTGGGAAGGTTTTTATCGGCAACGGCGGTGCAGAATTTGGCGTTCGCGGCTATGTTACAGCTTACGACGCGGAAACCGGGGAACAAGTCTGGCGATTTTATACCGTCCCCGGTGACCCCTCGCTACCCTTCGAGCATCCCGAAATGGAGATGGCCGCCAAAACCTGGAAAGGCGGTGAGTGGTGGAAGATCGGTGGCGGTGGAACGGTCTGGAACTCTATTGTTTACGATCCGGATTTCAATCAGGTTTATCTGGGCGTCGGTAACGGCTCACCCTGGACGCGCGCAATCCGCTCCCCTGGTGGTGGTGACAATCTGTTTCTCTCATCTATTGTTGCGCTGGATGCCGATACCGGCAGCATGAACTGGTACTACCAGACAACTCCCGGTGACAACTGGGACTATACCGCCGTGCAGGACATGGCTCTTGCCGACATGGAGGTGGACGGTAAAATGCGCAAGGTGCTGCTGCAGGCACCTAAAAACGGTTTCTTCTATGTGATCGACCGCTCCGACGGTGAACTCCTGCGGGCACATCCCTTCGCAACCGTCACCTGGGCCACCCACGTAGACCTCGAAACAGGACGACCTGTGGAAAACCCGGAGATGGATTATCTCGAGAAAGAGAAATGGGTTCTCCCGGGTCCGCTGGGAGCCCACAACTGGCAAGCGATGTCGGTGGATGTCGATGCCGGGCTCGTTTATCTGCCGGCTCAGGACAACCCGCTGATTTATGGTATGGCGGAGGAGTGGAAGCAGACGGGCCTATACAAGCGTAATCCCGGCAGCATGAACCTGGGCATCGCATTCGGCACCCTTGTTCAGCTTTTCGTCAACAACATAGCAACTCAGCCCACGCCCAAAGGTTATCTCAAGGCATTCGATCCACTAACGGGAGAACAACGCTGGGTGGTGGAGATTCCTCACTACTGGAACGGTGGCGTGCTTGGTACCGAAGGGGGCCTGGTCTTTCAGGGTGACGCGCTGGGGATCTTTAGTGCCTACGACAAGGAAACCGGCGAGGCACTCTGGCAGTTCAACACATACACCTCCATGCTCGCGCCGCCCATCACCTTCCAGATCGATGGCACACAATACGTCTCGATCCTGACCGGCAACGGTGGCGGCGATCTTTTCGCCGGTGCGCCGATGGATCCGGTGCCGAATCCTGCATCGCTCACCTATGGCAACTACGGACGGATGCTCGTCTTCAAACTCGGTGGAACGGAAACGCTGCCGGCTCCCACGGTTGTGGACGATACGATTCCCGAACAGGTCCTCGCGCAAGTTTCGGATGAAGAAGTTGCCCGCGGCGAAGTGTTGTTCAACACCTACTGCGTCCTTTGCCACGGACTCGTCGTCCGCTCCGGTGGCTCGATAAAAGATCTCAGACGCATGAATGACGAGACTCATGCATCGTTTAACCAGATCGTATTGGAAGGCACGTTGTCCGCGAACGGCATGGCAGCTTTCGACGACTCTCTCGCCGTCGAGGATGTAGAACGTATTCACCATTATGTCCGGGCAAGAGCCTATGAGGACCGCGAGTTGGCTCTCGGCAATCAAGAAGGAGCAAGGTTCACCTGGTTGCAGTAGGTTCCGCGACCTGTCTCAACACCTGACGCGGGTTACCCCCGGGGTACTGGTTTTGCCGGTAGTGCCGGGGGCAACACCCGAACGAACTTGAACCGCGGACGCGCGCCAATGCCAGACGCACCATCGTCGCCTGCGTAGTCCTTACCTTCCTCCGGTGTCATGTCGGCATCGGGATCGATGGCTTGTCGGCTCATCCGTCCGTTCAACGGTTTTCCACCCTGGAGCTCCTCCAGCGCGGCTTCAGCCGCTTCCGCCGTTTCCTCGTCCCATGGCACCCGATAAGCACGTGGATCACCTTGCGGTAATCCTGCTTCATCCAGCTCCCGCACCCAGAAGAAGATGCTGCCATCGGCTCCGGTAACCTTGTCAGGCTCGTTTACGGTGACCCAGTGCAGGCGAAAATCTTCCGGCATTCGTTCGCTGGTCGGCCAACCCATCAAGCCGTTGTGCCCTACCCAAGCCGCAACATAAAGTGCAGTAACCGCAAAGATTGCGCCCAGTTTGATGCTCCAGCCGAAACGGATAGCTGCACCAAGATTCAGGTTCAAGAGCAATGCGGCTACACCGACGTAGGCGAGCGTCAGCACAACCACAGTAAGGGTCATATTCTGGATTTAACCGCTTTCACGAGCAGCGATTTCTTGAGTTCGTTAGTACCAATCACCTCGCCGTTCGCACCGATGGTAAAACGCACTGCTGTCTGCTCGTCTCCCACACCAGTGAGCTCCCGAATGCCGTAGTAAATGAGCGTCACGCGGGGATTGAGCTTTTCAACCTTCACCGAAACAGGCAGAGGCTTCTTATAATTCGATTGATAGTGAAGCACGTTCACCACGTACTCACCCGGTTTTAACGCGCGCAAGGTCACGGTTTCCTGGTTGATGGGGTTCGACACCTCAACACCATCAAGCATGACTCGATCCTGAAACAACCCCCGATCGTCACGATCCAGATGCATTAACCCCGTGTCGCGGTTGTGATACCAGACAAGATTACCCTGCGGATCCTCCACAAGTGTGTCCACGTCATCCGGATGTCGGTCTGCCCATCGCACTGTAATCAGTATTTCCGCTTTGTTTTCCACGTTTCCGGACTTCGTGGGATCTCCCATAAGCGAAAAAGCTGCAACAAACATGAAGACAAAACCCAACAGCGCATTGAATAACAGGTCGGTAAACGCATCCTGTGATTCGGTTTGCCGATATAGGCTATGCCGCATCGCGGATAAAGTGCACGTCGGTGAGTACAGCAAGCCGGGTGGCAAGTTCCGCCGCGGAGGCATCGAGAATGTGGTACTGAAGCTTCAACAACGTGCTCGTAATCAGCCCGGCAAGCGTCGTATAAAGCGCAACCGCCATACCGCCGCTCATCGAACTCAAAAGCTTCTGCATCAAACTCGGATCGAATTGCTCGATCTCGCCAACCGGTAAGAGCATGAGGATGAAACCGACAATCGTACCGAGCAGACCAAGCTTCAACAGCACATCGCTGGCAAACTGACCCAACGCATGACGATTGGCGAGTTCATCACCAAACGCCGTCAACAGCGCGCTCGGATCGCCATCCTTCTTCTTTTTCAGGTTCGCCAGGAATTCGCCGAGGAGGCCTTCCTCAGAAGGCATTTGATTGATCTCACCATCGTTCGCCGCGAGCTCCGACTCCAGGCTCGCGAAGCGCCGCCGTTCGGTGGTCAAGGTATACGCAAGCCATAACCAATGACCGCTCGCAAGCAAATAGAGGCCAAGTATGACGTAGGAGATGTAGCTCTTATCGGCATCGAGTGCGAGTGTCACCAGGCCCCGCTCGGCAACCAGGTAAAAACCAAAGCCGACAAGACCCAGCACAATAAGTGCACGATAAATGAGATTGGTATCAGTCAAGGGAGACACCAGTAGGAGTTTAATGAAGATCTGGATTTGAAACTAGGCACGGTTGGGGATTCATGGTCGGGGTGTTTTTTGGCTGGACCCTGGGAACCGAATGAGCCGCAGGAGAAAAGGTTTTCCAGGGACGCCAGTAAGACTCATCCCTGAGGGCTTGCACTCGCCATCCCTGGCTCGTGACACCCTGGAAACCTTTTCTCCTGCGGCTCATTCGGTTCCCTCGACATCTTCAATGCCCTAGCGAAACCGCACAAACCGGGAAGAGAGTCATTGAGGTTCTTCCATTACGTGAGGAATGGTGCTCGATTTCCTTTGGTGGGTGGGGGCTGACACCCCCAGTTCGCTCAATGCGAATCAGCTCTGTAGGACTCTTCGAATCGCTGATGATGGGAAATCGGTGGCTCATTGAAGTGCAGTGATTGTGAACACTCATCTCAGGTAGATCAGCGCGCCCAGTACGGAACGCCGTATCGAACCCTGGAAGGATCTCGAGGAGAAGTGAGGCGGAAGTCATTTTCCCGGGTGTCACGAGCCAGGGATGGCGAGTGCAAGTCCGCAGGGATGCGTCTTACTGACGTCCCGGGAAAATGACTTCCGCCTCGCTTCTCTTCGAACACACCTTTCTTATGTCTCCGACTATGGACAGGATCAGAAGCGGAGATCACCGACCGAACCGGTAGCGGAGTTTTATTACCAGAACGTCGACTACCGGGGTGGTGAGCGCGTCGTGAAAAAGATCGCCCAGCTCATCGTTCATCCGGTCATCCAGGTTGCTGCCGCGGGTGTAAACCACGAAAAAATCCGAGAGTGGGCCGATCTCCCAGCGATAGCGCAACTGAGCGGTCAGTCGTGAGATCGTAAAGTCGTCGGTCTCCGCCCCTGGGGGCTTAACGACGGGTTCGAGCTTGCCATCAGACAACGGCACCCGCCAGAATTCTTGCTCATCGGCACGAATGCCTGCCCATTGCATGGTAAGCCGGAGTTGTTGCCGTGCCGAGATGAAATAATCCAGTGCAAGCCGAGGCTGCCACTCGATCGACGCAAAAGTAGTGAAATCCCGGTCTTCCTGGTAAACGAGCCATCCGTCACGGCGATAATAATTAACGTCGAGGTCGAACGAGAAACGGTGATTAGGCTTGAAAGTGACACCGCCTGAGGCGCGGTAGGTCCAATCTCCGAGTTCTTCCTGGCGAGCACCGACCAACGCGCTCACGCTGACAGGTCGGGCACTATCGGTGCCAACGGAAACTTCAGCGATCCAACGGTCTTCGGTTTTGAAGGTTCCGTTGTCAAAGCTATTGCGGTCATCCCAACGTGCGGGGAAATAGTCGAGTTCGGTACGAATCTCGTTGAGGTTCAGGAACGTCCACCGGTTGCGCAGAAAATATCCGCTCCGGACAAGCTTTCCATCGCTATTTACCTCGTTGCTTACGAGCAGATTTCGATGTTTGCTGCGTAGCTGCGTCAAACCCTGGGTAATGAGGTTGGAGATGCCATAAACGAAGCCGAGGGAATCGTTGCGACGAATAAAGCCGAAATCCGAGATATTGAGCTTGTCGTCCAAATAGTCGAGCGAGAGGAAATGTGAAAGCTCGCGGTTTTGCACGTAGCGAAAGTCCATGAGAACGCCCTGGCCGGTCTCACCATCAACATCGCTCAACATGAGCTGGGTATCCCAACTCAACTTACCGTTCTGGGTCAGGAGATGGGTATCAACCCCGTGCACGACGGCGTCGCCGTCGGGCCGACGCACCAGCGTGCCAAGATACCCGATAGATAAACGTCCGGCGCCGCTACGTTCATAAAGCAAACGCGCGGCGCCAAAATCGCGACCATCCTGCTCGAGACGCACCGGCACCCGAAGCTGCGGGCCACCCGGATTGTCCGGATCGTCTATGAGTTGTTCACCCATGCGACGGACGTCCTCCTCGAATGCGCTCAGCAAGCCGTAGCGCCAACCCCCCGCTTGCCCCGTTAACTTCGTCGCACCAATCAACTCGCTCGGACGTCCGAGTTCGACGCCAGCCACGGTCACATCATCCGGGACATCAATTCTCGGCGAACCGCCAATACGGCGAGTGTTCAACAGCGTTGTCGGTGTTCGATCGAAGGTCGAGGCTATTTGCCGCGAACCCCCGAAACCTCCCCCACGGGGTCCCGACCGCGACGTCGTTTCGAACACTTCGTTTCCCTCCACGAAAAACAGGCGCTTTTCCGGAAAAAAAGTTTCGAACGCTGTCAGGTTTACCACAACATCATCGGATTCCACGACACCAAAGTCTGGATTCAACGTGGCGGTGATCTGAAAGTTGGTAGACGGGCGCCAGAACACATCGAGGCCACCACGATATTCGTCCTCTTCGCCAATTTCGTCATAGGTGAAACTTGCATAAGGAAACAGCGCAAGCTGAGGGCTCGGTTGAACATCTTCGAAAGTCATCGTGCCAAGTGCCGACATGAAACGGGCTTCGGTACGAGGCAACGCGGGCACGCTCCACGTCTCATCGAGGTGCGCGACCGTACGGCTGACATAGAAACCCAGATCCCGCTTTCCCTCTACACGGGGCATCGCCATCATAGACCAGGGCAGGAACATCTCTGTGCTCCAGCCATCTTCGAGGGAGGCACTGCCCCGCTGCCAGGGACCGTCCCACTGCCTCGAATATTGCCGCTCTGGCGCGATCTTGCCATCCAGCGCCGAGCCACCAAGCCCGACCTCAAACCAGTAGCCGTACAATCCCTGACCCGATGTATCAAGGGTGATGCCGAAACTATCGCGCGTTATGAACGAATCACGACTCGATAATCGCTCAACCAGGGTCTCTGCGGGTTGCTGCATCTTGACGCCGACGTAAAGACCTTTTTCGGTGTAGAAGTAACGGACGTCCGTTTGGTACTTCGGCACGGTCATGTCATCGGGACTGGTCACGATCATGCCGTCGTAGCTTAAGACCCTGGCCCAGACGTTCTCATCCAATAGACCATCCAGATTCATTTCCAGGGTATCTTCGGCAAAACTAGGCACCTCAATGATGAAGGACGCGCCTGTCCCCGAAGGTGCATTTTCCGCATGAGAGGGTGTGAGAAACGCCGCCGCGACCAAACCGACGACCATTCGAGCCAACGAAACCATAAATTAGGGAACTGCGCAGAGCAAATTCCCCATTATATCATTGCCGCGGTATTCGGTGCCTCCAGCTCACTAGCCTGGATTATTCATGAGAAAGCGTAGCGAGGTTGTCGAGAGTAGTAAATCACCGGGCCTCGCAGGCAGGGTGCGCGGACTGAAGGGCGCGGAGGCGTGCTCGACAGCACGTCGAGCACCCGGAAGGAGCACGCTCTGTGTTTTTGCTGCTATCGGCGACCGCAGTAGCTTGTTCATGAATAATCAAGGCTAATCACTTGCCGGTAACTCCAGCACCTCGACAATTCGACTCGCAAGTTCCTGCCGGATAGCCGCATCCACGCGACCACCGGCAACACGTTTGAACAACCTGCTGAGCCCCCGGCGTAACTTGTCCGGCAGCCGATCCATCAGATGCTGCTCCGCGGCTACGGCCAACGACAACGCCTCACGTCGGGCATGATTGCGTTCGGCCACCAGCTGATGATGTACCCATGCCCGGCCGAGCATCACCCAGGGGAAATTGGGCGCTTTGACCGGCCCTACCTGCAGCACGCGACCACCGAGGGACTGCCCCAACACCTCCGTCCTGGCAAGTTCCTCGCTACCGAACCAGGCACCGGCGCCACCGATGAGCGCACCGATGCCAGCGCCTAACATGAACGATGCGCCGCCGAGTATGGCGTCGATGCCGCCACCGGCGAGTGCGCCGGACAACATGCCGGAAACGACCAGTTGCCTGCGCGACAGTCCGAACAACTCCCAACCTTCCTCGGTAAAAAGGTCGGTGCCTAAAATCTCGGTGCTCACTTCGAGGCGAGCGAGATCCTTGTGACGGTAGACACTCTGAACCGTTTCTCGAGAGAGCCGCTCGCGGTCGCGAATGCTACGCTGCAACCGCTCTGTCAACTGGCTTTGATAACGCCGCACATCGTCTGTTTCTCCGAGCGCGCTGCGTTGAGTCAAACCCATGGTCTCAACAAGATAATCTGCAATCTCTACCGCGCACCGTTCACGGCGCCGCGTTCGTTCCACTTCAAGAGCCGTCACCGCTCGCTCAATCGCAGGTCGCCAGCTCTCGTCGAGCTCGCTAAAACCCCGCAACAATGCAACTCTTTTCTCGAAGTCCGCATGCACGGCATCGAAGACCCGCACCAGGGAGAAGTATTGATCGAGCGCCTTTCGCCACTCGTCGACGTAGTCTCCCCTTCCGATCAGATTGATTAGC
>SMUY01135437.1_pt1 | contig 19411 bp, 20 predicted proteins | sample 2456441 | NCBI WGS metagenome assembly SMUY01 (sample SAMN11095931, study PRJNA526329) | marine sediment metagenome | biome: Marine sediment; feature: Surficial sediment; material: Deep marine sediment; isolation source: Hadal surficial sediment | place: Pacific Ocean | collected 2014-11 | depth...
TCTTTAGCCAGATAAGCTAATAACGTTCCCGCCTCTTCTACAAGTACCTCAGACATAGTTACAACGCTAGTAATATTAAAATTAAACTATGTCCACCCCATTGATAAGGGAGTCCCTCTCTGCCCTCCACCTTGCGCGAAAAAGCATTTCAAGCATGCGAGAGCATGATTTGTGAGGCTCCTTCTAATTGCTTCTATTTCCTTTTCACCATACTCTATCCTTGCTAAAGCCTCACTCACTCATGTGTCTACCCATTCAGGATCACTCAGGAGTTGTTTGCTTATTGCCGATCGAGTAACGTCATAGGATTTTCCTATATCGGAAATCTTATTGCCCGCAGTTCTAATGTACCAGGGCTTTTGATGAGTGGTCACTCATGATAGATAAATGAAAACACATTGCGTAAAAGATATTTCCGAGTTGCTACATAAGACCCCAAGCACGATATATGAGGAAATGAGGCGTTGCCCTAACCGGCCCCCGCCAAGACTGAATATACTCGGTGAACATTTCTTGTGGCGCGAATCTGATGAGATAGACTAGATTGAAAAACGCCGCCAAAAACCTCAAAGTACGCCACTGAATCCTGCCACATCCAAAAAAAACGAAAGAGCTAGAAACTGAGAAAATAGAAGTCAAAAATAACAGGTTCTCTTCCAAGAATTGCGTTTTAATATTTATCGTTTAAGTCTATCCGCTAATGAAACTTCCTATGTCCATCCCCGCATCATGGCAATACCATGGCCGCCATTTTCCCAGGACGTAGTTAAATCTTCCAGGCACAAACCACCCAAAGCATAGACTGGAAGTGAAAAATTACGGATCAGTGTGGCGAATTTTCTCCAACCCAGCGTGGCAGATCCTGGATGACTTAACGTTGGCAATACTGGTCCCAACACTACAAAATCCATACCTAGTTGCTCAGCATGGAAAAGCTCCTCAGTATTGTGGCATGATGCTCCGCACCAATTAGTGTTCGGACGGTTGGAAAGAACCATCAGTTGTACTGAAGAAAAATGCACCCCGTCCATACCAATTTCTCTAGATAATTCGACATCGTCATTCACTAAAACTTTCGCGCCGTGGCGATGAGCAAGCTCAACTACTTCATGTGCAAATACCCGTAACTCATCTTTTATCATTTCTTGCTCACGAACCTGCACCAATCGTGAACCATGCTGAAATGAACTTTCAATCTGCATTAATGAAACTTGCACACCTAGTTCAGCTGCATTAGTAATTATATAGACCGAGGGCAAATTAAGCGCCCGTAATACTGGTGCATTAGCCGGTAACATCGGCGCAACTTTAACGTTGTCCGCAAATTGCCAGAACAACTCCTGATTTTCGTATGCGTGTGGCTCGCCATGCCATTTCACTACCTGATAAAAGCAAAGACGCACAGTGGTATGAGTATAGGTAAAAACGCGAGTGATCCACGGATAAGCAAGTTCGATATGTATGCCCAATTCTTCCATCAATTCACGATTGAGCGCATGTGGGTGAGATTCACCAGGTTCCACTTTCCCACCAGGAAACTCCCAGTAACCTGCGTAGGGCTTACCTTCAGGTCTACGAACCAAAAGAAAGCTGCCGTCAGATCGAGTTATAACTGCTACGGCCACTTCAACAACAGGGAGATTAGACATACTGGGATAGATTAATGGACTGTAGATTTAGCCTCATAAAGTGGCCCAAATATTATTTATCACCTTGCCACTATCCTATGTCTGCCTGCCCAATCACGTGCGAACTGCCATGCTACTCGTCCACTTCGGGAACCTCGCCCCAGCGCCCATTGCAGTGCAGCTTCACGCACTGCAGGAACCATCCCCTTAATACCGAAATAAGCAAGCCAGTAGCCAACAATGTCCAAGTACTGATCCTGATTAAATGGATAGAACGACACCCACAAACCAAAACGGTCCGACAATGAAATTTTCTCCTCGACTGATTCACTTGGATAAATTTCCCCATCTAAATGCTTGGTCTCAAGATTGTCTCGCATAGATTCTGGCATCAAATGACGTCGACTAGAAGTTGCGTAAACCAAGACATTCTCTGAAACCGTGGAAATAGAACCATCCAGCACTACTTTTAACGCCTTATACCCAGGCTCATCAGCTTCGAACGATAAATCGTCACAATATAGGATGAAGCGTTCCGGACGCCGATATATTTGTTCAACAATATCATGCAAATCAATAAGATTATGCTTTTCCACTTCAATAAGTCTCAGCCCTTTGGCTGCATATTTATTCAACACAGCCTTCACCAGAGATGATTTCCCGGTGCCACGAGCGCCGGTAAGCAAAGCATTATTGGCAGGATAACCCTTTACGAACCGGATAGTATTTTGGTTGATAAGCTTTTTCTGCTCATCAATGCAATGTAATGCATAGAGCGCAATACGGTGAGGATGTGTGACTGGCTGAATGAATCCGACACCGCCATGTTTGCGCCAACGAAAAGCAATTGTAGCTTTCCAGTCGGTAGCTGGCTGCTCGACAGGCAATAGCCTCTCTAACCGAGAAAGCAGTTTATTAGTACGAGTATACAATTTACTAATTTCATTCATGCCTTTAAAAAATCAGCTTCGATAATCAGAATTGATTTTTACATAATCGTAAGAAAAATCGCAAGTCCATACCGTGGTGGAAGCTTTCCCTCGATTAAGCACAACTCGCACAGTAATTTCAGACTGCTTCATTATTCGCTGACCTTCTTGTTCATGATAACTACGCGCTCTTCCTCCATTCTCTGCAACTAGTACATCATCAAGATAGAGTTGCAAAGATCTTACATCAAGATCATCTATGCCAGCGTAACCTACAGCAACAAGTATCCGTCCCAGATTTGGGTCAGATGCGAAAAATGCAGTTTTTACCAGCGGTGAATGAGCAATAGCGTATGCAATCTTGACACATTCATCTATGGCTCTCCCGCCTTCAACTCTCACCGTAATAAATTTAGTTGCACCCTCACCGTCTCGTACAATAGCTTTTGCAAGAAGCACCGCTACCTCTGTCACCGCTTCTTGCAACGATCTGAATTCTGTACTCTCTTTATCCTCGATTGCTACATTGCCAGCACGACCTGTAGAAATTAGAATGAAAGCATCGTTGGTCGAAGTGTCACCATCCACAGTAATTTGATTAAATGAGTTATCTGCTGCATAACGTACCATTTGTTGTAACAGTGACTGGCTCAAAGCTGCATCAGTTGCCAAGTAACTCAGCATGGTCGCCATTTTGGGATGAATCATACCAGAGCCTTTAGCAACCCCAGTAATAGTCACAGTTGTCCCCCCAAGTAAAATCTGCTTAGACATCACTTTGGGTACAATATCGGTAGTCATAATCGCCTGAGCCGCAGCAAACCAATTGTCCGGCTTAAGATCAGCTACTGCTGTTGGTAAGCCTGAAATAATTCTCTCCAGCGGTAACGGCTCCATAATGACACCAGTAGAGAATGGCAATACCTGTTTCTCATCATAACCCAACAATCCGGCCAGTTCTGCACAAATAGAACGGGCATGCATGATACCTTCTTCACCGGTGCCAGCATTAGCGTTTCCAGTATTTATAATTAACGCTCGAATTGGAAGTCTCGAATTAGATCCGAAAAGATGTTCCTTGGCCACTATCACTGGCGCGGCATAAAAACGATTCTGCGTAAATACTCCAGCAACTTTTGCATCTTCATCCAACGTGATCAATAGCAAATCTTTATGATTGGGTTTCTTAATCCCTGCTTCGGCAATACCGAGGGATACTCCCCTTATTGGTGATAGTTGTCTGAGTAGTGTGGGCGAAAAATTGTCTGGCATAATCATCAAATCTAAGCAATTGTGCTATTAATTACTCTATCCTAACTCATCTTTGATACTCTACCCATATCTACTAGATTCTTTGTGAGTGATAGTTTTATAATCTTTTGATTATTAATAGCGGACTCTTGAGAAAAGGAAGCATGAATTTCGACAAAGAACTTGATGTACGCGGCCTAAACTGCCCACTGCCTATTCTGCGCGCAAAGAAATCTCTGGCGGACATGACTCCTGGGGAAGTACTTAGAATAATCGCTACCGACCCAGGTGCAGTCATTGATTTCCAGGTTTTTTCTGACCAGACAGGTAATATTCTATTATCGCAGTCAGAGGTAAATAAAGAGTTCACATTCTACATAAAGAAAAAATAAGATTCTTAGTACGTGATATTCCTTATTCGCCTGCAACCCCTAACCCATAAAGTAACTAATTATCAACATGCAATAAAGTTATTCAGAATTTGAGGGTGGGTTCACCAATATATTTTCTGGAGCCACAACTGCTTCTCAAGTGGTTTTCTCGGTAAATTTTCAAAACCACTACCAAAGTAATTAACCTATTGTTTCGTTAGCAATGTGTATTAAGGGAAGGCATGCACCCGTATGATATTTGCGTAAATTTTCAGCAATAAATATCAGCCTGAGCATGAAATCTGCGTAACTCTAGGCAGCAGATGAGGAAACATAAGCCTGTGATAGAACAAAAGCTTTGTCTAACAGTAGTAAATAACGTGCTAAGTTCAAAATAAGTAATACAAATATTAAAAAAATCATTGGGTTATACTAGCGGCAATTCTGCATTGCTGACTCTAATGTTCCCAACTTCCTTCATTGATTTAATGAAATTAGCATTCTCATGCAATTTAGTCACTGAATCAGGGCGGGATCGTCCGCGCATGCGGGTTATACGGACAAGACTAATAGCTGGGATATCCCATTGCAGTTCCGTTAACAATTTATCTGCCGCATGTGGATTATTGCATACGAGTACCATATCGCAGCCTGCATTGAGTGCAGCTTCGGCACGTTGTACTACGTCACCGGCAACTGCAGCACCTTCCATGCTTAGGTCATCACTAAAAATGCAACCATCAAAACCAAGATCGGTACGCAAGATTTCTTGCAACCATACTTTTGAAAATCCGGCGGGTCGTGAATCGACATTGGAGTATATGACATGTGCCGGCATAATACTGGCAAGGCCAAAATCAATCATTTGCCGAAACGGAATCAGATCGTCCATTTCGATGTCGGCGTAGGTGCGCTCATCCACTGGTACTTCAATGTGAGAGTCTGCTTGGATATAGCCGTGACCAGGGAAGTGCTTGCCAATCGCCGCCATACCACCTAGCTTTAGGCCCAGCATCAGGCTGTGAGCTAGATCAGCTATAGCCTGTGGTTTGCGATGAAAAGCACGGTCTCCAATGATGCAACTCTGTCCATGATCTACGTCAAGCACTGGAGTAAAGCTTAGATCTACACCACAAGCACGCAATTCAGCCGCAAGTACATAGCCTGTTAGTCGTGCGAGATGACGCGCTCGGCCAGGATGTTCGTCCCAAATTCTCCCCAATTCACGCATTATGGGCAACCGTGTAAAATCTTTACGGAATCGCTGTATCCTACCACCCTCATGATCCACTGCAATCAGCAAAGGCGGAATTCGTAGAGCATGCATTTCGGCAGTTAATTCGGTTAATTGCCTAAGTGATGAGTAGTTACGGGAAAATAAAATTACTCCACCGGTCAGAGGATGCTGAAGTCTTCTTTTATCATTTACCGTAAGTTGCGTACCTTCAATGTCGAGCATGACGGGCCCAAGCGACATTATTTCTCCAGGATCACAAAAGCGCAAGCAAGGCTCATCTCGTCACTCATAGAAAGATGGTAACTAGTGATTCCCTCACTTCTAATCAACATGTTTAGCTCTGGATGAAAGTCATAATACGGTTTTCCCAGATAGTCATGGGCAATCCCAATGTGGCTTAAACTCACAGGGTGACGGAAACCCGTTCCCATGGCCTTAGAAAATGCCTCTTTAGCAGCAAAATGCTTAGCTAGGAACATTGCTGGTTTTCCGCTATTCATAAACCCAGGCCACTCGTCCTTTGTTAGCAGTCTTTTAGCAAAACGCTTACCGTATTTTTCTAGTAAATGCGCAATGCGCGAGGATTCGACAAGATCGGTCCCAATTCCATAGATCATTTATGCTCTTCCAGTAATAATTTTTTCATTTTCCGCACTGCCTGTTCAAATCCTAGAAACAAAGCCTGGGCTACAATAGCATGTCCAATATTTAGCTCAGATATGTCAGAAATAGCAGCGATAGATTGTACGTTATTATAATGTAATCCATGTCCTGCATTGACTCTCAAACCTTGATTAACCCCATGTGTTACAGCAGAGCGGATCTGCTCAAGTTCTTTCTGTTGCTCTCTTGCAGTCAGCGCATCAGAATAGCGGCCAGTATGAATTTCAATCACTGGTGCACCTGTCTTTACCGCTGCGTCAATCTGTGCACGGTCTGCGTTAACAAATAATGAAACTCGGATACCTGCTTCAGCCAGTCTGTTGCATGCACGTTTTACCTGTTCGAAATGTCGTACCACGTCCAGCCCGTCCTCAGTTGTTAACTCTTCTCGCCGTTCAGGCACCAAGCAAACATCCTCCGGTCTTATACTTAGCGCAAAAGTTATCATTTCATCGGTCACCGCACTTTCTAGATTCATGCGGGTTTTAAGCAAATTACGCAGAGTCTTTACATCCCTATCCTGAATGTGACGTCGATCTTCTCGCAAGTGTAAAGTAATCGCATTTGCGCCAGCAGACTCTGCGATCAACGCTGCTTCTACTGGACTGGGGTAAGTTGTTCCACGCGCTTGCCTTAAAGTTGCAACATGATCAATATTGACGCCTAGTTCAATCATAACTTCTGTAGATCCCTCAGTAATTGCCGAGTATACAACGGTTGTTCACCAAGATAATGGTTGAATATGTAACGCATCAGTATCTTACTTTGCTGTCGGGTAGTGGCATCAGAATAATCATCTTTTTCCATGTCTAGTAGGGTTTTCCCGCGTAGTTGTAAGCCGAAGTTATTATCACTTCCATTTATCGCCACTGGGCCCCGCTCGACTTTGTAGTAATATTCTTCATCCGGGTCCAGGGGCTTGCCTGACACAACGTCGCCGTTGAGTATCAAAGCGTAACCTAGCTCTTTCAACATGCACTGTTCAAAATGTCGCAGAACAGGGATGTAATCTTTCTGAGTATTCAATGCTGCCAGTGTTTCTCGATAGTGCTCGAATAATTGTTCGTGAGGGTCATCGCGGCGCAGTAACCGCACTAATAGTTCATTCAAATAAAAACCACAAACCAGTGCCATTCCCTGCAAAGGTTGTTGACCACCCTGCCATTCCGCCTTGTGCAGAGTTCGTAATTCCGATTTCCCGGTCCAAGAAATCTGTAACGGCTGGAACGCTAACAATAATCCCCTAAGCGCAGATCTAGGACGCTTGGCACCTTTTGCTACCAACGGCACCCGCCCAGAATTTCGTGTAAAAGTCTCCACCAAGAGACTAGTTTCCAGATAGGGATAAGTGTGCAGCACAAAAGCAGGCTGAGTATCTTGCCAAAGTTTATCTACAGTCATCAATGTCATTTCTAATGATTAACCTATGTTCATTTCCTTCATGAGATTACTCATAGCCCAGAGTTTTTAATATCCGCAAATCATTGACCCATCCTCTTTTCACCTTCACCCAGACTTTAAGGTACACCTTACCACCAAAAAATTTCTCCATGTCTCTACGTGCCTGAGTAGCAACTGCCTTGAGCTCCTTACCATTTTTACCTATGATCATGGCCTTTTGGTTGGCCCTGTCTACAATAATAGAAGCATGAATTCTACGCAGCCCACTTTCAGTTGTGAATTGATCTATAGCAACACTAGCGGAGTAGGGGATTTCATCCCACATCAAACGAAATAGTTTCTCACGCACCAACTCGGCTGCAATAAATCGCTCACTACGATCTGTAACTTCATCTTCACTAAACAATGGCTGGCTCTTCGGTAAATATGGACGAATTGCACGTATCAATTCTGGAAGCTGTGTTTCACGCTCTGCACTTATTGGAATCATTGTCGCGAAGGAAAATTCTTTAGAAAGTTCTTCAAGGAACGGAAGGAGCCTCGATTTATCTGCTAGACGATCCACTTTATTGATGACGAGAATCACAGGTTTGTCGATAGGTAAGAGTTTCATGACTCGTGCATCTCGCTCATCAAAACATATTGCTTCAATCATAAACACCACCACGTCCACATCATGCATACTTTGAGTGACAGCACGGTTCATCACACTATTTAACCGATTCATGTACCGCGTCTGAAAACCGGGTGTATCGACGAAAATGAACTGGGATTGTTCATCAGTTAGGATGCCATTAATGCGATATCGGGTAGTCTGCGCTTTTTTCGAGGTAATACTGACGTTCTGTCCGACCAAATGATTAAGTAGCGTGGACTTGCCAACATTAGGTCGCCCAATGATGGCAACGTATCCTGTACGGTAATTTAGGGTAACTATCATCTTGAAATACACTCAGCGGAAAATAAAGAACTTATCCGAGGAGAAGCTACAAAATTTTGACTCATCTGCAAGTTCTAGCTATTCGGGTGTACTTGTTCATAGGCTCTTTTTGCTGCTTCTTGCTCCGCACTACGACGGCTGGTACCTTCTCCAATGGTACGAATGTTAAGTTTTGGAATAACACACTCTACATGGAATTGTTGTTGATGGGCTTCGCCACTGGTAATGATAATGGAATATTGCGGCAACATCAGTTTATGGCTTTGCAGATATTCCTGCAGATGAGTCTTAGGGTCTTTATCCAAATTTTGTGGATCAAATTGATGAAGTAGAGGTGTAAAAAGAGTGACGACAACTTCCTCAGCTTTTGCAAAACCTCCGTCAAGATAGACTGCACCTAGAACAGCCTCCAGTGCATCTGCAAGGATCGAGGGGCGGCTACGTCCACCACTTTTGAGCTCCCCTTCACCAAGTTTAATCTGATTCCCCAAATCAAGTGTTTGTGCCAATTTAAATAGTACCTGTTGATTGACGAGATTGGCTCGAAATCGTGACAAGTCACCTTCTGGAAGACTGGAGAAATGCCTGAATATCAACCCTGCAACTGCGCAGTTGAGAACACTGTCTCCGAGGAATTCAAGGCGCTCATTGTGTGGATGACTGTGACTGCGGTGAGTCAGCGCTTGGCGCAGTAACTCAGGCTGGCTAAAACTATAACCAGTTTTCCGGCAAAACGCGTCGCTATTCATCTCCTGATAGGTTTGTATATGATATATATTCAATTGCTACGACCCTACTTGTCACTACTAACGTTGAAATCAAAGTACAAAGAAATATTCGCGAAAAGTGGCGTTTTAACAGAGTAGATAATACTCAGAACTGCTTGTCCATTTTCTTTGTTGATTTGGATGTCACCTCCGTGCACGACGCTTATATCATCTATTTGTGCCTGTCTATTAAATGACTTTCTTATTTCTGCTTTCGTGCTATTCTGCAAAACGGGATCATTGGCCATCAGCACTAAAGTCGTTTTTATTGCTGCATATTCTCTGTACACCGGGAGCAGTTTCATCCCTAAAATAGCAACAAAAATCAATACTACTGACCACAATAATAAGCCCGATAAACTCACGCCCCTTTGTTTATATATTACGTTGTGACGCATATTACTCTCCCAAAATTTAAGCTCTACTCCAGTTACATAATAGGCAGCCCAACTCGGTTGAGATCGCTGAAATTCCACCAGACCATAAAGGCCTTGCCGACTATATTACGCTCAGGAACAAACCCCCAGTATCGGCTGTCACTGCTACTATCGCGGTTATCTCCCATTGTGAAATAATTCCCAGCAGGAACTCTGCAGGTAAATCCAGAGTTATTGTAGTCACAATTTTCATGCAATGGAAACTGACGTACTCCAGAAATCTCTATACTAGGCATTGCCGGATTAATGATAATGGTGTGGCTGTGCCCATTTAATGACTCTACATAGCGCTGACTGTACACATAATTTAAACCAGATTCGACATAAGTATACTCGCCTGTTGGCTCCATTTTCGCTGGAACGTTATTCACGATCAGTTGCTTATTGCGATAAGTAATTAAGTCGCCAGGTATACCTACTATGCGCTTGATGTAATCCATCGATGGATCTTCAGGATAACGGAACACCAAGACTTCTCCGCGCTTGGGTTCGTTCGTATCAAACACCTTGAGATTAATAACTGGTAACCGAATACCATAGGTATATTTGTTAACCAGAATAAAATCTCCCACCAGTAAAGTTGGAATCATCGAGCCTGATGGAATTTTAAAAGGCTCCACCAAAAACGAGCGTAAACAGAACACAATTAGAATTATCGGGAAAAAACTTTTTGGATATTCTACCCACCATGGCTCGTTATCCTCTGGTGTGCGACTACGCCGCAATACGAAGTAGTCAAGCAGCCAAATACCGCCAGTAATTACCAGCATAATCAACATGATAAGAGGAAAACTCATTCTGTGTCCTATTAAATATTGTTTGTTATACGACGAAACATGGATATCCACGTAGTAATATGTATGTCTGACTGCTCAACATTTTCTTCCACTACTTGTCACCCACCTGTAGTATTGCTAGAAACGCTTCCTGTGGAATTTCTACATTGCCCACATGTTTCATCCGTTTCTTCCCTGCTTTCTGTTTTTCCAACAACTTTCGTTTTCGACTAATGTCACCACCGTAACATTTAGCGAGCACATTCTTGCGTAACGCTTTGATGCTCTCTCTGGCAATGATGTGAGTACCAATCGCAGCCTGCACCGTAATGTCAAACATTTGCCGTGGAATCAAACTACGCATTCTTTGCACTAGCTTGCGCCCACGGTGACTGCTATTCGTACGGTGCACTATAAGCGATAATGCATCTACTTTATTCCCATTAATAAGTATATCTAGCTTGACTAGATCGGAAGCACGAAATTCCTTAAACTCGTAATCTAGCGAAGCATATCCGCGGCTTGTAGATTTGAGTTTGTCAAAAAAATCCATCACTACTTCGTTTAGTGGTATCTCATAAGTAAGCATCACTTGCCTGCCCATGTATTGCATGTTTTTCTGCATCCCACGCTTGCTAATACATAGCGTAATGACAGAGCCAACATATTCTTGAGGAACCAGTATGGTGGCAGTAATAATTGGTTCGCGTATTTCCTCTATCTTGGAGGGGTCGGGCATTCTGGATGGATTCTCAATTTCTGTTATCGTGCCGTCACGCATAACTATCTGACAGACCACCGTCGGCGCAGTAGTGATGAGATCCACATTGTATTCGCGCTCCAAACGCTCTTGCACAATGTCCAAATGCAATAGGCCAAGAAATCCGCAACGGAAACCATAACCCAAGGCTTGCGATGTTTCAGACTCGTACTGCAGTGAAGAATCATTGAGTTTTAATTTCTCCAGTGCGTCACGTAAAGCATCATATTGATTGGATTCAACCGGATAAAGTCCAGCGAATACTTGAGGCTTGATCTCTTTAAAACCAAGTAATGGCAGAGAGGCAGGACGTTCTACCAGAGTAACAGTGTCACCCACCCTGGTAGACTTTAATTCCTTAATGCCAGCAATGATGAAACCTACTTCTCCCGCGCTCAGAGATGCACGGCTTTTCGATTTTGGTGTAAATACACCGACCTCTTCACATAAATAGGTAGCTTTGCTCGCCATGAGCAAGATCCTATCTTTGGGTTTGAGAACTCCATCCACTACTCGCACCAGCATCACGACCCCAACATAATTATCGAACCACGAATCAATAATAAGAGCTTTCAGTGGTGCGGAAAAATCCCCACTCGGTGCTGGAATACGTGCAATTATTTCTTCCAGAATATCCTTTACACCTTCACCCGTCTTGGCACTGACGCGCAGAGCATCTTGGGCATCTATTCCGATAATGTCCCCAATTTCCTCAATCACGCGCGCAGGTTCAGCAGCAGGTAAGTCAATTTTATTTAATACCGGTATCACTTCAATGCCCTGCTCAATAGCGGCATAACAATTTGCTACAGTCTGAGCTTCGACGCCTTGTGACACATCCACAACTAGCAGCGCACCTTCGCAAGCGGCAAGAGATCGTGACACTTCGTAAGAAAAATCCACATGACCAGGAGTGTCGATCAGATTCAGAAGATAAGATTTACCTTCACATGATCTATATTCAAGTGCAACAGTCTGTGCCTTTATGGTAATCCCACGTTCACGCTCCAGATCCATTGAATCCAATACCTGTGCCTCCATTTCACGGTCAGATAAACCGCCACACAAATGAATGATACGATCAGCTAAGGTAGACTTGCCATGGTCAATGTGTGCAATGATAGAAAAATTGCGGATGTGCTGCATTAGGGATTCAGGTCCAATAATCGAGGAAACAATGGTCAAGGTTCAGCACTGGAACCACTAAAAAGGGCACATATTGTGCCCTCATGAAAGCTTATGGCTTGATTCCGAAAACGTTTTCCACGCCGGCTGCTCTGTGTTTATTCAAGAAGTGCACATTCTATCGAATTTTAGCAAAATAAGCATCTAACGCGATAGGATCAAGATGGAAATGACAGATTTCCTCCTCCTCCACTACTAGCACAGGAACACGCTCTCCGTATTGTGCTGCTAGCTCGGCGTTGCTGTCCACATCTACCAATTCAATACGAAAACAAAGCCGCGTCTGTAATTCATGTAAAACGGCAATCATATCAAAGCAAAGATGGCAATCCTTTCGGCCATATATAATCAACCTAACTAATTCCGGCATGATAAGGCTATTTACTGTCGCCTCTATTTGAGTTTCATGGTAATAAAAGAGGTTGGTTGCTACGCTTTACTAGTAACTTGATATTATGGCCTTCCCTGCTTTTGTTGCGCAACTGATTGAACTGATCGACAGTATCCACATCTTGATTGTTGATTCCAAGAATCATATCGCCAATCCGCATTCCAACACTACTAGCGATGCCTAGCCGTATATCTTCTACCAGCAAACCATTATTCACTTCAAGTTGTTTTTTCTCATCGTTAGTAAGTTCGCGCAATGCGAGCCCGATTCGGTTTGATATATCGAGTGTCTTGCCTCGTTTGTTTCCACGACTAGCAATTTTCTCATCTGATGGAAATTCGTCCACTAACACCATCATTTTCTTTATAGAACCATTCCGCCATACCTGGATTGATACCTTTGGTTCTGGCCTGGTAGCGCCCACAATGTGTGGCAAATCGCTAGAGGTGCTTACAGCTTTGCCATCAAATTTCATAATCACATCTTTCGTCTTGAGCTCAGCCTTTCTGCAGAACTACCTTTTTATACCAATGTCACTAGTGCCCCACCAGGTTCAACTAGGCCAAATAATTGGGTTAGTTCTTTGGTCACTTCCTGAATCATCACGTCAATTCTGCCGCAACTTACCTTTCCAGTAGCTTTCAATTGGTTAGAAATGGCTGTAGCAACGTCAATAAGAATGGCAAATAACTGTCCCATGTAGCCATCGGTACGACTGTATATCTGTGAGTTAATGCCAACCACTTCACCCTTCATATTAAATAGCACCCCCTCAGAATTTCCGGGATTTATGGCTACGTCAGTCTGAATAAAAGAAACATAGTTTTCCTGTGCTAATGAACGCCCCTTAGCGCTGACGATACCAACTGTCACGCTGCTCTCGAAGCCAAATGGCGATCATCCATCCAATCGCTACAACCCATTCACACCCACTCTGAGTTTGCTGGGGTCACCTTGGGTCACTTGAGGTAAATTGCGGGCCTCTATCTTCAGAAGAGTTATATCAGTCTACGGTCAGAGCCAATTATTTTGGCTCGAAATTCTCGCTTATCGTTCAGTTTGACAGTAATTTCATCAGCAGAATCGACTACATGAGCATTCGTCAAGATATACCCGTCATCACTAATGATAAAACCTGAGAGCCTAGCAATTTAGATTCAAATTCCCTAGGAACAACACTATGAGGTGTGTAATGCCGGAAAAATTCGAAAAATAGACTGCTCTTCGGAACATTTGGCATTCTAGGAAATACCGATTTCTGGGCGCACTGTGTGTATGGACGGTGCTGATATTCACCACGTCCTCCCCTTATCTAGCAATCAGACCAGTAAAATCAGACAGCTTTCCAGTCTGCGCGAAAACGGAGAAAGGAAGTACGAACAACACTACTAGAATGAATTTATGCATCATTTTTCTGCTTTTGAAAAAATAAATAATACACAGTTCAGATCCCTATCCTGAATTTGCCAAATTTTATATCCGGAAGTATCTCAACTTGATGTTAGACAGTCTAAACAAAGTGGAGAAGGTACATGGCGCACTTCTTTTGCTAGTCTTGTTCTTCCCCCATTACAGCGACTATAATTTCCTTATTATGGTTTCTTTTTATTCTGTTCATTTAACTTTGTAATTTACCACAGAGTTACCAATCTGCATCACTGTTGCCGGTGGCACTTCTCCTATCGTCGTCACCATATTCCCCCCCACTGTTCGGGTATAAATATTAATGGCACCCTGGCTAGGGAAAAATCTCTGAACGGGATGAGAATTGCCTTCTTCAACTGGCTCAATGAACACTGAAACAGCGGCAAGACCATCTGAAAGCGCAATATGGCTAACAGATGTAGATTTTCCAGAAAGGCTACGCTTCACTTCGGTGATTTTTATGAAGCCCGGAGGTAGATTTTCTACCTGCCAACCGAGCTCGCCTCTCCTTAACTTGGAAGCCACCAGATCGGTAATGTGCAACTTAGCAGCTTTTGTAAGATACTGGGGCTTCAACAGCTCTTCGTCTATCTCACCATCAATTTCCAGTTGGGTAAAAACAAACTGCTCCACCACTTGTCCCTTATCCATCACCGCTACTTTAAGCAACAAACCACTAGAGACATCTATCCAAAGCTTTTGGCTATAGCGCATGTTATCCCTTGATTCCAGTACAATTACTTGACACTCGTAATCGCTAATACGCTCCTTCCCGCCTTTTTTTACAATATAGTTGTTATTAAGATTACTCAACGGTTCGGGCAGCAGCGCGAAAAAATACTTACGCAACCCTCGTTTCTCGAATACTACGGTTTCACTTTTCGGAAAATAACATCTCACTTCATCATTGTTACGAATGACCTCACGCGGCAAACCATCAAGTACCTCAATTCTCTCACGTTCCCCTTCCTTATTCACCATATGTACGATTCGAGACGTCTCTATATGGCCACCAGAAGAATATACAAAAATGCCAATGTAATTGTGTTGACGGGGAGCAGCAATAACTCTTTGTAACCAGTCCTGCGCTTCTGCTGATTGACTAGGAGGATCCTGTGCCTGTGCAAATGAGGAAAATATAAGACCCGCTAGCAGCAATAAGTGAACCATCGTAACTCTTCTTGTCATCTGGTGGACCTCTCGTCCGAATCAGCAACCGTGCGTATATAAGGCGCCGCACCATGCATCGCTGTGCGAGGCGAGAATTCCCAGTGCGCTAGCAAGTAGTCGTTAATTTGAGCTGGTGAAGGAACAGGAGCAGTAATAACAGCAGTAATAACGGTAGGTTCTACCTGTACCGCGGCTTGAAGAACTGATTTGTCAGTAATGGGTTCCAGCGGTAGATCCATTGTTTGCATGCTTATCCACACCGCTGCGGCCACTACTGTCATTACCGAAGCTGCAACCGCAAGCGTAAAAACTCTACCCTTGTGTTCCGTAAGTGTACGTGAGGTCAGCACGGTCGGTTCTGCGGCCAATCTCTTACTAACATGCGATGCAATGTCAATAGGCACCACTACCGACTGACGCAAAGTGTCTCCAATTAAATGATAAGTCGCCCATTCGTTGCGTAGCTCTTCTGTTTTCTTAATTTGAGTGATAGTGTCAGCAATATCGACGTTGTCTAATTCGCCGTCCATCAATGCCGATATTTTATTTTTCATGCTACCATCTCTTGTTTTTACCAATTTCCATCACGGATCGTAATTTATCTGCTATCGCTTCACGAGCACGAAATATTCGTGATCGTACTGTGCCAGTAGGGCAACTCATGATGATTGCAATTTCTTCATAACTCAATCCCTCAATTTCTCTTAGAGTAATTGCTGTGCGCAATTCCTCAGGTAAATCCTGCAAAGTCTGATGTATCGTCTGAGCAATCTGCTTACTCATTAACTCACTTTCCGGAGTATTCAGATCTCGCAATTGACTCCCTTCCTCAAAATTTTCAGCGTCCGTAATATCAAATCCATTGGTGGTCGATGCTTGCCGTCCATGGGCCACCAAAAAATTCTTTGCTGCATTAATGCCTATGCGATACAACCAAGTATAAAAAGCACTCTCACCGCGGAACGACGATAATGACCGATAAGCCTTGATAAAGGTTTCCTGCATAACATCCTCAACCTCAGCGGCATCACGAATGAAATGTGACAACATTCTAGCCAGCTTCCGTTGATACTTGATTACCAGCAAATCGAACGCTTTCTTGTCTCCACGCTGCGCACGTTCTACCAATTGCTTATCAATTTCTCGGTCACCCATACACTGTACGTTCCCTGAATTTTATAATTTATACCCATGATCATTGCTGCATCGTGCGCAGGGCAAGTATACTCGTTCAGGGTTTCATTCGAAAACCAAGAGTTGCCTTTTAGATACTATAAAGAGGCACTTCTTACATACATGTACGGCTTTTGCTAAGAGACAACATATATTCTGTATTAGTTCACATTAAAATGAGGTTATTCCAAAAAAACTGGGGTATTAGTATTGTAAATGCCAAGTCTGAAGTCTGTTATGATTTTCGAGTAACAGTTTGTGAAACTAACTTGGACTCTAATGCTTCATACTTATTTTGATACGCTCATTATTGGCAGTGGTCTCGCCGGACTCACTCTAGCACTCAACCTGGCATCAAGCAAAAAGGTTGGCCTTATCACCAAACAGGCATTACTTGATGGTGCCAGTGGATGGGCTCAAGGCGGCATTGCTGCAGCGCTGTCGGAAAAAGATTCGCCTGAAGTCCATATCCGCGATACCCTAAGCGCAGGCGTTGGATTGTGCAACGAAAAAATTACCCGAAGCGTATTGGAAAATGGCCCACAAGCCATTCAGTGGCTGATCGAACAAGGAGTACCATTTACCCGTAACCAAGGTAATAAAACTGGCTATCACCTTACAAAAGAAGGCGGCCATAGTGTGCGTCGAGTAATTCACGCGGCAGATGCTACCGGGCAGGCAATACAACGAACGTTGGGTGAGAAAACTCGTACTCATACGAATATTACCGTACTTGAGCACCATATTGCCATCGATCTCATCACCAGCATAAAATTGGGTCACTCAAATAATGGCAACAAATGTTATGGCGCTTATGTGTTGGATAACTTTTCAGGCCAGGTCAACACCATCTCCGCACAAAATACAGTGTTGGCAACTGGCGGAGCTGGCAAGGTTTATCTCTATACTACCAATCCTGATACAGCTACTGGTGATGGCATTGCCATGGGCTGGCGCGCGGGTTGCCAAGTCGCCAACATGGAATTCATTCAGTTCCATCCTACCTGCCTTTACCATCCCCACGCCAAATCGTTCCTGATCACCGAAACAGTACGTGGCGAAGGCGGTCTACTGAAACTTCCAGATGGCAAGCGTTTTATGCCGTTGCACGATGACCGCGCTGAGCTCGCACCACGCGATATTGTCGCCCGCGCTATTGACTTTGAAATGAAAAAACGTGGTCTTGATTGTGTTTATCTCGACATTTCCCACAAACCCACACTTTTCCTGAAGGAACACTTCCCAAATATTTACGCCCGTTGCCTTGAACTAGGCATAGACATTACCCGGCACCCCATCCCGGTTGTGCCCGCTGCTCACTACACCTGTGGCGGTATTGTCACTAACTTAAACGGTAAAACCAACCTGGGCAATCTATATGCAATAGGCGAAACCGCACACACCGGACTTCACGGCGCCAACCGGCTTGCAAGCAACTCGCTGCTGGAGTGCCTCGTATTCGGACAAGCAGCTGCCGAGGATATACTTAATCAAACACCCTTACCTGCTGTGAAATTGCCGAAATGGGACGAAAGTCGAGTTACTGACGCCGATGAAGAAATCATTATCTCGCATAACTGGGATGAATTGCGCCGTTTTATGTGGAGTTACGTTGGCATCGTTCGAACCAACAAACGTCTGCAGCGTGCGCAACACCGTATTAAGTTGTTACATGAAGAAATCAATGAATATTATGCAAATTTCCGCGTAACTAGTGATCTATTAGAATTGCGTAATTTGGTAGACACTGCCGACCTTATCGTGCAAAGCGCTATGTTGCGTCATGAAAGCCGTGGGCTGCATTTTAGCTTGGATTATCCAGATAGCCAGCAACATGCGAAGGACACGATATTGAAAAAATAGCGCCCACCTAGCTTTTCCGCTTCTACCGCGTCCGTATTCGCAACCAGCTAAACTCCTATTGTGTATATTCCATATGTAAGAGTTCAATGCAAGCGAAATAAGCATCACTGTATAACTTGTAATACTTTAACATGAATGATAAGGAGTGAGCAGCGACCACAAATTCTATCATTCCTGACAATTAGCCATATAATTAGTGCTCTTCATCAGTCATACTTTTCCTGCATGAACCTAGCTTGGCAAACATACTTACAAAGTCACAATGCGGCCATTGAAGATGACTGCGTTGCTCACTATGGAGATGCCTCTACCGAGCTTAGAAGTACCCACTCCAAGACGATACTGGCTGACCTTTCACATTTTGGATTAATTCATTTCTCTGGCGAAGATGCTTCAACATTTCTACAGGGTCAGTTGAGTTGTGACGTTAGGAAAATCGATCCCTATACAGCTCAATATGGTAGCTACTGTACCCCGAAAGGCCGAATGCTAGCAAGCTTTCTGATATGGAACAATGGTGGCGAATACTTCATGCAAATACCAGCTACTCTGCACGTAACCATCGAGAAACGTTTGTCTATGTTTGTGCTACGCTCTAAGGTAAAGCTAGCGGATGATAGCAACATACTAGTACGCATCGGCATCGCCGGAAACCGTGCTGCAGAGGCGATAAAGGAAACTTTTGGCACGGCTCCCAGTCCTCATCTCGGTGTCATTTACGGTGAGCATGAAAGTATTCTTTGTCTTGCTCAAAACCGTTTTGAAATCATCGCTACGCCAGAACATGCACCCAAATTATGGAAGCATTTGAGAAAATATGCTGTGCCGGTGGGCAAATCCTGTTGGGAATGGCTGGAAATAAAAGCCGGAATTCCTATTATCACACCTGCTACTCAGGAACAATTTGTACCCCAAATGGCAAACCTGGAAGCCATTGGCGGGATAAGTTTTCAGAAAGGTTGTTATCCAGGACAGGAAATCGTTTCCCGCACCCAATATCTGGGCAAATTAAAACGCCGTATGTATCTTGCAAATATACACACA
>SMUY01377291.1_pt1 | contig 19408 bp, 17 predicted proteins | sample 2456441 | NCBI WGS metagenome assembly SMUY01 (sample SAMN11095931, study PRJNA526329) | marine sediment metagenome | biome: Marine sediment; feature: Surficial sediment; material: Deep marine sediment; isolation source: Hadal surficial sediment | place: Pacific Ocean | collected 2014-11 | depth...
ACCGTGGGCTTCCGTGTAGAGCCTGTGCCCATCACTCGTTTCGACACGGGCCATCAAGGTCGCTCGAGCCGCTCGCGAAGCGCCCGCACCATCTTCTCGAGTTGATCCCGCATCGGTCCCTTGATGGTGAACTCGGGAACCAACGCTTTCGTGCGGCCATCCATCTCGACACGCACGCAGGTTCGCCCGCCGCGATCGACGAAGCTCACGCCACCGATGAGGCGGCTCCAGACCCGGCCGTCGCAGACCTTCTCGAAGCGGATACGCTTCTCAGGCTCGAAGGTGAAGTGGAACGTGGCCGTTCCCTGCTGCCCCAGGGCCACGTAGTGGGAGCGCAACGTTCGGCACTCACCCGAACTTTCAACGATCTCGGTCTTCGTGTCGGGGAAGAGTCCCAGCAACGTCTCGTCGTTGGCCAGCTTGCGGTAGACCGACGCCGGATCGTCCGGAACCTCGAACTCCTTCAGTAGATGCACCGAAGTACTCCTGCCAACGCGGCCGGGTTCTAGCGGATCTCCACCATGAACGGCGGAACCAGCAGAGGCGTGCCCTGAGGCAGTGTGGTGACGAAGGCCTCGAGCCGCCGCAGCTGCTCCGGCAGCGCCAGCCGTGGCGTCGCCCGTGCGATGGAGCCCTGCAGCGCCGCGCTGAACTGCTGCACCAGGGTCATGGGCGTCGGGTAGGGAACCAACTTGACGTCGGCGTCGGCCGCCAGACCGGCTGCGACCTTGGCGCGGTCGATGGCGACGCGCAGACCGCCCAGCTCATCGACGAGACCGTTCTCAAGCCCCTGCGCGCCCGTCCAGACCCGACCCCGACCGATCTCGTGGACGTCTGCCGGCGTGAGCTCGCGACCGTCGGACACCCGCTTCACGAACAGGTCGTAGGTCGCCAGGATCTCCTGCATCAATCGTTCGCGCCCCGCCTCCGTGAGCGGCCGCGTCATCATCATCAGCTCGGCGTTGCGCCCGCGGGTCATGGACTCGAAGCCGATCCCCAACTTCTCGAGCAGACCGCCGATCACGGGCCGCATCACGAAGACGCCGATCGAACCGACCAGGCTTCCCGGCGAGGCCACCACCACGTCGGCCCCGCAGAGGACGTAGTAGCCACCCGATGCCGCGTAGTTCGAGACCGACGCAATCAGCGGCTTGCCGCTCTCGCGGGCCTTTTCGGCGGCGCGCCACACGATGTCCGAGGCCAGCGGAGATCCACCGGGGCTGTCGACGCGAAAGACGATCGCATCGACCTCGGGATCCTCGGCCGCCTCCTTCAGCGCCCGGCTGACGGTGTCGGAGGTGAGCACCACGGAGCCGGTGGGCGAACTGCTGCCCTCTCCCATCATGATGGTGCCACTTCCATAGACCAGGGCGATGGTGCCGACCGGTTTGAAGGCGACTTCTTCCAGGCCCACGCGCGCATAGTCCTCGGCTTCGACGACCTCGCCGCCGCCGGCGCGTTCCACCGCTTCGTCCAGATGTCCCACGGCGTCTACCAGGCCGACCTCCTGGAGCTCCTCCGGCGTGATCGGAGCCCGCTCGACCAGCTCGCGCACCCGCTCGGGAGTGAGATTTCGCCCCTCGGCGATTCCGGCGACGAACTGGTCGTAGGCGGAGTCGAGCAGCGACGTCGCCATCTCGCGATGGGCCGGCGACATCTTGGTTCCGGCAATGGTCTCGGCCCCAGATTTGTACTCGCCGCTACCGACGGTCTCGATACCGGCCCCGATCTTCTCCCAGAGGCCGCCGAGGAAGAAGAACTCCATGCCGAGTCCGATCAACGGACTCGTCGTGCCCGGCGAAATCACGATCTCGTCGGCCCCGGTCGCAATGTAGTACTCGCGATTCGCCCCGAGGGCGCCGGTCTCGAGATACGCGATGGTTCTTCGCCCGGACTTGCGCAGCTCCAGGAGAGAGTCGCGCAGCTCCTGGGCCATGCCCCAGGCGAGATCCATGCGCCGAATTCGAACGACCACGCCGGTGATGCGGTCGTCGCGTTCGACCTTGCGCATTTCACCCCAGACCGAAACAAACGACTGCCGTCGATCCCCCAACAGCCGGCCGATCAGGGTCGGCTCGGCCGCCTCCACGTAGCGGCCAGAAAAGTCGAGCACCAGGACACTCTCCGGTTGGATTTCCGGGCCCACGTCGCGCGTCAGGAACCAGATGAGCAAGCCGAAGAAGAGGAAAAAGACGATCAGGCGCCGACCTCTACGCATCCATCACCTCGCCGTCACCGCGTTCGCCAAGCTTCCGGCCTGGATCAACAACGGTGGATTCGGCCCTTAGGCTACCATCGAAAGCGACGGCGAAGCAGGTCTACATCGCCGCGGTCGGTCTGACCAAGGTGGACCTCAGCGGAATCCCAGAAATCCGGAGTGAAACCGCCTCCTCGACCGGCAGCGGCGATCCGATCCACGTCGCCCTGCTCTCGATCGATGGCCGTCGCGTCTTCGTTGAGCTGGATCACACCCCGGAGGAGGGCGAGAGCCTCGAGGGGCTGCTCGCAGGCCAGACGCTGAAGCTGCTCGTCAAGCACGATGGCGACTACTACTGCTGGATCCCGCGCGGTCGGAGCTTGGACATCGGCCTCGATTTGAAGTCGATCCGCCGCCGGGTCGACGGCTGAACCCAAAGGCAAGTTCGGATCCGCTCGAAAAAGTCAATGGGTGATGTGATTCGCACAACGTCTGGAAAACAGACTTCGCAGTCGACATGACGCGACCTATAATCAGTCGGCGCCGGGAGGTAGAGATGAACATCCGACCCTTCAAGAAGGAAGACGCTGCCGATCTCGCCGAGCTGTCCACCTACTGCGCCCGCGGCGAGACCGATTTCGTGCTGAATCCCTACTGGGAGACGGAGGAGGAACTCGTTGCCGAGTTCTCCCGCTTCGGAATCTCTCCCGAAGAGCATATGCTGGTGGCCGAGGCCGACGGCGAGATCCAGGGCATGGTCGGATTCATTCGCCGTCCCGGAGCCAGTGAAGCCGGAATGTACTGCCCGATCGTAAAGCGGAGTGCACGCGGCCACGGCATCGGTGGGGAGTTGCTGCGCGCCGCGCGAGACCTGGCCCAGTCGAAGCTCGGGATCCAGTTGGTGGCTGCGGCCATCGGCACACGCAATCGCGCGGGCTACTCGCTGCTCACGAGCCACAGCTTCCGCCCGGTGCGCCAGCACTACCTGATGCGTTGCGACGCCGCGCCCTCATCTCAGCCGGCGGAGACCAACGACTTCAAGCTCGAGATCGCGACGCTGGAAGATGCCGATGGCATTCTCGAGATCTACCTGGCTTGCGGCTTCGAGCAGCGCAGCCGGGATGACATGCGCGCCGTGTTCAGCGACGGCCGCCACGTCCACGCGGTGGCACGCCACGAAGATCACGTGGTCGCGTTCTGCGAGATCGAGACTCACTGGCCACGCAGGGTCTGGGTCTCCTACGTCGGCGTCGACCCCAAGCTCCGCGACCGCGGACTCGGGACGGCTCTGGTGGCCTGGTCGCTGATACGTCAGTTCGAATCGGGAGTCCGGACCGCCCTTCTGATGCTGTCGCCGGCCAATCGATCGGCGCTCCGCGCCTACGAAAAGGGAGGCTTTCGCCGCCACCGTCTGGTCGACGTTCTCGAGACCCGCTTCTAATTGCACGTTTCGGCTCTATACTCGCCGCATGAGTGATGCGCGAACTCTCTACCGGGAAGCCTTTCAACACTTCGCCAACGATCGGATCGACGAGGCCATTGAGGGCTACAAGAAGGCGATCGAAGCGGACAAAACATTGTCGTTGGCATGGAACGGTCTGTCCCTCGCCTATCGCAACAAGGGCGATCTCGACGGCGCCATCACAGCGGCCAAGAAACTCGTCGAGTTGGAGCCCGACGATCCGTTGAGCCACTCCAACCTCTCTATTCTCTATCAGTCGAAGGGAATGATTCCCGAGGCCGAAGATGCCATGGCGAAGGCCGGCGAGCTGGAGCACAACGAGAAGACGTGAGCGATGCTCCCAAGGACTTCCACCTCAACCCAGCCGTGCACGACTACTTGGTCCGTCACGGCACGCCGCCGAGCGAAATCCAGCAGGATCTGATCGAAGCAACCCGCAAGCTCGGTGGAATCTCGATCATGCAGGTGGCACCGGAGCAGGGCGCGTTCATGACGCTGCTCACTCGCGCCGTCGGCGCGAAGAACGCCGTCGAGGTCGGAACCTTCACCGGCTATTCGGCGCTCTGCATTGCACAGGGACTTCCCGATGATGGCAAGCTCGTCTGCTGTGACGTGAGTGAAGAGTGGGTCGCCATTGGCCGACCCTTCTGGGAGAAGGCCGGCGTCGCCGGCAAGATCGATCTGCGCATCGCTCCCGCGATCGAGACGCTGCGTTCGTTTCCAGAAGAACCAATATGGGATCTCGCCTTCATCGATGCCGACAAACTCGGCTACATCGACTACTTCGAAGCCATTCTCCCGCGCCTGAACACCGGAGGCCTCATCCTGGTCGACAATGTCCTCTGGATGGGAACCGTGGCCGACCCGTCGGTCGACAACGACCAGACGAACGCCATCCGCAAGTTCAACGACCACGTGGCCAGCGACGACCGCGTTGACTGTGTGATGCTCCCGATTTCGGACGGACTCACCCTGCTACGCAAACGCTGACCCGGCAATCCGCAGATCGCCTTCGTCAAAGTCACCGGCAGTTCGCCGCTTCGGCGAACTGCTAGCCGCCCGCAGGTCGGCCGCCGCCGCCCCGGCGGCCGGCCAGCCAGCGGGCCGTGCATTCGGCGACCCAACGCCCGTGGGAGTGCGCGGCAACCAGGTCTTCTTCCGTGGGACCCGCTGGACCCCCCGGAGGGTTCGCATGGACGAGCGGGCCCCAATGACATCCGGCCCGCGAGTAGCCCTCGAGCCGATTGTGCATGGGAACCAGCAGCATCCCATGCTCGGCCAGGGTCGAGAGCATCGAAATCAACGCCAGCTCAGCGCCCCCCCGACTGCCGGCGCTACCGCAGGCCATGACTGCCCCAACCTTGCCGACCAGCCTTCCCTGGAGCCAGAGCGGGGAGAGACGTTCGCTGAAGGCACGCATGGCAGATGCCATGCCGCCCATGTGGACGGCCGACGCGAGCATCACGGCGTCGGCTTCGAGAACATCGGCGTCGCCGGCCACGTCGGCTTCGACGAGGTGAGCCTCGGCCCCGGCTTCACGCGCACCTTCCGCCGCCGCCTCGGCCATGCGCCGGGTACGACCCGTGCTCGAGGCCACCACGATCACGAGCTTCACGGCGGGGACACTACCAGGCGTGACCGGCCTTCAGGCGGTCACGCAGCTCGGCGAAGTCCGCCGACGGGACGCTCTCGGCCTCGACGTCATCGACGGCAACTCGGGTTGCGTGCAGCATGTGTCGCCCGGCAGAGCCAGCGGCATCGGGCCCACCGTAGCTGCGATCGCCCAGCAGTGGGTATCCCCGATGGGCGAGCAGCACGCGGATCTGGTGCAGGAAGCCCGTCTCGGGTCGCACCTCGAGCAGCGTCGCCATCTCGAACACTTCCAGTGGGCGCCAGGTCATCCGGCAGTCCCAGACACCTCGTGCCCGTTCGCGCTCCTCGCTGTCGACCACGCGGACCCGGGCCGGCCGGTGCCGCGCCAGGGCCAGTCCGGCGTTGGCTCCACCTGCGACCTCGAGCTGGCCGGCGACCAGCGCCTGGTAGACCTTTTCGACCCGGTGCGCTTCGAACGCCCGACGCAGGCTCTGCCAGCGCTCTTCCGTCGTCGCCATCAGCATCACACCGGATGTATCGACGTCGAGTCGGTGGACCACGCCGCTTCTCAGCCCCCCCTCGCCGACCCCCTGGATCTCGGGATGGCGGGCCACGACGGCTCCCAGAAGCGTTCCCGTCTCATTCTCGGAGAGAGGATGGACGGGCGTCCCAGCCGGCTTGTCCAGGGCCAACCAGCCGCGGCCCTCGGCCAGCACGGCCAGGGAAGCATCGGGCTCGGGCCGGGTGCATTCGTTCTCCGGGCGCCGGTAGGGGTCGACACTGAGAGCATCGCCGCTCACCAAGGTCCGGCCCTTGGCGCTCTCGCCGAGCTGAGCGCCGGCCAGTCGCACGGCGCCCCGGGCCAGCAGCCGCCGCACCCGGGAACGGGACAGCGCAAGCTTCTCGGCGAGGAACAGATCCAGCCGGCGCCCGGACTCGTGCGGACCGACCGAGAACTCTCGAGCCTTCTCCTGCATCGGGCCAGTGTAGCGGGGACGCGGTAATGTGAACGGCCTCATGGCCACCCGAAAGACCGATCCCACCCGCATCGCTGTAATGGACACGACGTTGCGGGACGGCGAACAGACCCCCGACGTCGCCTACATGCCGGGCGAGAAGCAGCAGCTTGCCGCGCTGCTCCTGAACGACGCCCGCGTCGATCGGATCGAGATCGCGTCGACTCGCGTGTCCGAAGGCGAGCGCGAAGCGGCGCGAAGCGTGACCGACTGGGCCCGCAAGAAGCGCCTGCTGACGCAGGTCGAGATGCTCGGCTACTGCGACGGGCGCATCTCGGTCGACTGGATCACATCCACCGGCGGCAAAGTGATGAACCTGCTCACCAAGGGTTCTGAGACCCACTGCCGGACCCAGCTGGGAATGGAGCCGGAGAAGCACCGCGAACGGGTGGCCAACACGGTGCGCTACGCCCGGAGCAAACGGATCAAGGTAAACGCCTACTTGGAAGACTGGTCCCGCGGCGTGAGCGATTCGTTCAACTACGTCTTCTCCATGACCCAGCTGTTGATCGAGCTGGGCGTGGAACGCGTCTACCTCCCCGACACGCTGGGAATCTTTGCCCCCGAAGACGTGACGCGCTACGTCGGATTGATGGTGGCCACCTGGCCCGAGACCCTCTTCGAGTTCCACGCCCACAACGATTACGGGCTTGCAACCGCCAACTGCCTCGCCGCCGTCCGGGCCGGGGCACGTGGTATCCACACCAGCGTAAACGGTATGGGCGAGCGCACGGGCAACGCACGGCTCGCCGAGATCGTGGCCGCCATCCACGACCACACCCCCTACACGACCGGCGTCGACGAATCCCGGCTCGCCGCCTTGTCGAGAATCGTCGAGACCTTCAGTGGCAAGGATGTCGCCGCCAATACCCCCATCGTCGGTCGCGACGTCTTCACACACGCGGCCGGGATCCACGCCGACGGCGATCTCAAGGGCGATCTCTATACTTCGCGGCTCGCGCCCGCGCGCTTCGGACAACGTCGCCGCTACGCCCTGGGTAAATTGTCCGGAAAGGCATCGGTGGACGCGAACTTGAAAACCCTGGGTATCGAACTGTCGCCAGCAGACCGAGACCTAGTGCTCCAGCGAGTGATCGAACTCGGCGACAAGAAGAACACGGTCAGTGCGGCAGATCTGCCGTACATCATCGCCGACGTCTTGAAGACGCCAGAGGACAACCGGGTGAAGGTCGAGTCCTACGATGTCGTGGTCGGAACCGGACGGACACCGACCGCCGAGGTGGCACTCAGCCATCAAGGCAGGCAGTCGCGGGCCAAGGCGACGGGCGACGGCGGATACGACGCATTCATGAATGCACTGAAGAAAGCGGCAAAGAAGTTCTCGATCGAAGTGCCCCGACTCGAGGACTTTCGCGTACGCATCCCGCCGGGCGGCCGCACCACTGCACTGGTGGAAACCATCATCACCTGGAAGAGCGACCGTCACGACGAGGGCACCTTCTCGACCCGGGGCGTCGACCCGGACCAGCTCGCCGCGGCGGTGATCGCCACCGAGAAGATGCTGAACGCTGTCGCTCCGCGAGCCAAGCGACCGGCCAAGGCGACCCCGCGCCGCAAGGCGTAGTCCGCCATAAACAGCCTCGACCCGTGTGGATTCGGGTATCCTGCTCGCGATGCGCGCTGCCCACCAAAGACCCGGAATCTCAGCGTCCCAGGGGATTCTGGCTGCCAGTCTGTCAGTCGTCCTGCTCGCCGGCTGCGCATCGACGCCGGACCCGAATCCGCGCTACCGCCCCTCCGAGAGCGTGCTCGAAGTCGTAGCCGTATTGCGACGACACGTGCCCGACGACACCTACCGGTTCGAACCCGCCACCGACTTCACCGGGCGCAACGTCTACCGCAGCTCGCTGCTTCGACTGGAGAGTCTCGAGACGATTCACACCGACACGCTCCGCGCCGGGCACATGGAGGGGGTCATCGCCTTCGCCAAGGGCCGGTCACTCGAACGACTGCGCGCCTTCGAACTCGCCGCACAGGAGTATCAGCTGGCGGCCGAGCTCGATCCCAAACTCGCGGTCGAGGCCGGTCGAAGCCGCGACGTCTGCGTAGAGCTCGCCAAGATCACCGAGCTGGGCGTCGGCCTGGATGAGCTGGCTGCCAGCGTCGCCATCGATATCGACGCCGACGCCATGTCCGATCGCTACGACGAGCGAGCGCGACGTCTCGCCGAACTCGCTCGTCTGACCGAGAGTACACACCACTCGTACATCGTCCGCGAGGAGATCGAGCGGACCGACGTCGCCAAGGCCCAGTACTTCGTGGCGACGCGGCAAATCCTGCCCAACGGCGACGTTCGCGCCGCTGCCGAGCTGCAGCGGGTCGTGATCCAGAACAAGGACAGCAAGCACTCGAATCATCACATCCTGGATCTGGCCGACCTCTACGAAGAGCTGGCGTTCGAGTACCTGGACGCGTACCCACCCGAGAGTCTCGAGTTCGATCCGGCACGCTTCCAGGAGCTGGTCGAAGCCACGACCCGGCTCTACGAGCTGGTCGCCGGGCAGGACGGAAAACCCGAACGGCTCGAGGCCTCCCGACGCCTCGAAGCCTTCCTCGCCTTCGTACTGAGAGTCGATCGTGATCGCTTCACGCGTTGAACGCGCGGCGCGAAGACGCTCGAAAGCGGGATGGTTCGTACTCGCGCTGCTGGTGTTCCTGTCCATGGCAATGGGAACGGCCTGTCGAACGCCGGCCGGAGCGCCGATCGGCTCTGCCTTCGACCGCGCCCGTCGCGCGCCGCCGCCCCCCCCCGACGCGGCCGACCGCACGGCCGTCGCCCTGGCACGGTCTGCCCTGCTTTCGAATCCACAGCAGGCCGCGAGCGCCCTGGCACGGCTGGAGTCGATCGAAATCGTGCTCGCCAGCTTCGACGAGAAGCCCACCGGCCTCATGCCGGTAGCCATCGAACTGCGCAACACCGCCTTGGACGATTCACCCGCCTACCGGAGGGCGACGAAGCGTCTGCTCGGGCGCGACGATCTCGAACCCGCCATGCGCAACCGCCTGGAGCTCTACCAGCACGACTCGCTCCTCGAACTCGCCCACGATCGGATCGTCGATGCCTGGCAGGTCGACTTCGGCATGGCGTTCAACTCGCTGGCCGAGCCCATTGGTCGTTCGATCATGACCGCCCAGCTCGCCCCCATGCGACTGGGGCGATCGCTGATCCATTACGCCAGCTGGATCTACACGCGAGAAGCCCTCGACATCCATCGTCGCCAGGCACTCGCCCACTGGAAGGAGTACGTAGCGCGGCACCCCGATGCAGAAGAGTCGACGACGCTGCTGCCCAAAATTCGCGACGCCGACGCCCGCTGGCGCGCAACCCAATACAATCGGGCCATGCGCGTGGCGCGCCGTGCCTGGAAAGCCGACAAGGTGCGCCTGACCTTGATCTACTCCGACCGGGCCCTGCGGCACGCGCCCGAGGCGCCGGAAGCCTCCCAGCTGCGTCGTGCCGCCGACGAACGACTACGCGAGCTGCGCCAGCTCCAGCAGCTGAGCGTATCGAGCGGTGACATCGAACTCTCGAGCCTCCACCCCGACGAGTCGAGGGCCCTGGCCCTGGCGCTGTTGCTGCCCGATGGTGACATCACAAGCGCCGCGGAACGACTCTACGCCGTCGATCCCAACGGACCGCTGGCCGACGAAGCACGGTTCGCAGCGACGATCCCGCTCGGCGAAGCCGGCGACTACGACGAGATGTGGGACCAGCTCGAAGACATCGCCAAGCAGGACCCCGAGACCCACAGCATGGCGCGCCACGCGGCCACGCTGGTGACCGATCCCCGCATCCACAGCTGGAAAGCGTTTCGGCAGGCGCGCCGCCAGAGTCGCTGGGACCGGGTGAAGTGGGTGTTCGTCGGTCCCTTCTATCGGGGCTTCCGCGACCGCGGCCTGCCCGGCCCCCTCGACTGGATCCTGCAGGCGCCGTCGCTGGCCGAGGTCATGATGGGCACACCGTTCCGATTGATCAACGTGCCGTGGGCGCGTTCACTGCCCTCGTCACGCCTGGCAGCACTGCGCGCGCGCCGTCACCTGAGACGTCACCCGCGTGACGATCACAGCGACGACGTGCGCGACTGGCTCGAATCCTACGAGCTGCATCGTGGAAACTACATCGCCGCCCTGCAACTGATGGAGAACGGACACGATCCCGAGCTCGAGAAGCTGGGCGAGCTACGAGAGTACGCGGCGGGCCAGATGCTGAGCGTGGCCCTGCGGGAGCGTTCGCTCAGCGGTCGGCTCAGCATGTACCGGCAGGTCGCCACCGTCTATGCCGCTACCAAGGCTTCGCGGCGCGCGGCGGAGCTCAGCCGGATCGAGTCCAAGTTCGCCAGCGCCCAGCACATCCAGATCGCCAAGAGCTATCTGCTGGAGAACCCGGAAGTGGCCGGCCGCTACGGCCTGGCGATCCGCCCAACGCTCATCGACGACGACGCCAGCAACGGTGAACTCCACCCCGAAGGGATCGTGCTGCTGGGCCGCCGCAGGGTCGAGGTGAACTACCTGGCGCCCAGCGGCGACCCGGACGACGAGCCGGTGCGCCGGGTGGAGCAGCTCTCGGAGGAACATCTGGCTCGCGCCGTGTCCCAGCTGGAAGAGACCTCGTACCTGAACTTCCTGCTGGACCCCCTCGACGACGTGGATCCCGACGCGCTTAGGGACACGTACTTCGAACGCGTGCGGCTGGGCTTGACCGACGCTGACGGCAGTGCGGGGCTGGCCGGCACCTCCTTCTACAAGTACGTCGGCGTACGGGAGAAGTACGGCATGGTCCGGGCCCGGGAATCCATCCTGCCCTTCGATCTGGTCATCTCGGGCTCCCTCAACACCATGGCCCTGGGCGCCTACCCGCGGATCCGGCGTCCCCGCCCGACGCCGAACCAGTTCCTCTTCGACTAGATCAGCCCTTCGAAAGCTTCCCCGGGGCGGGTCTCAAGCGATTCGATCTACCGGTCGATGATATCGCCGTGGCAGGGAAAAAGGGCATCCCCACGGTGCTTGCCGTGGCGTCTACAGCTGCGCTGCGTCGCTGGGTGACGTCCGCCCTGACGCCGGAGTTCGCGGTCTGTGAGAAGGATCCGAAGGACCTGACGGACACGGCGCCCCTGCTGGATGCCGTAGCCGCGGTGCTGGTGCTCGATTCCGAAGACGACAGCGACACTCTCGAGACCCTCGGGTCGATCAACCGACTGCCTTGCTCGAATCACGTGATCCTGCTGATCAACAATGTCCACGAGGAGATCGTGGCGGCCGCACTCGATCGGCTCGCTCCGGCCCAGCTGATCGAGCTCCCCACGAGGCCCATGCTGTTGCGCTACGCCGTGCACAACACGATCCCCAATGCAACACCTGGGCGGGGAGCGCGGGCGAACCACCGCCCGGCCCCGGCGCTGCTGGGTGTGAGCAGCGCGATCCGTGAAGTCATCGATCAGGTGCGACAGATCGCACCCACGCAGATGCCGGCGCTGATCCTGGGCGAGACTGGAACCGGCAAGGAGTTGGTCGCCCGCGCGATTCACGAGCAGAGCCCGCGGGCGAGCGGGCCGTTCGTCGCCGTCAATTGCGGCGCCTTGCCCGATTCCCTGCTGGAGAGCGAACTCTTCGGCCATCGCAGGGGTTCATTCACGGGTGCGCACACCGACAAGAGCGGACTCTTCGAGTTCGCCGACGGCGGCACGATCTTCCTGGACGAAGTCGGTGACACATCGCCTGCGCTCCAGATGAAGCTCTTGCGCGTGCTCGAGAACAAGGAGGTCCGACCGCTCGGCGACACGCGCACGATCCACGTGGACGTGCGCATCGTCTCGGCGACCCACCGCGATCTCGAAGCCTGCATCGAAGAGGGTGCGTTCCGCCAGGACCTCTACTACCGGCTCAACGCGGTCACGATCCAGGTTCCACCATTGCGGCGTCGGCGCGTTGATATCCCGTTTCTTGCCCAGCACTTCGCTGAGGAATTCGGAGCCGCCCACGCGCGCCGCATCACGCTCAGCGAGGACCTCATCGAGAGCCTTGGCCAGCGTTCGTTCCCCGGAAATGTTCGGGAGCTGCGGAACTCGATCGAACGCGCCATCGCCCTGGCAGCACCGGGCGAAGCGGTGACCGCGGAGCACCTGCAGCCAGAACGCACCATCCGCCTCACGGCCGGCCTCGAGCTGGAAGGCCCGCTCAAGCAGCTCGTCGATCGGGTCGAGGCCGAGGCCATCGAGGCTGCCCTGGAACGTTCCGGCGGCAATCGCCGCAAGGCCGCCGAGGCACTGGGTCTGACCCGACCCGGCTTGCGCTACAAGATGCGCCGGCTCGGGCTCGAAGACGCACCGCCCTTGTAGGCCTCGTCGAGCAGTACCAGCGGGTGGACCACCCGCGCCCGGGAACCGCGCTCGGCCAGTCCGGCCCGCAGCTGCATCAGGCAACCCGGATTGCCCGTCGCCACGATGTCGGGATCCGCGGCATCGAGGCTGTCGAGCTTTCTCGCCAGGATCGCCTGCGACATCTCCAGGTGGGTCAGGTTGTAGGTTCCCGCCGCACCGCAGCACGACGTTGGATCGGCATGGGCGATCAGCCGGACTCCAGGGATCTTCTCCAGCAGGCGGCGGGGCGCGTCGCTGACACCCATTCCATTCACGAGATGGCAGGGATCGTCGTAGCAGACGGTCGCATCGACGCTTCCTTCCGGCGCCTGGATTCCCTCGGCATCCAGGAACTCGGCAACGTCGCGCACCGAAGCCGCAAAGAGCTCGCCCTCCAGCGGAAGCCATCGGCCCACGTCTTGCAAGGCCGCACCGCAACCGGCCGAGTTGACCAGCACCGTGTCGACGCCGATTGCGCCGAATGCCTCGACATTGCGACGCGCGAGCCTCCGGGCAAAGGCGTCGTCGCCAGCATGGGCGTGGAGTGCGCCGCAGCAACCCTGGTCCCGAGGCACCAGGACCTCGAACCCGTTGCGCTGGAGCACCCTGACGGTCGCCGCATTCACGTCGCCGAAGAGCTCGGGCATGACACAGCCGGCCAGGAAGCCAACCCGCCCACGGGTGGCGCCTACGGCTGGATTCATCTCGGGGAGGGGTTTCCGATCTTCGCGCGACGGGATCGGTGGCAGCAGGGCCTCCATCCGAGCCAGACGACGCGGCGCCAGAGCCATCAGCAGGCGCATCACGCCGAGGCGTCTTGCCAAGTCCATGAGTCCCACCAGCCGGTGCAGGCGCTTCGGGTGGGGAAGCAGCAGGCGCAGGACCAAGCGCTCGATGCGGCTGGCGAGATCGCGACGCAGCCCGGTCGAGACCACCTCGGCACGCGCCAGCTCGATCAGCGCGCCAAACTCGACGCCCGACGGGCACGCGGTCTCGCAGGCGCGGCACGCGAGACAGAGAAAGGCTTCGTGGGCGAGCAACTCGCCGGGCTCGGCACGCCCTTCGGCGATGCTGCGCAGCAGGTAGATTCGACCGCGCGGGGACGAGATCTCGAGACCCGTCTCGCGATACGTCGGACAGGATTCGAGGCAAAGTCCACAGTGGATGCAGTCGAGCGTGCGCTCGTAGATCTCGGGCCAGCGTCCGCCCCGCTCGGAACCGGGATGCCGGACCTCGGGTTCGGACATCAGAGCCTCCCCATGAAACGCCCGGGGTTGAGTCGCCCGGCCGGGTCGAAGCGTTGCTTGAGCGCGCGCGTCAAGGCCAAGGCTGTCCCGTCGTCGCCAAAGACGTCGCACTCCCGCTTTACGGAAGCCGGTGCCGCTTCGAGCACCCAGCTGGCACCGACGCTACTGCCCGCTCGCGCCACCCGCTCGAGGCCACCCGCCTCGGACGCCGCGAATCCTGCATACAAAAGGCCCAGTCCCGGCTGGATCAACAATTCGGAGGCGTGGTCGACCAGGGAGTTCGCGAGCGGACCGAGCCGGGAGGGCAGCGCCGCCAGGCGAAAGCGCGTGCCAGCGTCGCCGGGCAACACGGCTTGGCGGCGGCGCAGGTCGTCCAGAGCCTCGGGGGCCGCGGCGACGAAGGGTGCGGTCGACGCCAGCGCCCGCTCGTCGCGGCACACCGTGGGCTCGTCGCCCGCCAGCTCGACCACCAGTCGTACGTCTTCCCCACGCAGCTGGTGCAGCACGACGGCCCGGGCCGATGCGACGCGCGAGATCTCGATCCCAGCACTGACAGCCTGTGGAAGCGATTCGAGCCGCGCCTCACAGAGCCGCACTGCCGCCGGCATCGGCCGTAGTCTCAGCCAGGCAGCCTCGATCACGCCGAGACTTCCCAGCGAGCCGGTGTAGAGCTTGTTCAGGTCGTAGCCGGTCACGTTCTTCACCACCCGACCGCCGCAATGGGTACGGTCACCGTTCGCCAGGGCCACCTCGATGCCGAGCACGTTGTCCCGCGGCAATCCGTACCCGAGCGCACGCGGGCCGATGGCAGCCGCGGCCAGTACGCCGCCGACAGTGGCCCCGGCGCCGGGCGCATCGAGGGGGAGCTCCCATCCGCTGGCGTTGGCCTCAGCACGCAGGCTCGTCAGTGTCGTCCCCGCGGCGGCACGACACACGCCGTCGCCGGCGTCGAGTTCGAGCACGCCCGCGATCCGCTGCGTCGAGAGCATCAGCTCGGCGCCCCGGGGTGGATTGCCGAACCCGAGATGGCTTCCGCCGCCACGGACCAGCACACCGACGCCGCAGGCATCGAGTGTCGACAGGGTCCGGCCCAGCGCCTCGGGGCTCTCCGGGCTCAGCGTGACGGTGAACGGAACGTCGTCGACCAACACGGTTTCGTGGCTCACGAGCGATCCCTCACCGGCGGCTGCTGCCAGCTGTTCGAGTGCCTCGGTCGAGATCACGGATCCACTCACTCGAAGGGCACACGATCGTAGCCGCGCGCCTTGGGGTTGGCTTCCGCACAGAAGCGGGTCGAGGGAAAGAGCTTGCCCGGATTGCAGACACCGTCTGGATCGAACGCAGCCCGCAGGCGCTTCATGGCCTCGAGATCCACTTCGCTGAAGACCAGGTGGATGTACTCCTTCTTCTCCGAGCCGATACCGTGTTCGCCCGTGATCACGCCCCCCGCTTCGACGCAGGTGCGCAGGATCTCCTCGCCGGCCTGCATCACCCGGGCGAGCTCGTCGGGATCGCGTCGATCGAAGGCGATGTTGGGATGGAGATTGCCGTCGCCGGCGTGGAAGACGTTGCAAAGGATGAGGCCATGCCGGTCTCCGATCTCGCAGATCCGGGTCAGCACTTCGGGCATCCGCGCTCTCGGAACCACGGCGTCGTGCACGTAGAGATCGGGTGCGAGGCGGCCCATGGCACCGAACGCGCCCTTGCGCGCCTTCCAGAAGCGCTTTCGCTCGTCGTCATCGGCGGCCCGCTCGACCCGGCTGGCACCTTCGCTGCTCGCCATCTCGCGAATCCGCTCGACCTGGGGCGGCAGTGAAACCGCCGGCCCGTCGAGCTCGATGATCAGGATCGCGCCCGCGTCGGTGGGCAGGCCCGCCGCGTAGACCGAGGCCTCGACCGCGGCGATGGTGCGCTGGTCGATGATCTCGAGTGCTGCCGGCACGAGGCCGCTCTCGATGATTTTGCCCACGGTGCGACAGGCAGTGACCACGTCGGGAAAGATCGCCAGCAGGGTCTCAATGGATTCGGGCAGCGGCGACAGCCGGACCCAGGCGCAGGTCACGATCCCCAGCGTGCCCTCGCTGCCCACCACGGTGCCCACCAGGTCGTAACCCGGGGCGAACCCGGCGGGCGAGCCCAGCATCACGACCTCGCCGTCGGGCAGCACCAACTCGAGGGCCAGCACGTGATTGGTCGTCGTGCCGTACTTGAGGGTGTGGGGCCCACCCGCATTCTCGGCAATGTTGCCCCCGATCGTGCAGACCAGCTGACTCGACGGGTCCGGCGCGTAAAAGAGTCCCAAAGACTCGACGGCCTGGCTGAGCATCACATTGACCACGCCGGGCTGGACGACGGCGTAGCGGTCTTCGGCTTGGACCTCGAGGATCCGGTTCATGCGCGAGCACTCGATCACCACGGCGGGTCCGCTGGGAGTCGCGCCGCCCGAGAGCCCGGTACCGGCACCGCGCGGAACGAAGGCCATATCGGCCTTGCGGCAAGCCCGCACCACGGCCTGCACCTCCTCCCGGCTGCGGGGTAGCACCACCGCCTCGGGGAGCCGGCTGTGCAGGGTGAGACCGTCGCACTCGTAGACCAACAGCTCATCGGGCGCGGATCGACAGCCCTCGGCGCTCACGATGGCGCGCAGCTCCGACAACAGCTCCGGCGTCATACTGGGATTGTAACGGACTGAGACCGACCCGAGAATCGATCAGGCCAGACCGAGGCGTTCCAGATCTTCTTCCGAAAGTCCCAGGTGGTGGCCGATCTCGTGGCGAAGCGTGATCTGAATCTGTTCGATCAGGTCACCCCGGTCGCGACAGATCTTCTCCAAGTTGCGCTTGAACAGGATCACTCGGGTCAGGTCCTCGGGCTGGTCCGTCACCTGCAGCTCGGTACGGGGAATGCCCAGGTAGATCCCCAGGATCTGGGGCGACACATTCTCGCCCGACATGAGATCTTCGCTCGGCCATTCCTCGATCAGCAGCGGAACGTCCTCCACGTACTCGCGGATCGAGCGCGGCAGATTGTCGAAAGCCTGGGCCGCAACCTGGCGGAAGGAAGCCTCGTCGATCCGGGTCGGCATCGGGTACCGCTCCGGATCGAGGGCGTTCGCGCACGCGAAGGCCTTATCGGCCTCCTCGGTCGCGTCCAGGCGCTCGAGCACGAGGGCCAGATGGTACACGGCGTGGCCGGCCTCGGGGTCCATCGCCACGGCGGTGTCCAGCGAACGCTTGGCCTCTGCGAAACGGCCCAGTTCGAACTGGATCTGGCCGTCGAAGGAGCGGTAGATCGCCACCTCACCCGTGGTCTTGAGCGCCCTTCGGACCAGGAACAGCGCGCCCTGAAGATCGTCCAGGTAGAAGACGGCCTTGGCCTTGAGGTAGTAGACCTCGGCCTCGGCGCCCCGATCCAGCCGCGGCAGCTCCTCGACCCCCGAGAGAAGCTCATTACACAGGGACACGGCCTGCTTGAACTCGCACAGGTCCTCGACCAACAGCTCGGCCCGGTTCAGATGGGCGGTGATGAACTTGGGATCAGCACCGATCGCACGCTCGAATTCGTGGAGCGCCTCGTCGATGCGATCCTCGTCCCAGAGGATCTCGCCGCGTCCGTTGTGGGCTTCGGCTCCGTCAGGGTGAGCCCGCAGCGCTTCGTCGAGCCACGCAAGCGCCTCGTCCGTGCGGCCTCCGTGGGACGCCTCCATTGCCTGATCCAGACAATCCCAATACCGGTCGTTGTTCTTCATCGTTCCTGGTCGAGAGGCGGTCGGGGGGTGGGAACCGACCTGAGAAACGCGCCAAGAATAGCATGGGCGCGAGCCTGACCGAGGCGCGGCGTCCCGTCGAAGAGACACTGCAACATATTGAAAAAACTGATGTTTTCTAAATTTTACGCAACCCTTGACGCAAGCCGCAAGCGACCCGCAAGAACGCGCATAAAGTGCTGTTCTATTGACGTTTTCAGGTCGACTGGAGGCTTCGTTCGTGGATCAGGATGCGGTGGCAGTTGCCGCACTGGATGAGTGATTTGGCCCGGATCAGCTCCACGAAGAGCTGGGGAGGAAGGTCGACGCGGCATCCCGAGCAGATCTCGGCGTTGACCGCCACGACCGCAGGTCGGCGACGGGTCGCGATCTTGTCGTACTGCTCCAACAGCTCAGCCGGCACGCGTGCCGTCGTCTCGGAACGGGCTCCGTCGAGCTCGGCGATCCGGGCGGCCAGCGCCCGCTCGCGCTCGTCGCAGGCCTTCTCCTCTGCCTCGCTGCGCTTGAAGACCGCGGCAGCCCCGGCCTCGGCCCGCCGCTGCGTCGCTCCGGCCTCCTCGATCTTCTCCATGTCTTCGAGGATCTGGGTCTCGGCTTCGGAGATCGACTCCTTGGCCTGTTCGATCTCGCGCAGCAGGGCGGTATAGGCTTCGTTGCTCTTGACCTGGGAGGTCTGTCCCTCGAGCTTCTCGACCAGCGCCTCCTGGTCCTGGAGCGTTGTCTCGACCCGCCGCTGCTCGGCCTCGGCGCTCTGGGTCAGGCCGGTGGCGGCCTCGATCTTCTGCTGAGCGACCGACCGCTCGTCGGCGCGCTTCTCGCGCAGGGCCGGGATCTCGCTCTGCTCGTCGCGCGCCGAGACGAGCTCGGCGTCGAGCACCTGAAGATCCATCAATTGCTGCAAGCCTTCGAGCAAGGAGGGTTCTCCGTCGGAAAAGCCATTCTAGCCGCGCCGACAGCCAGTTGTCGCCCTTGAAGCAAAAACGTTGCATGATCGTTCCGTGAAGCTGAACCCAGTCCCACGGCCCGTTCACCCGAGATAGGACCTCCAACAATCGACGCGAAGGGCAACTGGCTCATCAGCGCCGCTAGTCGGTGACTCCGAGCCATCCCCTGTCGATCAGCGGCTGCGCGTCGTCGTAGGGTCGGATCTTCTCCAACACGCCGCGAGCGGCCTGGATCTTGTCCAGCGTCAGTTCGGGCAGGAAGATCCGCCGCGGAGGCTGCAGATCTAGACCGGTCGGCGAAAATTCCGGCGCAGCCGCTCAACGCGCTCCCGCGTCGCGCAGCCTATAAGGTGATCGTTCACCAGACCCATGGATTGCATCAAGGCGTAGATCGTCGTGGGCCCCACGAAGCGCCAGCCGCGCTGCTTCAGGTCCCGGGCCAGTGCCCGCGACTCGTCTGATTCGGTCAACTGCATCAGCGCCGCGCGCGTCAGGCGGACCGGCCGGGATCGGAGTTCCGGCTCGTAGCGCCAGATGAAGCGTCCCAGTGAGCCAAACTCGTCGCGAAGCTCCAAGGCGAGGCGGGCGTTGTGGATGGCCGACTCGATCTTGCCGCGATGGCGGACGATGCCGGAATCGCCCAGCAGCCGCGCGACACTGCGCTTGTTGAAGCGCACCACCTTCTCCGGGTCGAAGCCCCGAAACGCCCGGCGAAAGTTCTCCCGCTTGCGCAGGATCGTGATCCAGGCGAGCCCGGACTGAAAGCCCTCCAAGCAGAGCTTTTCGAACAAACGGACGTCGTCGTG
>SMUY01402832.1_pt1 | contig 19385 bp, 20 predicted proteins | sample 2456441 | NCBI WGS metagenome assembly SMUY01 (sample SAMN11095931, study PRJNA526329) | marine sediment metagenome | biome: Marine sediment; feature: Surficial sediment; material: Deep marine sediment; isolation source: Hadal surficial sediment | place: Pacific Ocean | collected 2014-11 | depth...
GACGTTCCAGGCCTGGAACATATTGCCGCCGGTGCCTGCCGACAGCATGATGCAAATGGAAAAGAGAAATGCGAGTGTCGTGCCGAGCCAGGCAAATCGCGGATTCATTCGCTTCAGCGCTTTGTCGGCAACCCACATCGGACCGCCATGCGGATTGTCGGGATCATCGGTATTGCGATAGAGCATCGAGAGCGTGACTTCGGTCAGCTTGATCGACATGCCAAGGAAACCAACGATCCACATCCAGAATATGGCACCCGGTCCACCGAGCGTAATGGCGAGCGCCACGCCGCCGATGTTACCGAGTCCCACGGTCCCAGATAGTGCAGCTGACAAAGCCTGGAAGTGATTGATAGCGCCGGGGTCGTTCGGGTCATCGTATACGCCCCGAATGACCCGGGTTCCATGCGTCAGTGCGCGGTACTGGGAGAAGCCACTCCAGATCGTGAACAGCACGCCAGTGCCTGCGATGATGAGAATCCAGGTTTCGTTCCAAAGAACGGCATTGATTGTCGCCAGGGCCTGGCTTAGATCCATGATGCTCCCCGCAAGCGATTGGCAATTTGTAGGAGCGGATTTATCTGTGGGAGCGGCTTCAGCCGCGAATGGCTCAAACCCGGTTCGCGGCTGAAGCCGCTCCTACAGCCGCTCCCACAGATAAATCTGCTCCTACGCAGCTTCCATAATAGCAGTCACGCCCATGCCACCGGCAGTGCAGACCGAGATCAGGCCACGGCCACTGCCTTTTTCATGAAGCAATTTGGCCATGGTAGCAATCACTCTCGCACCGGTCGCCGCAAATGGATGGCCGATGGCGATGCTGCCGCCCTTGACGTTGAGCTTTGCGAGTGCGATCGGTCCCAATGGCACATTTCGGCCGAGACGATCGCGACAGAACTGCTCCGATTGCCAGGCCATCAGAGTGGCGACAGTTTGTGCAGCAAACGCCTCGTGAATCTCGTAAAAGTCGAAGTCCTGCAAGCTGACGTCTGCATCTTTGAGCATTTCGGACACCGCGTATACAGGCGCCATCAACAATCCTTCCTCATTGACGAAATTGACCGCGGCGACTTTGCAAAAAGTCAGGTAAGCGATTACAGGTAGATTTTTCTGTCGAGCCCAGTCTTCCGACGCAAGCAGCACAGCGGCAGCGCCGTCTGTTAGCGGTGTGCTGTTCCCGGCCGTTAATGTGCCCGCGTCGCTCTTATCGAATACAGGTTTCAGTGCCTGCAATTTTTCGAATGTCGTGTCGCGGCGGATGTTGTTGTCCTCCTCTGCGTCATGGAAAGGAGTGACCAGGTCTTCATAGAAGCCGGCGTCGTATGCAGCCGCTGCCTTGATGTGGCTGGCAAGGGCGAGCTGATCCTGATGCTCCCGGGCGATATTAAATTTCTTCGCGGTTATCTCCATGCTTTCGCCCATCGAGAGATTGGTGCGAGGTTCCGTAACGCCGGGAAACTGCGGTACGAAATGTTTTGGCCGAAGTCGCAACCATGGCAGCAGTTTTTGCACGATGGAATGGCCACGATGGCTTGCCAGCATCACGGAGCGAAATCCTTCCGCGAAGACCATCGGTACGTCGCTGAGCGAATCGCTTCCACCGGCTATGCCGGCCTCGATTTGTCCCAGTGCAATCTTGTTGGCAATGTTGATGCAGGCTTCGATGCTGGTGCCGCAGGCCCGTTGCATATCAACGCCCGGCGTGCGCAAGGAAAGGCCGGAACCGATTACGCATTCTCTGGCGAAATTCCAGTCGCTTGAGTGTTTGATGACCGCGCCAAGCGCGACATCGCCGAGCGTCTGACCATTCAGGTCGTATTTCTGAACCAGGGCGGCAAGTGTTGCCGTCATCATCTCCTGGTTTGATATATCCGCGTATACAGAATGAGCACGGCAGAACGGAATCCGGAGTCCCCCGATCACTGCCACTCGCATCGCTCGCCCGTCATGCAACATACCTGTCTCCGCGAAATTAAGAAGGCGTGAAGTGTGCACAACTTTACACTATTACTGCAGGGTATCGTAGGCACGCCATGCTAGAGTCGGAATTCGAGCACGACAGACGAGTCAATGGCCACCTCCTCATCGACTAATAGCTGGCTGGATGAAGTCAGGGCACTGGCGCATCTTGCTGGTCCGTTGATCATCAATAATCTGTCGATCGCCGGCATGCACTTCGCCGATGCCGTCATGGCTGGCCGACTTGGTGCCGAGGCACTTGCAGCCGTCGCTGTTGGTGCCAGCATATGGTTTCTTGGTTTCACCGTGTGCCTTGGCCTGATGATGGCGATATCGCCAATCACCGCAAGGCACTACGGCGCCGGAGAAATGTCGGTAATTGGACGCTATACGAGGCAGGGGCTCTGGCTCGCGGTTGCACTGGGTCTCACGCTGATTACCCTGGTACACCTTTTCGTCGCGCCCGCGCTGACCTTCATTGGCATTGACGTCGAGTTTCGGCAACTCACGATCGGTTATGTCGAGTCCATTATTTATGGCGCCCCCGCTATCTGTGGCTTCCTCGCATTCCGCTTTACGACGGAGGGCATCGGCTTCATGCGTCCGATCATGTATACGTCACTGTTTGCGCTGGTATGCAACGTGTTTCTGAATTACGTACTGATTTACGGTCATTTCGGTGCGCCCGCGTTCGGCGCCGTGGGTTGTGGCATCGCCAGCGCCATTACGATGTGGCTGATGCTGTTCATAATCGGGGCCATTGTTTTTTTTCACCCGATCTATGCGCCATTGAAGATATTCGAGCGTGTTGCCCCGGTACGGCTGCCGATTCTCAAAGAAATTATGAAACTGGGGATGCCGATCGGTATTACTATTACTGCTGAGGCGGGTCTGTTTTCTGCGGTGTCAATCCTGGTAGGTACACGTGGCGCCAGCATAACTGCGGCGCATCAGATTGCGCTTAATTTCGCATCCACGATGTTCATGATTCCGCTCGCATTCAGCTCGGCGATAACGGTGCGTATCGGGCATGCGCTCGGCGCCGGTAACGCTCCCGCAGCAAGGTCCGCTGGTCTGATTGGCATTTCGATGTGCATGTTGTTCATGTCGTGCTCCGCGGCATTCCTGCTTCTGTTCAGGCATGCGGTGGTCGATCTGTACACGAGCGACAGGTCAGTGCAGGAAATTGCTATAAGCCTGCTGCTGATGGCGGCGGTGTTTCAGATTGCGGACGGCGCGCAGATTGGTGCGGCTGGTGCATTACGTGGCTACAAGGACACGAAAATACCCATGGTCATCAACATGTTTGCTTACTGGGCATTAGGATTCCCGCTCGCCTACATGGCAGCGATCACGTTTCGTGCACCACCCAATTATGTATGGGCAGGTTTCGTGCTGGGATTAACAGTGGCGGCGATTCTGCTGACACGACGATTCCTGAGAATTTCAAAGGATCAGTTGAACACGGTGCCAGCGGGAAACGCTTAATGATTAATCGCGGCTCGTCGCTCTCGCACATCCATGTGCTCCGCGACATAAGTACGTCCTGTACGTAAAGCCGCTCCTACAGCCGCTCCTACGACGAATTGCTCTGTCCGAATGTCGGTACGTCGCCTCCAAGGTATTCGTTTTCCTTCGCTGTGTTTTCGCGCTCTAATACCTTGTTTCGGTGCGGGAAACGGCCGAAATGCTCGATGATATCGGCATGCAATTCAGCGAAATGGAAAATTGTCTCGAAGGTCTCTTTGTGGGTCGGTGAAACGGTCCCGGACAGGCGTCTGTAAACATCGCGGGATTTCTTTTGCACGCTTCGCGATTCGGCATGTTGCAGGGGCATATAGAAGAATACACGTTGAATCGGTGGCAGATCCTTGTCCATTTTCTCCATCGCACCTTCGACGCACAGCTTCAATGCTGCCTTATCTTTGGCGAATGCATCAGCTGTATTGCGATAAATATTGCGCCGAAACTGATCGAGCAACAGGATCAGCGCAAGCCGACCCCTGGGTTCATGTGCCCAGTGATCGAGCTGACCCTCAGAAGCACGTTCGACGTCGTCAGAAAATTCCGTCAGCACTTCATGGTCAAAAACATGGTCCTCGCCAAACCACAAGTCCATTCGGCTATCGATCTGTGGTGCGCTCAGTGTTTTTTCCATGAACCAGAACGCCAGGACCGCATCGATTCGGATATGATCTTCGTCAGTAATAGTTGCTTCGAGAGCGTCGCTAAGAAGTTTTATTGCCATTGTCCCAGTCTTCCAATCATTGCGACGTCAGTGCGAGGAGCGCAGCGATGCAACCTCTTAATGGGCTCGCCCATTATGCGAACCACGTCACAGATAATTCGCGGTCCGACCGCTCATAGTGTGTTCTACCACCGGACTCTAGCAAATGCTGTGCGCTGGAACCCGAATTACTGTACAGGCAGGCCGGAACACGATTTGTTCTGATGAGTTGCGACAATGCGAATTCTGATATGCAGCCTGATTTGCGCGTTCCTTGCAGGATGCGGCGGCGGGTCCGAAGCAGACCCTGAGGCGGCTCTGCGGGCCTGGGTTGAAGCCGCAGAAGCTGCTGCCGAGGACAAGGACCGGCGAGACCTGCTGGCAATGATCTCCGAGAACTATGCGGACGCACGGGGCAACGATCACGCGCAGATCGGTAACATGCTGCGATTGTACTTCCTGCGCCAGAAGTCCGTCGCCTTCTTGACAAGTATTGAGGACATTGTGCTCATGGGGGGTACCGCGGCGCAGGTTAGTCTGACGGTGGCTATGGCTGGTACGGATTCGAGCGCACTGGGCATCCGGGCGGACGCATATAACTTCGAGCTCGAACTTGAGAACACGGACGATGAATGGTTGCTGATTGGGGCGCGTTGGGGAGCAGTTGGCCGCAAAATGCGCTGATCGGACGTGATGGGAGGCGGATATGAGGCACATTGAAAGTTTTCGCAACTTCTATTTGTTGTTTGCGGTAGTTTCCTTGTCAGCGTGTGCGGGCACAGGGACTGTCATTGATTCACCAAAAGTTGACCTGACCGGAGTAAAACTCACGGCAGCAAATTTTCGGCGGCAAACATTCCTGTTGAGTTTTGCCATCAGCAATCCGAATCCCTTCCCTTTGCCAGTGAAGGCAGTCGAGTACCAGGTGGTTTTCGATGATCAAAAATTCGCTGGCGGCGAAACGCAGGGAAGTTTTACTGTGCCTGCGCACGGGGATGATTCCTTCGCAATCAGTGTTGAACTGGATATTCTGAGCTCCACAACATATCTGACCTCGTTATTCCGTGGCGGATTCAGCGAAAATGTTTCCTACGAGTTGCAAGGCAGCCTTACTGTCGGCATTCCGTTCGTCAAGCCGATTCCGTTTTCGAGTTCAGGCGTTATCAACATGACACAAACGGCGTCCGATGAGTTTTTGTGATTTTGCAGCCGGCAGGCCAAGGGTTCGGTTTATTTAACCTATAGCCCCAAAAGATAGTAATTTCCTGGCTTGTATTTAACTTGTAATTGCAACAGTCAGTCGATATTTTTCTCCGCGAACAACTCGGTAAAACGCGAATCCGGATACCCGGAAATGGTGTCGGCAAGTATCTGCATTTCGACATGCCTGTCGTGGAACCGGGGTTCGGGTCTTCGCAGATGATATTGCCTGAATCGCCAAAATGACGTCGCTGTTGCGGCATATACCGCAAAGGTCTTCAAGGACTCTTGTTCCATTGACTGAAGAGTCGCCTCTTTTTGATAACCTCGCATAAACTTTCGTGCTTTTTCGAAAGAGATTTCCTGACAATCCCGGCAAGTACCGACGATCACCATTCCCAGATCGAAGCAGCGGTAGTAGTGGCAAGCTTCTTCGAAATCAATGATTGCCTTGAGCTGATCACCCTGGACAATCATGTTATCGAAGAAGACGTCACCGTGAATGAGTGTCATCGGTAGATGCTGAGGAATGCGTTCTTGCAAATAACGCTGCTTTTCTGACAACCAGTCGACAAAAGCATGGTCAACATTCGAATTTGTAACTTCGGAGAACTGGCTACGACCGTAGGGAAACGCCTGAGGTAAGTAGGATGGTGCGGAGATCTCATGCAACCGGGCCATTTCCTCGCCCAGCTGAACGAGTATATTTCCAGCTAAGTCGGCGATGACGTCTCCCTCGACATAACACTTCAACATGACAGGTTTGTGATCGTGCAGAACCACGATTGGCTCTTTGGGTGGGACAACGACTCGCGAGGTGCGAATACCGTGGTCGAACAGGTAGATCAGTAGATTCGCAAGTTTAGTCGCGTCCGTTAACGACTTTTGGTCCCAAAGCGTCAGAACGTATCTTGCCGAGCTCGTTTCAACAAAATAGCTGGTGTTCTCCAGTCCGCCGTCCATGACCGAGAAAGTCGTGATGTCTCCAATTCCGAAGCGACGAGCGAGACCCTCGACTGCCGTCCTGTCCAGCCGGGCATAGAGTGCCATCTCAATAGTTGCCTAATGGACTTCAGGTAACTCCACGAAATCAATGAGGATGACATCTCTGTACCCGTCACCATTACAGGAGGTAATCGGGGAAACGCTGTGCCATAGAGAACGGTCAAAATAGTACGAGTCGAAGTAAGACTCCTGCTTCCAGACAGCCTGGGGACGCCTCGACGGCTCCGGCCCGCTACCGTAAAAGTGGTTGATGCCGCCACCTATGTTCTGGCGAGCGACCAGATGTTGCGAAGTATAATTTTCATCGTCACGATGAATGCCCTCGGGCGTGGGATTTCCCGGTACTCTAGTCGTAGCGGTTATCCGGATCTGATGGACGCCGATCAGCCAGTCGTCCTCAATGTGTTGCCTCGATGTCAGCTGCGCAAAGTCAAACTGTATGAGTTCGCGCAGGAATGGATTACTGACAGTGTTGGCGGCCAGTGGCGCAAAATGTCTGTCCTCACCGCCGTTGAGAGGATTGATTTTGGTGCTCTGATAAAAGGACGCATCGGGAATGTGGGTCAGGTGACCGGTCGATGCTGACAACCGGAACAGCCCGTATCGCCTGAACCGGTATTTTCCGCCATCGGCCATGCAGGGATCCGGTTCGAGATACTCCCAATCCCGCCTGAGGAGCTCACGCGCCTCATGCAGAGCGGGTGAAAACGAGAATTCATGCGCAGGAACCAGCGCGTACTGAGCTCTTTCAACGCTGTCCCCCACATCAGTCTGAACGGTTATCATTTTTTTTGTATATCCCAAACCAAAATCACGTTGCAGACAGTAGCTGCTCAAATGTCGTTACATCTGAGTAATGACTACCTGCACGAGGAAATTCAATCAAGCTTGACGGGTGATAGTCACACCGCAGCGTCGGCACCGTACCTTCTCAACATTGCCTACCGCGCCGAACCCGAAAGATGCGTCGATGACGCGAAAATCATGCCACCCAAACCAACAAAAGAGACGACTGATACTAGGTGGTATTCTGGACATAGCCTGATAGCCTGGGACACAGTGTACACCGGAATTGCTCTTTTATTTGTGAATAATCGGCTTATCCGAAAAGTAGTTGTTCGATGCCAGGACTATTTCGGTCAGGCTGCAGCCGCAGTTGGCAATTTGACGGTGAATATTACGCCACTATACGTATTCTCCGCAGAAATGACGCCGTTGTGGCCCTCTGCAATCAGGCGCGCGACATAGAGTCCGAGACCAAGATGTCTTTCCCCGTCACCGTGCCTGACCGAGACCATTGAATGAAAGAGTTGCGTGCGCATGTTGTCAGGCAATGGCGGGCCCGGATTGGATATCGATAATTCGACACTGTCGGAATCGCTGTCGAGCGACACCCTGATTTCGTCGCCTGCGGAGCTGAAATCGACTGCGTTGTCCACCAGCTTATCGAGCATTTGAATAATGAGTTCGGGTGAACCGAAAACAGATGCGCCCGTCGCGTGATTATCGAAAATGAATTGTCTTTCCGGCCAGGCGTCGGCATAGGCGGCAACCGTCGATTCGAGCACCTTGCCGAGATCGAAGTTCTCGGGTTCCGCGTTTTCGATGAGCTGTTCGGTACGGCTGGCCTCGCTCATCGCGCTTAGAATCTTTCGCAACCGTTCAACGCCCTCTTTTGCACGTGCCGTATAGACGGCCGACTCTTTCGAGAGTGCTTCGTGTTCCAGGTTCTCCAGCGATGACTTGACGATCGTCAGGGGTGTTCTGAGTTCGTGCGACAATTTCGAAGCAAGCGTCTGCAGATAGTCGTTGTAGTCGCCGAGTTGCCGCATCACATTGGAAAAACTGCGTGAAAGATCGCCAATCTCGTCTCCGGCCAGAGCACTGGGCAGGGACGTCCGAACGTGTTTTTCGTCGAGCGCACGTTCGGCGGCACTGCTTAGGTGCCTGATACGCGCCGACAGCCAGCTCGCGTAACCGAGCAGCACAAGTGCTACGCCAATGGTCGCAATTACCGTCAACGTGATCAGCCGCGTCATTGCCTGGTTGGTAAGGCTAAGGATCGCATCCGTGCCCTGCTGCAGGATGATCGCACCGGTTTGCACGGTGCCGGAAAATATCGGATGCGCGACAGAAACGACTGCCCGACCGGTGTCGGGGCTGCGAAACCATCTCGTGGCCGGACGTCCGTTCAATGCCTCGCTTACATAGTCTTGTTGCTCGCGGCCGCTGGCGTCGGGTTCTGCAAGCGCCGATGCCGTCCCCGGTTCCAGCAACAGGCTGTAGGCAAGGCGCAACCAGCCGGATGACGGCGGAATATTTTCGATGCCCTCCGGTACCCCCGAAATGCTGCCAGCCTGCGCCAGCCGCCACCCGCGCATGTCGGTAACAATAAGGCGCCACCCGGGCCGCACGTAACCGGCGGCAACGCTCTGCAGAACCGGGGAAATGGTGACATATCGACCCGGCAGGTCGCCGTCGAATGTTGCACTTCGAATTCCGGCAGTGGTGGCGTTATCGGTGTTGATGATGACAAGGCCCAATCGGCTACCCAGCAAAGATTGCGGGATTCTTGCCTCGAGGCGATAGCCGCCCGGAGTATCCTGCCAGTACGCGGCTATCCTGGTGTCGTCGAAGACCGCACCACCCGTTTCGCGAACAGCGATGATTTCTCCTGGCGCTTCTGCGCGAAACCTGAAAACGGTGCGTTCTCCTGATTCGTCGACGCTAATCAGGGAAACATGATCGGAATGGCCACTTGGGAAAATTGCGTCCTGACCGCGATCGAAAATCACCGACGTATCGCGAACGTCAACGTGCAAATAGACATGCGGTCGCCGGGTGCCGACGACATATTTGATAGTGCCGTCGGTCCCGCGCAACGGCATTGCAGACCCATCGGGCGTCGTCCAGTCATCGAAGTAGCCGTCAATAAGGGGCGTTGTCGCTAGCGGATGCCCGTAAAGCTGGTTCTGGCCGAATCTCAGGTCATCCTTGCCGGCCAGCAGTTGATCGGGAAACTGCGACAAAGAGTCGGCTATCGCCTGTGCAGTTCCGGACAAAAATTGCTGCTGACCTTGTCGCAGCGCGGACTCGGTATCACGCAGGACCTGGCATCCGGCCCAGGGAAGTATCAGCGTTAGTAAGCTAACCAGCAGTAACTGCTTGCGTAAGTTCATCTTGATTGACTAGTCGACGAGCCAGCGATACCCCATTCCGTAAACCGTCTCGATAGAATCGAAGTCTGCATCGATGTCGATAAACTTCCGCCGAATACGCTTGATATGTGACGTGATCGTGTTGTCATCAAGAACGGCTTGCGCAGCATCCATCAGTTGCTGACGGGATTTAACATGGCCCGGATACCGGGCAAGCGCGTGGATCATCCAGAATTCAGTCAGGGTCAGACCGACGGGTTCGTCCTTCCAGCGCACCGTCATGCGGTCGATGTCCAGCTCGAGATCTCCGCGGCTAATTCGATTCTTTTCCGCCTGCGGTTTCTGCATTGCATCGAGACGCCTGAACAATGCTGCAACCCTGGCCATCAGATGAGGCAGGCTTATGTCCTTGGTCAGGTAATCATCGGCCCCGAGCCGCAGGCCGGAGACCGCATCGAACTCGCTGTCTCTTGCGGTCAAAAAGATAATAGGCAGATCGCTGGCGCGGCTTCTCAGCTCACGGCAGAGCTCGAATCCACCTTCGATGTCATCCTGCAAATTTATGTCAATTACCACAAGATCGGGCAGGCGTGCCTCGAATGCATCCATCGCCGGTTTGCGGGCCTCGTACAGCTCTACCGCATACCCTTCGCGCCTAAACGCCGCCGCATAATTTTCCCGAATGGCAGCTTCGTCTTCGACTATTGCAATTCGCTTGGGCATTGAAATTCCGGTTGGGGACAAAGACATAATTTGCCACATTCCATAACAAAGCAAGACCTGGCATCCGTCGGCGCTCCGCCCATCGGCAGCTTCCAGCTATACATGCCCACGTGTAACGCTCCTGTCCGACAAGCTACGTATTTTCATCTTCGTTGAGTGCCACGATCGCGACGGCTGTATTCTTGAAATGCACAACGCCATAGTCGCTATGGCCACCGCCGGGATTGATCACCCGGTCTTCGAAAACAGTGATCCATGAATTGTCGTAAATTGTTTTCGAGCCGAGCTTTTGCCAACTCATGATTCGTCACTTGCCTGGTCAGTCTCAACCATCAGAAAGACTCGAGGTTCTGCTGCCACCGGATCAAATTGTCCGGATTGTCGAACGCGACGCAGACCGTATCCAGACTTGCGTGTATGACTGTTTCAAAATGCAGCTTCATCGTGTTACTGCCGCGAACCGGGTACCGATCATAACGCAGCTGGCCAATTTGATTGCAGGATGTGGCCTGCTGAGTCATAGTTAGCCCGCCTCCCGGGTGTACAACCACGCGCTCAGGCGATACTTCACTTATTTCGGAACCTCTCATGGCATCACCGCAAGCGCGGCTGACACACGGGTCAGTTGGTCGACATCTTGTCGATATGGCGGTGCCCGTTTTGTTCGGCATCTTCACAATGATGGGGCAGGCGTTCGTAGACATGTGGTTTATCGGCCGCGTCGGGGATCGGGAACTCGCGGCACTCAGCTTTGCGTTTCCGATACTGATGATCGTAATGAGTGTTGCGATCGGCCTGGGGGCGGGCACCTCGTCCGTCGTTGCCCGCGCGATTGGTGCCCACAATCACCGTCGCGCTCGCCGCCTGGCTACAGACAGCCTTATTCTGTCATTCGGTATCACCGCGTCAATCAGCGTGCTCGGGTTTTTTACGATCGAGCCCCTGTTCACGCTGCTCGGCGCGCCGGCAGACATGATTCCACTCATCGCCGGTTACATGAGAATCCTGTATGCCGGTGTGCCTTTCGTCGTGGTTGGCATGGTTGGTATGAGCAGCATGCGCGCGACAGGCGACACACGCTTGCCGAGCATGCTGATGGTCATCGCGTCAGTTGCCAATGTGATCCTTGATCCGATCCTGATTTTTGGCCTCGGGCCGGTGCCAGCGATGGGGCTAAATGGCGCAGCAATGGCGGCACTCCTGTCGCGTGCGGCAATATTCGGCGGCACCCTGTACTTCATGCGCATGCGTCTGGACATGCTCACCTTCAATAAGCCGGATCCGGGTGAGCTCAGGAGCTCCTGGGCTGACGTGTTGCATGTCGGCATTCCGGCGGCGGGAACGAACGCGATTATTCCCATAGCAACAGGCGTTATTACCGCAATGCTCGCCCGTTACGGGCCTGAAGCGGTCGCAGGGTTCGGGGTCGCGAGCAGGGTGGAATCTTTAACGCTGGTGTTGTTCTATGCGTTGTCGGCAGTTATCGGCCCCTTCGTCGGGCAAAATATCGCGGCCGGCAAAGCTGACCGTATTCTTGAAGCATTGCGACTTTGTACAATTTTTTGCGTCGGAACAGGATTGGTTATCGCAGCATTACTGGCTTTCTCAGGGGCGTGGTTGCCGACGCTTTTCAGTGACAATCCACAGGTCACGGATGTGTCGACGAAGTTCCTGATGATTGCGCCGATCAGTTACGGTGCCTATGGCATGGTGATGGTCATGAATGCATCGTTTAACGGTATGGGAAAGCCGATGCCGGCGGTTCATATCAGCGTTGCCCGTATGGCGGTGATCTATATTCCGCTGGCGTTTATTGCGGAGCGGTTTTTTGGAATAACAGGAATTTTCGTTGCGTACGCGATCGCCAATATTATTTCCGGAGTCATTGCTTTTACGTGGGCGCGGGCTTCAGTTCAGGAACAGTGTGATCTACATGCAGAACCGCTGATCGTTTCGGAAACCGCCTGACCACGTCTAATCGGGAAAGCCGGGCAGCACCCGGTAGCGATAGTAGTAATGCATGCCGATGCCCCGGCTCCCCAGGAAGATCATAAACGCAAGCCACAGTCCGTGATTGCCGAGGAAGCGAAACGCGAACCAGGCGGGAATGAATACGAGAAAGGTCGACACAAGCATGCTGTTTCGCATTTCCTTTGCACGCGTAGCCCCGACAAATATGCCATCGTAGAGATAGCCCCACAGTGCGACTACTGGCGCCACAATCATCCAGGGCAGATACCGCATTGTCGTATTGAGCACCTCGGGTATGTCGGTAAGCAAGCGGATGATAATTGGCCCGGTAAGCCAGAACAGGATGGTGAATCCAACGGCGACGTAGCACGACCAGCGCATCGTCAGTTGCACCGAGCGTTGCAGCGCTTGCCGGTCTTTCGCACCCGCTGCTCTCCCAACCAGTGCTTCTGCGGCGTGAGCCAGGCCGTCCAGCGCGAACGAGAGCAGGTTCAGGAGATTCATGAGAACGGCGTTGGCCGCGAGTATTAATCCTCCCATCCGCGCACCCGCTGCGGTGACGAACGCGAACGTAAACATCAGCGCCATTGTGCGAATAAACAGATTCGCATTAATCGAAAAGAACTCTGCGTACTCTTTGAGGTTTGTCAGGTGAGAAACGACCATGTGACCACCACGACGCCGTAGCTCGGAAATCGCGAAACTAATGCCAATTGCCACTCCGGTAAACTCGGCAATTACGGAAGCCGCGGCGACGCCATCTACCTTCATGCCGAGAACGAGTACGAAAATGAGATCCAGCACAATATTCGTCAGGTTAATGGCAAGAACGATATAGAGTGGAACACGCGCATTCTGCAGGCCGATAAACCAGCCGATGAGCGCATAGTTGCCAAGTGTTGCCGGCGCGCTCCAGATACGTATTGAAAAGTACTCGCTGGCGAAACGTGCAACTTCGGGCTCGGGACCGAGCAGGGTCATTGCCAGTGTGTTGAGCGGCACTTGCAACAGGATCAGTACAGCCGCGATTACCGTTGAAACAACCAGTGCCTGGCCGAGCGCGACCCGAAGCCCGTCATCGTCATTCGCGCCAAATCGCTGCGCGGTGATTCCTGTCGTACCCATGCGCAGAAAATTTACGCCGCTGTAGAGGAAGCCGAATATCATCGAGCCGATGGCAACCGCGCCAAGATACACGGCATTGTCGAGATGGCCGGTTACACCTGTATCGACCATACCAAGCAACGGCACGGTGATATTCGAAAGAATCATCGGCGCGGCGATGCGCCAGACGTCACGATTTTGTGGTATCTGGGAGATGTAGACTGTCCCTGAAACTGCTAGACGGGTATTCCGAGGCGCCGATACAGGTTTGCGAGTAGCCATGCCGGCGCGATCATCATGAGCTGAATATCGTGAAGAACTGCTCTAAGCCCGCCTTTCTGGTAGTGCCCGAGGTAAAGACCAACGATGCTGGCTACGATCAGGCCGCTCGAAATCCGGACCAGCGACAATGATGAGTCGACCAGCCAAAGTTGTACGGCCGTCACACTGGCCACAAATGGCAGCATGCCGATCGCGAGCGTAATGGAAATGATGAAATAGTAAACCACGGCAGCCATCAGGAAGGCGCTGCCCCAGTTGAGAACCGGAGATATTTTGACAAATTCTTGCGGAATCGGTAGCGACCACAGCACGCCAACGGTGCCCAGCACCAGGAGTGGAACCGACAGCCAGTAAATCCCGGGGTGCGTTATGTCAGCATGGCTGTCGCCATAGTCGGATAACCACCGATCTGTCTCGGACACCACGATTCCTCTACTCCGCCGTAACCAGGCGTCATATTCTACACACCCGGCGGGCCTTGCAAATAACAGCTTGTGAAGGCTAAAAACGAGAACTGCTGCCCAACTTTGCCGGATATTGCTGCCAGACTTCGATTCTTCAGACACTGTTCAGGAACGGGGCCTAAGAATAGCGCCTCGAACTTCGCAAAGGGTCACCGTCTTGCTTCGGTAAGCCGGAAAAGAGGTAAGGCTATGAATATCAAAGCATTGAAAGTCATTTTGATTACCGCAGGATTAACCGTCGCACTGAGCGGTTGCGAAACGCTGCAAACGATTAACCCATTTACGCAAGAGCCGGAAACGAGCAATGCAGCCAAGGGTGCAATGATTGGCGCAGCAGCCGGTGTCGCGGTTGGTCTGGCGTCCGGTGATGATGCGGTCGAGCGCAGGCAGCGTGCATTAATACTTGCAGGCGTGGGTGCGCTTGCGGGCGGTGCAATCGGTTACTACATGGACCAGCAGGAAGCCAAGTTGCGAGCAGAGCTGCAGGGTACCGGTGTCAGTGTTACTCGTATCGGCGACAACATTACGCTGAATATGCCTGGCAACGTTACGTTTGCGACCAACAGTTCGGATCTGAGCCCGGCTTTCTTTGATGTACTCAGTTCCGTATCAAAGGTATTGGCCGAATTTGACAAGACTGTCGTCGAGGTTGCAGGGCATACTGACAGCAGTGGTTCGGAAGCCTACAACCAGAGCCTGTCGGAGCGGCGTGCCGGTTCGGTAGCGCAGTATCTACAGTCGCGAGGAGTAATTAACGAGCGCCTGCTGACAGTAGGCCTTGGCGAAAGTATGCCGGTCGCCGATAATTCGCTATCAAGCGGCAAACAGGCAAATCGCCGGGTCGAAATCACAATGGTTCCGGTTACCTCGTAGGCCGCCGAATCGAAAGGAGTAATGCTAGCCGCGAATGATTCGCGGCAGGATCTGCTGATGACGCGGGCAGATTGATCGCGGGTTCTGATAGGCAGCGCCCGCGAATGCCTGCAAGTATGACCGCAGGTCACTCAGGTTGACGATCTCGTCAACGAACCCGTGATGGGCGCAATAGAGAGGATCCGATGTATCCCGATAGCGCTCCACAAGTTCATTCATTTTTTCGATAACAGGATCAAGTGGCCGGTTGGCGTCTTTCTCTTTGACTGCGCGCCGTGCATACATCGCCACCGCCGCTGTTTCTCCGTTCATCACCGCTATTTCGGTGGCTGCAGTACCCAGAGTAAATGCGTTGTGGCGATTTGCATTCGGGCCACCGAGTACATAATGTGCTGCCGCACTGCCCTTGCGAAGGACGACGAGCATCAGGGGAACATCGGTCTGCTGGATGGAATAAATCAGCGACTGGCCGAGCCCCAAGAGCTCGGCGCGTTCAGCCACGTCGCCGACATCAATGCCCGTTGTATCCTGAAACCAAATCATCGGCACGCGGTCACGACCGCAAAGGGTGACGAACTCATTCATCTTGATCAGTCCCTGACGGTAAAGTTTGCCGCCGATGCCGGGATAGTCGCCGTACTCCGGATAATTCTTCCCGAGAAAACCCTGCCGGTTGCCGATACAGCCGACCAGCATGCCGTCGACCTTGCAGAGGCCGGTGTACATCTCCGGACCATAGTCCGGACGGAACTCCAGGTGTTCGCTGCCGTCGACAAGCCGTGCAAGGACCTGCTCGAAGTCATAGGTCTCTTTCTGGTTAAAAGGGAGCAGGCTGTACAGGTCTTTTGCCGGAAATCCGGGGTCAGCCGGTTTTGCAACACGGAAGAATTCCGGCGCGTAGGCAGGTGTGCCCTTCATGTAGTCTTTGATGCCGTCAAGAACGCCGGTCTCTTCTTCATAGACGTGAGAAAAGAAGCCGGTATGCTCAAAGTGTGTCTCTACACTGCCCGGAGGCCGACCGGAAAACTCGCGGGTTTTCGTAATGATTTCTTCGAGCATTGCCACGTCAAATCCGCCACGCGGCGCCATGCCGGAAACAATCCCCACGCCGCCGACAGCCATGTTGGCATCCTTATGCGCTAACAGGATTGTCGGGCTGATACTCTGATAACCGCCGCCTGCAGGATTGGTCCCGTAAATCCCTGCGAGCACCGGGACACCCGCCTGAGCAAGTTCGGCATGCCGGTAAAAAGGTGTGCCGGCACCGCGTCGGTTGGCATAAAACTTCTCCTGTTCGGTCAGCTTCGCGCCGCTGCAATTGACCAGCCAGACGAGCGGAATGTTCAGTCGCTGCGCCAGATCGGTGATGCGCAGGATGTTTTCGGATTGTCCGAGCAACCAGGCACCAGCCATGATCTTGTTGTCAAAACCGATGACGACCGCCCAGTGTCCCTCGATTTTCGCCAGGCCATCGACGACATTGGTCGTGCCTTCGGTATTGTCGAGAGGGTTGTACAAAGTATGCAACGGCGTCCAGCTTCCAGGATCGACCAGGTACTCGATTCGCTGCCAAACCGTCATCCAGCCACGTGCGTTGATCTTTTCGGTGGAAAATCCGGCCTCCTCGACCTTTTTCTTCTCGCCGTCAATGGTGGCTTCGGCTTTCTCCAATTGACCCTGGCTCTCGAGAGCACGCTTGATGCGGCCGGCCTTCAGTTCTTTGCCGAGGGCATCCATATGCTCGAAATACGTTTTCATTCGTCTTTTCTCAACTAGCGATTGGCAGTGAATCCGCAGGCGATACCGGAGATAATTATCTTTTGCACGTTTGATGTTCCTTCCACGATCTGTAGCGACTTGGCGTCCCGATAGAATCGCTCTGCCGGGTACTCCGTGGAGAAACCGTAGGAACCAAAAATTTTCATACACTCATTGGCGGCATGCACAGCGGCCTCGGAAGCCGCAAGTTTCGCGATCGAGGTTTCGTACTGGTTCGGTCGATTCTGATCCTTGAGCCACGCGGCGCGGTACACCAGGAGCTTCGCCGCTTCGTGTTCGACCGCCATGTCGGCAATCTGCGCCTGAATCATCTGGTGCCTGGATATCGGTTTACCGAACTGAGTGCGCTCATTTGCATAGTTGATGGACAGATCGAGGGCGCCGCCGGAGACACCCAGGGCGCCCGCGGCACAATTGATGCGCGTGTTGTTCAGCTGCCACATGCAGATCTTGAAGCCCTCCCCCTCCTCGCCGAGCAATGCTTCCTTCGGGATCTTCGCACCGTCAAAGACAAATTCACCGGTTGGTGAACAGTGCAAACCGAGCTTGGTGTCGATGGATTTCGCCGTGCAACCTTCAAGGTTTTTCGGCTCGATGATAAACGCCGAAATACCTTTGTGTTTAGCGTCTCGGTCTGTATAAGCGTAAAGCAGTCCGGCATCACCGACCTGGGCATTGGAGATCCACAGCTTGTTACCGTGTATTTCCCAGTGATCTCCTTTGTCGACCGCGACAGTTTTCATGCTGGCGACATCCGAACCGGAGTTGGGTTCGGTCATCGCAAAGAAGCCCAGTTTTTCCCCTGAAATCCAGCCGGGAATATATTTTTCCTTCTGCCCGGCGTTACCGAACCGGGCGACCGTCAACGGGGGCCCGAGATTCTGCATGTTGAATTGCACGCGCCAGGAAGCCGAGACGCGGGCAATCTGCTCGGCCATGAGCACGGATTCCAGGAACCCCATGCCGTTGCCGCCAAGCTCATCGGGCAATGCGCAGGCGAAAAACCCGAGTTCACCCATGCGGACGACACGATCGGCCCGAAACTCTTGTTTCCTTTCCTCCTCCTCGAGCGTGGGCGCTATATCTTCTTCGGCAAACCGCCGGGCCGTGTCCTGGACAAGGAGTTGTTCTTCTGTGAGTTCAAACATTGATTCCCATCACTCCGTTCGTTACGTACTCAATCGATCACAGCCATCACGTCATCTTCTTCGACCTTATCGCCTTTCTTGACCCGGATTTCTGCAACGCTGCCATCACAGGGCGAATAAACCGGGATCTCCATTTTCAGCGCTTCGACGACGAATAATTCATCGTCTTCCTCAACGGTGTCGCCGACCTCCACGGAAACTTTCCAAACGTTGCCCGCAAGCGCGGCCAGAACTTCTTGTGCCATGTCAAATCCTTATCTCTTATTGATTACCCTAGTAACGTCAGAAAAATGCCGGCTGCTATGACGGTGCCAATCACACCGGCAATATTCGGGCCCATCGCAAACATCAGCAGGTGGTTATTCTTGTCCGCTTCCATTCCCATCCTCTGCACCACACGGGCTGCCATTGGCACCGCCGACACCCCCGCACCACCCACGAGTGGATTGATCTTGTCAGAGGTAAACAGGTTCATGATCTTTGCCAGGATGACGCCAGTCGCAGTGCCGATCATGAACGCAACCAGCCCGAGGAAAAATATAAATATCACTTCCTGTCGAAGAAAGTTCTCCGCAGTCATGGTGGCGCCGATGCTGATGCCCAGAAAAATTGTGACGATATTCATCAAGGAACTTTGTGCCGTTTCCGTCAGGCGTTCCACGACCTTTGATTCGCGAAACAGATTTCCCAGCATAAACATTGAAATCAGCGGTGCAGATGCGGGCACCAGCAATATGATTACCACGGTTGCTACAACCGGGAATAACAGTTTCTCGCGAGCGCCGATCTTGCGGCCCTTTTTCATTTTGATCTTGCGTTCACTCTCTGTTGTCAACAAACGCATGATCGGTGGCTGGATAATCGGTACCAGCGCCATGTATGAATAAGCTGCAACAGCACAGGCGCCGAGCAGATGTGGCGCAAGTTTCGCCGCAAGAAATATCGTTGTCGGCCCATCCGCACCCCCTATGATGCCGATAGTTGCCGCTTCTTCGAGCGTAAAACCGACTGACGACGCAACAAAAAATGTGATGTATACACCTGCCTGCGCCGCGGCGCCAAGGAAGATCAACCGCGGTTGCGAGAGCAGGGGGCCAAAGTCTGTCAATGCGCCGAGGCCGAGGAAAATCACCGGCGGAATAATCTCCCACTCAATACCATAGTGATAGAAACGCCAGATCAGGCCGGCTCCAGGCTCCATCAGGGTGGTCAGTGGAAGATTGGTGATCAGAATGCCGAAACCGATGGGCAGCAGCAGCAGTGGCTCATACTTCCTGTGGATGGCCAGATACATAAGTGTCGCGCTGATCAGCCACATGACACCCATTCCCGGTGTCATGGCGAAAACGCCCATATGCTCGAAAATCGCCACGCTACTCGGTCTTATCGGGTGCGGCACCCATGGCGCTTACCAATGCGATGAGTTTCATGGCCAGGTAGAGGACTGCCATGCCGATGAATACACCGGTGATTCCGTTGACAAATATGTCTA
>SMUY01338824.1_pt1 | contig 19331 bp, 18 predicted proteins | sample 2456441 | NCBI WGS metagenome assembly SMUY01 (sample SAMN11095931, study PRJNA526329) | marine sediment metagenome | biome: Marine sediment; feature: Surficial sediment; material: Deep marine sediment; isolation source: Hadal surficial sediment | place: Pacific Ocean | collected 2014-11 | depth...
ACCGTTCTTCAGTCTGTGTCTCACCAGTCAACCTCCGTCTGCGAACATATGCTGTGTCTTGGTGGGTCGATCCCACAACCGCGGAGCGTACACATCCGCTCCACTCCGTGCCGGATGGACCGAATTCCGCTCAACCATTCTGAAAATCGCCCACTTGCCGACGGGATCGAGCAGCTAAAGCGTGGCCCGACGTGTTACCACCGACCGGGGTGTTCGGTGCAGTTGGCGACTGCCTATCTGACACGCACCTGTCGTCCGTTTCGCCATTCGATGGTGATGGGCGTGTGCCCAACCTGCCGCCACGACTCGTCAAGGGCGAAGGTGCCGAGCAGGGTCGTAGTTCGCCACTGCCTCACTCGATCGTGGCCGTAGCCCCGTCGGTTCGCCTCGGCGGAGAGAAACCCGGCCGCAGCCGCCTGAGCGGCCACATACCCGGGGGGCTCGCCATACGCTCGTTTGTAGCGAAGGGTGAAGTCGGCTGCAGCCGGACCGACCTCAGGAGTGGTTTGTGAGGGGATCCACTGTGTGGGACCCACGATACCCTCGGATGCCCGTCCCAGCCGGTTTCCGAAGTCGAGTAGGCCGGCAGCCACACAGCCGACCAGACCGGGGCGGCGGCCCGCAAGCACCTTGCTCACCAGGGTCAGGTCCTCCGCGAAGGTACCCACGATCAGAAGAGCGGCGTCCTCCGTCGACCTGGCGACGGACCATTGGGAAAGATCCACGGCATGGAAGGTCAGACCCAGCTCGGCCGACCGTTGTCGAGCTCCCGCTGTCACTGCGGCCGCGAACCGGCCTGTGCCTCTGGCCAGCACTATTCCTTCCAAACCCAGCCGGTGGGTGAGTTCCACCGCTCCTGAGAAGTAGCTCGAGGCTGGAGCCGGGACTGATACCACGAGTGGGCGTGAAAGGTCGTCGGCAGAACCACCGTGATTCCACAGCAAGGCTCCTTCTCCGGACGTGATCGGCCCCACCCGGCGAACAAGATTGCTCCCGTACGGACCGAGCAGTAGATCGGTTCCGGCACTGAGCCAGCTCCTGTAGACGTCGGAGGCCGTGGCCGTGCTGCCGGCGTCGTCCACGATCTCCAACTCGATCTCATCAGCCGAAGCCCACAGCTCGAGGCCGCGGGCAGCCTGTTGTCCCTGTAGCGCCAGCGGACCACTCAGACTGATGGTCGCCGCTGCCTTCGTTCGCATAGCCTGATCCCCATAGACAAGCCGCACATGTCACACCCAGTGGAGCAGAAGTTGACATGACGCCATGACAACCAGAGACACCGATGGGGGCATCGAGTCGATCAGCGCAGTGACCCTGGCGACGCAGTCAATGGCGAAGTCCGTCGAGTTTTACAAGTCGCTTGGCTTCGAACTGACTTCGGGAGGCCCCCAGGCCGAGTTCACGACGTTCCGAGTCGGCCACCAGTACCTCAACATCATCGCCTCCACCGAGGAACTGAGTTGGTGGGGGCGGGTCATCTTCTGGGTTGGGGACGTCGACGGGATGCACCGGCGAGCCCTCGATGCCGGATGGTCGCCGGAGGCGCCTCCCCGTGATGCCGACTGGGGTGAGAGATATTTCCATCTCTCCGATCCTGACGGTCACGAGCTGAGCTTTGCCCGCCGGTTGACTGAATGAGCGGCGCTACCCGGACACAGTGGCGAAGCCACGCTCCTGCCAAGCGGTGGTCCCTCCCTCTATGGACCTGGCGTTGCTAAAGCCCAGGCTGTTGAGGTACAGAACGCCCGACAGCGACGTGTTGCCAACTTGACAGACGCTCAGCACAGGGGCCGTCCGATCGTCGGGCAGCTCCCCGAGATGGTCGGGAAGATCGAGCAGAGGGATGTTGATTGCGTCGGCTATGTGCGATCGGCCATAGGTGTCCGGGTCACGGACGTCTACCACCAAGGGCCGTTCGCGCTCCCACAACTCGTGAGCAGAGTCGACATCGATCGTCAGCTTCGGGTTGTGCCGTGCGTTTTCGATCATGGCGTCTAACAGCTCCTCGCGTCTGCTCTTCGATCTCGCAGGCGGAGCACCCAAACCGTCGAGATTCTTGACCACCGAGGACGCATACTTGAAGACACTGTCGGCGAAGATCACGACAACACGGTTGCCCGGCTCGTCTGGGATCACCTCGAGTGCCCCGGCCAATGCAAGTCCCGAGCTGGGTCCTGCAGGAATGCTCTCCTCCCGATTGAGCCGCAGGCACATCTCATAGGCTTGACGATTCTTCACCTCGACGAGCTTGTCGTACTCCTCGGGCTCGAAGAATTCTGTCTGCTTCAGTTGAGGAATGCTCCGAACTCCGGGGATGTCGTGGCCCTCGGTCGGATACACGCCAATAACCTTGACATTGGCGTTGTTCTCCTTGAGGAACCGGCCGACACCGCTGATGGTGCCGCAGGTGCCGAGAGCGGCGACGAAGTGGGTCACCATCCCAGAAGTCTGGCGCCACACCTCCGGTCCTGTGGTCCGGTAATGGGCTTCCGGGTTGGCCCGGTTGCCATATTGGTTGAGCATCACGAAGTCGGGCTGTTCCATTATCTCCATGGCTCTGGCAATGGCCCCCTCCGGCGCCCCCGGCGCGGGACACAGGTCGTCTTCGAGCTCTTCCACCTTCGCCCCAAATAGCCGCAGCATCGTCTTCTTCTCCACCGGGATCGCGCTCGATAAGGGAGTGGTCAGCGAGTATTGACTGGCATTGGCGATCATCGCCAGACCTAGGCCCGTATTGCCCGAAGTGGGCTCGACGAGCTGCTGACCGGGCTGGATCGTTTCGTCGGCCTCCGCCTCGCTCAACATTCTGGAGGCAATACGGTCCTTCACCGAGCCGAACGGGTTGTACCACTCGAGCTTGGCGAACACTTCCGTGTGGTCAAAGCCGGGCACGTGGTTCAAACGCACCAGAGGGGTGGGGTTGTCGACGTCAGGCAGCAACCCGAAGATCGACTCGTAGGTACGCAGGGTGTCTTTCATGCCATCAGACTCCTCAATCCAAGGAGAGAATTAACACTACCGCCATAGGGCAAATAGTAGATACTGGCCATACCGGTACTATTCGGTCATGTCCGGACCACCGGTGCTCAAGTCGCGTGGACTGCTCGGCCATACCCGGGCGTTTGCTGAAGACCCGTTGGGCATGTTCTCGCGTCTCCTCGACACTTTTCCGAGCGAGGAGGTAGTCAGGATCCGTTTCGGTCCGTTTATGGACTATGCCGTGACCGGGGCCGATGCTGCCCGTCAGCTCATGTTGGGGGGTCATGACCACCTGGTGAGACCCTGGTTCTTCAACCGCGTTTTCAAGGAGATGTCCGGGCTCAACCTGTTCACGGCCAACGGGGAGGAGTGGTCGTGGCGCCGGAAGATGATCGGACCTGCCTTCCACAGTGCCGAGATCGCGGGAATGGCAGACGCGATGGTGTCGATCGCGGAGCGGGTCGCCGGCTCCTGGGATGCGGGGGATCGGATCGATCTGAGAGAGGAGATGACCTCGCTGACGCTCGAGGTGGCCGGTCGGGCCCTGTTTGGGATCGACGTGACAGCCGAGGATCGTGGTCGCCGGCTGGCCCAAGCATTCGAGGGCATGATCCAATGGACCAACCATCGGGTGGAGCGCTTCATTTCAGAGCCCGTCTGGGCACCCACGGCTCGGGCGGTCCGGGCCCGTCGGGCGATTGGTGTCGTTGACGAGATCGCCGCGGAGGCGGTTGCGGAGAGAAGGGAACGGGGAGGGGAGCATCACGACCTTCTCCAGTTGCTTCTCGACTCCCGCGATGCCGAGACCGGTGAGCCTCTCAGCGATTACCAGGTGGTATCCGAGGCCAAAGCCTTCTTCTTCGCCGGCCATGAGACGACATCCAGCGTCCTGTCCTGGGCCTGGTTGGAGTTGGCGCTTCATCCCGACGTCGGCAACGCCCTCCGGGAGGAACTGACTCAGGTGCTCGGCGGACGGTCGCCCAAACTCTCAGATCTCGAAGACCTCGATCTGACCCGTCGAATCATTGAGGAGTCGCTGCGTCTGCATCCTCCGGCGATGGTGTTGACCCGGCGCACCCACGGAGCGGTGGAGGCGGGCGGCTATCGCATCCCCGGCAACCGGGGAATCCTGGTCCTGATCTATGCGATCCACCGCAACCCCAAGTATTGGGACGCCCCCGACACCTTCGATCCGGAGCGGTTCACCCCGACCCGGTCCGAGGGCCGCCCGGCCCACGCCTTCCTCCCCTTCGGTGAGGGGCCCCGAATGTGCGTCGGGTCCAGATTCGCCATGACCGAGGCCTGTTTGATGCTGGCGACCCTGGCGCAGCGTTGGCGATTTGAGGTCGAAGAACCGGCCGGGGTGAGACCTGACACCCGGTTCGTGCTCAAGCCTGCCCGCTTGTCGGCGACCGTGATGGGGTGATCCCTGGACCCGCTAGTGGTGTGTCGTTCGGCTCGGCTGGCGGTGGCAACGATCCGACGCCGTATACGGATGAACCCGCCGCCCAGATCGAACCGAGCCATCAACCGGAATCTCCTCAGCCGGCGGGGTTCCGTAACATTGGCAGAGCCGTGAAGCGATGGATTGTCCTCTGTGCGCTGGTGGCGTCGATGGTGGCCGGGTGTACTCCCACGTCATCGGTGTCACCTTCGACGCAGACCGAAGACGATGCCGGCGACACGGTAATCGACGAGAACGTCGGTGACGCGGTCTCCGATCAGGAGACCTATGCACAGGAGCGAGATGCCATGGTCGACTCCCAAATCGAGGCCCGTGATGTGAGCAACCCACTGGTCCTGAGGGCGATGCGAGCTGTTCCCCGCCATGAGTTCGTGACCACCGATTATCTCGACCAGGCCTACGAAGATCACCCTCTGCCCATCGGATACGGTCAGACCATCTCTCAGCCCTACATCGTGGCCTGGATGTCCGAGCTGCTCGAGGTCGAGCCGGGGGACAAGGTGCTCGAGATCGGTACCGGGTCGGGATATCAGGCAGCGGTTCTCGCCGAGATGGGAGTCGAGGTCTACACGGTGGAGGTCATCGCGGAGTTGGCGGCCACGGCGGGGCCCCTTCTGGAGCGACTCGGATATCTGGAGGTCCACATGCTGGAAGCCGACGGCTACTTCGGGTGGGACGAGCACGCTCCCTATGACGCCATCATCGTCACCGCCGCTCCCGACCACCTCCCCCAGCCGCTCCTGGGCCAGCTCGTCGAGGGCGGGCGGCTGGTGATCCCGGTGGGTCCGGTCGGTTCTTTCCAGACGATGTGGCGTTTCACCCACGGCGAGTCGGACGAGGTCTTGGCGGAGAACCTGGGCTATGTATCGTTCGTACCGCTCACCGGGGAGGGGTCAGAGGGGTAGGTCCCGCCGCCAGACACCGTTCTGTGTCGGAAAACCCGTCTCAGGGCCAGGTTTTCCGACACAGAACGGTCCTGAGCAGCGCCGGCCCGGGTCTTGGCCATCGCCAGCAGAGTGGCACCTCCGTAGCAGGCCGCGCCGACGAGCATGACCGCAGTGAAGCCCCAAGAGAGCGCGGCCAACGCAGCTGCAATGGCGGCCACCACCGAGGCCGCCCCGTTGATTCCCCAGGCCCAGGGGACCAGTCGCGGAGCGGTGGTCTCGAGATAGTCGATCCCTTTGGGAAACATGGTTCCCATCAAGAACCCCACCGGAAGCACCGACCCGGCCACCAGGGCGGCCCGCAGCCAAAAGGATGCCCCCAGGGAGAGCTCGATCACTCCGGCCACCAGCCACGGTTGGACAACGGCGACCAAGCTGAGAACGATCGCGGTCCCAAGCCACGGCAGACGGTCAGACATCAGGCTGCCCAGACCGGAAGCGACCAGCACCGAGGCCAAGACCACCGCCAGGGCTGTGGTGGGCCGCCCCAAGACCAGGATGTATCGCTGGAAGATGGGGATCTCGACCAGCAGAAAAGCAAGTCCGAGCAACCCGAAATAGCCCACAGTCCATCCCAATCCCGGTTCCCGCCGGGCTCTCATCGTCAATGGCCCCAGGATGAGCAGTCCGGCAGCCAGGACCGAAAGCAACAGCAGCGCCACCAACACGAAGTAACCGGCGCCTCCAAAGGGCTGCCAGGTTCGACCCAGGGTTGCCAGCACCTCATCGGTCTGCTCGAAGGTGAAGTAGTGGTGGAAGAACGGGTGATCGTCGGTAGGGGGAGTTATGTCGAATGTGTAGGACTCGTACAGCGCGGTGGGAGTGGACTCCGCCAAAAGGGCTGAGGCCAGAAGGAAATAGTCGTCCACGGGGAGCAGGTTGAACCGGTTGGCCTCCCCCGCCTCGAGCCCGGGGAAAGCGACAAGGTCGAAGCGGAGTCTCTCGGCAAAGTCCCTGATCCGATCCAACTGATCGGTTGGGAAACCGTCTGGGGAGACCAACAACAGGAGGTTGGAAAACCCACGGAGTGCCACCACAGACGAGGCCGGGTCACCTCCCCGCCGGCGGATTGCCTCACCGGCGAGGGCCACCGCCCGCATTCCCTCCGAAGGTGGGGTTTGCAGCCAGCGCACCACGGCCAAGACCCCGCCGGGCCGCAGGGCGTCGAGATAGGCGGACACCGCCTCGAGGGTCAAGCCGTAGTCCTCGGCCAGGCTGTAGGCCCCCGAGGTCACCGGGCGGAACGGGGCATCGAGGGCGAGATGGACGACATCGAAGGAGCCGTTGGCTCTCTCGGCGAAGGCGCGGGGTTGGCCCACGACCACCACGACCGCCGGATCGCGATAGGAGGGTGACGCCGACGCGGCCTCCGCCACCAGCGGATCGGGTTCCACCGCCGTCACGCTGGCGGCCCCCGAAGCCAGAGCGGTGAGCACCGCCAGGCCCCCTCCGGCGTCTAGAACCGCCGTTTCCGCGCCCGGCTTGAGCTCGTAGGGCAGCGCATCGAGGAGGTAGGGGACGAAGTCTGCCTGTTGGGGCGTGACCAGCGGGATCGGGCTCAGGTCGTCACCATCGACGGTGATCCCCTGCTGAGCAGGTGGAATGCCGCGATAGGTGAGAGAGAGCCCGGGCAAGGAGCGGATTCCCTCGCTTTCCACGTGATCGACCCGGGACGCCGGCGTCCACCCTGTAGAGAGGAGCGACGCCTCCGGGTACCTCAGCGCTGCGCTCAGCTCCTTGTAGGGAGAGATCCGCAATTGGAGACTCTCCGAGCCAGCGATCAGAAGCCCGGCGGTCACCGCCACCAGGACCGCCACGGCGGGCAGGGCTTGACGTCTGGGGGAGCCGGCCGCCAGGAGGAAAGGAACCCCCAGAGCCGCCGTAGCCGCCGTGGCTACGACCGCCCCTTCGCCGCCGAGGTGGTCGATCGCAGCCAACGCCAGGGGTGCTCCCAAGCCGGCTCCGGCCAGGCTGGCGGCGTAGACCCGGTGCGCCGGCACTCGACGTGGTTGGTCCCATCCCGTGAGGAGCACTGTGATCAGTGCACCGGCGAAGAAGAACGGAGTGGCCAGGGCCAGATAGACCACGGCCAGGTAGAAAATCTGTCGCCGGTCCCAGGCCAGGGTGAAGGAGTCGAAAGGCACCCGATTGGCGGCCAGGTAGCCGCCGATGATGGTGGCAGCCTGCAGAGCGGCGAGGGTGGCCCAGCGTCCCGGCCCACCACGACCCAGGCGTGGCCACACATAGAGAAACGACCCGGCGGCGCCAAACCCGAGCAGGGCCAGGCTCACCGCCACGAAGGCGAAGTGGTGAAACTGGGCGACGGCGAATATCCGGGTGAGGACCACTTCGAACATCAGCACCGCCGCCGAGGACAAGGCGACGCCGAGAAGAACCCTTGGTCCTGACCGTTCACCCATTGCCGGGAGGTAACACTTCATCGAGGAATGCCACCACCTCATCTACCATCTGGGCACCGGCCGTCAGCGCGAAATCGTTGTGATCGGCACCGTCGATCACCAGGAACCTTTTGAGTCCGGGTGAGGCGTCGAACAGCTTCTTGCTCTGCCCGACCGGAACGATGCTGTCGTCCGTACCGGCAATGATCATCACCGGTACGTCGATGCCGCGGATCGTCTCGAGGTTCGGATAGCGGTCCCACAACAGGAGGGAGGTGGGCAGGAACGGGTAGTGGGTTGATCCGATGTCCGGTAGTGAGGTGAACGGCGAGCGCAGTACCAGGGCGGCCGGTTCCTGGTGCTCGACGAGCCCGAGGGCGACTGCGGCACCAAGCGACTCGCCGAAATACGCCAGCCGGTCAGAATCGAATCCGGAACGGGTCCGCAAGTAGGCGACCGCAGCTCGGGCATCGGCGGCCAGCCCTTCCTCTGATGGTCTTCCCGGGTTTCCGCCGTAGCCCCTGTAGTCGACGAGCAGCACCGCATATCCACGTCCGGCGAGGGCTTCAGCGAGCGGTGTCCGGTCGGCCCGGTTGCCGGCATTGCCGTTGAACACCACGACGGTCCCTCTTTCTTTTCCGGCGGCCGGCACCAACCAAGCTGCCAGGGACAGCCCATCCTCTGTGGCGTATGTCACCTCCTCTGTGCCCGGCAGAACAGAGGCGGCGTCCGGAACAGCCTGTGTCGGAATGTAGATCAGACGCCTCTGCGAGATCCAGATCAGGCCCAGCGCTGCCAATCCGGCCAGAGACAACATCGCGAGCCCTCTCATGACAGAGCGCAAGCGCCACCCTCCCCGCGTCTTGGGTGTTGGCGATGCACTTGACCGACGACCCGTTGGTGCCTTAGGCCGAACTGATTCGGCAGGAAGCCGGAATGCCTCAACCTGAGATTTCGACGGTGCGATTGTTTCGCCATGTCGACTTCGATCCCTCTTTTGCATCCACCTGGTTGTCGTTGACCCCCGACGTTTGGAGGGGGTGGCACTTGACCACCGGGATCCTCGTCGGGCGACTGTATGAGAAGAAGTGAACGCCCCAGCCGGCGGTCACAGGTAGACCGTCTCGCCATTGGATAATGATGGCTGAGTGCCCACCGGGCGCCACGGCCGAACGCTTACCCCGACCCGCCTGCTCCTTCCTCACCCGCTGGTCGGAATCGGTCGAGAAACCGGAGGAACTCCATCGGCAGCGGGAAAATCAGCGTCGAGCTCTGCTCGGCGGAGACCTCTTTCATCGTCGAGAGGATTCGGAGTTGCATCGCCCCTGGGTGGTTCTCCAGCAATGCGGCGGCTTCCGCCAGCGTCTTTGCCGCCTCCTTTTCACCCTGGGCGTGGATCACCTTGGCGCGCCGTTCCCGCTCCGACTCGGCTTGTTTGGCCATCACTCGTCTCATCGAGGTGGGCAATTCGACGTCTTTGACCTCGACCAAGGTGACCTTGACGCCCCAGGCAAAGGTCAAGCTGTCGATTATCTGCTGGAGACGCCGGTTGATCTCGTCGCGATTTATCAGCAGTTCGTCGAGTTCGGCCTGGCCGATGATGCTACGCAGGGTCGTCTGAGCCACTTGTGACGTCCCGAAAAGGAAATCCTCGATCTCGAGGATGGCCTTGTTGGGGTCGACGACCCGGAAATAGGTGACTGCGTCCACCCGCACGGTCACGTTGTCCCTGGTGATGATGTCCTGAGGTTCGATGTCGAGTGTCACGGTGCGAAGACTCACCCGGACCAGCCGATCGACGATGGGAATGATCAGGATCAGCCCCGGCCCCCGCGGTTCTCCCGTCACCCGACCGAGACGAAACAGGACGCCGCGTTCGTACTCGGGAAGAATCCTGATTGCGGCCCGCAAGATGACGAGGAGAAAGAGGACGGCTATCGCCAGTCCGAAGGCGGTCTCAGGGCTCACGCTGACCTCCATTGGGCTCGACTATGAGTTCCAGCCCCTCAATGTCGACGACACGCATTACATCACCGGGTACCAACTCGCCCTTGGAGGGCCGGACTGCCCACCAGGAGCCCTCCACAAAGGCGGACCAGCGTTCGCCTCCCTCGCTGACAACGGTAACGGGTTTCCCGATGAGGGTCTCGGTGCCGCTGGTCGCCGGGCTGAGTCGGGCCTTGAGCGCGGCCCTTCCTGCGAGCGTCGTGGCGACTCCCATGACTAGCGCCGTAGGCCACAACACCGGCGAGCTGACCTGGAGTTGTCCCTCGAACAAGAACACCCCGGCCAAGAGAAGCGCGATTGTCCCTCCCGCAGCAAGCACCCCGACGCCGGGAACGAATATCTCCGCAATAAAGAGGCCGATGGCAAGTGCCAGGAGTGCCAGACCGGCGGAGGTCACCGGGAGGACGCTCAATGCGAAGAATCCAAGCAGGAGAAGGATGACGCCGGCGATGCCCGCAAACCCCAGACCCGGGTTGGCGGCCTCGTAGACGACGGCAAGAGTCCCTATCGACAGGAAGAGAATGGCGATGTTGGGGTCGGCAATCACCGCGAGGATGCGGCGCAACGTCGACATCTCATAGAACTCAGGGATCACCCCCGCCGTGGCCAGTTCCACTTCGACACCCTGCACCTCGACTCGCATCCCGTCGATTGCAGCAAGGAGGTCATCGAGATTGTCTGCGATGAGATCCACGACTTCTTGCTCTACTGCCTGGGTGGCGGTGAGCGAGGTTCCGTCACGGACCGCCGTCTCGGCGAACTCGACGTTGCGGCCTTTCCGCTCCGCAACCGACACTGCGAAGGCTGAAGCGTCGTTGAGGATCTTGTCGCTGATTTCACCGCCCTGAAGATCGACCGGGGTGGCGGCGCCAATCGAAGTTGCCGGCGCCATCGCGGCGACATGAGCGGCCATGGTGATGAACGTCCCGGCGGAGGCTGCCCGGGCACCTTCGGGTTGGACATAGACCACAACGGGGATGGGTGCATTCAGGAAGGTCTGCACGATGTCCCGCATCGAAGTGTCGAGGCCTCCCGGGGTGTCCATGGTGACGATGAGGACAGCGCCGATCTCACTGGCCTCAGCAACGGCGGCCTCGAGATGGTCGGCCACCACAGGTGTGATCGGGCCGTCGACCTCGGTGACCAGGACTCTTGGTCCCTGAGCGGCGCCCGGAACAGAAAACGAAAAGACCAGCGCTGTCCCAGCGATCAGACTGGCAACGGCCCGTCTACGCCATTTCATAGATCGATTATCCCCCTTTTCTCCGGTTGTCGGCGACCGTGGTGGGTAAACCCTGACCCGCTAGTCGACCACTGGGTCGGCTCCGCGGGCGGCGGCAACGATCCGGCGCAACCCGGGATGGTGCGCCCCCTGCCAGTAGACCTTGTCGCAAGACGAGCAGAGCCGAAAGTCATCGACATGACGGCTGGTCTCGGGTGCCAGTCGATGGGCGATCTCCTTCTTGGTGACGGGAATCAGCGCTCCATTGCAGGCCATACATCTGGTGAAAGGAGTGAAGTGTCGGGCTAGATGGAAGCGGCGGACGACCTCGGTCACCTGTTCCCGGGGGTCGGTGGCCCGGACCCAGTAACCGTGAGTCACCAAGCCGTGCTTGAGAAGGCTGACATCCCGGGTGAGGAGGATGCGCTGCTGGGAGGTCGAGATCCGCACCAGTTCGGGATCGTTCCAATCGTTCTCGTAAGACGTGTCAAGGCCGAGGAGCCGGAGGAAACGAGCCAGCCGACCTAAATGGTTGTCGGCGACGAAACGGACCGTTCGAAGGGGCTCCGGCCGTACCTTGATGATGGGGGTGATATCGAACGACTCGAACACCGGGTAGACGCTGACGCGGTCTCCGTTGGTCACCCGGTAGGAGAAGTCGACGGACCGACCATTGGCAACGATCAGATCGACCTCGGTGTGGGGAATCCCGCAGGCCTCGATCATGTCCTTGACACTTCCAGGGACCTCAAAGCTACGGGTGACCGTGCCCGACCGGAGGTCCCGGGGAAGGAAGTCCGTCAGCTCCGCGTAGAACCTGAAAGCTGCCTGGTGGGTGATCGGTCTCCTCCAATCTTTCGCACGGCGACTCCGTCGACTCTGCAACATACCCATCAGAGTCCCCGGACGACCCGGGCGCACAGGCCAAGTCCCGGTCACGGTAGGATCAAAGTCTGATCGGGAACCGTCACAACCAAGGAGAGTCGATGCAACACCTGCGACCACTCGAACGACGTGTGCTCGGCATGCTCGACGACGGCGTCGACATCGACGAGATCGGTCGCCGGATCCGGAAGAGCCCGGAGCACGTCGAGCGAATCATCGATTGGACCTCGATCCCCCGTTCGAGCTTGCCCGTGCGCCGCTCTCCCAGCGCTGTCGAACGTCGCGTACTCGCGTTGCTCGACGCCGGGGAGACCCATGAAGAAGTCGGCCAACGTTTTCGGAGAAGCGCCGACTACATCCGGCAGGTAGAAGGGTTGGCCCATTACCGGCTTGGTCTCGAGCTGCTTGGTGGGCGCCGGACGAGGCAGGAAGAGAGCTCCGCTTGACCGAGACCCGATTGATGGTGTGGATCGACCAGGATCTGTGCACCGGTGACGGGATCTGCGAGGAGATAGCCCCGGATGTGTTCGAGGGACGCGACGACGGTCTGTGGGTCGTCAAGGAAGTGGATAAGCACTTCGACTCCACCATCGTCTTCGACGCCGGCGAGGGCGAGGGACACGGGCCGGAAGGATCGCGAGGTGTCGCCCGAGTCCCGGACTCGCTCATCGACGATGTCATCGAGTCGGCCGAGGAGTGCCCCGGCGAGTGCATCATGATCGAGCCTTACGACGAGCGGATCATGAGCGAGCGAGGCGTTTGAGCTGGCGGCAGATGACCTGTGAGTGTCGTGTTTGATAAGGATCGCTTTGTTACGGACTGTCTGACTGCGGCGAGGACCGGCCAGGGAGCCCACAGTGCAGTTCGAGACATCGTCGAGCTTGCCGTTTCTACGCCGGAAGCGATAGAAGCGGAGGTTCGCCCCTGGTCTGAGAGTCCGATGATGACGATCTGGCATCGCTCCGACGAACTCACCGTCCTTCATGTCGTATGGCCGCCTAACGCGGATTTGTTTGCCCACGACCACAACATGTGGGCAGTCATCGGCGTTTACCGAGGCCGGGAGGACAACCAGTTCTACCGGCATCTTCCCGATGGTCGCATCGAACCGCATAACGGTAAGACCCTTCTCGAGAACGACGTGGTCGCACTCGGCTCTGAGGTGGTCCATTCGGTGAGGAACCCGACCCGAGATTGGACCGCCACTCTTCACGTATACGGAGGTGAGTTCTTCACCACACCGAGGACCATGTGGAGCAAAGACACGTTCCAACCCGTGCCTCTCGACCCCGAACTCATCAAAGCCAACCTGGAAGCAACGGCAGCCAAGGCACGCCTCGCCGACCGGCCCGGGGAACGACCCTAAACGCCTCACCGACCGCCCATAACTGGCAGCCGTTATGTGCGAGTGAGTGTTGAACCCGAGGTCATCCGTAGCGGGTGCGGAGCCGGTCCTTGGCCCAGTCGCAGATCGCCCAAAGGTCAGCTACCGGTTCGCCGGTGTGAGGGATGGTGGGAAGGTAAGGCGGCGGTCCATACTCAGGGACCACCACCTGATCGGATGTGATCGCTAGGTCCCACCATGCTTCGAAAACCTCGAGGTGATTCGACCAAGACGGGTCGCGGGGATCGGGCACCTGAGGCCCCTGTTCGTGGCCTACCCGGGCATCGACGTGTATCGCCCGGGATGCGACCAGTTTGATAGCAGCATCCTGATCGTGGATCAGCCGTTCCGCCATGACAACCCAGTGGCTCAGGTCCATCGCCGTCTTCAGTTCGGGAAAGGCTTCGAGGATCTCCATTGCCTGCCACGGACTGTGGAGTAGCCGGCTTCGGTGTGTTTCGTGGGCCACCGGGATACCGGTCTCCGCCTCGTATTCAAGGGCCTCTGAATAGAACTCCTTGGCTTGTTCGAGACTCCAGGCGTCTACCCCGCCGTGGCAGATGATGTGATGGGGTTGTACCGATGCGGCTCTCTCCATTTCCCGGCGCAGATGCTCGAGATGGCCGGCTACATCTTCTCCGAAAGTGTGAACCATGACCGACAAACCGAGGTCGTGACTGGCACACAGTTCCCGCAACTCTTCGAGTGTGCCGATTTCCGGGTCGAACTGGAAGGCTATGACAGCGACCGAAACGCCATTCCAGCCCGCCTCGGCGATACGCGGAATAGCACTGCGGAAGTCGGTGAAAGGAGCTCCGGCCCCAACCGCTCCCCAAAGGGTTTTGTAGAGGTTCACAGGGTCAGCCTAAAGGAGCCGACTACACAGAATGACCCTGCCCATCCACCCCTCGACCCGCTTCGGATTCCTAGGCGTAGCTCGAGACGTTGGTCGGCAGGTGGAGAGTTCCTCTGCTCTTTTTGGTCTGCACTCGGGCTGATTCCGGGCTGGGCGGCTGCTGTCAGAAAACCATGAGACCCAGAATTTGAGTGATCGTCGCAAGGGTCTTTCCTGGGCCACCGGAGATGAGGTGGGAGTTAGACGAGCTTGCCTAATCCCCCGAGCCCCCGTGAACTTCTACGACGCCAGACGCATGGAGGGAGCCCTTACCAGGCCCACCCCGAAATCGCAGTCGGCGCAGCGGAAGATGCCGCGTGAGGTGTGAGAAGTCGGTGCAGCGGAAGATGCCGCGTGCGTGTGAGAATTCGGGGATTGAGGTCATTGAGTCAAACTAGTTCCCAACGCCAGGTGAACGGTCCGGCCGCGCTGAGCCAGACTCAGAGTGGGAACTGCGCTGACCGCCGATCCATCATGTTTGAATTGTGACAGCCAAGCTCGGCGCCGATTGGCCGTTTCCGCTTCCGTCATCCTCCTACTCGAGGACGAGAAGCGATCCTTCTCCGGACCGATGCCCGCCAGCCCCTGCCGGCCTTAACATTGAGCATGTGAAGCTCTTCGAGAAGATCCCACCACGTCATCTGGGACTCGACGCACTGATTGCGGCCGGAACCTTGACCCTGGGTTTGGTCGGTCGTTTCCAGATCGATACCGACATTGCCGAAGTCTTCTCCCGTGAGTCCGACGGGCTGAATCTCCTCCTGATCGCCCTCATGACCGTCCCGTTGGTGTTGCGAAGGGTCTACCCGACACCCGTCTTCTTTGTCATCCTGGGTGCGTGGGTGGCCGACCGGACCCTCGACTACCCCGACACCCTTGCTTCCATCGGGGTCGCCATCGCCTTTTACACGATTGGTGCGGAACTCTCCCGAAGGAGTTCACTGCGTATAGGCGGGATCAGTGCCCTGTTCATCGTCGGATGGACAGGAATAGGCGTGCTCACGCTCGAGTCGGTGACCCGGGTCAGCCTGATCACGACGATGATCAGCACCGTCACTCCTCTGCTGTTAGGTCGCGAGGTTCACGAGCGACGTCGTCGCGTCGAGGACTTGAGGGAGCGAGTCGAGCGAGCCGAGCACGACCGGGAGGAGAAGGCCCGTCGAGCAGTGGCTGATGAAAGGGCCCGGATCGCCCGTGACCTTCATGACGTCGTCGCCCACCAGATGACAGTGATGACCCTTCAGGCAGAGGGAGCACGACGTGTCGCCGATGGAAGCGACCCCCGGGTGGTCAAAGCGCTAGAAACCATCAGTGATGCCGGTCATAGCGCCCTGACCGAGATGCGCCGGATGGTGGGACTGCTTCGAGCACCTGAAGAGGAGTCCGAAACAGAACCGCTTCCTCGCCTCGCAGATGTCGAACACTTAGTCGAAAAAGTCAGAGCCGCCGGGGTGCCAGTCGATCTGGATGTCGAAGGAGATGTGCGGCGACTGGCGGAAGGAACCGAACTGTCTGCCTATCGAATCGTCCAGGAGTCGCTGACCAACTCTGTTCGACATGGAGGACCGGACGTCACAGCGAAGGTCGCGATCGAGTACAAGGAAGACCATCTCGACGTTCTCATCCTCGACGATGGCCGGGGAGCCTCAGCAGGCACCGGAGATGGGATCGGACACGGCATCGTCGGAATGAGAGAGAGAATCGCTGTGCTCGGCGGGGAGTTCAGCGCCGGCCCCAAAAAAGGCGGTGGCTATCAGGTCCATGCCGTCATTCCGATCGAATCATGATCACGGTTCTCATCGCTGACGATCAGGCAATGGTCCGAGCCGGTCTTCGGCTGATTCTCGAAGCCGAAGACGACATCGTTGTCGTCGCCGAGGCCGAGAACGGTGAAGAAGGGGTACGTCTCGCCAGACGGGAGACACCGGATGTGGTCCTGATGGATGTGCGCATGCCGGTCATGGACGGACTAGAAGCAACTCGACAGATCACCGAGCAAGTCGAGGGGACCCGTGTCATCGTCCTGACCACTTTCGACCTCGACGAATACGTCTACGGGTCGCTGCGCAGTGGTGCCAGCGGATTCCTCCTCAAAGACGCAGACGGCGACCAACTGGTCGAAGCCGTAAGGGTGATCGCGGCGGGCGATGCGCTCATCGCTCCGTCAGTCACCAGGAGGCTCATCTCCGAGTTCGCCAATCGGCCCGAGTTGGCCGAGATCAAGGGTCTCGACGACCTAACCGAGCGGGAAGTCGAGGTGCTCGGTCTCGTGGCCAACGGCCTCTCCAACACCGAGATCGGCGAAGCGCTATTCGTCTCCGAGTCAACAGTCAAGACCCATGTTTCACACATCCTCACCAAGCTTCAGTTGCGTGACCGCGTCCAAGCGGTGGTAGCCGCCTACGAGTCAGGCCTCGTCACTCCAGGTAGCTGACCTCCTTCTCAAGTAGGAGAACTCTTCCTTCGGGATCATCCCCGACGACTACGCCGAACCGTTCCTCTGCCTGATGTGCCATGCGGCTTCCTCGCGGATGATTCCAACAGAGACAAGGAAAGGATTTCTCACATGACACTCGCACCAGAGAGAGTTCGAGTAGAAGTAGCCGCCCGAATGAAGGGTGGGGTAAAGGTCTACGGATCAGGCGGGACCGAGGTCCGTGCACTTGACGGCGTAGACATCGGATTCGAGCAGGGACACTTCACCGCCATCATGGGTCCATCCGGATCAGGCAAGTCGACGCTGCTGCACACGCTCGCCGGCCTCGACTCCCTAGATGGCGGCAGCGTTTACATAGGCGACGTAGAGCTGGGGTCATTGAACGACCGCAAGCTCACGATGCTGAGACGGGAGAGGCTCGGATTCATCTTTCAGGCCTTCAACCTCATACCTACGCTCAGCGCCGAGGAGAACATCACTCTTCCCCTCTCCATCGCCGGCGTCAAGCCGGATGCGGAGTGGTTCGGCACAGTCGTCGACATGCTCGCCCTCGAAGACCGACTCCATCATCGGCCGACCGAGTTGTCGGGTGGTGAGCAGCAGAGGGTGGCCGCCGCTCGGGCCCTCGTTTCCCGCCCCGAGATCATCTTCGCTGACGAGCCGTCGGGCAACCTCGACTCGAAGTCGGGAACCGAACTTCTCGAGTTCATGCGCACGGCCGTCCGCGAACTGGGTCAGACCATCGTGATGGTCACCCATGATCCTCTCGCGGCTAGCTACGCCGACCGAGTGGTATTCCTTGCCGATGGCAAGGTCGTCGATCAGATGGACGATCCGACACCAGCGTCGGTCATCGACCGGACGAAGATTCTGGGGGGCTGAGCCATGATTCGCACTGCAATCAAAGGGCTTGCTGCCAACCGGGTGAGGATGACCCTCACTGGACTCTCCATAGTCCTCGGTGTTGCCTTCGTGTCCGGATCGTTCGTGTTCACCGACACGATCAACGCCCGTTTCGAAAGCCTCTTCACCGACGTCTACGCCGGGGTTGATGCCACTGTTCGCCCCGACGAGGCCACCTCCGCACCAGGAGAGGCCTACCTGAATGCAAACCTCCTCACCGAGGTTCGGCAGGTCGAAGGTGTCGAGGTCGCGGTCGGCTCTGTAGGTGGTTTCGCTCAGATGATCGACTCCAAGGGGAAGCCGATCGGCGGACAGGGCCCACCCACACTCGGGTTTTCCTGGGTGGATGAGCCGGCTCTCAACAGTTTCACCATTTCCGAGGACAACGGGCGAGCCCCGACGGCCGCCGGCGAGGTAGCCATCGACGTGGCCACCGCAGAGTCACAGGATCTCGCCGTAGGTGACGAGATCGACATCCAGACGATCGGTGGCATCGACACGTTCATCATCGTTGGCCTCGCTAGCTTCGGAAGCGAGGACAACCTCGCTGGAGCCACTCTTTCGGCCTTCGTGTTGGAACAGGCGCAGGTGCTCTTCGACCTCGAGGGAAAACTCTCGGCTATCGATGTGCTCGCCGTCGACGGAGTCGAAACCGATGCACTCGTGGCCGAGATTTCGACCGTATTGCCCGGCACCGCCGAAGTCGTGACCGGAGAGCAGCAGACCCAGGAGCAGCTCGATCAGGTAACGGAGGGCCTCGGTTTTCTCGGCACAGCTCTCCTGGCGTTTGCCGGGATCGCCGTCTTCGTTGGTGCTTTCGTGATCCAGAACACTTTCCGGATCACGGTTGCTCAGCGGGTTCGGGAACTGGCCTTGTTGCGGGCAATTGGAGCAACCGGGTCGCAGGTGACTGTTCTGGTCCTGATCGAAGCGGCGATCCTGGCTGTTGTAGCTTCGGCGGTTGGGGTCCTGGCCGGAATAGGTGTTGCCGAACTGATCAAGATGGCAATGAACGCGGCCGGATTGGGGATACCCGACGGCCCACTGACCATCGAGGCTCGCACAATCATCGTCTCGATGGCCGTCGGCATCAGCGTAACGCTGTTCGCAGCGCTCCTACCGGCCCGTCGGGCCTCATCGATCCCACCAGTCGCCGCGATGTCAGCAACGGGAGCGAGAACGACCCCCAAGTCTCTTCGCACCCGGGCAATCGTTGGGTCAACACTGACAGCCGCCGGCACAGTGGCCATGACATTCGGGCTGTTGCTCGAGAACGGTGCCTCGCTGCCTCTTGTCGCAGCAGGAGCCGTCGGCCTGTTCATGGGCATGTCCACCCTGGCACCGTTGGCGGCCGGACCGGTCGCTCGACTGCTGTCGGCGCCGATGCGTGGCATCACAGGGAAGCTCGCGAAGGAGAACACGATCCGGCAGCCACGCCGAACCGCGTCGACGGCATCTGCGTTGATGATCGGTGTTGCCCTGGTGGCGTTCACATCGATATTCGCTGCCTCGATCAAGGCATCGGTCACCGACACCCTCGAAGGGTCGTTCCCAGCAGATCTTGCCTTCGCCTCGACAAATTTCAGCGTCGGTGTCAGCCCGGTAGCCGTCGATGAGATTGCTGCCCGAGAGGAGTTTTCGGTCGTATCGGCTGTGAACTACGGATACTTCGAGATCGAAGGTGATGAGCTGGTCGTGATCGGGGTGGACTCGAGCACGATCTCTCGTGTGTATGACATGGACCCTTCGATCGAGCTTTCCGAGCTCGGAGACGACCTACTGGTCGAGGAGGATGTCCTGGTAAGCAATGG
>SMUY01320425.1_pt1 | contig 19280 bp, 18 predicted proteins | sample 2456441 | NCBI WGS metagenome assembly SMUY01 (sample SAMN11095931, study PRJNA526329) | marine sediment metagenome | biome: Marine sediment; feature: Surficial sediment; material: Deep marine sediment; isolation source: Hadal surficial sediment | place: Pacific Ocean | collected 2014-11 | depth...
CCACAGTTCCACCATGTCCGCGACAATGCGCGTTGATTCCCTTAACAACAGGTCGGGTCTTTCATCCACATCCTCGTCGTCTTCATCGGTTTCCGCGCCCTCGACAATCTGCTGTGCGGTCTGCAGGTTGCGATCCCCAACCAGCGGGCCGGTTATCTTGCGCTGGGCCTCACGGGCTTCCCGCTTTGCTTCGTGCTCCGACAATTCCATGCGGCGTGTCGATTCCAGCAGGGATACATTGTGGTCGTCCTTGTTGCGATTGTATTCCGCGATGTCCATGAGCAGCCAGGCAAACTCCTGGTCGCCGTCGCGCCGGCCCTGGTAGCGGAAATCCGCAACGGCGGTCATTTGGGCCAGGTCTCCATAGCGCTCGTATTCGGCCGGTTCAATGCGTGTCCATGGCAGTGCATGTGGCAGGGAACGCTCACCGTATTCTTGCGGATCACCCGCAGACGGGAATTGAATGTCAGGCACCACGCCGCGGTTCTGGGTGGAGCCGCCGTTTACCCTGAAAAACTGGGCCATGGTGATCTTCAATTGTCCCAATTTGGGAGAGTCGGACGTTGCATAATCATCCAGGTTCAAAAGGCTTTGCACCGTGCCTTTTCCGAAGGTGGTTTCACCCACCACCAATCCACGTCCATAGTCCTGGATGGCGGCTGCAAAAATCTCGCTGGCAGAGGCACTGTAACGGTTGACCAGGACCGCCAGCGGTCCTTCCCAGGCCATCCCGGGATCGGTGTCTTTTTCAGTGTTGATGGCCCCGGAAGCGTTTCTGACCTGCACCACCGGACCCTGGTCAATGAACAGGCCGGTCATGGTGGTCGCTTCCAGCAGGGAACCGCCACCATTGTTGCGCAGGTCGACAACGATTCCGGAGACATCCTGCGCTTTCAGTTCTTCAATCAGGGCCCGGACATCGCGTGTACTGGAACGGTAATCAGGACGATTTTCGGCGCGGCCGTTGAAATCCAGGTAAAACACTGGCAGGTCGATGACGCCAATTTTCAAGGACTCGCCGTTGTTGCCGGGAACGTCGATCACCTGGCTCTTGGCCGCCTGTTCTTCCAGCTTGACCTCGTTACGAACGATATCAATGATGGTGCTGGGGCCATCGACCCCAACGTCTTCCGGCAAAACTTCGAGCAGTACGATGGTGTCTTTGGGTCCGCGAATCAGGTCCACCACATCATCCACCCGCCAGCCGACGACGTCGACCAATTTGCCTTTACGGCCCTGGCCAACTGCAATCACCCGGTCTCCCGCTTTGAGTCTACCGTCCTGGTCTGCCGGTCCGCCGACGACAATCCGCGCGATGCTGGTGTACTCGGTCTCCCGGCCCAGAAGGGCGCCTATGCCTTCCAGCGACAGTTTCATGGAGATCTCAAAGTTTTCAGAACTGCGCGGAGACAGGTAAGCGGTATGCGGTTCGATGGACTGCGCAAACGCATTCATGAACAACTGGAAAATGTCTTCTGAATTCAGTTGTGAAACCCGGCGCCCCAGGTTCTGGTAACGCCCGTCCAGGGTCTTGACGATGGCCTCGTCTTCCCTTCCGGCCAAGCGCAATCGCAGGAAATCGTTCTTGATGCGCTTGCGCCAGATTTCATCGAGGTCCGCCTGGCTCGATGACCAGGTATCGTCGCTGCGGTCGAACGTGTACTGCTCATCAATGGAAAAATCAAAGGGTTGCTTGATCAATTCGCGGGCATAGGCCACTCGCTGCCCGACCCGGTCCGCATAAACGTTGAATATCTCGTAGGCTGGCCACAGGTCGAAATGCCGCAACGCGTCGTCAAGACCATCGCGAAAACGCTCAAATGAAGCCACGTCCGAAGCCAGAAAATAGCTCAGGTTGGGATCCAGCAGATGCAGATATCCGTCGAAAATATCGTTGGACAAAGTATTGTCCAGCCGCGTGTCCTTGTAATGCCAATTGGTCAGGAACCGGGTGGCCAGGTTGGTGGCGTAGCGCTGCTCCATGTTTGGCTTCAGGGTAATCGGTTGCTCGACTGGTACCGAGGCCCAGGCAACGGTACTGATCGCCAGCAGTAACAAAATTCTTATTGATTTCAAACCATTCACTCCGTAAAAATTCCTGCTGCGCATGCCTATGGTGCGCCGCATATACACTACCTCAAAGACCACCCTTGAGACTGATGGTTGCAATTAAGCCAGTAAACGTGGCTATGACGCAAGGGTCAAAAGACCTTTGCCGTTCAGTCAAAGTACTCCTTCAAGGTGATATTGACGGGTACTGAGCACCAGTCCGGATTTTTCAGCCATCTGGTCGGCATGATAGGAAGAGCGGACCAGCGGGCCCGAAGCCACGTGGGTGAAGCCCATGCCTTTGCCGAGCAACGCAAATTGATCGAACTCGTCAGGTGTCCAGTAACGTACAACCGGGTGGTGGTGGGGTGTCGGCTGCAGGTACTGGCCGATGGTCACCATATCCACGTCATGATCCCTCAAGTCCGCCATGGCCTGCTCAACCTGCGCCTCGTTCTCACCCAGGCCCAACATGATTCCGGACTTGGTGGGGATGCCGGGATGCATGGACTTGAAGCGTTGCAACAGCTCCAGTGACCAGTTGTAGTCTGCGCCGGGCCGCACGTTTCTATACAGAGGTTCCACGGTTTCCAGGTTGTGGTTGAATACGTCCGGTGGTTCTGTGGCCAGAATTTCCAACGCTCGTTCCATCCGGCCTTTACCTCTAAAGTCCGGGACCAGGATTTCAACTTTTATTGCCGGACACAGCGCCCTGATTTGCTCAATACAGCGCACAAAGTGGCCCGCACCGCCATCACGAAGATCATCGCGGTCTACGGACGTCACCACGACATAACGCAGACCCATGTCGCGGATGGTCGCGGCCAGGCGCCCGGGCTCCTCTTCATCCGGCGGTAGCGGCCGGCCGTGCGCCACATCACAGAACGAACAGCGTCGTGTGCAAAGTTCCCCAAGGATCATGAATGTTGCCGTTCCCTGGCTGAAACATTCATGGATATTCGGACAACTGGCCTCTTCGCAGACCGTGACCAGGCGATTGGCACGCAAGCGGGATTTCAGATTCCGCACGGCATTACCGGCCGGTAACCTGACCCGGATCCAGGGTGGTTTGCGCAATACCGGCGCAGCGGTGTCGAAACTGGCGGTATTCCGAGCCAGCTTGTCCGCGCCCAGTTGCCGGCCGGCAGGCTGCAAAGCCAAGCCGGCAGGACCGCTCATTCGAATAGGGATTTTCTGGTCACCCGGCATACTTAAAACCCCACAGATGCCACAGAGCCCGGCAGCGTATCGGCCACCGTGCGGAAGCGGTCATCGTAGCCCAAAACGGCCGCCAGGCGGGCAATCAGCCGCTGCTGGACTTCCGCAATGGGCGCCGGGTTGAAATCCGCAAGCCGGGTTACTTCCAGGCCCTCGAAACCGCAGGGATTGATGCGCTGGTAGGGCTCCAGGTCCACGTTGACGTTAAACGCCAGGCCATGAAAGGAGCAGCCTTTACGCACCCGCAAGCCGAGCGCCGCAAGCTTGACCCCATCCACGTACACGCCGGGCGCGCCCGTCGCCCGGCCGGCATTGATCCCGTAACTGCGCAGTACCTGTATCGCCGCTGCTTCGATGTTCGCCACCAGTTCACGCACGCCCATGCCCAGCCTGCGAATATCCAGCAGCGGGTATGCGACGATTTGTCCGGGACCGTGATACGTGACCTGCCCGCCCCGGTCCACGTGCAGGACCGGGATGTCACCGGCGTCCAGAACATGTTCGCTGCGACCAGCCTGGCCCTGGGTAAAGACCGGCGGGTGTTGCACGATCCACAGTTCATCGGCTGTGGAAGGGTCGCGCTGGTCCGTGAATGCCTGCATGGCGCGCCAGACGGGCTCGTATTCCATTAATCCAAGCTCACGTATGTGCAGGGTCGAAACGGCCGAATCCGTGCGCAGCTCCGGCAGTGTAGATACCAGCGTCGGGGAGAATTCACTCATCGCCAAACAGGCCGCCAAACCAAAGCCGCAATCCGTCCCATGAACGGCCAAAAAACCCGGCCGGCGCAATACCGTTGAGGGTCACCAGGTCACGGCTTGCGACGATTTGCTCGCCCAGGTGGATGCGGATTCGACCGACTTGCTGTCCTGCTTCGAGCGGCGCCTTTATCTCTGGCTGCATTTCGATCCGGGCATCCAGTTCTTCGTAACGACCCCTTGGAATGGTAATAAACATATCTTCCGCAAGACCCAGCGCTACCTGGTCGGTCTCGCCTTTCCAGACGACTCCGGTGGCCAGTTCCTGGCCTGAACGGTAGAGTTGAACGGTCTCGAAAAAGCGAAAACCGTAATTGAGCATGCTCTGGCTCTCACTGGCGCGGGACTGTTCGGAGAAAGAATCCATGACAACGCTGATCAGGCGCATGCCGTCGCGCTTGGCGGATGAAGCCAGGCAATAACCGGCGCCCTGCGTGTAACCGGTCTTGAGTCCGTCCACCGCCGGGTCCCGCCACAACAGGTTGTTGCGGTTGTGCTGGCGAATATTGTTGAAGCTGTACTCTTTTTCCGCGTACCAGCGATAGTATTCCGGGAAATCACGGATGATTGCGATGCTGAGTGTAGCAATGTCTCGCGCGGTGCTGTAGTGATTCTCATCCGGCAGACCGGTTGAATTCACAAAATTCGTGTGTTCCATGTCCAGTTGCTGGGCGTAGAAATTCATCACGTTGGCGAATGACGACTCCGTTCCCTCCAGGTGCTCCGCCAGCGCCACGCTGGCATCATTACCGGACTGAATGATCAGGCCTTTGATCAATTCTTCCACCGTGACCTTCATGTTTGGTTCAAGAAACATCCTCGACCCAATGGTCCGCCAGGCGTTTTCACTGATATTCACCACATCTTCGAGCAGGACATCACCGTTGGATAATTCCTGGAACACCACGTAACTGGTCATCAGCTTGGTGATGCTGGCCATTTCCACGCGTGCATCCGCATTGTGTTCAACCAGCACGTGACCGCTGTTAAAATCAACAAGGACGTAACTGGATGCGCTCAGTTGCGGCGCAGCCGGTGTCGGCATACCCGGCGGAGGCGGCACCTGTGCAAAGGCGAGCGCCGTGGTCAGCAGCAAAAAACCCAGGAATATCCGTTTTATTTTCATCTTTTATCAGAGCCTGTAGACAATGCCATTCAGCGCAACACTTTATGCGGGCGTGCAAAGCCAAGTTCAATAAGGCGGTTGATTGCAAGTTCTATTTCTGAGTCGTGTTTATAGGGTCCGATCCAGACTTTGAACAGGCCACTGGCCTGCTGAATGGAGACCGGTTGCAGCCTTTGTTCCATCATTTGACCCGCCACCCGTTCCGCGGTGTCGCGATGGCCAAAGGCCCCGACCTGCAGGAAAGTGCCGTCAGAAACCTTGACGGCCGGTCGAACCGGTTGGGGCCGGCCAAAACCGATCGCCCGGACTTCCACGCGTGTGGTACCTGCCGAAGCCATGTCCAGCTTGATGGCCGCGGCATAGGAGAGATCAATCAGCCGGTCTTTGTGGAACGGCCCCCGGTCGTTGATCTTGACCACGACTTTGCGCCCGTTCCCAAGATTGGTGACTTCCGCGTACGTTGGAAGCGGGAGACTGCGATGGGCCGCAGTCGCAAGGTGCATATCAAAGACCTCGCCGCTGGAGGTGTTGCGGCCATGAAATTTGCTGCCGTACCACGATGCAATCCCGCGTTGGGTATATCCCTCACTGCTGGCCAGCACCGTGTAACGCTTGCCAAGGACCTCGTACGGTGAGCGGTTTCCGTAGCGCGCCCGCGGCTCCGGCCTGGGTTGGGCATCGCGCACGTCAGCAGGACGCAGGGTGCGGCTGGACGGACCGTCTGCACCGGATTTTCGGCGCGCTTCGTCACCCGCGCAGGCTGCCAGCAGCATGAGCAGGAAACAGCTCATCCAGCCTAGCCCGCATATTGTATGAGTTTCGCTGGGTTTTGCTTGGTTATTTAAGATTTTCAGTGGCATACAAGGATAACTCGGGTTTGCAAAGAAATACCAAGTGTACCGCTGCCGGTTTGTCGCCTGATTTCCCGGCACATCCCGGCTGATCCCGCTTGAATCATAGCTATGGCTATGTTTCTGCACACGATCAACCAGGCTGCACTGGTGAAATCAACCGACAATTCCGGCAACTCATACAATTTGTGGGCTGGCCAGGTTTTCAAGATTTGCCCATGCCCTGCTTGATCTCTTCGCTGAGCTGCAGTACCACCATCGCGTACATGGGGCTTCGGTTATAGCGGGTAATTACGTAGAAATTATCGAAAGTCAGCCAGTAAGAGTTGCTGCTTTTTTCTTCGAGTTTCAGCACCGCTGCAGGCCGCGTGGGGCTCAGTTCGGAGTTGCTGCGGTAGCCCCGCTGTTCAATTTCACCGACATTCATCACCGGCTTATAGTCCTTGGGTGAGGCCAGGGCGGTTTCCGCGGAAGCCAGCGCAATCGCTTTCCTGGAGACCGGGTCACCGGCTTTCCAGCCGTGCTTGTGCAGGTAATTGGCCACGCTGGCCACGATGTCGGGCGTGGAGCGCCACAGGTCGCGACTTCCGTTACCGTCATAATCCACCGCGTAGTGCCGGTAGCTGCTGGGAATGAACTGGCCCATGCCCATGGCGCCGGCATAGGAACCGGTTACTTCTCGCAGCGGCAGATTCTCTTCCTTGCCCAACAAAATAAACTGGATCAACTCACTCGAGAAAAAATCTGAACGGTCTCTCTTGAGGTCCTTCGGATAGTAAAACCCGAGCGTTGCAAGCGCGTCCAGCACCCGGTAACTGCCGGTGATGCGGCCATAAAGCGTCTCAACACCGATGATGGCCACGATGATCTGCGGATCAACCTCGTATTGCTCGGAGACACGGCGAATCAGATCGTAGTTTTCCTGCCAGAATGCAACGCCTTCACTGATTCTCTTTTTGTTCAGAAATATGGGCCGGTATTGATACCAGGGCTTGCCTTCTGCTGGCTTGCGGATGGCATCCACAATTGACTGCTTGAAATTCGCGTCCGCAATCAGCGCTTTGACTTCATCCGCTTCCAGTCCGAACTCCGAGACCGCACGATCAATAAATTCCCCGGCGCCAGGGTGATCCTGCGCCACAGCGGCGCAACTGAGCGTCACCATGGCCAGGAATTGGCAAATCCTTGTCATGAATTCCCTACTCCGATTTGTTGGCGTCAGGATCGCATGGCAGGCACTCCGGCCATTTTCCCTGCGTCCCCCAAAGTGTAACGTATGGGACCATGAATCCCCGGATAGATTCATGGGCACCTCTATTGATTCTGAATATGCCAGATTGAGATTCAAAATTTGTCATGTCAAGGCGCGAATCGCAGGTAATAGCAGTACTCCTTCAAGCTATTGTGAAGATTTGCAACGCAGAGATGGCGAATTTGGACTCAAGATGCTTATTCATGAATTGATAGAGGTGCCCAAATCTCAGCTCATGAATTTTCTGTGGCCATAAATGGACATCAGGATGCCAAATCCGGCCAGCAGGCTCACGGCTGAAGTGCCGCCATAGCTGATCAGCGGCAAAGGAATCCCCACAACCGGCAACAGGCCGGAAACCATGGCCCCGTTGACCACGATATAGACAAACAGCGTCATGGCCAGGCTACCGGCCAGCAATCGCGAATAGGTATCGCGGGCAACGCTTGCGATAAACAGGCCCCTGCCAATCAGGCCCAGAAACAGCAAGAGTAAAACGCATATACCCACAAGCCCGAACTCCTCGGCGAACACGGCAAGGATAAAATCGGTATGGCGCTCCGGGATGAATTCCAATTGTGCCTGCGAACCGTTCAGCCAGCCCTTGCCACTCAGTCCACCCGAGCCAACGGCAATCTTTGACTGGATAATATTCCAGCCCTGGCCCAGTGGATCGGCTTCGGGATCCAGGAAGATGCGTATCCGGTCACGTTGATATTCTTCCATGACCAGCCACAGGGCCGGTGCAAGCGCGGCTGATGCAATCACTATTGAGCTGATCAGCCGCCAGCGCAACCCGGCCAGGAATAACGTAAAACAACCGCTTGCGGCGACCAGCAGAGCCGTTCCCAGGTCCGGTTGCCGCATGATAAACACCGTGGGCACAAGCAGAATCACGCCGGTGATCACGCTCTCTTTCCAACCCGGTGGCAATACCTTGGGATGAAGGTACGCGGCCACCATCATGGGCACGGCCAACTTCATCAGTTCGGACGGCTGAAAACGCAACACCCCCAGATCCAGCCATCGATGGGTACCCCGACCGGTTCCAAAAACCCAGGTTGCGGCCACCAGCATGATCGCAAGCCCGTAGAACCAGGGCGTCCAGATCCGCAGAATATGGGGGGGCACCTGGCTGATGATCAGCATTGCGGCCAGGCCGACGCCAATGCGCACAGCTTGGCGTTGCACGAATGCCACATCCTGCCCGGAAGCGCTGTACAGCACCGCGAGTCCGATCACGATCACCACAAGAACCAGAATCAGCAGGCTCAAATCCATCCGCGGCATGCTCACCCAGCTTGGCAAAAGCCGGTTCAAGGCCGTAACTCCTGTCCCAGCCAGGCATCCAGAACAGCTCTTGCAACGGGCGCTGCATCACGGGTACCGGATCCGCCATGGTCGACCACCACGGCCACCGCGATGCGCGGATCATCATAGGGCGCAAAAGCAATAAACAACGCATGGTGGCGCAGGTGCTCGGCCACTCCGGTTTCGTCGTATTCCTGGTCTTGCTCTAGTGCAACCACCTGTGCCGTTCCGGTTTTCCCGGCGATGACGTAATCCGCGCCAATCGCTACCTGGCGGGCTGTGCCTGCAATGCCGTTGACCACCCGCCGCATCCCGTCCATAACCGCGCGCCAGGCTTCCGGGTCCCTGACCGGCACCTGAAGCTGAAGCGGTGAAACGCGCCGCTCCGCTTTTGCATCACCGGGCTTTTTGATCGCGTAGAGCAGCCTGGGCGACATGCGCAGCCCGCCATTGACCATCGTCGCCATGGCATTGGCTAATTGCAATGGCGTAACCACGTTAAAACCCTGCCCGATACCGCTGATGACCGTTTCTCCGGGATACCATGGCTCTCCGTAGCGGCCGCGTTTCCAGTCCCGGGATGGCAACAGGCCACTGCCTTCACCAGGCAGATCAATGCCCGTTGGCTTGCCAAAGCCGAACAGGTCCAGGTACTCGTGGATTCGATCAACGCCCAGGGCCAGGGCGACGGTGTAGAAATAGGTATTGACCGACTCCTCCAGCGCGCGCCTTATCTCGGCCCATCCATGTCCGCCGTCTTTCCAGTCATGGAAAGGTCGCTCCTGCCCCTCCAGGAAAAATTTGCCGTTGGAAAACACCCGTTCGTTGATGCCGATGACACCCATTTCCAGTGCCGCAAGGCCAATGAACGGTTTGAGGGTCGAACCCGGTTCGTATCCACCTGCGAGCGCACGGTTGAACAAAGGGCGCGCGGGCGTGGCAAGTATCGCCTGGTATTCGGAATTGCTGATGCCGTGCACGAACGCGTTGGCGTCGTAAGCAGGCGTGCTCACCATCGCAATGACACTGCCATCCGACGGATCAATCGCTACTACGGCTCCAGCCCGGTCCCCCAACCCGTCCCAGGCGGCTTGCTGTACCGCCACGTCAATGGCAAGGACCAGGTCGCTTCCGGGAATGGGATCCTGCCTTTCAAGCACCTTTAACACGCGCCCGCGGGCATTGGTTTCCACGTGCTCCAGTCCGCTGGACCCATGCATTTCAGTCTCGTAGAAGCGCTCCACACCGGTCTTGCCAATGTGGCTCGTACCGCGGTAATTGCGCGCGTCGACCCTGGCAAGGTCGCGCTCTTCAATTCTGCCCACATAACCGAGCAAATGGGTCAGCATTGAACCATAGGGGTAGTAACGCGCCAGGTATGGCACCACCTCGACGCCCTGGAAATGGTGCCGGTTCACCGCGAAACGGGCAACTTCCATTTCATCCAGGTTGAAGCGGACCGGAATGCTTTCGAAATTGCGATAACGCTTGCGGGCTTTCCTGAATCGATCCAGATCCTCGTCGGAAATCGCGATCAACGCACCCAGGGCCTTGAGCGTTTGCGCCACGTCAGGTGTTTCTTCAGGAACAAGTTCCAGGCGGTATGCGGGCCGGTTTTCAGCCAGTATCCGCCCGCGCCGGTCATAAATGAGACCGCGGTTTGGGGTGATTGCCCGAACGTGAACACGGTTGGACTCGGAACGCATTGCGTAATCATCATGGCGCAGGACCTGCAGGTAAAAGTAGCGCAGGGCCAAACCGAAAAACACCACCAGGATGATGGCGAACCCTTCCTTTGCCCGCCGCGCGAACAATAGCTGTTCATCACGGTTGTTCTTGATCGGCCGGGGGGATGTGTATCCTGGCATCAGGTTTTCTGCCGTCGCCGCCCTGCCCTGATCCGGTCCAGCAACAAAAACAGCCATGGCCAGATGGCCATGCCCACCAGCGGCGCGAGCCAATATTGCCATGTCGGTATGGGTTCACCCAAAAGGGTGTAGATCCATAACTGGATGATCCGGTCGTTCACCAGCAGCGCAAGTATCGACAGCGCCTGTTGCCAGGGCGGGAAAAAGCGCAGGCGTGCCCTGAATCTTTGCACCAGGTAAATCATGATCACCAGGCTGAGCGCATGCATGCCCATCAGGCTGCCGCTGAGCGTATCCAGCACAATCCCGACCACGAAGGCCATGCCGAGACTGACCATTTCCCTGACCTCCAGTGTCCAGTACACCAGCACCAGCCCCACCCAGTAGGGCCGGAATGGGCTGGCCGCATCGGTGAAGGGCAGCATCGTCAATAACAGCGCTACGATGAGCATCAGCACCAGGGTTGAATATCGCTCCTGGTGGCGGCTCATGAATCCGTCTCCAGTTCGCTTGCAGACGCTGATGAGGCTGTTGCATCGGGTGGCTGCCCGGGTTCTGCCGCCGGCTCGGGATGGTCCGTCTTTTGCACCACCAGCAGAACCTCGCGACCCCGGCCCAGGGCAGCGAGCGGGCGCGCCCGGACCTCTGCGAAGGTGCCGCCGGTGTCGCGATCAATAGATTCAATTTCGGCCACCGGAAAGCCGGGCGGAAAACGGTCGCCGAGGCCGGAAGTTATCAACAGGTCTCCGCGGCGCACATCAGCCTGCTGGGGTACGGTGGGTAACAGCAGTTGCAGTGTTTCACCGGTGCCATATGCCACGGTGCGCAGCCCGGTGCGGGCAATCTGAACCGGTAGGGCATGGCCAGGATCGGATATCAGCAGTACGCCGGACATATGCATGTGGACATTTTCCACCTGCCCCATCACACCAGAACCGTCCAGCACCGCCTGTCCGACAAACACGCCGTCCCTGGAGCCGCGGTCAATCATGACCTTGTGTGAAAACGGGTCCAGGTTCACCTGCAGCATCTCGGCGAAACGGAAATCAAAGCTGCGCCCGGCCGTGGCATTCAATAACGCCCGCAAGCGACGGTTCTCCTGCCGCAAAGCCTGCATCTGCTGAAATTCGGCAGACTGGCTCAACCTGGATTGCTTCAGGGACCGGTTTTCGGCCGCCAGTTCTGTATATGAACGGCTGTAATCAGAAATGGCCCTGAGTGCGCGCGCCGGAAGGCCGATGAGGTGGAAAACCGGTTCAATAGCAGTTTCCATGGCGCTGCGTATTCTGGGAACGTATTGGCCGCGCTGATCCATGGCCATCAGTACAATGGACATCAGCAGGTATAACATCAGGCGGGCCGTGCGCATTCCTTCCGGACTGAGCAGCCGGGTTGATCCTGCTGTACTTAAACGTGCCAAAAAAACCTGACCCGACCCATTTTTTTAAACAGGCCCTAGGAGCCTGTCGGATTTGACCGATCGTAGCAAGGGAAAGCCGATTTGAGTCAGATTTTTCGGTCTTTTGAGGCAAATAGCACCGCTATTTAACGAAAAAGAGCGGGAAATCTGGCCAAACTCGACTTTTCCGCAGTAGATACATGTTAAGTCCGACAGGCTCCTAGAGATAGCGCATGGAAAAATCAATAGCATGGATATTCTTGGTCAGGTCACCGGTGGAAATAAATTCCACCCCGGTTTGTGCAACTTCTCTTACGGATTCCAGGCTGATGCCCCCGGAAGCCTCGAGGCTGATGCGGTTGGAATATCGCTCAACGGCCGTGCGCAGCAAACCGATGGAGCAATTGTCGAGTAAAGCACGCTGTGCGCCTGCGTCCACTGCCTCACGGAGTTGTTCGAGGTTTTCAACTTCGACCTCCAGTAAAAGCCCGGGATAATCTGTCTTGGCCTGTTCGACGGCCTTGCTGATTGATCCAAGCGCCGCGATATGATTTTCCTTGATCAGGATGGCGTCAAACAGGCCAAACCGGTGATTGTCCGCACCACCACAGCGTACCGCGTATTTCTGCGCCAAGCGCAGTCCGGGGATGGTTTTGCGGGTATCCAGGATGATGACGCCGGTGCCCGATACGGCATCAACGTAGCGGCGCGCGCATGTTGCCACCGAAGAAAGAGTCTGCAGGAAATTCAGCCCGGTGCGTTCACCGCTGAGGATGGATCGTGCGGGGCCATGCAAATGGCAGATTTCCGCGCCGGCACGCAGGGAGCCACCGTCGGCGATGTGCCAGTCCACCTTGACTTGCCCGTCGAGTTGCCGAAAAGTCTCGTCGAACCAGGACTGGCCGGCGAGCACTGCTTGCTCACGGCAGATCACGCGGGTTTCCAGTAATTGCGATGCAGGAACCAGGCTGGCAGAACGATCGCCCCCACCCAGATTTATGGCCAGGTCCTCTTCAAGGGCCCGGGCGACGTCACGCGCAATGCACCCCGGTTCAATCCCCGGTTCAATGGCTGGCGGCACTAGAAATCCTGTAATTGCGTGGTCCCGATCCCTTTTTCTTCCAACAGGATTGGAATGCTGTCCTCGACCGGGTAGATGACTTTCAAATCTTCCGTGACCAGGCCTTCTTGCAATGGTTGCTCAACCTTGTCCCCGGTCACGAATTTGACCTCGCCCCGATCAATAGCCGCGTTCAGTTTTTCAAGCCGGCCGGATTGAAGCACGGTCAGGGGTGTTTTGCTGACCGGGCAGCACAGGATTTCCAATAGTTTTCCGTCAACGGGCATCAGTAATTCCAGAGTTCAGTGTAGGCCTTTATTTTACGCGTTGTCTGTGCCCAGCCCAAGCCAAACCGCCCCGGGCCGAACTGTTTGCCGGATACAAGACTGCTACAATAGCGTTGATTCATATCGTTCCCCCAGGGATCCTCAGATGGACAAAAACGCACTGGTCGGCTTGATCATGGGATCACAATCAGACTGGGAAATCATGCGCCACGGGGCCGACATGCTGGATCAACTGGCCATCCCCAACGAGACGCGCGTGATATCCGCGCACCGGACCCCTGATGTGGCGTTTGAATATGCAAGTTCGGCAATCGGCAGGGGCCTGGAAGTCATTATCGCCGGTGCCGGCATGGCCGCCGCGCTACCGGGGATTATCGCCGCCAAGACCTCTTTACCGGTACTGGGCGTACCGGTGTTGTCCAACGCCTTCTACGGCATGGATGCATTGCTGTCGATCGTGCAAATGCCGCCTGGCATTCCCGTGGGGACCCTGGCAGTGGGCAAGGCGGGCGCCATAAACGCGGCATTTCTGGCGGCGTCCATCCTGGGTATCAAGCATCCCCAAATCCGCCGTGCGCTGGAGGAGACGCGCGCGGCACGGCGCGAGGCCGTGACCGCCCATCCGGATCCACGTAAAGTCTGAATTCCATATTTCTTCATATCCATGTCAATGACAACACCAATGTGACGGGTTCCATCGAACTGAGCCTGTTTGCCAGCAGGGTTTCGGCAATCTGTGAAGAAATGGGTGCTTTGCTTGGCCGGGTGGCGTTCTCACCCAACATCCGTGATCGCCTGGATTATTCCTGCGCCTTGTTCGATGCGAACGGCCACTTGCTGGGGCAGGCCACGCATATTCCGGTTCACCTGGGCAGCATGGCCTATGCCATGGGGGACCTGGTGAGTGAATTCCAATGGCGCCCCGGCGATATGGTCATTGTCAACGATCCCTTTCGCGGTGGCACGCATCTACCGGATGTCACGTTCGTATCACCGGTGTTCGAATCAGAACAGTTGATCGGATTTTGTGCCAACCGCGCCCATCACGCCGATATTGGTTGTGAAGCACCGGGCTCTATGCCCGTCAGCACCCGGCTGGAACAAGAGGGCATCATCATTGCCCCGACGCTGGTGATTGCCGCAGGGGAAACGGACCAGGCTTTTTTTGCTTCGCTGTATAAAAAACTTCAGGACCCCGATTTAGCCCAGGGTGACTTCAAGGCACAGATCGCCGCGAACCTGCTGGGCAGAAAACGCTTCAAGGCGCTGGCCGCACAGATGGGAATGGCTGCGTTGGAACTCAGTTGCGAAGCGCTCCAGAATTATGGGCAGCGCCTCGCGCAGGCGAGCCTGGCCGGGATACCCAGGGGCCAATACCGCTTCACGGACCTGCTTGACGATGATGGCCTCGGCACCGTTGATATCCCTGTTTGCGTGCTGATCGATATTGACAAAGATGGCGTGCGGGTTGATTTTGAAGGGACAGCAGGTCAGGTTGCCGGCAATCTGAACTGCCCGCTTCCGGTCACGGCAGCCGCGGTGTTCTATGTGTTCCGATGCCTGATGCCGAAGCAGGTTCCGGCCTGTGATGGTGCAATGAGAGCGATCAGGATCGTCGCGCCTGAAGCTTGCCTGGTGAATGCGAGATCACCCGCCGCGGTGGCGGCTGGCAATGTCGAGACCAGCATGAGGATTGTCGATGCGATGTGCGGCGCACTGGCACAGGCATTGCCCGGCCGGATTCCTGCTGCCAGCCAGGGCAGTATGAATAACCTGGCCATGGGCGCCCGCGGCCGGAATAGCTGGGATTATTACGAAACGCTGGCAGGCGGGTTGGGCGCCGGTCCCGATTGCGATGGTTTGTCTGCGCGCCACAGCCACATGACCAATACTCTCAATACGCCGGTTGAAGTGCTGGAACGCCACTATCCCTTGCGAATTTTGCGCTATGCGCGGAAGCGGAATAGCGGTGGACGAGGACAATTTGTCGGCGGTGACGGAATCCTGCGTGATTACCTGTTCCTGGCCGATGCTGAATTGTCCCTGCTCAGCGAGCGCCGGGTCCACGCGCCCTGGGGCCTTGAAGGCGGGGAAAGCGGACTGCCTGGAAAGAACATGCTGGATGGCGAAGCGCTGGGGGGCAAGTGCCAGATGCGCGTGCGGGCAGGCCAGATCCTGAGCATCGAGACGCCCGGCGGCGGGGGCTATGGACGCGTCACAAAGGCTGACCCCTGACGCAACCGGGGCACTACCTTCCGGTAAGAATTTTCCAGCGGTTAACCACGACGCAGAATAGTTCGGCGGTCTTTAGCGTGTCATAGGCTGCGGAATGTGCTTCCGCCTCATTCCATTCAAGGCCCGCTGCCGCCACGGCACGGGAAAGGACGGTTTGTCCGAAGGCCAGTCCGCCCAGCGTCGCAGTATCGAAAGAACTGAAAGGATGGAAAGGACTGCGTTTGATTTGTGTTCTTTCGATGGAGGCGTTTAAAAACGCGAGGTCAAAAGCAGGGTTGTGGCCCACCAGGATTGCCCGCTGGCAGCCCGTTGCCCGCACCTCCTTGCGCACCGGCTGAAAAATTCTCCGTAGCGCTTCTTTTTCGGCCAGTGGATTACGCTCGGGGTCATCCAGATCGATGCCGGTGAATTCCAACGAGCGGGGATCAATGACCGCGCCTTCAAACGGCTGGACACAGGCATCAACGTGCTCACCGATGAACAGGCGGCCAAAGTCATCCATGTGGATGATACAAGCGGCAATTTCCAGCATGGCATTGGTGCTTGGGTTGAATCCACTGGTTTCGACGTCAATCACCACGGGCAGGAAGCCCCTGAATCGGTCAACAATAGGCATATTCATCGAGTTCTGGGAGAATGGCTGCGAGAATAAGGGAAAGCGGGGAACATTGCCATGCATAGATTTGTGATTGGAATCCTGATTTCAATTATCGCCCCCTGTTGCCTGCTTCCGGCATTTGCCAGCGACGATAATGCCTTGTTCTGGGCCATTGAGAGCGAAAATGGCCACGCCGGTTACCTGCTGGGCACCATTCACAGCGAAGATCCCCGTGTTTTGGAATTCACTGAAGAATTCCTGTCTGCTTTGACCAGCAGTTCGAGTTTTGCGATGGAACTGGTGCCCAGCCAGACGACGCTGGCCCGCCTCGCGGAAACCATGCAGTTGCCTGCCGCTACCGACCTGGCGGCAGTCATCGGTGATGAACGGTTCGCGGCGGTGGTGGCGGCACTCGCCGTTTATCACATTCCGCAGTCGCAGGTGGCCAGGATGAAACCCTGGGCCGCGATGATGACCCTGAGCATTCCGCCCCCTGAGACCGGGTTTTTCATGGATTTTGCGCTGTCATTGCGCGCCTCGGGCAGCGGACTGAAGGTCATAGGACTGGAAACCCTTGACGAGCAACTGGCGTTTCTGGAAAACATGCCGCTGGAACACCAACTGGTCATGCTTGACCAGGCCGTTGCTGAGATCGGCCAGGTGCAGGCAGTGCATCAACAGTTGGTGACGACCTACCTCGGTGGTGACCTTGGAGCCTTGCAGGCGGAAACTGAGGCCCAATTGGACGCTCTTGGGGAAGCCGCCAGGGAGTTCTTCATTACCGAGGGGATCAACGCACGAAATCGCCGCATGCTCGCCTCACTACTCGAAGCCATGACCAGCGGGACCGTATTCGCCGCGGTCGGTGCGCTGCACCTGCCGGGTGAGCAGGGGCTGATTTCGCTGCTCCGGGGAAAAGGATTTCGCCTGCGCCCGCTGCCGATGCCTTTTCCAGAATACTAGGGCCTGCGAAATACGGGCACCGCTAACGCCAGGCCTGCAGCGACCAGCAACGGGATGCCCCACGAAGGTTCAACCCATATGGTCGACAATGCCAGTACCAGCAGTGCCAGTCCGGCGGCCTGCAGGTCGGCGGATTCCCGGGTCACGCCGTCGGCGCGGTTGGTCAGCTTCAGCAGCACCCGGTCCAGGCTCAGTTTGCCGCCGCCATGAAAGACCAGCGGAAGCAGTAGCAGGACAAAAAGCAATGGCAGTTTGAAATTCCCGGCGCCCTTGGAGGTGATCACGTAACCATTCCACAACTCCGAAAGGCCGGACCATTCGCCCGGCCAGTGTACGGCGGCGGTCGCCACCACAGTGATAATGACGAGGGAAATGGCGGCAAAACGCGTGAACAGTCCGAGCAGGATCATCACCGAGAGCAGCAGTTCACCCCAGGTGGCCAGGAACCAGTTCAACTCGGCAGAAATCAGCGTGAAGGGCCAGGGAAATCCTTGTTGCCAGTCGGCCCAGGGAATGTCGGCAAACCAGTTTTTGCCCTTGTACTTCATGACACCCGATTCCCAGAACTCCCAGAACATGATCATTCGAAGTGCCAGCGGCCAAACGTATTCTCCGGACGCGCGCAGTCGCGCGGTGGTGTTGTCGTAGATATCGAGTAAAGCCATCAGAATCGCCTCTTTGGTGCCAAGGTCTGTTAACAGAGCTAACTGCCCGGCCGGGTTCCCAGAACAACGTCCCGTGCACGCAGGTCCTGCAGTAATTGCTTTCCGCCTGCGATCACAACGTCCGGTTTTGGGTGCTTGAGGGAAAGGACTATTTCATTCAGAAGATCAACACCCGTACGGTCCTGCCCATCCTTCAGGAATTGCAACAACAGCGCCGAAACAACATTGAGTTGCATGAATTTCACCGTGTACTCGCGATCCCGGTAGACCAGCAGGTGGGTGGGTTCATCGGGCGCTTCCCTGGGTTGGAACCGGGGACTGATGCGATGCACCGGGAAGGTATAGCTGAGTGCCCAGGCCAGGGGCGACAGGACCGGTACGCTGTTCAGAAGGTCTCCGTCGGGGTCCACCGGAACATCGTCAATTTCGTGTTCATCCATGGACAATGCGAGTTCAATCCACTCGTAATGCGCCAGTTCCAGCAGGTAAGGCGGATCACCCTCGCGTCCCTGTCGATGATCCTGTAAGTACTGTAGAAACTCGCGCGGCAGTTCCGGAAACAAGGGTGTTCGGGCACGGTGTTCTATGTAGAAGTCCCGCACCAGTTGGGCCCAGTCTTCATTTGAGTAAATTTTCCGCAGCACCGGAAAATTGTATGAAAGCAGGCTACGGACATTGTTGAAAAACAGCTTGCGGTAGATGTCCATGCGCCGGTCTTCCACATCGGCGGGCGCCGGCGCTGTTTTGGGGCTGCGAATATGGGCTGCGAACTGCTGCTGCAGTGTCGCGAGGCTGTCAGGCGCGCTGCCGCTTGTCTTGTTCATGCCTTGCTTGTTCAAGCTCTGTTTGTTCAAAATTTGTCCAGCGAGCCTGGATTTGATGAATGTGATTGACTTCATCCATCAGTTCCTCGACCGCGGGAAAGTTGAAATCTCTTTCGAGCAGCGTCGGAAATACGCCGAAAAACTCGTAGGCTTTATCCAACAAGGACCAAACATCGGGGATTACTTCAGCGCCGTGCGTATCCACGATAAGGTCTTCAGCCACGTTATTGTGACCTGCGATGTGACCGTAGACGATACGATCGCCAGGCAGAGAACGCAGAAACTCCACCGCGTCATAGCGGTGGTTGATGCTGTTGACGTGGATATTGTTGACGTCCAGCAAGAGGTTGCAATCGCCCTCTTCGAGGATTGCGTTAATAAAATCAATTTCGCTGAGTTGCGCACCGGGTGCAGCATAATAGGACACGTTTTCCATCGCGATACGGCGATCCAGTATGTCCTGGGTGCGCCGGATACGCGCGCTGACATAAGCCACCGCCTCTTCTGTAAACGGGATCGGCATCAGGTCGTACAAGTGACCCTCGTCCGTGCAGTAGCTCAGGTGTTCGGTATAAAAACGGATGTCATGATCGTCAAGGAAGCGCCGGACCTTGCGGATAAACGTTTCATCCAGCGGCGCCGGGCCACCGATAGACAGGGACAGGCCGTGGGAAACCAGCGGAAAGCGGTCAGCGAAATGCCGGAAGGATTTTCCCAGCCTGCCGCCAACGTTGATCCAGTTTTCCGGAACCACTTCCATGAAATCCACGGGTTCCATGGCGTGATCCTGAAGCGGGCCCAGAAGGGCCCGCCTCA
>SMUY01009406.1_pt1 | contig 19223 bp, 21 predicted proteins | sample 2456441 | NCBI WGS metagenome assembly SMUY01 (sample SAMN11095931, study PRJNA526329) | marine sediment metagenome | biome: Marine sediment; feature: Surficial sediment; material: Deep marine sediment; isolation source: Hadal surficial sediment | place: Pacific Ocean | collected 2014-11 | depth...
AGTCTAGGTCACCTAGAAAGGGGTGAGAGCAAAACCCTTAATTTATCTGAATCAGGTCTTTATATCTTACATGATAGTATCCATAAGTTTGAAGATGCAAGGGTTTTTGCTACTCCAAACGCTTGTTTTGCAGTTGCAAAGGATGATGGAACCTACACTATTGAAGACATACCGCCAGGCACGTACACAATAACCGTATTTACTGTTCCAAGTCGTACTAGAATTCCCCAAGCGCAGGTTAGTGTCACCGCAGGTAAGGCAACTATACAGGACCTCACCCTTACTCGGTAAATGGTTTTGATTGGATGTTTTTAGGGGAAAACGACCTCTCTAGTAGACATCCGCGTTAAGAGTTTTACAAATCTAAATGTTGTTACTTTGAAACTACGAGTACAATTCTCACAATGAATATTCCTTTGGTATACGTTCACTAAGGGAATCCATACAATAATATTGTAATTATAGACTGAAATGATATAATGTTGTCCAAATTAGCAGTGCTGTTATTAGCTTGGTCTCAGGTTTTCAGGACTTTGATAAGAGTGCTGGTACACAAAAAAGGGGACAATATATAAACCCTGCTCATTTTCCTAGACGAAATATATAAATATTTACAGATAGTTAAAGGAATATTTCAGGTCCTAATAAAATTACATGGTTTAAAAATATATCCTCAAATCAGTAATTATTTAGGCTTTTGAAAAAACCTACTAGGTTTCGGGCACCGAACTTTATATAATCAAAACAGAAAAATCATGTCAAATACAACCACAGCCACAGGTTCTATTGCTGAAACAAAATCAAATGTAAAAATACGTTTTGCTCCAAGTAGCGAGTTTGAAAGAGAGCTTAATAAGAGGATAAACGCTTATTTTAAGAACACCTCCAGCACAAAAAGGGACTGCTTAAATATGTACATAAAGTCCTTTCTGTCTATATCTTGGGTTATTGCTTCCTACTGTCTTATAGTTTTTGGGGGTCTTCCTGTTTGGGGCATTGTTGTGGCTTCAGTATCACTCAGTTTCGCTCTTAACGCCCTTTCGTTTAATGTGATGCACGATGCTATTCACGGTGCGTATTCCAAACATAAAATTGTTAATAAACTTATGGGTCACTGGCTTGATCTGATCGGTGGAAGCTCATACTTATGGAACAGTAAACATAACTACTTTCATCATTCCTATCCTAATATTACGGGGCATGACGATGACGTCGAGGTTGGCGTATTCGCGCGGTTCACCCCACATCAGAAGAAATACTCTTTCCATCGATTCCAGCACTTTTATATTTGGTTCCTCTACGGATTCCTTGCTATTAAATGGCACTTGTTAGACGATTTCCAAGTTTACTTCACCGAAAAGGTAAACGGTCACCATAGAGAGCGCCCTAAGGGAATGGACGCTGTTATACTCTTTGGAGGAAAGATATTTTTCTTCATTATGGTTTTTGTGGTTCCGTCATTATATTATCCTGTTCTCTACGTGATTGGATTTTATGTATTTATAGCTATGATGCAGGGGGTGATAATGTCCCTCGTGTTCCAGCTCGCACACTGTGTTGAGGAAGCCGAATTTCCGATGCAGGACGAAGAAGCGGGGATAATGGACAGGACTTGGGTTGTTCATCAGATATACACAACAGTGAATTTTGCCAGAGGCAACAAGCTCCTCACATGGTACCTCGGCGGGCTTAACTATCAGGTAGAGCATCACCTGTACCCTCATATTTGCCACATAAACTATCCGAAAATGTCATATATAATTGAGGAAACCTGCAAAGAGTACGGCGTTCCGTATTCCGCTCACGACGGATTCCTGGACGGTGTCCGCTCGCACTATAACTGGCTCCGCGAACTAGCCCACGCACCGTAGAGGTGAGGGATTCTATTAATAATAGATATGTTGAGGGTTGTTTTGTTTAAATGGAAAGACGTAGACTTATCAGTGGTCATATAGGATTATTTAACCAACCCAATAATCCTATATGACGATTTCTCTAGATTCGTAAATTAAACAATACATCCGGTTCTAATAACTCATCAGATTACTTGTTGCCGAAAGAAGTGATTACCAGTATTTTCCGTAAAGTTTTTCTGCGTTATTCCAGAAAATATCTTCTTTTAATTGTTCTGAAATATCAGCTCCTTCAATTTTCCAATACTCTGATGCAAAATCACTCCACGGGATATCAGAGCCGAACAGGAAGCGGTCTCCTCCGACTCCTCTTTCCTCGATTTCCCTGAGAAGCCAGGACGATCCAAAACCTACGGCCCATGATGAATCGGTATATACCTGATAACCTTCCTCTACCAGATCAAAGAACCTGGGTACGAATTTTATATGACCGCTGACGCCGCCGCCCATGTGCACAACATGGATCTTAATATCTTTCCCGTACTCTTTGATCAGCGCGAGAGCGTTGTCTATATCAGAGCCTCCGCCGGGGCTTGTGTGAATGTGAAGAGGCATATCGTTTTCAGCCGCAGCGTCCAAAATCATTTTCCACAATTCTTTGGACTCCTCATCCCACTGGGATGGGTCAAATGTGCCGCCTAAAAGACAAGTTGTTTTAAGCCCCACTAATCCTTTTTCTCCGACTAGTTTAAGCGCCTCAGTTGTGCGTTCTTTATCTTTGGGCAACGACGAAACCCAAATTAATCCCAATAAACGGTCTGTGGATTGCACACTTTCCCCAACCAGTGGGTTTAAGGTGAAAGGTTGAGCCGAATCCGGATAGCCGTAATTCGCCATTACAAGTGCGCGCTCTACACCATTTGTGTCCATACCCTTTAAATAATCTTCAGTCTTGTCATAATCTATCGTGGGTTTAACGGCTTCAGGTAGCCCGTAGTATGCAAAACCCGGGACAGGTCCAATATGGCTGTGATTATCAAAAATCTTCTTTCTTTTTACAACGCTCATAGAACTTCCTCCTGTAATTCATAAATTTTAGAACACCATAATTCTATACTCTAATTAATGCGTTTCCATCGTTTCTCCAACACGTTTACGCAATTTCTTTTCAATGGATACTGGGGATTCACCTTTTTCCAATCTGCCTGCGACTTCTTTGAAGTCATCACCATAATCAGCCTTTGAATTACGGCTCGCTTTATTCATTTCCTCGGCTAAAGATTTTGGATCCTCTAAATCTGAGTTTCTTGAGGGTGTTTTAACTGTGTTTGGTTCTTTCTTTTTCCGGGAAATTGATACTTTGGAAAGAAGTCTTTCTAGTTTTTTATTGCCACAATCGGGACAAGCAGGATTGTTTTCAGTCGCTTCAGAATAGCTTAGAAATAATATGCTTACATCTTTATTGCAGTCTGAACAAAAATATTCATATATCGGCATTTAGTTTTCCTATAGTTTATATTTTATATATTCTAGGAAATATTGATACCTTAGTCAACCTTTATATTTAATTCTAATATCTTTGCTGAATCCAAAGATATGCTGTAGCATTCAACCTCGATAAAACTCTTGACTTAATTTACTAAAGTTGATAAAGTATCGAATATAGTAAATGCTCAACAGTGACAGTCGGTCGGAAGAATCTTTTGGATAAAATTTTATTTAAAATTGCCGAGAATGAAGATGAGCTAAAAGAGTATTTTCATTTACGTCACGAGGTTTTTGTTAAAGAGCAACAAGTTTTTAGTGAAACGGATATTGATGAATATGACACCAATCCTGTTCATGAGGCCCTACATTTAATAGCTGTAAAGGAGTCAGATGAAAAGATGGTCGGAGGAGTGAGGTGTTATAAAAAAGAGGGTAATACCTGGTTTGGAGGAAGGCTCAGTGCAGCCCGGGGTTACCGAAACGGGCGTGTTGGAGCGGGTCTTGTAAAATTTGCAGTCGAGACTATCAAGTCAACTGATTGCCAAACTTTTCTTGCTTATGTTCAACCTCAAAATGTGAGATTTTTTATAAGGTTAGGCTGGTCGCCGGTAGGTGAGCTTGAAACTTACCAAGGAAGTCCACACCAGTTAATGAAAGCAAATTTAGAGTCTAATTAAACCATATAAGGAAACGATGCGGGAATTGATTGAAAGCTTAAAATCATCCGAAAGTTTAGTTCAGAAAAAAGCTATTGGAGATATTTGGAAATATTTCCCTAAAGCCTGTCAGATCAGCGGTGAAGATGTGCTGCTTGGAGACGATGCTGCAGCTATTAAATTCGGTGATCATTACTTGCTTCTTGCCGGAGAAGGCGTATTCCAGCCGCTAATAGAATCTAATCCATATCTTGCCGGCCGGACTTCTGTACTTACAAATGTGAATGATATTTACTCTATGGGCGGAAGGCCCGTTGCAATAGTGGATGTATTATTTTCCTCTGACAGTAAAATCACTGAAGAAATTCTACGAGGCATTAGCGATAATGCTGCCCGATACAAAGTCCCTGTTGTAGGGGGGCATATTTCACAGGATACCCAATGTTCATCGTTATCGGTCTTTATATTAGGAAAGGCCAAAAATCTTCTTTCAAGTTTTAATGCCAGAGATGGAGATGATCTTGTTTTTATCTCCAATTCAAAAGGGAAGTTTGTTCCGGGTTTTAACTTCTGGGATTCATCAAGCATGCTCGGGGATGAAGAAGTACTGGATGATCTTGAGCTTATTGCTGAAATTGCGGAGGAAGGGTTAGCGGACACGGCAAAAGATGTAAGTATGGCAGGGCTTATAGGCTCCATCTTAATGCTTCTTGAGAGTTCCCAAAGAGGCGTTTTACTCAATCTAGATAAAATTCCGAAACCTTGCGAAGTGCCACTTAAAGAATGGCTTTTGGCATTCCCGAGTTTTGGATTTATCATGTCTCTTCGACCTGAAAATACAGACAAGGTTAAAGATAAATTCCAAAAACGAGGTTTAAAGTGTGAGAAGATTGGACAGGTTACCTCTGATATGAAGGTTTCTTTTGTAAATAAAGCAGGTGAAAAAGAATTATTCTGGAATCTTAGGACAACGCCATTTATTGGTGTTGGCGATTCTATACCCAATTAGGTGGAGAATGAAAAAGGATATAAATCAAATTGACCACATAGTTTCTAAACTCGGAGAGAAGATTAAGTTTCTCCGTACGGAAAAGAGCTTATCTCTAAAAGACCTATCAGGGCGTTCTGGAATATCGGCTGCGGCAATTCATAAGATTGAATCAAACGGCATAATTCCCACGATTACAACCATGATGAAAATTTCAGACGCATTGGGAAGGAACGTGAGCTATTTCATTGAGGAAGCTAGAAAGGATAGGGATGTTGTCTTTGTACCTGCTAAAAAACGAGAGACTATTCTAACTTTTAAAAAAGGTCTTGAGCTAAGCGGTATTTCTGCAAAGAAATATGGAGATTTTATTATGACCGCCGCGTATGCTGTGGTAGAAGTTGGTGCATCAAGCGGTAAAAAGCCCATGAAACACAGGGGTGAAGAGTTGGTTTATTGTCTTCAGGGAAAAGTAGAATTTCAAATTAAGGGTCAAACTTATGTTTTGGGTCCTGGAGACAGTCTCAATTTTAGGACTCAAACGAATCATAAATGGAAAAATATTGGTGACAAAAAAGCAAAATTAATATGGGTACTTGCAGTTTCACCTTCATGAGGTTGGATCTAAATATTGACTGATAATAAAGTGAATGAAAACAAATATATTGCGCAGAATATAAATGAGGCCAATAAGATAGCTGTCGAAAGGTTGATGTCTGTACAGCCTGTACTTACCGATATAGATACTGCCCTTAATGTATTACCGGGGATGACGCCTCATACAATTCTTCACTCAGGCCCTCCAATTACATGGGGGAGGATGTGTGATCCTATGAAAAGGGCAGTTAAAGGAGCTTTGATCTTAGAAGGCTTGGCAAAAGACGATAAATCAGCTGAGAAATTAATGAAATCAAAGAAAATTATCCTTTCTCCCAATCACTACCACGGCACAGTGGGACCAATGACTGGAATTATCTCGGCTTCCATGCCCCTTATTGTTACAAAAGATATGACCTATGGAAATACTTCATACTCGACTTTTAACGAAGGGGGAGGAAAGGTTCTCTGGTTTGGGGCCGTTGAAGAAGAGACAATCGACAAACTACGTTTCATAAGAGATGAATTTGCTCCGGTTATGAAAAAGGTAATTAAGAAAACGGGGGGTGTTCCTATCTGGAGCGTTCTGGCTCAAGGGATTCAGATGGGGGACGAGTGTCATAACCGCCACGCCGCATCAACAAATATCTTCTTAAAAAGTATTGTTGAGCCTCTTTTCTCATTAAACATATCAAAAGAGAAGGCTTTTAAGGTTTATAAATTTATTGCCGGAAATAGCCACTTCTTTCTTAATATAACTATGACCGCTTGTAAACTGGCTATGGTTGCCGCAAGCGATATTGAGAACTCTACAATCGTAACCGCTATGTCCCGAAACGGAACTGATTTTGGAATCAGGGTTAGCGGGCTTGGAGATAAATGGTTTATAGCTCCATCACCACTTCTCTTGGACGCACTCTATAATCCGGGATACGGTTTGGATGACGGTGCTCCAGACATTGGTGACAGCTCCATAATCGAGACAATGGGTCTGGGAGGTTTTGCAATCGCTGCAGCGCCTTCGATGGCTTCATTTGCAGATGGAGGTTTTCAAGATTCCGTCAATATTACCAAGCAAATGGGTTTAATAACTACTACAAAAAACTCAAAGTTTGGAATTCCTTCCTTAGATTTTGAAGGAACTCCAACGGGGATAGACATACGTAAAGTAGTTGAAACGGAGATTTTGCCTAGCATAAATAGCGCTGTTGTTCATAAAAGCACAGGGGTTGGGCAAATAGGAGCAGGCATAGTACACGCGCCATATGAATGTTTTACGAGTGCAGTAATGGCATTTGGTGAGCATTATGATCTTGCAGCTTAAATTTAATAGGGATTTATAAATAATGGCAATAGTAAGCATAATTAAGAAAAATCATTATCAGGATTCAATGAAGCTCATGAAGATAAGCCAAAAACTGGGTGCTCTTAAAGGCGTCAGACAAGCCTCCGCAATTATGGCGACTAAGGCCAATTTATTAATGCTTAAAGAGGCGGAATTAATTGAAGAGATACCCGAATCTGCCAGCGCTAATGATTTGATTGTAGCAGTTCAGGCTAAGTCCGCAGAAATCGGCAATGAAGCGATTCTTAAACTTGATTCACTTCTAATGCCCTCGGATATTAGTACCACTTCAAGTGTCAAATACAAAAGCCTTGAGGAAGCGTCAAGCGCTTTACCGGGAGCTAACGTTGCAGTTGTTTCAGTTCCGGGAGAATACGCCAAACTTGAAGTTGCAAAAGCGATCACAAAAGGCTTACATACATTTTTATTCAGTGACAACTTATCTATAGAAGAAGAAGTAGAGCTTAAGGAAAGGGCGAGAGAAAAAGGCTTGCTGGTAATGGGTCCTGGGTGCGGCACAGCGATAATTAACGGAATTGGACTTGGGTTCTCAAACGTAATTAGAAGCGGGCCAATTGGAGTGATTGCAGGAGCGGGAACGGGTTTGCAGGAAGTCACGAGTCTGATTAACAATCTGGGATCAGGGATAACGCACGGGATTGGTGTCGGTGGGAGGGATTTATCAGAGGAAGTAGGTGGGATAACGACATTAGAAGCAATAAAGATGCTAAGTAATGATCAAAATTCTAAAGTCCTACTTTTGGTTTCTAAACCTCCTTCAATAAAGGTTGCTGAGAAAATCCTAACTTCAGTCAGAGAAACTGGTAAACCTGCCGTAATTTGCTTTTTAGGGAGCGACCTAAAAAGTGAGAACCCCGATATTTACTTTGCTTCTACTCTTGAGGATGCTTCCATTCGAGCAGTACAGTTAGCTCAGAAAAGTAATAAAAAACCAAGGATTAATTCTAGTAAAAATTGGAAAAAGCTCGCACAACAATCTGTTAAATCTTTAGACTCTAAACAACGGTATTTAAGAGGTCTTTATTCAGGAGGCACTCTTTGTTATGAGGCCCAGCAAGTTCTTCAGCCTATTTTAGGGAATATATATTCAAACGCTCCGCTCAATAAAGAATTCAAGCTTAAAGACTCAAACAAAAGCCAGCGTAATTCCTTAATAGATCTAGGTGAGGAAGAATTCACTGTTGGACGTCCTCATCCCATGATAGATGCAAATTTAAGAAGCGAAAGAATAATGAGCGAGGCAGCCAAAGCCAATGTCGGAGTGATTCTTTTTGACGTTGTTCTAGGTTACGTAGCTAGCCCCGATCCAGCAGGCGATCTTTTGCCTGCTATAAAAGAGGCAAAAAAATCAGCGAAGAAAAAAGGGCGAAATTTAGTCTTTGTGTCTCACGTTTGTGGCACTGATAAAGACCCACAAGGACTTATTGAACAAGAAGAAAAATTAAGGCAGGAAGGAGTGCTGGTCTTTCCCACTAATGCACTTGCTTCTAGAGTTGCTGGAATGATTACAGCCAGGGGAGATATCTAAAATGAAAGAAAAAGAGAAGGTAAAAACTGCTGTGGTAGCGTTTGGGGGGAATGCCCTTATGGGTGAGGACGGAAACAGCACATATGCGGAGCAGATAATTAAAACTGATATTATGTGCAACAAACTTCTATTCCTGTTTGATATGGGTTATAGAATATTAATCACGCATGGCAACGGTCCACAAGTTGGCAATTTTCTAATGCAGCAGGAGTGTCTGGCTGAAAATGTTCCTCCTATGCCGCTTGAAGCGTGTAACGCTATGACCCAAGGACAGATAGGATATATGATAGGACATAGACTTAGGAATACATTTACTCAAAATAATATAAAAAAGCCCATTATTGTATTTATTACACAAGTCGTAGTTTCAAAAGATGATCCCGCGTTTAATAATCCCACAAAGTTTATCGGGCCATTTTTCAATAAGGAGCAGAGCGACAAACTAAGTAGAGAAGAAGGTTGGTTAATGAAAGAAGATTCCGGAAGGGGTTACAGGCGTATCGTAGCTTCTCCTAGACCTATCGATATTATCGAGAAAGAAGAAATTGCCGAAATGGCGCATAAAGATTTTGTTGTTATAGCATGTGGAGGCGGAGGCATTCCTGTTATAAGAGATGAGAAAGGTTGCCTTAAAGGTGTGCCGGCAGTTATTGATAAAGATTTTGCAGCCGAGAAGATCGGGAACTTTATAGGTGCCGAGCTTCTTCTCTTAATCACGCCTGTTGACCGGGTAGCTATTAATTTTGGAACTCCAGAGCAAAAAAACTTATCAAAAATAACGCTTGAAGAGGCTGAGCGTTATTTTTCAGAGGGACATTTTGCGCCAGGAAGTATGGGCCCCAAGATTGAGGCCGCTATACAGTTTCTTCGCTCAGGGGGAAAAAAGGCAATTATAACATCACTTGATTGTATAGAATCTGCAATTAAAGGAGAGGCAGGTACGGAAATAATTCATTGTCATTGAAATTATAAGGTTCTTAAAAAATAGACTATGGAGAGAAATTAATTGAATTTGGTTCTTATTTATTCTATGATGGAAATGATGGGTTTTTCAAAAGGGAGTTCTAAAAAAACGGCAAAAAAGAATTCGTTGTTATAACGGCGGGTTCTAAAATAAATAACTTTAGGAGGTATTTATCATGGCAGTAGATATGGCTAAGGCCGATAGGCCGGAAAATGGAAAGGCATTAGTAAACTACGAGGAAAAACTTTTCCCCGATCACAAGGCTAAAGAGGGTGAAAAGGCTCTATTCCTTATTCACTCAGTTCCTTATGAAGGTTCAGTAGCTGGTATCAATATGCTTACAGCAATTAGAACAAAGAGAAAAGGTTATGATGTTAAAGTCCTTTTCTATGGTCCTGGATCAGCAATACCTGTTTATAGAGGATGGCCAAACGTAGGAGACGACGGTTATGGCGCTGGTCTTCAGTTGTATCCTAACCTCGTTAACAAGATGCTGGGTGAGGGTATTACAATTTATGCATGCCGTTTTTCAGCAGCAGCTCTTCTCGGCCTGCATGAATCTTGTTTCATCGAGGGTGTAATACCAATTCATCCGACCGATATATTGGACATAGTGATTGAACATCATAGAGCAGGCGCAATGATATTCAGCGTATGGACTGTGTAAGGTACTATACATATTATATAGTAGAGTACTGATAGTTTGGAGCGAAGTTTTGCCGGTAATGCTTTAATTTGCCGGTATGTAGATCTTTACCTAAATAAATTGCTAGGGGGCACAAGATGGACTCGACGACCCTTAAAGTAGAGTTGCAAAGTCTGGGACTTAGGATTCCTGATACAAAAGGCATAAGGAGCGGTGGAGCAGGACCCACGGGTGGGATTCATTTGAAAATCCTTCCTGATAGTGAGGCAAATATTCCTGTAGTGGGAGATTTTGTTAAAGACTCCCCTTATCACTTGGATGACATTAACGGTGAATACTGGATATTCAAGGACGATGTGGCCTTGGTTCAGGTAGAACCTATGGGTAACGCAAAGTTCTCTGAGCACAAAACTTCTGTTGGAGTATCAATGCAGAAGATGGGAATTCTTCACTGTCCGACAACATTTGCTACTACACTACTTCAAACATGCGATTTTTGGCGAGACGAGAGGAAATGTCAATTCTGCGGCATTGAACTTACACTCAAGGATAGAAGCACCGTAGGATTTAAAAACGCCAAAAACTTAGTTGAGACTATTAAACTAGCAAAGGAGCTCGACGGCATTTCAAATATAGTATTCACTTCAGGCGTAGCGCCTGATGAGGAAAAGGCTTTAGAGAAATATGCCGAAATATGCTCTGAGGTAAAGAAAGAAACAGGGCTCCCAATACAATTACAAATAATTCCCCCTGAAGACTTCTCATGGTTTCAAAGATTAAAAGATTCCGGTGTTGATGCAGTGGGTATTCACATCGAGACCTTTGACCCGGAAGTGTTTGAACGTGTTACACCCGGGAAAGCAAGAATTGGCTTTAATAGATATGTTGAGTCATGGAAAGAAGCCGTGAGAGTTTTCGGGAGATGGCAGGTTAGCACCTATATCCTGGTAGGCATGGGTGAGGATTTGCAAACAGTAATAGACGGCGCTGCGTTATGTGCAGAGATGGGAGTTTATCCTTTCATCGTACCCTTTAGGCCCGTTGCCGGGACTCCAATGGAGAACGTAAAGCCCCCAAGTCCTGAAACAATGGATTATGTATATAGAGAGGCTGCTAAGGTGATGTCTAAATATGATGACGCTGCAAAAAGCAGTATTGCAGGGTGTGTTAGCTGCGGAGAATGTTCAGCACTTCCTGATTTTGAAAAAGCAGCTCAGCGGGAAAAGGTGAAGTTCAAAAAGTTTATTAAGCCTATAAAGGTAAGTTAATTTAAGAATATGACAGGAACTCCAATTAAGATTTAAAAGGTGGATTTATATGGCTCAAGATAATATCAAAGTAATAGTTATAGGAGGCGGGGCTGCCGGTATTTCAGCCGCTTCAACTGCTAAAGGGCTTTTGCCTGATGCTTCAGTTACACTTTTTACAGAATATGAGGATGTAGCTTACAGTCCGTGCGGTATCCCGTTTGTACTAGGAAAGGAAATTCCTAACTTTGACAATTTATTTCTTCAAACATCAGAACATTACGCCAAGATTGGTATCGATCTCCGGCTTCAAACCAAGGTGACCGGTATTAATATAGATGACCGTACGGTAAGCGTAGGCTCTGAAGCTTTCGGGTGGGACCGTTTGATAATAGCTACCGGGTTTGAATACGATGAGCCTGATATACCGGGAATAGATTTAGACAGGATTAAATATATAAAGAACATAAGGCGGGCAATGGAGTTCGATAAGGAGCTCGAAAGCCTGAAAAAAGCTGTGGTTGTATGTGCAACTCCTCTTGGTATTGAAATGGCGGGGAATCTCGCACATAGAGGGCTTGAGACTCATCTGGTCGATGAAGGCGGGTGGCTCATGTCTGAAATTGCAGATCCGGACATTATGGAACCAGTAAAAGAATCTCTTGAAGAGATGGGTGCCCAGATGCACTTTGGCACCAAAGTGCTCGAATTTAAAGGAACAGGTGGAAAAGTTACAAGTGTTGTAACATCAAACGGCGAGATTGAGTGTGATGTGGTTGTAATAGCAGCTCACAAGAAACCTAATAACTCTCTCTCAAGTGAAGCAGGGATTGATCTTGGGGCTACCGGAGGAATGGTGGTAGACGACCATATGAGGACTTCAGTAAAAGACGTTTTTGCTGCAGGTGACTGCACCGAAATTGTTCACGGAGTCACGGAAATTCCGATTCAGGGACTTTCGGGAAGCCATGCTTATTCTCAAGGCCGTGTTGCTGGAGCAAATGCAGCCGGAGATGACCGTGCCTATGATCCTGTATTTATCCCTTGGGGAATGGTCGGAGGCCAGGTGCAAATTGGGGGGGTATCACTTGGTGAAACTCTCCATAAAGCGCTTGGAATACCACATGTAGTGGCATTTGCAATGGGTATATCCAGAGCAAGATACTATCCGGGAGTAATGAGGATTAGGGTAAAGCTAATTGCTGATCCGTCTACTCGAAAGGTCTTGGGCGCTCAGATGTCAGGAGGGGAAGGGATTAAGGAAAGGGCGGATTTCCTTGCTTTTGTAATAAAGCGGGGAGTTACGCTTGATGAGCTTGCATGGATGGAGAATGTGTATTCTCCTCCAATTGGCGCTTTAATGGAACCTATTGCGCTTGCTGCCCAGGCGGGGCTCAGAGAGCTCGCAAAATAAGAGTTATTGGAGATAAGAGATGGCTTTTGGACACTGGTTGAGAAAAAACGCTGAAAAACACTTGCAGGAAGCTGCTGCGGATGAGCTGATGTCCCGCTATCCTGAGAGCTGTGAGCAGCCTTATAGGGAAAAGGGCATCGATCACTTCTTCTGGCGCAATATATTCGTTCCTATATATCTTATGATTCCATGGAGTATTCGTAAAAAGATTATTCTTGCCAGTTCTTATCCCGGAGGAAAGCGTCCTCATTGGAAGAAATATAATTGAATAATGTCAAGGTAACTTGTTGGTGTAGTTACATTATGTATTGATTTTTAATATCAAATATTGCTAAATCTGATTGCGAGGCTCCAACTCATCGCACCCTTTACAAATGAATAAGGAAAAAACACATTCTAGCTTGCTTCAAGCAGAGTTAATAGGACACAAAGTGCGGGAAATTCTTAAAGGCTCTAAGCCCATATTAGAGAGCAACCATGTTTTTGAACACGCGATATACATTGATTGCGGAAAAGAAGGTCTAATAAAAGTAATGAAAGACAGAGACTTTGTTAGTCCGACATCGATAGTCCTAAACGGAATGGAAAGCAGTTCTTTTAAGTTGTTGGATATACAAAGTGGAACTAAATTATTGCTGAGTGATGATGAGATAACATCAGAAAATAGTGGCTTTAGTCTCCATATCGGAAACGCTTCAATATGGCATTCCCCTGAGCTCCCAAATGAAAGTGAATTGTTAAGCCTAGAAGAAATAAATTTAAATCTTAGAATTTTAAAAGACATTATATATACAAGCCCATCTAGAGAAGGGTTGGTTCCACTGCTGGAAAACGTAGAGAAATACAGTCCACTTGAAGTATTTGTGAAGGAACAGAAGCCCACAATGTCAGAGAAAGCAAGGCCCTATATAGATGTTCTAATGTGGGGGATAATGAGCGGAGATCTGGAAGCTATAAAAAAGAGTGCAGGGTCCATTTTGGGACTTGGTCCCGGGCTTACTCCATCATGCGATGATTTCTTAGCCGGCTTAATGTTGAGTCTTAATACCGCAGGTGTTTCACTATTTAAGAATGAATCAAGCACGCTCCAATTTTTTAGCAATACTTCAGAAGAAATATCTGCCTTAGCCAGGGGGAAAACTACTATTTATAGCCAGAGTTTTTTAAGTGAAGCGGCATTGGGGGAAGGTCCTAAAACCGTACTTGATTTAATTTTCTCAATTATAACTAAAAGCCCGGATCAGGTAGCCGAGATCTCAAAAAGATTAATAGGGGTAGGCGCTACTTCAGGAGCTGATATATCAATAGGTATTTATTACGGGATTAGATTTCTAACCTCAAGAATTGAATTAAGGTGCTTAAATGAATTCGAATAGAATAGCGCTTTTGACATATTCTACAAAACCAAGAGGCGGTGTGGCCCATACATTATCTCTGGCTGAGAGCTTAGCAGAATTAAATCAGGATGTACATGTTTATGCTCTTGCTACGGGGAGGGAGTTCTTTAGGCAAGTAGATGTGCCCTACACGCTCATAGAGTGCCCGGAAATTAAATACAGTAGTATGGATGAAAAAATAAAAGGCTATATTGGTATTTATACCGACTACCTTCAATCAGTGACTAGTGAGTACGAAATATTTCATGCAGAGGATTGTATATCAGCAAACGCTCTTTTAAACCTAAGGGATATGGGTCTTATCAATTACTATGTAAGGACTATTCATCATATTGACGATTTTACCTCCAAGTCACTCATCGAGTGTCAGTTAAAAAGCATAATTGAGCCTGATTATGTGATTACTGTAAGCAAATTCTGGAAGAGAGAGCTAAGTGAGAAATATTCTCTTAGTCCAATAGTTATAAATAATGGCGTTTCTATTAAGAATTTAGTAAATAGTGACGATACTCACACCAAAGAAAATGCTAAGAAAAGTTTTAATGTAAACGGGGCTAAAGTGATCCTAAGTATAGGGGGAATAGAGCCCAGAAAAAACACGATTACGACGCTTAGAGCTTTTAACATTGTAAGATTAGCCCTAAAAACAAAAGGTGAAAAATTAGTTTGGCTAATAGGCGGAGGAGAAACACTCTTTGACTATATGGAGTATAGAGATGAGTTTTTCTCTGAAGTTGAGAATCTTGGATTAGAACTTGATAAGGATATTTTTGTGCTCGGCAATGTACCGGAAAGTAAAATGCAGAGTCTTTATAACTCTGCTGATGTGTTTGTCTTTCCTTCTATAAAAGAAGGTTGGGGACTTGTAGTACAGGAGGCAATGGCGGCAGGAGTTCCTGTAATCGCTTCGGGTATCGAGCCTATGACTGAATATTTGGTAGACGAAGAGAATTCGCTCCTTATTTCTCCTATGGATTATGACGAGATGGCTCAAAAAATAATAATGGTGTTTGATAATTTGGGATTAAGGTCAAAACTTATTGAAAACGGAAGGAGTACAGCAATTATATATAGCTGGGAGAATGCCGCGCGAAAACACATTGATTTCTACAACGAGATTTTAAAGGAAAAGGGTGTTTCAATAGAAGATAAAAGAGCGGTAGGAGATGATTGAAGCAACGGCAGAGTGGAAAAAGAATTATCAGGTCCAGGTTGAAGTGAGGCAGTTTAAAGTAGACATTGATGAACCTCCTCAGTATCACGGGGAGGATACAGGGATGATGCCTACAGAGCTATTTATTTCTTCTCTAGCATCATGTTTTTGTCTGGCGCTCGTTTTTGTAGCTAATAAAAAGAGCATCAACATTACCGATATGAGGGTGGATGTGAGCGCGGAGGCGGATACTAAAAACTTCAGGTATTCAAGACTAATTGTTAAAGTCATGAGTTCAGTTCCTAAAAGTAAATTAGAAGAGCTGATCGGGCAAGCTAAGCATTACTGTTATGTAAGCAATACAGTATCACAATCTTGTCCCATAGAATATGAAATAGCTTAGATATATTTAATGAAAAAGTAGATGTCGGGAGAATTGTAGTGGCTCTAAAATTTAAAATAAAAGAGAACTATTTCCAAGACGCGCTAAGGTTGATGCGCATATCCAAAAATGTTCGCGAATCAGATGGGGTAAAAAATGCAGTAGCCGTAATGGCAACTGATAAGGCAAAGTATGCTCTTGAGGATGCCGGGCTAATGACGCCTCAGATAAAAGAGGCTTCTGGAAGTGATCTGGTTATTGCAGTCGAAGCCAATACAAATGAGTTAGCAGATCAGACTATAGAGCAAATTGAAGGCCTTGTCTCCTCTGATGCATCTGGAGGCCGTGCATCATCTGATATAATCGGCCAGGAAATAAGGGTCGTAAACATAGGTCTTGATATTTTCAAGGAGGCTCTAGAGGCCCAAGATGTAAAAGTGGTTCAGGTTGATTGGGAAGTCCCGGCAAAAGGGGATGAGAAAGTTATCAATGTATTAAAAAAGATGTACTAATACAAATTTCAACTATAGAGAGAAGCGAGAAAATGAGCATACGTAACCCGGAACAATTAAAAGAAGTTCTTTCAGACCCCAGGCGACTAGCAAAAGCATTCTCAAGACATTCATACGGGATGCTTGCGTGGGTGGATTTATTTGGAGACAAATTAAAATCCATTAAAGATCTGGATAACAAGCTAGTTGTTACAAAAGTAATTGCTGATAATGCAAAACATGCAAAACTCTTTTCAGATAGGGCCAGGGAGTTAGGAGAAACCCCGGAAACTTATAAACCGCCTGAGATCGGTCAGAGGATATATGACATTCTTGATACCTATGACGATATCTTTGATGATTTTGCTTACGCATGGGGATCTCTCATACATTTTTCGGCCTTGCTTAGCTTATAACACAGCGTAGCCGATCCCCAAAGCCAGCAGGTGATTGAGCAGGTTGAGGATGATGTAATAGGGCACTTGACTTATCTAGAGAAGTATTTTGAGGCAAACGCCGATACCCCTGAGAAAAAGAAGCGCGCTCAAGAAATTATAAACGTTGCAGATAAAATCTATGCAGATAGGGAAGATGAGGAGATTAAGTGGTATGCAGCGTAATCAGATTCCATCCTTTGAGGAATTGCAGAAACCTCTTGCTTCATTTGGCTCGAGAAGTCTCTATTATAAATCCGTTTCTTTTCTTTTAAGAAATTTTGGGATGTTTTCAGAAGGAATCAGAATCGGTTACAGGCACGGTTTTGATTCAGGAAATATAATGAATTATATATACGAGAATGACCCACAGGGCAGTCTCTACATTGGAAAAGCAATAGACAGCGCCTTTTTAAATCAGAAGACTTGTAAGGCTTTTAGAGCAATTAAAAATATTCAAAAAGATTTTATCTCGAATTATTTAAACGAGCGACAGGGGATAAAAACTGTAATTGCTGATCTGGCTTCAGGGAAAGCGGACTATATATACGACGTAATGAAGGAAAGTAATTCTGATGTAAATGTTTTGCTTAGGGATATTAACAAAGACACTTTAGCGGAAAGTAAGGAAATTGCCGAAGAATTAGGTTTATCAGAGAACATTAGTTATGAAGTAGGTGATGCACTAGATAAGGAAAGTTTAAAGAAGATATACCCAAAGCCCAATCTGGTGATTGAGGTAGGACTTTACGGAATTATCCATGATGACGAACAAATTCGCGATCATTTTAAAGCATTAAAAGAGATACTTAATCCTGATGCTCTTCTCTTTAATGTTCAAACCTACAATGAACAAATAGAATTGATAGCAAGAGCGTTAATTAATCAGGAAGGTGAGCCTTGCGTATGGCATCTCCGTTCAGTTGACCTGGTAATCGGATGGGCGGAGGAGGCGGGGTTTAAAAACCCTCAAATAACAATGGACCCTTACGACATTTACGCCGTAGTTATGATGAGAGGTTAAACCCTAAAGTGCAAAGAGTTGAGAATATGAATAAGAATCAAATTAAGAAGGAAAGGTTCGTCTTGGGATGGGAGAGTGGATCTCAGAACTTGTCTTTCTTAGATAATGTTTTATCAGAAAGGGTCAAGTCTGTAATAGAAAGCCCTCATGGTATGTGGAACTATATGACTTACCGAGACGCTATAAAAATATTGGGTCTTGAAATGGGCGAAATATACAAAGAGGGCAGGGTTGATTTAGATCCCTCAAAATGGGCGGACTTTGGATGGATGACATGTTATGCGGGACCTCCTCAAAGTGCTATTGATGCTATGATCGAGCATACAAATGAATCCAATATTAATCCCTATTCCCCTGATTTGATTAATCCTTTAAGAGATGCTTGTGCAAATTTAAAGTTTGGAAGGGAAAGGAGTAAAGAGTTTGAGGTAATAGGTGCTGAAGGGAGTCAAGCGGGGATTTCTTATACTCTTCAAACAGTTATCAACCCGGGGGACGAGGTGATAATTACCGATCCCGGATACTTTCATTTCGAATCTTCAATCCTTATGGCGGGAGGGGTTCCTGTCCGTATTCCACTAAGCTCTGAAAACGGATTCCGCATGCACCCCGATGATGTAAGCGCACACATAACACCCAGAACCAAAGTGATTATTGTCTGTGACCCGCTCAACCCATTCGGAACTGTACAGACCAAGGAAGAACTCTTGTCAATAATCGAAATTGCGAGAAGTAATGACATTATCATCATAGACGATATTACTCATAATACCCAAAGGATCGATCCCAGTTCTCAGCATTACTGTATGAGCTCACTTTTCAATGATACAAATGTCGATAACGTAATTTCAACGTTCAGCGTTTCCCATGGGTATGGTATGGCGGGTGTAAGAATTGGTTTTCTCGCTGGACATACCGAGCTCATTAGAGCTTGTTTAATTACTAAGACTTCTCTTACAAGACTCAACACTAACCTCGTTGCCCAATACGGCGCCCTTGCAGCGCTAAATGACCATGAGTATGTAAAAAGTTCTGAGGCAGTGATAAGAAGAAATTATGGACTAATTAAAGAAATCATAGACAAAACGGAAGGTATCTCTATCCCCGTTGAACCAAAGTACGGCTTCTCTATGGTAATAGATGTTTCACATACCGGAGTTACTGCACAGGAGCTAACGGTAGCTCTTTTTAAACACAATATCGCAGTATATCCGGGTGATGGTCTGGGGAATATTGGAGCTACTTCTAATATAAGACTTAATATATCAAGGCCTGACACCTGGGCATTTGAACATCTGGAGAAATCATTACCGCTTGCAATATCAGAGGCAAAGAGCGGAATTTATAGAGAAAGCATTATTAGATTTTTTGAAGAAAGGAATACTGAGCGCGCTCAAGCCATTGTACGGGAAATAAAGCGAAACTCATGAAGGCATCTGCAAACTTATTAGAATTAATTGGAAATACCCCGCTAGTTAAACTTAATAATTTATCGAGCGAAACTAGTTGCAATATATATGCTAAGCTTGAATTTTATAATCCGGGCGGAAGCGTTAAAGACAGGGTGGCACAATACATAATAAAGGATGCAGAAT
>SMUY01001598.1_pt1 | contig 19222 bp, 13 predicted proteins | sample 2456441 | NCBI WGS metagenome assembly SMUY01 (sample SAMN11095931, study PRJNA526329) | marine sediment metagenome | biome: Marine sediment; feature: Surficial sediment; material: Deep marine sediment; isolation source: Hadal surficial sediment | place: Pacific Ocean | collected 2014-11 | depth...
GACCCCCAGGAGGGCGGGCAAGGTGGTGACGTGCCACCACCGCGTGGTGGCGAGCTTGCTCTCGGGTGCCAGGATCCGTGCCGCCACCATCGCCACCACAAGGTTCCGTTGCCGCGACGGGCGTGACGCGATGAGGTGGGCGAAGCCGAGCCGTTGCATCGCAGCCAGCACGGCCTGCACATGTCCATGGTGGTGCGAGGAGATGGCCTCAAAGGCATCGTCGGCCGTGATGAGCGTGTCGCCCTTGAGCACCCGGCGCAGCGCCGCCACCGCTGCCTCCGGCAGCGTGGACAGGTTGGCCAAGGTGCGAGTCTTGACCTTTCCCCCCTCGCGATAGCCCTCCCGGAGCAGGATGGCAGGGGGAGAGCTGCGATTGGGGATCGTCGCGATATACATGCGACGTATAATATCAATATACAAGCCACTTGTAAAGACATATATTGCAAGACATTCGTCATTTACATGCCAACAAGAAGGCACCCAAACCTCCCTGTCTGGCATGAAAAAGCCCTGATTTCGGGCGGTTGCGCAAAATCAGGGCTCTAAATACGGAAGGAACTTCAGCTTAGAGGATCCCATGCAGGCCGTGTCTGCCATTCTCATGCTCGACCTGCGTGGCGTGCTTCGTCACCACGTCGCGCTCATGACCCTCGTGCTCTCGGTCTTGGGCGTGGGGGGGATGCGGCAATCGGCATGGTCCAGAATCAGGTGCCGGGCTGGGCCCAGTGGTTCCCGTTCATGGTTGCCGTGTCGCTCGTCGGAGGGCCCGGGGGGTTCGGTTTCCTGTTCGGTCTGCTGATGGTCGAAGAAGGAGAGACAGGCGCACGCACGGCGCTGGCGGTGACTCCGGTGCGGCCGAGCGTGTTGATCGTCACGCGGACCCTCGTCGCCACGGCGTGGATGTGCGTCTCGCCGCTGACGTCGATCTACGTCATGAACGCTACCTGGCAGGCGATCGATCTCCGGTTTGTCCAGTGGCTGGGGGTCGTCGTGCCGCTGGCCCTGCTGACACCCGCGCTGGCGTTGGCCACCCCGGCTCTCGCGGGCGACAAGGTCCGCGCACTGGCGGTCTTCAAGGGGCTCTCTTTCGTTACGCTCATGCCGTTGGCGACCTTTTTCATCCGCGCGGACGCGCCGTATCGCCGGCTCTTCCTCGTCTCGCCTACGGGTTGGGTGGTCGAGTCGTACCGCGCCTTTCTCGATGCTGATTCTGCTGGCTACTGGTGGGCCGCCGGCGGTGCGGCGTACGCTGTGGTGCTTCTCGTGGGAGCGGTGCAGCTCATCAGGAGGAACGTCTACACGTTGCACCGCTGAAGGACGAGCGGCCGCGTCAAGGCCGAGGCTCCTGGTCTGATGAGCGAGCGCACCGCGGGTACGGTTCTCGATGAATACCTGGTTCTCCAGAGCCAGGTCGGCGACTCCGACGCGTTCGGTCTCCTGGTCCAGCGCTGGCATGCACGGCTCGTGCGGCACGCCCTGCGCTACACCCACGACAGCGAGGCCGCGCAGGACGCGGCCCGGGAGGCCTGGCTCGGCATCGTCCGCGGCCTCGCGTCGCTGGGTGATCCCGCGCTCTTTCGCCCGTGGGCCTTCCGGATTGTCGCCAACAAGGCCCACGACTGGATCCGTCGCGAGCAGTCGCGGCGTCGCGCTGCACAGGGCGTGGGGGACACCGTACAGGTCGCGGACGGCGCCGCGGCCGCTTCTGATGCGGTGTGTCGCGTACGTGACGGCATCGACGCGCTCGATGCCAACCATCGCCTGATCCTCTCGTGGTTCTATGTGGAAGAGACGTCGATCAAGGAGACCGCCGCCGCCCTGTCTATCCCCGTTGGTACCGTGAAGTCACGTCTGTATCACGCCCGCAACGCGTTACGAGACCGCCTCGAGGAGGAATGATGCCCAGATCCACCCAGGAGCTCGACCACCTCATTCGCCAGGTATTGGCAGACACCGAGGTCGATGAGGTTGACGGGGCCGACACCGGTTCGATCGTTGCGCTCCTGACGAACACGTTCCGAGGTCGTCACCGTCGACTGGCGATCGGTGGAGCCGTGCTGAACCTCGTGCCCTTCGGCGTCGGCCTGTTCGGGGTTATCCGATTCGTGCAGGCCTCCGACCTCCGCGTGATGTTCCTTTGGGGCACCGCCGTGATCTGCTGCTTCGTCGCGGTCACGGCCATCAAGATCTGGTATTGGCTCGAGATGATGCGCCTGGCCCTCTCGCGCGAGATAAAGCGGGTCGAGCCGCAGGTCGCGCAGCTCGCTCGGCGGTTCGCCGACCGCGACGAGCCCTAGTAGGCGAAGTCGATATAGCCCCGGTCCATGACCAGAATAGTCCCGGGGGCAAAGGTCTGGCGCCGGGCGATGGTCACTTCGTGGCGCTTGCCCTCGGTGATCACGAGCGCCGTCGGCAGATAGCCGTCGTGGTCCTACGTGAAGTGCAGCTTCACCGCGCCTTTGGTCCGGCGGAACGCCGCCCACTCGAACATCTCCGCGCACAGATCGATGACGGCCGCGTCCACACTCAGGAGTTGGTTCTTGAAGCGGAACTTCTTCGGCCCGGCGACCTCCTGACAGCGCACCAAGAGTTGATAAAACACCGGTTCGAACAGCTGCCACGGGCGGGCGCATTCGCGTAGGCCAGCGTGGAGCGCGCCGGCGTCGTGATGCCCAGATGGGCGCGCTTGCCCTCGCAGCTGGCCAATCCGCCACAGATCTCTCGCAGCGAGTGGGCCCGACCGAGTTGACAAAACAACATTGCCACGAACTGCCCCCAACACGTGAAGCCGCGTGCGTGCCGCTCCGTTTGGGTCGCCGTTACGAGTTGGTGGAAGTCCGTCCGCGGAAAAAGCTGGAGCAACTGGCTGAAGATCGAGCAGAATCTCGGCCCAGAGGTTGGACCTGCGGCTGCAACTGAAGGCACGCTGGGTGTCCATGCGCCAATCGCGTCTATGGAGAGCCAGAGCGTGATGTCGTCTCGCTGGACAAGTGCTCGCTTGTACGCCGGCCAATTCCCGACGCGGTATTTCGTCTTGTATTTGGGATGCACTCTCGACTTCATGCCGAGATCGTGCTCTCTCGGCTGTCAAAATGGCCGGGGCATCGACGACTGCTCACCCGGAGTGCGGGATTCACGCATCAACGCCGGTTTCGTTAGCGCACAGACGTGTTGGCGTGGATAAAGGTCTGGTAGGGCAACTGAACGATGTAGTGCGCAGCAACACAGAAGGCGATTGCGAAGCTGGTGAGGGCAGAGAGGAAATAGCCGTAGCCGTAGTAGGCGAAGCCCATCTGCATGCCGACATAGGTAAAGCTCATGTTAGTGGCCAGAAAGATCGATTGCAGGAGGAGGCTCACCCGTCTCAAGTCAAAATATGATAAAAAGATTGTTATGACGAGGAACAACACGTGAAAGAAGGCTCCTAGCACTCCAAAGCGGAACATGCTGAGTTGAATAAGGGGTACGCCAAGGAGCTCGAGCAGCCGCGGCGCAAGAAGGACCGTCACGAAGCAGATCCCCCCCTGGACGACGACCAGATTTCGCGCGCCGACCAGCAGGGTTCGAATGATTTCTTCGTGATTCGACTGGATCCTTCCGTAGGTAGCGTGACGTTCGATGTCCCGATAGAAAATGAGGTACTTTTCGAAGAAGCTGGTCTCGACCTGGAACACGAATACAGCCATCGAGGGCACGATGGAAAGGTAGGCAAGGAACATGGCGCTGTCGTAGTCGGGGTACGACACCAACCCGCTGGCGAGAACCACGTGATGCGGGGACAACCACATGAGCCATTTGTCGACCCAGATAGCCATGTTGTAGACGAGCCCGCCCAGAGCAAGCTCCCAGTATTTCTTGATCTGGTCCAGCATCCGAAACAGGCGGATCACACGGTACGGGTATTCCGCAAATATCCTGGCGATGATGGAGAACAGGACGTACGCGAGACCACCGCTGAACCCGACCAGCATGCCGGTCACCGAGTAGGTCGGCGCCAGGAGAACGGCGCCGCCGAACCCCAGAGCCATCCCGATCGCAAACGAGCGGGTGACCGCACTGTAGTTCTTCAACGCGGTGAGAAACACACTGACCAGCCAAATTCCGGTGATCAGAAAATAGTTGGCCAGGGCCGCCAGCCGGGTCCCGAGGGCCAGATCGACGTACCAGAGGTAGAATGGTCCGACCACGGCCGCCTGTGTCCCGTAGAGAAGCACCAGGCTGCTTAGCATTACGGCTGGGGCTTCATCAAGACGCTTTTCATGAATCAGATCCGCCACCGCTCGCGTTGCCACCATGACGACCGGCCCCGAGAGTACGAGCGAGAAGGCGAAGTTGTAGATGATGATCAGCCGGAAGGTCGCCAGTTCCTCATACGATGCGACCACCGAGCCGTAGAGAGTGAGGCCGCCGAGCGAGAGAACCGTAAGCAACCAGGGTCCCGACGAAGCCACGGCGGCGTGCGTGTACCCTTGGGCGAGGCCCAGTAGGTCGTCCTGCCGCGTCAGCTTGCGCAGCTCCGCGCCGATGCCCGCCATCAGGCCTGCCCTCTGAGCCACGCGGCGGCCCCTGGCGCCGAGCGGTAGGTTTCGTACAGGGCGCGGTAGCTTTCGTCCAGGTCGGTCTTGTTGTAATAGCGCTGGACGCGTTGCCTGATGTTGTTGCTGCACTGCTGGTGCAACTCTTGGTCGGCGAGCAGCTTGGCCAACGCCTGGGCTGTGGCTGTCGGATTGGACAGCGGTGTGATGGCTCCTCCGGGACCCAGCGGAGGGTGCTCGTGCGGGCTCCCGAGGATCATCTCCCGGCAGCAGCCCACGTCAGTTGCTACCGTGGGTACGCCAGCGGCGCCCGCCTCCAAGATCACCAAGGGCTGGGCTTCGCTGATGCTGGTCAGCACGATGGCATCGATCCGGCCGAGATACTCTTCCAACCGGACTCGACCGGCAAAGTCGATTGTGGGCTGCAGCCCCTCGTAGTTGACAAGAGTCTGACACTCGGTCACGTAGTCAGGATCTTCGTCGGTCGGGCCGAGTATCAACGCCCGAAGACCCGGTATCATCTCCCGCAGGATGCCAGTGGCCCAGATAAAGGTCTTGACGTCCTTGATCGGCACCACACGGCCGATCAGCGCGATCGTCGGCGGACGCGGCTCCGGGTCAGGCCGGATCGCAGCGTAGCGCGCGTAGTCGATGCCATTAGGAATGATCGCCAATTTCCCTGGAGCGGCACCGTCTTCGACCTGCAACTGTTGATTGTCTCGATGAAGAGTGATGATCTTGCTACACGCGTCGTAGCAGGCGTGGGAATAACTGACGAAGGTATCGACCCACAAGTCTTTCAGATTACGGTGCGTTTTGGCGATACTCAGCCCGGGCAGCTGCCCTCCGTACAGCCAGGGGGCCATGGCGATCTCGATGCGGCGTTCCGTCGTGTAAATGCCGTGCTCGGTCAGCAAGACCGGCCGGCCGGTTTCCAAATGGGCACGCGCCGCCATCAAGCCTGCATAACCGGTGGACGCCGCGTGGTAGAGACGCGCGCGCGGCAGGTCGGCGAGGAGGACCGAATACAGGCCACCGAGCAACCCCCTCCACGTCCAGAAGTAGTCCAGGAAGGAGCTTCCCGGCTGGCTGATGTGGTACATCCGCAGTAACATCTGCCAGGCAGCGAAGGAATTGAGCAACAACCGGCTTCCCAAGCGGGCACGGAGGGGCGCCAAGATCCTCATAACCTCGGCAACTTCGGCAAGCCCGCCGCTTGATTGCAGGCGCAAGAGCGGTGCCTGCAGGCGCTCGAACAGCGTGTCGGCGTGCTTGACCGACGCGGAGCCCTTTGGCAACCGCGGGATGAACACATTTGTGATGCTCGCAACGTTGTTCGGGATCTGATACCGGACGACCGTATTACCCTCGATCGGCAGCAGGGTTACCAAATGAAAAGTCAGATCCCGCTGCGATTCGATCAGGTCCTGGGTCCAGCTAGACACTCCTCCAGACACATAGGGATACGACCCTTCCAGGATCAGACAGACGTCCGCCTCCGACACCTTCGCCTGCATCAGGACTCCAAGGGAGTGACGCCGCTTTCCTCGGCGACCTTGCCGGCCCAGAGCTCGACCGCACGGAGCGCCTGGTCTGGGATTCGGTCGTCGGCCGCCAAATCGGCATAGTGAGCGTGCGCCAGTTCCCGCAACTCCGGAAAGCGCCCGAGGTGAAACAGGCTTTCCATGTACCAGAGGATTGTTTGCGGCAAAGAGGAGCCTTGTCGGATGGACTGCTCCAGCCACTCGCCGGCCTCACGGAATGCCCCTGCGCGCAACAGAATGCGGCCTATTAGGCACTGGGCGTTCGCATCGTCTGGCTGCAGCTTGAGGTAGTCGCGGTATGCCTCCAACGCCTTCTTGCGATTCTCTTGCTCACGTTCGCCATCCAAGATTCCGGTATACGCGTAGTCGTCATGGTGGCGGGCAAGCTCCCGCAGCGCCTCCGGGTCGCGTGGTCTCTCCTGAACCGCCGTGCTCAACTCCAGCCTGCGCGCGAGAAAGTCTTTCTCAATTTTCGTGATCGCGGCCGCGGCGTGGACACGAATCACGCTACTGTTGTCGTGCAGTGCCTGTCTCAGTGCCGGTGCGAACGCCGGCTGGAAACGATCCGCAATCAGCGCGATGGCGATCTGCTTTTGCTGCTGTGTACCGAATGAGAGGATATCGGTGAACGGTGCCACACCGGTCTGCTCGCCAGGGTCGCCATGGTGGGCCCGAAGTTGCTCGAATAGGTAGGCACTGAATTTTGACTCGTTCTCGGGAAACATCGACTCGTACCACTCCTCGAACGGCGTGGCGGACCGCGCGTAGACGACCGACAGCGCCCAGGTCAATAGCGTCCCGATCGCTCCCAATGGGCCCAGCACCGCCGTTGTGGCGGCGAGGAGCAGCGGCAGCCGGAAATCCTCCTGCCGTCTTGCCAATCGACGCACCCAGACGGCAAGCGCCGCGACGACCGCCAGATGAGCCACAGCGGCCGAGACGGGCGTTACCGCGAGGCGACCAAGGAGCACAAGAATGACGACTTCGCCCACCAGCGTCCCCAGTGCGACGACACAAACGGGGCCGGCACGTTTGAACCGGCCGGCATCCTGGGACCGGGGTCGCCCTGCTCCCGCTTCCACCGGGTCAGACACAGGTGACCTCCGCTTGTCCGCCGTGTATGGCCTCGATGGTTGACGAGAAGTGAGCCCGACGGGGCTCCTCTTGCGGCTGACTGGCCAGCTCCAGGAGCAGCCGATCTGCCATCCCGTGGGCCTCGTGTGTCGAGGCTCCCGGCAGGACGATCGTGAATTCCCGGTACGACCGCTGATACGCGAACGTGGGTTCTTTGGAATGCAGAACGGTTCGTATGGCCTCGCTCATGCAGTCAGGTAACCTGCGGCATTCTCCGTCGGTCAAGTTCTCGTGGTTCACGACCCGCAAGACGATCACGGACAGAGCAAATCCGACGCGCCTTGCCAGGGCAATCAGGGACTGAGTCTGCTGTCCCACGAAGTGATGCGGCAGGAGCGTGAACTCTTTGTCCTTGGCCTTGTCCTCTCTGTACACCGCTTGGGCCGCCAGGGAGAAGCGAGCCTGACTGGCCTTGCCGTTTAGGCACTGTCGGAGCCCGGCCAGAAGCTTGTCACAGATGAGAGGCGTCTGTTCGATGGCGGTGCCCGGCAGCACGATGGCGAACTCCCACCCGGTGCGCTGATAGTCGAATACAAGGTCGCTCCTGCGCAACACGGTGCGTACCACTCGGTCTAACGCGCGAGGGATTACGCTCACGTCTTCCTCGGTCAGCTCGTCGGCGTTGTCCAGTCGCACGATGATCATGGAGAGATCGAATCCGATTCGCTCAGCAAGTTCTGTAAGAAGACCCGTCTGCTGTTCAAAGAACCCATAGGAGGGGAGCCGCGTTTCCGCGCTGAGCACGCTCTCCGACCGCGCGGTCTGGTAGCGAACGGCATTCCCATACGCCACGGCGATCCATTCGCAGAGAATCTTGAAGATGTGAACGTTGTTGAAGTTCAGGTCGAGGAATCCCAGCTTTTCGATCTTGAGCATGCCGAGGACTTCGCCCCGTTCGGGGTTGATCAGCGGGCCGGCGAGGAGCCCGTGGTCGCCAAGGACGCGCGCGTCCTCCGGGTTAGGGCTGCACAGAACGCGCTGATGGCCGATGACTTCCTGAAAGAGCACGGTATCCGGCAGGAAGACTTGCGAGAATCTATCGTTCGCGCTCCAACCCTCGTGGGTCGAGAGCTCCAGGGACCCGTTCTTGAGCAAGTAGACCGAGAACTTCTCCGGCATCATCACGACACGCACAAGATCCACCGCGCCGAGGAGCACTTGGGGCGGCTCCAGCTTGTCGATCGCCTTGGCGGCGTTCGCCAAGGTAACCCCGGAACACACTTGGCCCGCGATGCGGGCTTCCAACTGGTCCTTCACCTGGCTCAACCGCTTGTAGGCGGTCGCGATGGCCTCTTCGCGTTCCTCGGCGGCGGACAGTTCTACTCTCAGTCGCGCCCGCTCCCCGAGCTGTCTCATACGCAGCTCGCCAAGAATCAATGCGGCGGCAAACCACAGCACTGGAGTGAGGATAATGTCGGACAAGTAGTCGTATCGATCTTGGGTGAACGTCTGCTCAGGCAGGTTGTGGACCAGCACCGCAGCGCTCGCCAGCGCCGCCGCCAGCAAACCCTCGCTAGTACCGTATTGAACGCTCAGAAGCAGGATGAGTAGCCAGAACGGATGCGGCGCAACGTCTCTGTAGCGGATTCCGTCAAAGAACAGATAGTCAATCGCTAAGGCTGCGCCCAGAAACACCGCGATCTCCAGGAGCGCCGAGCGGCGCACGCCTAGTACCGTGGCCAGTCCGCGGTTAGGTTGCTCATCCTCGGACGTGGGCAGGCTGCCCACGACACCCGTTCGTTTGTCCATCAGAACCGCCAGAACAGAGACCCCCCGAACCGGTTCAGTCTTTCCACGGTCTTCACGACGTAAAGACTCCTGTCGAAGGAAAGTTGGGCACCCAGCGCGCCTGGCCTGTCGTATGTGATACGCCCCCCGAAGAACGGGCCGCGGCCACCGAGTCGGTCCCAGGCCAACCCCGCGAAGCCCTCTGCGCGCAGATGAGAAATCAGCCCCGTCGCGGTGAGCGCGTTGACGGCATGGACTTCGCGACTCACCAGCGGCAACGGGCTGAAGCGGACCCCGTCCGCGCCGGTCCACGTACCGATGGATCGCCGAGATTCGCCGTCGAAGCGGTATTCCACGAGCAACGGGACCTTGGACTGCAAGAGGGCATACCTCAGCCCACCTTCTATCCCTAGCGACGTCCCCACATTGCTGTCGCCGTCAACACCATAGCGGTTCAGTGCAACGGCGACGGTGGCGGTTAGACGCAGCCCGATGTTGTGCTGGCGTCGGATCTCGAGACGGTCGCGCACCCCACCGTCGACGACCGCTTCAATAAATTCCCAGTACGGCCGCCGATACTCCATCAGTACACTGGTTCGTCCCCGCGTGTCCGTCGCGGCGTACTGCAAACCCAGTCCCACGGTCGCACGGCTGGCGAACAGCGCCGCCTGAATGCGCGAGCCGTTTACGTAATCTTGCTGAATGGAAATCTCGCCACGGTGACGGATGCCCTCGAACGAGCCGACCCGGCCGCCCGAGCGGCGGATGCGGACGACGTCGACGAGGTTCTGGTCCCAGGCAAAGCCGACCCGCAGAGAATCGGTGAGCCGACCGTTCCCGCGGACCTGCGTGATCTGTTCCGCTTGGACGTTGTGCACGACCTTGCGTTGGGTTTGGAGCTGAACTCTCGACGCGTGTTCATCGCGCAGACTCTCCAGTGCCTGGACGATGTCTTCGTTGCCCGGACGACGATCGAGGGCCTGCCCATAGAGCGCATCTGCCCGCCTCCAGCGGCCAATACGGTTCTCTATGTCTGCCAAGCTCGCGAGGACCTGGGCGTTGGCTGGGTATCGTCGTGCTACGTCCTGCACGGTGCGGAGCGCTTCGCTTTGATGTCCTGTGTCGGCGAGCAGGCGGGCCTGGAGTAGCTCCAACCGCAACTGGGCGTCTGCGTCCCCCGCCGCAGGGTGAGTCGCACTCGATGAGGATTCCGCAAGGGTGATGACGACTTCCCTACCCATGCCGCGTACCGTGTAGTCCACGTCGCGCCCAGCGCGGAGCAGCAGTGTGTCGAAGCCGACGCTCATACCCTCTATCCACGTGGAGGGCGGTTTGGTGAAGTTCTCGATCTGCGCGAGCTCGAGGGCGCTCTCGAATTGAAGCAGGAGCTCTCGTCCCTCGACCGAGGCCCGAAAGCCGACCGGCTGCGGCCAGGTCAGAACGATGCGCCTCAGATCTCGAGGAACACTGGCGCGAACGGGACTCTTGTCCGTCCGCGCAGACGGCATCGAGAGGATCCGGTGCGCGGCCCCAGGACGGCGCTGATCAAGGAGGAGCGCGATGTAGTCAGCGCGCAAGGTCTTGTCGTCAGGCCGCTCTGCCAGCAGGGTTTCAAACGCAGCCAGAGACTCCTCGGTGCGGCCAGTCCGGTGCAGCACGAGTGCCCGCATGACCCGCATCACAAGACTCATCTCCGAGGCGTACTCGATCTGCCGCAAGGCTCGTTCGTAGTGGACCGCCGCAGCGGCCTGGTCGGTCCGGCGCAAGGCCTCCCCGTAGTAGTAGTGGGTTTCGTAGTCGCCTTCGCGCAGGCGCAGATACCTGCTCAAGTAGTGCCTGGTGAGGGAATAGTCAGCTTCGAAGTATGCGAGGATGCCCAGCCGCTTGAGCGCTTCCGGATCGTCGGGAGCTACGGACAGCAGCTTGGTGTAGGCCTTGTACGCTGTGGCGTCTTGGCCGAGCTCGACGGAGAGCCGGCCGAAGCGCCGCAGGCGCCGTGGATCACTCTCGAGGTCGATCTGCGGGTCGACAACGGCTGACAACGCGGCGCCGTCTTGAACCGCCCTGAGAGCGTCGAGATAGGCGTCCAACACAGCGCTCTCCCATCTGGATAGAGCCCAGCGCTCGCCCACAACAGCCATCGCTCGCCGGGCGGCGCCTGCGTTGGTCAGGTGATTCATCCAAGCTGCCCTCGCGGCCCCAGCGGACGCCTGGGCACGGGCCTGGAGCCAGTCGAGGTCCCATGACGCCGGGCGGGGCCCCCACAAGTACAAGAGTTGGGATACGTCGCGGCTGTCGGGGGGCGCGTCGTTTGCAAGCCCGAGCAGGACTTGCTCGGCAAGCTCTTTCTGACCAGCCTGCAGCAGGTTGTCCGCAACAGACCGTCTCTCCAGAGAAGACAAGTCTGTTCGAGCCGCCCGCCCTCGCCAAAACGCAAGCAGCTCGCCGTGGCGCGCCAACCGCCGGAGCGCTGCTTCGTAGGCAAACACCCAGCTACCGCCGGGGATGCGGGCGAATTCGCGCAGGTATGGCAGGGCGGCTGCGTCGCCCCCATGTTCCATCAATGCATACAGGTGAGCCTCTTTCGCCTTCGCAGAACGCTCGGTGCGTCCCAGTTCCTCCCGCAAGAACTCGACAAGCTCCGTTTCCCGGCCAGCTTTGACCGCGGCTTCGACATAGGCAAACAGCCAAGGATCCGCCTGCTGGTGGGCCAGATCGGCCAGGGCGGGGAGCACCGTGGCGTACGCTTCGAGTGCCAACAGCGAGTAGACAAGCTCTGCTCTACGGGCGGCCGGCAGACCCGGCTCGGCCAGCTCCTGCGCCAACCACGTACGCAACTCCTCGCCAACCGGTGCGCCCTGTTCGAGGGCGGCGGACAACGCCGCCGCATAGGCCGTCTCTCCTTCGTGTCCGCCCGGCAACAAGCGACGCAGGTGCGGCAGTGCGTCGGCAGGTCGTCCGGCCGCCATCAGCGCATTGGACAACAAGAAGCGTTCTCGGTCGCCCGCACGGCGACGATATAGTTCCTCCGCACTCACCACGGACAGGGCAGTCTCACCGTTGTCGCTGGCGATGAAATAGAGATCAGTGAGAAGCTGATCACCGACCTCGCCCGCCGCCGCGTCCAGCCAAGCGATTACTCGATTCGCCTGGCCTGCGCCTGCTGCAAGCCGTGCCCAGCCGCCGTCGATTTCCGGGGACGGACGACGGGAGCGCAGCCGCTCGAATACGACCAGCCCGTCGGCGGTTTCTCCCCGCCTGAGGTAGTGGCCAGCAAGCGCGGCGATTGACGCATCGGGTGCGTCGTCGAGGGAAGCGAGATGAACCAACACGTCGAACGCGTCCTGCTCGCGTCCGATCCGGTCAAGCAACTCTGCGAGCGTAGCTTTCTGTTGGATGGACAGGCTGGGGTTAGCCTTGGCTTTCGCAACCCAATGTGCAGTCGATACCAGGTCGGCCCGGGTCAGCGCGAGCTGTCCCGCCAGAACGGGGTAATCTTCGAGAAAATCATCAGATGGGCTTCTGATCAGCCACCGCGCGAGTGCCGGGTGATTTGCGCTCACGGCGGCGTCTGCAAGGTGCAGGCGTAACCAATCGGGCAAGGGGCTCAGGCCCCGGCCTTGTACTGCCTCGAAAGCAAGGGCCACATCCTGTCGCGACAGGGAGAGGGATATAAAGGACTCGAAGGTCGAGTCCGGAAGCCGTCCGTCTGAATAGAGCGGTCGTAAGCGAGCGAATGCGTGGTCTCCGTCGCCATGGGCAATTTCCAGCTGCGTCAGTGTGGCAAGCACGTAAGGAGAATCGCTGGCCGCGCTCTCGAATGGCTGTAGGAGACGCAGGGCCTGCGCAGTCTGACCTCTCTCGTGCAGTACGCTCGCGAATCGAGCAGCGGTTTCGGCATGGGGCTGACGCGAGAGCCAGCGGGATGCATGCGCAAGCGCCAGGTCGGGGTGTCCGAGATCAAGCGTCAAGCTCACCAGGAGCTCCGTCGTCTCCGCGGTGACGGCATCGGGGTGGAGGGCCTCAAACTTGTGCAAGGTGGCGACCGACGCCGCCAGCAGACCTCGTGATGCCTGCAAGTATGCCAGCTCCAGGAAATCCTGACGATTCTCCGGATAACGTTCAACGAGCGTTTGCAGGATCGCAATCTGCTTGTCGTACTCCCCGACGAAATCATAGGTGCTGGAGAGCTCACGGAGGTTGTCCTCCGAGGGTTCGAGGCGACTGAGTTGCTCCAGAGTAAGAAGGTATTGATGCGGTCGCTGAGCATACTGGTAGTACTTGCCCAGCCGGCGGACGGCCTCTATGTTCGACGGATGGTCACGAGTAAAGCGCTCCATGGATGTCACAGCCTCATCGACGTCTCCGAATGCCAGATGCAGCTCGGTCAGTGTCTTGACCGTCGACGTGGAGAGCGGACCCGGTGCGAGCTGATCTAGAAAGACTCGCTTGGCGGTTTCGTACTGCCCGTCTTTGAAGTACAGCAGCGCGATGTCCCCCTCGTTGGGGATCAGCAAGACACTGGCCCCCAGGCTGGCTGCGATGATGACAGCCAAGAGGATGTAGTGCGCCGGCGCGAGACGGGGGCCGTTCGTCCCGGTCGAGCCGCTCGCGCGCAGCTGCTCGAGCTCGGCCTGCGAGGCGCCCTGGGGTGTCATAGCGAGCGGTTCCGATGCGTGACCACGATCTCGATCGGTTTAAGGGCTCCCGAACCAACTTCAAAGGCCAGGATGCCATCTCTGTCCACGGTTGCCTCCAGTTGCTCGTTCAGCCCCTGGCCGTGCGTTATCTGGATGCGGACGCTGCCCGGCCTGGAGACCCTCCACAACATGTCGCCGCGGCCAAATCCCCGTGCGCTGAAGCTGAACCCGTCCTCGTCGTGGCGCAGGTTCCACACCTGATAGCGAGCGTGTATCAGATACGGCTGATCGGCCCGCGGGATCTCATCGCTGAGAACGAGGTCGCGTAGGGCAACCACCGGCGCAGGATCCTCCGCATCCAGGGCTACGTAGAGGCTGCCCTGGTAATGCCTCTGGCCGACCACACCCTTCGAGCGTGCGAAGTCCACTGTGCGGAACGTGGCCCGGTCGAAGCGGACGGTTTGAAGCGCGTCGCGATCCTCGATCCGCCACCGGTGTTCGCCGACTCGAGTGATTCGCGCTGAGTAAAAGCCATCAACAACGGCGGCGTAGTTGCTGGTCGTGATCGGCGTGATTTCCTGTGTGCGGGCGAAGCGCAGATTGCTCAGGACGGCGTTGAGGCTCGAAAGCTTCTCGCCGGAGTACATGTGGTAGTAGACGTTGAATGGTTTGATGCGAACCGGGATCTCTGTATTTCGGATGGTGGTCAGCAGATGTTGGAACCCGAAGAACCGGTCGGTCCACAGATCGGTGTACGTGTTCTCGTTGCTGTTCGAGGAGTAGATCTGTCGCTGGCGACCGACTTGGCGACCCAGCGGCGACACCCACGCGTAGGATGGGAACTCTTGATCGAACCGGGTGTCGCCACCGTTGATGTTGCGCACGCCGGCCGCTCTAGTCGCCGTCACGGCTGCCTCGAATGGCGTCGTGTCCCCCGACCACTGCAGCACCTCGACCTGTTTCCCTTCGGGCAACAAGGTGTTGATGAATGCTATCGAGCCTTCGATCTCCTCCGTCAGGCTGAACGCCCGAAGCGGATAGCTTCTCGGCGCGTCGTAGCCGGGCGCGGTCGAGCCTCCGCCGTCTAGCGCTCCCCCCGTGGGCGGGAAGGTCTTCCGGAACGCCCGGCGTAGGAGACCCTGTTCGTCAGCCGCGCCGCCCTGCGCGAAGGCCTCCCAATTCAGCGGGTGACTGTAGGTGTGGCTGCCCGCCTCGACGTGCGGAAGCGCGAAGAGGCTCCTGGCCACGCGGAGAGCTTCCCTGCTCCCCAACCAGTCGGGGTCAAGGTCGGCCACCACAGGTGCCACGGTCACCGGAAGGTCGGGAAACGCCTCGATCACCTCGTCCAGAATGACTTCAGCCGACAGGCGCCGAGCCCTCGTGCGCGTGACCGCGCTCACGTTTCTCCAGCCGTCTCCGTCGACGTGGCTGTAGAAGATCCGCCGCCCGGACTCTGTGGTGGTATCCGGCCTGGGAAATTCGTCGGCACCGAAGGCAAGGCGAAAGAATTCGATGGGGTTGATGTACCACTGGATCCACTCGGACGTGGAGCCGCTGTAGACATACCCGGGCGCGACGTAGGCGCCCGTGGGCGCGATGACAACGAGGTGGCTGTCCGTCGCAGGGTCCGCACCGCGGCGCACGACGAGATAGGATGTGGCGCGGCGGTCGATGATCGTCATCCCGTCGAATGGGGGCAGAACGCCGTCGAGGCGGCGCTCGAATTCCACCATCAGAGGATCGCTGAAGGCGATCTCCACGTCGTAGGTGATGTGCCGCCATTCGTCCCGCGCCCGCAATCCAAGCTTCGCCAGAAAGTGGTTGGTCGCCGACCGCGGTGTGGTCCGGTTCTCGAGATCCTTCGTAAAACCAGGGTCGCCAAGAATCACAAACCGCTTGCCCGCGTCGATGACCGCTTCGGCCCAGGACAGATATGCTAGCGGGTCCGCCATGCTGTCGGACTGCCACCACGTCAGAACGCCACGCACATCGTCCAACTGGCTGATCGATGGCAGCCCCAGACTCACGTCCACATAGCGAACCACCAGACCCAGGTGGTTGAGCGGCATTTCTGCCAGGAGATGGATGGGACTAGAACGGATCTGTCCTTCGTCTCGGCTGTCGTAAAGCGCGACGACCGTACGTGGCAGGGTCTGAGCAGACGCGTGCTCGGCAACAGCCGCGGCCGAAACGAGCAGGGCGACGACCAGGACCGGTGTTCGGGCAGACAGGCGAGTCAGCGTTCAAGCTCCTTGGCCCCTTATCTGGGCTCTCTGACGATGCGGTCCAGCTCGAGCGTGGCGACGTAGGGCTCGAAGCCGTTGGCCCGCTGCTCGCGGTAGATGCGAGCAACACCGGCCGTGTCCGCCGGGTCCCAATAGTCCAGGGTGAAGACCTCCAGATCCGGACGGCGCTCTTGCGCGGCCTTGAGCAGTCTGACCTGCTCCCGATAGATGGCCCGCTTCACCAGGCGATAACGCTTGGTCTCGAAGTCATAATCGGCAAAAATCGACTCGCCGAGCTCGATGTCGATGTACTCCTCGACGTCAGGCAGAATTTCATAGGCCCGGTTCATCATGATCTTGATTGTCGGGTAGTGGAGCCGTATAGTGCGCACGAGGCGCGTCGCCGCCGCGGTCATGCCGCGATACCGGGCAGGATCAGAACGTTCCAGGTCAGCCGCGTTGTCGAGGGTGTCCAGAAACAGACCGTCGAAGCCACGGTGAAGGACGTCCGGGATCAGCTGCTCGATCACGCGAGCGGTCCACCGCGGATCGCGGAGGTCTACGAAATAGCTTCCCCGCCAAGCCCGGTTCTCATGCAACAGGATGCCCTCGGCCTTGACAGCGGGAAAGTATGGGCGGTGCTCTTCGACCTCCCCTAGGCTGAGATACGCGAGCAGCGTCTTGCCGCGATCACTGAGCGGCACAAGTGGCGGATGGCTGTGGCTGTCTAAGACAACGATGCGATATGCACTGAATGCTTCAGGTGGGGCAGCGTCCGAGTAGTAGGCTACCCAGGGGATGGCTTGGCCGGAGCTGACTGCGCTGGCCGAGAGACACCCCAAGAGCACGAGGGCTGGACCGGGCGGACGTCTCCGTTGCATCGTGTGAATCCAGCAGGGCGCCGCTTTGCGTACTTTGCCCCGCCCGATCGTTAGGGCAAGGATCGTGCCGCGGCTTGTCGGCCGATGCAGCCGTTTGACCAGGTGGAATCGCGGGTTGGACCAAAGCGTGTGTTCAACTTTAGGACATGGTGTACAGAATTGTGATCGGTTCCCGATGGACCGCTGTGGCTCGGCGGGGACAAGCAGGGCGAGCGGGTGACGCTGGCGTCGGCAATCGAGTTGGCGTGTGACGTCGCGTTGGTGCACAGCCGGTCGGCGTGGCTGCTGGACGAGACGGGGTATCCGCTGAAGCCGATCACCTGCCGGTGAGACCGTGCCGGCGGCTCGTGAATCCGCCCACGTGATGCTCGGGACTGACCCGTGGGTCAGGATCGCCGTGCTGCTCTGCGCTGGGCTCTCCTCCGCTTCGCCCAGGAACCGACGACGCCAGAGTCCGACGGAGGTCGCAGGAAGCTGGAGTATCGCGAACCAGCCAACCCCGTTCGGCGAGGAGCTCTTCGACATCCCGGAAACTCAGGCCGAAACGGTAGTAGAGCCAGACGGCGTGACTGATGATTTCAGGGGGAAATCGGTATCCGCGGTAAGTGGGCGGCTCGTTCGTCATCGGGCCACACTGCCACTTGCGGCTCAACTTGACAACGCCGTTCCGTCGCCGTTTCCGCTGGCAATTCCCGAAGTATTTGCGCATTGCACACGAGAAAAAAGGGGGCCGACCGCCCGTTGCGATCGACCCCCGTGATATTTGGTCGGGGCGCCCGGGTTCGAACCGGGGGCCTCCTGCTCCCAAAGCAGGCGCGCTACCAGGCTGCGCCACGCCCCGACGGACGAGTCGGCCGCACCGACTCTCATCTGATTCTGCCGTACTTATGGTTCGTTGCATAATGGCGGCGACGCACCGAGGGCGTCGTGGCGCCGGCCCCCGAAGGCGCGAGGAGGGAGCAGACCGGCAGAAGTCGACCCCGATGAGTGAGACGCCCAGCGCCGGCCCTGGCGGACGCATTGACGGCCGAATGCTGCCGTGCATATGCAACGGGTCACTTCGCGTGACCGACACCGGCATCGGCATGAAGTGCACGATCGTGGCGCGCCTCTTCGCGCTGGGCTGCACCACGACAGTGCCGGGGCAGGGTGTGGGGCTCGGGTTGTCGATGGTGCACGGTGCCGTCATCCAGACCGCCGGTGTCGTCAGCGTCGACAGCGCGCCGGGGCGCGGGACGACCGTCAGGTTGTACCTGCCGGTCAACGAGGAGGCGACCACCGGGTTCGACGTGGTCGTCGACAGGGCGATCCCGTCATGAACGACGCCGGGTTCGGAGGCCGTCGCCGCCCGGTGGTCGGCGTCATGGGGTCGGGCGTCGAGCGACATGACGCCCTGGCCGGTGCGGTCGGGACCTGGATCGCCCGCCAGGGCTTCCACCTGCTGACCGGCGGTGGGGGGGGTGTGATGGCGGCGGTCGGCGAGGCGTTCGCGGCCGTGCCCGACCGCCGTGGTCTGGCCATCGGGGTGCTGCCGAACGCCGAGGACGACCCGCGATACAGCCTGCCGGTCGGCTACCCGAACCGCTGGGTCGAGCTGGCGATCCGCACGCATCTGCCGCTGAGCGGCCCTCGTGGCACGGCGCCGCTGTCACGCAACCATATCAACGTGCTGACCGCCGATGTGGTGATCGCGCTGCCGGGTGGGTCCGGCACCTCCAGCGAGGTGCGGCTCGCGGTGCGATATGCGCGGCCCTGTGTCGCGTTCGTGACGGATCGGTCCCAGATTTCAGGCTTGCCCGACCAGGTCCCGTGTGCGTCTACGCTGGCGGCGGTGGCCGCCTTCGTTCTGGAACAGCTGTCCGGAACCTGAGGGCCGAAGCCTGAAGCCCGGCCGTCCGCCGGGATGCCGCGCCGGTCGAATGCAGCGGGATGTTCACCACGGGGCGCTAGACTCCTTGAACAACGTTCATCGTGACAGTTGAGTCACGTCTTGATCGTGTCTTTGTTCGCTGTCACCAGGACAGCTGCCGTCCAAGGAGTCTTGCCCCCGCGTAGCGGGGCTCTGAGAAAAGCTCGTTCGCGCTAGCCGCCGGTGCCTATCTGGGCGTTCGAAACGGGCGGTAGGTCAGATACATCGTCACGCGGGCGCGGATGGGCTCGATGGCCGCGCTGTCACCCTCCGCTTGCGCCAGCGCAATCGCGGTGTTGGCGGCGGCGATTGCGTCGTCGAACCGGCCGGCCGCGGCATAGGCGGCCCCGAGTGTGTCCATCACGATGAAGTTCCGCCGGTCGGTCAGGTCGGCCGCCCGCTCGGCCAGCGCGATCGCGTGATCGGCGTCCCGCACCACGGCGTCCGGCGCCGAGGCGCGCAGCCACGCCAGGTTGACGATGGCCGACAGCAGGGTCGGCATCGTCTCGAGCGCGCGCAGGTACTCGGCGACCGCCTCTTCCCACTGGTCCTGACCCGCCAGCACCTGCGCCAGGCTGCTGTGGGCCTCGGCGTCGTTCGGGGCGATCTCGAGCGCCAGCCGATAC
>SMUY01001607.1_pt1 | contig 19215 bp, 14 predicted proteins | sample 2456441 | NCBI WGS metagenome assembly SMUY01 (sample SAMN11095931, study PRJNA526329) | marine sediment metagenome | biome: Marine sediment; feature: Surficial sediment; material: Deep marine sediment; isolation source: Hadal surficial sediment | place: Pacific Ocean | collected 2014-11 | depth...
GCTGTGGTCGTGCGTAGCGGATTCGTTCGTCGCCTCATGCACCCCGGAAGCTACCTCGGCATCGCCATGATCATCCTCCTCCGCGGAAGCGTGGTGCCCAAAACCTTCAGCATCCGCCAATAGAGTTTGATAGCCAGCCGCGTCGAGCTCGGGTAGGCCGGTCAAAAAAGCCACCACGGGCCATAATGCCGCATCGTCATGAGTCGCGCCCCAGGCTGGCATACCCGTCATCTTGATACCGTTTCTGGTAACCCAAAACAATTCGGCAGGGGTCATGTGGGCAGCTGATTCGGCCAGGTCCGGCGCGGGTGGATTCAATCCCTGACCCATCGCCTCAGGTTTTTGTCCGGGCGCTCCGTGGCATCCGGCGCACATTCCCGCAAAATCGCTCACGCCTGCAAGGGTTAACGCTTCGTCATCAAGATCCGGCACGTCTATCTCGCTGGCATGCCGTTCTATAGAGGCGTGGGACGTTGTCGACAGCAACCAGCTGACAAACCCACCGTGCGGCGAGCTCGCACTGACATCGTAGAGTCCGGAGTAGGCGAATCCGACAGCGGCCAGCACGCCGACGACAACGACCGCCAAAAGCGTTGTAAATATTTTCAATTGCACCTCATCGAGACTGTATCGACCCCAACGGACTTCCAAGATCGTTCCAACTCATAACGGCATTATATACAAAGGCATGGTCATGGCGATTTACATCGCGATGCATGGGATTCCAGTTGAACAGCACTACGTAGCCTTTGCCCAGAGGCCGGGACACCAAGGCTGGCTCACCATCGATCAGTTTGGCACCACTGACGACGCCGCCGGAAATTACCAGGGGTGGTTTTTTTGTCTTATCCTCGTCCTCATTTTGTTCGTCCTGATCATCATCGTCTTTTCGGTAGTCCTTAACGCCGAACTGCAGGCTGACCCAATCGCGTTTGTGATCTGCAACGCTAAAAATCGGACCGTTTCCTCTGAACAGATGAGTGAGTTCTTCATACCCGTATACCAGGGGCGAAGAAGCTTGCGTAACCTTGGCAGTGAGAATAGAACCCGGCGTGTTCAGGTCGGTAGGTCGCTTGACCAGAACATCGGTGACCAGGCCGGATTCTACAGCGACAACGCCCCCCGACCCGAAGGTGATTAACGTGCCACCCTCAAGTACAAAGTTCTCAATTTCCGCCATACCAGCGAAACCAATACCGCCGGTAATATCGTCACTGCTGAGAAGATGCCCGATGTTCGGCGAAATTTCTGAGGTGTTATAGGCAAGCGGAGACCATTTTCTGTCGATACCGGCGAGCACTTCCTTAAAGGTTGTACGTGATCCGAAAGCCGGTATCACAATGACATCAAACTTGGTCTTAAGCTTACCGCGGCGTATTTCATCCTTCTCGAGGAGCGTATACGGAACGCCCGCATTATCAAAACTGTAGCGAACCCAACCCGCGTTCTGGGTGCTTCGCCAGGAGTGCAACACAGCCATTCGGGGCAAGTCCAGATCATGCACCCTGACATCGGGTTTACGCCTTAGTGTGGTGATTTCGGTATATTGATTTTCAAGTACTTCTTTGACTCTGGCTCGGTTTTCATCGTTCACGGAAACAATGAGGCTGCCTTGTGGAAATTCGCTACGGCCACTGCTGAATGGCTCATCAGCCATGCTGACCGCTACATCACCTAGGGCAAAACGCACTGGCCCCAGTTCTGCCTGACCACGGTGAGGGACGATGAGGAAGTTACCATTTCCCCGCACCCTGGCCGTTGGGAGGAAAACCTGACGCGCAGGAAAAGGGACAGTCACGTGATCGAGCGCTGTTTTGTCACTGATGGGTGTAACCTCAACGCCGTATGACAACCCCAGTGTCCAGCCTACATCGTCATAGGGTGGCACCTGCACTTCTTCAGGGAACTTCTGTTTTTCCAGCAGTGTTTTCGCCAGCGGGCCATAAAGCTGATCGAGTTTGACCAGTAGATCCCCTTTGGCTACTTGAACTTTTCCGTATTTTTCGGATTCCAGCGCACGCTGAATCACAATCGCATGGCGGTTCAAAACCTCAACCAGGTAGTTGGCGCTTTGGCGATCTCTCTGCTCAGTTGGGATCAGAAAAACATAAGGTGGGCCCTTCTCCACCGCGCGTAACGCCTCCACCCCCTTCTGATAGAAATTGTCCAAAAACATCCGCCGATTGTTGGCCACCATCTCCAGAGATGCGATCACTGCAGATTGCATGTAGTTGGTGTTGTTTCGCATGGACCACTGCAAATCTCGAGGTGGGGGTGACGGCCTGTACCATGTTCTTTCTGTGACCTTCTTGCTGGCGAACATTGAGTTCTTCAGGGTTCGGTCCATGGTTTCGGCGCTGGCGTTACCGAAGGTCTCGTAAAAACGCCCCATCGCGTTGTGATTGTTGGTCGCCCACAGAAGATATCCCGGATACCAACCGGTGTAATAACCCCAGGTCCAGACACCTTCGAGCCCGAGACCGGTGAGCCTGGAAATTTCATAACTCGCAAGTGCCTTCCATTCACCGACGGTGATGGGGCTGATGCCAGGATTGTATGGACCGGTACCACCCGCCACGTATAAGAGTGGCACCGATTCATGAAGATCCAGGCTGATCGTAGGCAACCACTCGTAAACACCTTCCGTGTAGTTGCGCGTTAGCGGCTGACTGATCGAAATGCCATCGCGATTGTTGTCGTGATAAGTGTAATGACCCCAGAATGGCACGGACGGCGGCGGTCGGTCGTAATAATCCGTTTTGCCCACAAGATGACGCCTGTACCAGTCGACCTGCCGGGCACGGCCATCAACCTCGAGCACGGGTGTGATCAGAGTAATCACTTTTCTCCGAATGTCGTTGAACGGCTGGCGGGCTTCAACAACAAGACGATAAGCCAGTTCCATGACCATTTCGGGTGGCCCCAGTTCTGGCGAATGCAACCCCGCCGTGATCCAGAATATTGGCTTGGCCTTTTCGATAATCGTTTGTGCGCCAGCTCGATCCGTCACGCGGGGATCAGACAACGCATGCAAATAACCTTTGTAGTCATCAATATTTTCGAGTGACTCGCTATCTGCAATCACCGCCAGCAGCATCTCCCTGCCCTCAAAGGTTTTCCCCAGGCTGATGATTTCGATACGGGGAGAAAGCCTCGCTAATTCTTTGAAATAGCCATGGATTTCTTCGACCTGCGTCAGCTCGCCGGGCGTACCTATCGTGTAACCAAGATAGTCCCGTGGACTGGGTATCACTGGGTGCTCAGGCAATCGGTCGACCCATTGATTCAGGTATTTGGCATCGGTCACCGACTCGGCAATGGTTTTTCCGGCCACCTCATCGACCGGTAAATCTCCCAACATTTCGGCTCCACTTACTTGCACACACGGGAGCAAAAACGTTAGCAGATAAACCTTGAGCGACATGGAGTTCTCCTGTGGCGGCTTGATTGATATCACAATAACAAGCAAGTGTTGTGAGTGCATGTTGTCTATTCAACCGTCGTCAAATGCGAGAGAATTCAAAGTTCCATTATTCTTGCTATGGCTGATGACTACTTCTTTAGCCAGAATCGAGGAAGTGTTCGTGGAGAAGGTCGTGGACAAACCGTTCCCAGCGTACAAAGGAGACGATCCCTACGTGTTTGTGTGTTATGCGCATGCTGACGAGGATGTGTACCCGGAACTAAGGTGGCTGCAAGACCAAGGCATAAACATCTGGTACGACGAGGGGATCTCGGCCGGCAAGGTCTGGCGGGCTGAGATTGCTGAAGCCATTCAGCTTGCTGCCAAGTTCCTCTATTACGTTTCCCAAACCTCCCTCCAATCGGAACACTGCAATCGCGAGGTCCACTACGCCCTGGACAAGGGAATTGATATCGTTCCGGTTTATCTGGATGGGTCCAAATTAACACCTGAACTCGATCTCGCTTTGAACCGTGTTCAAGCGCTGCATCGGGCGGATGACACAAGGTACCGTCAACACTTGTTAGAGGGGTTAGGCCGATCGACGGTAATCGAAGCCGAAGTTGACGAACCAGGCATCGACCAGGAAATCCGCTACTGCCGCACGTCCGACGGTGTGAACATCGCCTATGCCGAAACGGGAGAAGGAACGCCTATTGTCCGCTCGCTCGGCTGGTTTACCCATCTCGAAGTTGAATGGAGTTCACCTTTGGGGCGGAGTTTCTGGCAGCGTCTGTCGCGCAATCACCGGTTGATCCGATACGACGGTCGTGGCATGGGACTGTCGGAGCCGACTTCGGAGTTCTCTGCAGAAACACGGCTGAAGGATCTCGAAGCGGTGGTGGACGCGCTCGAACTCGACCAATTCGCGCTTGCGGCGACCTCGGAAGGTTCACGCACGGCACTGCGTTATACAGTCAAGCACCCAGAACGCATCACACACCTTATTTTATACGGCTCTTCCGTCCTGAAGAACCCAACGACGAACACCGACGCGAACAAGCAAGGCCTGGCCTACTTCTCGATGATCGAGAGCGGATGGGGTAAGGCAAGCCATCAAAAGTTGTTTGCTGATCTCTTTCTGGGCCTGAGCCCTTCTCCTGGGGAGATCGACTATTTCATGGAGATGCAAAGATGTTCGGCGAGTCAGGACGTCGCGACCGCCTATTTCGCCTCCATGGCCGAACGCGAACAGGGGTTCGAAGTTGCCGGGCAGATCCGCGTACCCACGCTCATTCTTCACGCGAAAGACGATCAAATCGTACCTTTTCAGAACAGCGTCGATCTGGCTGCGGAAATTCCGGGCGCGCGGTTGAAACCTCTGGACGGCGATTGCCACTGGCTCTTGTTGAAATCCGCGCGTTCCGAGGAGTACATCAACACCATCGAAGCGTTTCTGCGCGATGAGTAGTCCACGTTGCAGTCATGGCTGAACGCGTAAAACCGAACGCCATGGGCAAAATAGGCCCGGTACTCGATTAGCGCCTCCATGAGGACTAGAATCGAGCGGGCATCTACTTCGAGGGGAGTGACGTGTCTGAATTCGACCTGCATATAAAAAATGGCACCATCGTGGATGGCACGCGAAAACCCCGGTTCAAAGGAGATTTATGGATCAGGGACGGCCGGATCGCACAAATCGGCGGCGAGAACGCCGCTGTCGCTGCCGAGACCATTGACGCCGAAGGCTTGATCGTTGCACCCGGGTTTGTCGACTTGCACACCCACTACGACGCACAGATCCGTTGGGACCCCTGGTGCACTATTTCGGGGTGGCACGGGGTCACATCGGTGGTACTCGGTAACTGCGGCTTTGGCTTCGCGCCGGTAAAACCTGATTTCCGTGAGCGAAGCATGCTCACCATGACCCGCACAGAAGCCATTCCATACGAGTCCATGAAAGCGGGGATGATTTGGGACTGGGAGTCCATACCCGAATACCTGGACAGCCTCGATCGGGCAGACAAAGGTGTGAACGTTATTCAGTACATGCCGACAGCTTCGTTGATGACCTACGTGATGGGTCTGGAGGCCGCCAAGAGCCGCCCGGCAACAGCGCAAGAGCGTGAGGAAATGAAGCGATTGCTGCATGAAGGCATGGACGCGGGATTGTGCGGCTTTTCCATCCAGCGGCTGGGCCCCGATTCTGTGCAGGCAGACTTTGATGGTTCGCCCATGGTCACCGACACCATGGTCGATGAAGACATCCTCGCCCTTGCCGAGGTGCTTCGTGAACGGGACGAAGGTTTTATTCAAATCACCCAGGCTGAAGGCAACATCAAAAAGGACTTGGCCTTTCTCGAAACTCTGGCGGCGACGGCTGGGCGGCCAATTCTGCACAACGTGGTATTACCTTCGCGTAACAATCCCGAAATACATAGACGGCCGCTGCGTTGGATCGACAGCTGCCGTGAGAGAGGTCTGCTGATTTATGCCCAATGCGGTACCGGTCGCGCGGGCTTCGCATTCACGCTGGAGCACTGGAACCTCTACGACGCATCCCCCGCCTGGCGTGCAGTCACGACCGGTTCCAAGAAAGACAAAATCAACAACATGCAGAATCCGGATTTCCGCCGCGCGCTGGTGGAAGAAGCGGAGGTTGCCGACAAACGCCTGAGGGCAATTCAGGCGGGCGTCGGAGGCAATCCCAAATTCCTGGTAGTCCAATCGGTGAACGATCAACCGGAACTCGAACAATACGTAGGCCGGTCGGTGGGCGACATCGCAGACGAACAGAGTAAACATCCCATCGAGGTCATGTTGGATCTATCCCTGGCGGGTGATCTCAACGTTGAATTCCTCGGACCGGATCGAGGAGCAAACGCCGAGTTCATGGCAGAAATGATGAACGATTCGGCCTACGCCATTCCGGGCGTTTCGGACGGAGGCGCCCACACCAAGTTCTTCACCGGGGGCAGCTACACCACAGACTTTCTAAGCTGGCTGGTGCGTGACGAAGGATTGGTCACTCTGGAGGAAGCCCACTACCGGTTGTCCAATCTTCCAGCCCAGGCTGCAGGTTTCAAAGACCGGGGCGTACTGCGTGAAGACGCAGCCGCTGACGTGGTGGTGTATGACATTGATAAGTTGGCGATCGATCCCCCTTGGATCGGCGACATAGAGCATGACTTACCCGCGGGCGAGTGGCGTCGAGTTCAACGCGCCATCGGCTACAAAGCCATCATTGTCAACGGCGAGGTGACGTTCACCGATGGCGAGTGCACCGGGGCGACACCGGGTAAGTTGTTACGACATGGCAGCGCCGCCTGAACGCAACATACGGACACCCCTGATACGTGCCCGATCTTCCTGAGAAACCCTCAGCCGACGATGCGGCCATGGGTCTGGCGCTGAATGATCTAGGCTGGGTCGGGAACAATCCACAAGCTGCTGCCATCAACGAACTGCGAGCGTATCTCGAAACCAACAACGGCATTAAGGGGCTGGAGCTTCTCTCACCCGACGAGGTTGACAAGGCCAGGCAACTTTTCTATCGAGATGGATTTGTTGTGGTACGAGACGTACTCACGCCCAGCCAACTCGATTACATCCGTGGTGGGTGTGACAGGGTCATTCACGAAATAATGTCCCGTGACAAGAATCGTGTGGGGAATCGCGGTTCACATCGATACTCGTTTGGCGGCGCCAGTCTGACAGGGCATCAGGCACATCAGCCTGAATGGGCTATGCTGATCGATTTACCTTCCATCACGCCAATCCTCACATCGATATTTGATAGCGGCGATTACATTGCGCGTGGCGGTGGTGGTGACTTCTGCTTGCCCGGCGCAGTCAAATACCAACGTCTTCATTCCGACATGAATAATCGTCGCGTAGTGAAGCGTCCAGATGGCGGCAAGTTCACGATTGGATCGTTCAGCGACCCAAGAGGCCAGCTCACGTATCGGGATCTTCCTTGCCCCTATGTCTGCTGCAACTTTCTAATGGTGGATTTCACACCAACTAACGGACCAACACGGCAGATTCCCGGAACCCAACATTCCCATGAACACATACCTACACTGGAGGAAGAGCCAGCCTGGATGAAGCTCAGCACGATATGCCCAGCGCCCGCCGGCAGTGTCCTCATGCGAGACGTCAGGGCATGGCATGGCGGTACACCGAATCTTTCCAACGAAGTAAGAGCCCTGCCCAACGCGGAGTTTTTTGCTCCCTGGTACCGGGAACACTTGCCCATTTCCATGCCGCGCGATATCTACGACGGGCTGTCGGAACATGGACAGTGGATAAGCCGGTATATCGTTGCCGACAAGGGCGAAAAACTGGTTACTGGATACCGCGACGACCTCGGAAACTTCATAGTGCCTAAGGCTTAGCTCGCCAGTAGTAACTACCAGGCGACCGATCCAGAAGAACACCTTGGGCAATCAGTTCATCCACTTGCCCCGGTGTATATGCGGCTTGCACAACTTGTTACGATCCGTAAACAGGGGCACAACAGCAGATTAGCCGGTATGAAGATCACCGATATCACTACGCATCATGCAGATGCCGGATGGCGCGACTACCATTTCGTCAAAATATCCACCGACAGCAACGTGACTGGTTGGAGTGAATACGACGAGGGGTTGGGCACGGTTGGCGTTACCACCGTCATAAATCGTCTGGCAAAAATCGCAATTGGCGAATCAGCGACCGCTCACGAACGACTGTTTGCCAAACTCAAGGGGGCTTCCCGCCAGGCTTTCGAGGGTGTGGTTGCCTGCGGTGTCGGTGCCATCGAGAACGCTTTACTCGATGCCAAAGCCAAACACCTTGGGGTGCCATGTTACGAACTGTTCGGCGGCAAACTGCGCGATACCGTTCGTGTCTATTGGTCGCACTGTGCAACGTGGCGCATCGCACGTCCCGACTTCTATCCACCCGCGATTACGAACCTCGACGGTGTGAAGGCGATTGGAGCGGAAGCTCGCGAACGCGGGTTTGACGCGCTGAAGACTAACGTATTCACTTACGACGACGAAGGCGCACGCGGTTGGGCACCCGGTTTCGGCCGACCCTTCGATCCGTCACGCAATGTCGATAGACGGGTACTCGGGCATCTCCGCAATCACCTGGAGGCGTTACGCGACGGCGCCGGATCGGACATGGACATCCTGCTGGATCTGAATTTCAACGCCACAACCGAAGGTTATCTGAAAATTATCCGCAGTCTGGAAGACTTCGATCTGTTCTGGGTGGAAATCGACACACCTAACCCCGAAACCCTGGCCTACATCCGCAGCCACAGCCCACATCCCATCAGTTCATGTGAAACGCTCACTTCTCCGGCGGCTTTTGTGCCCTACTTTCAAACCCAAGCCGTCGACGTCGCCATTATCGATGCAGTATGGAACGGTGTCTGGCAGTCGCTGAAAATTGCAGCCCAGGCAGAGGCCCACGCGGTAAATGTTGCACCACACAACTACTACGGCCACCTGGCGACCCTGATGAATGCACACATGAGTGTGGCAATCCCCAACCTGCGAATAATGGAAACCGATATCGACCGGTTGTCGTGGGACGACGAGATTTTTTCGGTCGTACCCGAAATCAACGATGGTGAACTCGTGATTCCGGATACACCCGGCTGGGGCACCGAACCGATTGAAGCTGGGTTAGTAAAACATCCGTCAAAGCGCGTTCGTTGATTAGCAACTCGACGATGTTTATCTGCTCGACGCCGCTTCCATGTTCGCCTGCATCCGCCGCATGCCTTTGAGCCAGCGTTCCAGGTCGATGTTCTTGAAATTCATCCAGGTCTGGGCGATTTCATCAGTAAGGATGAGGAAACGCTCCTCTTCAACCGCGAGAGCGACCATCTCGGCGACCTCTTCCGGTTCCTTGATCGGACCGGCAACGTTCTGTGCGAAGGTAGAGTCCGTATCGCCCAACATCGGGGTGCGGACACCCAATGGAGCCAACAACGACGTGTGTACGCCTTTGTCGTGATAGGTGATCGACATCCACTCGGCAAAGCCGACGACGGCATGTTTGCTCACTGCATAGGGAAGATTACCGTGGGTGGTCAGAATGCCTGCCATGGACGCGGTATTGATCAGATAGCCACTGCCGCGTTCCAGCATGCCTGGTAACACCGCACGGGTGGCATAAACATGGGCCATCAGATTGACATCCCACTGCTGCTGCCAGACCGCGAGATCCGTGGCCAACGGCGTACCACCGCTGGCGATTCCGGCATTACTGAAGAAGATGTCGATGGGCCCAAGTTCGGCTTCCACCTGGGCAACTAATTCGTTGATCGCGGCTTCCTGACCCACATCACAGCCAACGCCTAAGCCGCCGATCTCGGCTGCCACCATCTGTGCACCGTCACTATTGAGATCCGCGATTGCAACTTTTGCACCACGCTGGGCAAAGTTCCGGGCACTCGCGGCGCCGATGCCACTAGCACCACCGGTGATAATCGTTACTTTTCCATCAAATTGCACAACATCCCTCCCGGCTAATTTTTAACCTGACCCCAAACTTATTCCTTCTACCTTGTATTCACCGGAATGCACCAGATGACAAGAGACCAGGCTGTCCCCGGCACTGGGAAGCAGTGCAGGTTCTTGTTGCCTACACTCGCTTCTAGCAACCGGGCACCGCGGATGGAAGTGGCATCCTTTAGGAGGATTACGCACACTCGGCACCTCACCTTGAATCAGCTGCTGCTCGCGCCCCGCTTCTACTTCCGGGTCAGGAACTGGCACTGCGTTCAGCAACGCCTGGGTGTACGGATGTTTTGGATGATCGAACAGCTCGTCTCGCGAAGCAATTTCAACGATCCTGCCTAAGTACATCACCCCGACACGATCGCTGATGTGGCGGACAATCGACAGATCATGGGCGATGAAGAGCACGGTTAGTCCAAGCTCCGCTTGTAGATCCATCAACAAGTTGATCACCTGGGCCTGTATGGAAACGTCGAGTGCAGATACCGGCTCGTCACAGATGAGCAAGCTGGGGGCCAGCACCAGTGCACGGGCGATACCGATGCGTTGCCGCTGTCCCCCGGAGAATTCGTGGGGATAACGATCCGCCATGTCTGGCAACAGGCCAACCAGGTCGATCAACTCATCCACCCTCGAGCGATACTCTACCGATCTGCGATTGACGCCCTGTACCGCGAGGGGTTCACCAATGATGTGGCGGACACGCATGCGGGGGTTGAGCGATCCATACGGGTCTTGATAGACCATCTGGATGCGCCGTCGAACCGGGCGCATCTGTTTCTCGTCGTAGTCTGTGATGTCTTCGCCTTCGAAAACGATACGACCCGCTGTCAAAGTGAGCATGCGTAGAATCGCCAGTGCCGTTGTGGATTTACCGCACCCGCTCTCCCCCACCAATCCAAAGGTTTCACCGCGGCGTAGTTCGAACGAGACGCCATCGACCGCCTTCACCGAACCAATCTGCTTCGGCAGGAAAACTCCTTCGATCACGGGGAAGTGGATCTTGAGCCCTTCCACGGTCAACAACGGCCCAGATGTATCAATCGCAGATGGTTCACTCATAGCCATAACAGGCTCTTTCGTGATTTTCGCCCACCGTTTCGAGAATCGGCGTTTTCTGCAGACACAGATCCCGGGAAAACTTACATCGAGGCGAGAACGCACAACCTTCTGGCAGATTCGCGAGATCCGGTGGTTGCCCCTCGATTGTGATCAATCGTGATCGCGCCTTACCGCCTAAGCCCGGAATCGACTCCATCAAACCTTGTGTGTACGGATGTTTGGGGTTGGCGTACAACTCCCGCGCCGAAGCAGTCTCCACAATACGCCCGGCATACATGACGGTCACTCGATCCGCATAACGAGCAACTACCCCGAGATCGTGGGTAATCAGAATGAGAGCCGAGTTAGCCTCACGGGTCAGCTCCTTTAAAAGCGAGAGGATCTGTGCCTGCACCGTTACGTCGAGCGCCGTTGTGGGTTCGTCTGCAATGATGAGCTTTGGCCGGCAGGCGAGCGCCATCGCAATCATCACCCGCTGGCGCATGCCGCCGGAAAAGTGATGAGGAAAGTCGTTGAGTCGTTCGGCCGCATCGGGAATCGCGACCTTTTGCAACAACTCAGCCGCTTGCTCGTATGCTTCTGCTTTGGAAGTACCGCGGTGTAGCCGGATCGGCTCGGCGACCTGTTTGCCAATAGTGAGTACGGGGTTCAATGAGGACATGGGTTCCTGAAAGATCATCGCAATTCGATTGCCGCGAATCCGGCGAAGCGTTGCATCGTCTTGCGTAGTCAGATCCTGTCCTTCGAAACTGATTCGTCCTCGTTCGATCCGGCCTGAATCGGAATCGCCAATCAATCCTAAAATCGATAACGCGGTGACACTCTTGCCCGAACCGCTCTCACCGACAATGGCTAACGTCTCACCCTCATCGACGTACAGTGAGACGGAATCCACTGCACGTACGATGCCTCGATCCGTTTTGAACGTTACGGATAGATCCTCAACCTCGAGCAGCCTTCTTCCCATTAGTGCTGGCCCACTAGAATCCCAGCTCCCGCTTCAGCTCCTGATCGATCCAGAGGCGCGCATAGATGGGTCCAGGTCGTACGGCACCAGCGCGCAGTTCCCCACCGTAGTTTTTTACCCACGGCCACCACGCGGTGTAAACATATTGGGTCGGTAACCACAGGTAGGGCGCTGCATCGAGCATATCGACGGTCAGTTCGCGAATCATCCGGATGCGCTCAGTTTCATCGCGTGATCTGTGGTACTCGTCGATACGCCGGTCGACCTCGGGGTCGGAGTATTGTGACGGGTTCCAGGTCTGCAGGGTCTTGAAGCTTTTGCGCAGAGTAGTTGTTGGATTGGTGTGACCACTGGCCATCATGTACCCCGCAGAGTGTGTGCGTGTGGTCATGACGGACAGAAACGCCGCATACTCCATGGGCTCGATCTCGAAATTGATACCCACGCGGCTCAGGTAATCCTTGATCAACGGGAGGATGTCCATCTGCGTTGGGCTGCAGGAACAAACCTGTACGTTGAAATCGAATCCATCGGGATACCCGGCTTCAGCAAGGAGGCGACGTGCTTTCTCAGGATTGTAGGAGAACAGCTCCTGCACCGATGCGCGCATTTCTTCCAGAGGTTGAAAATACTCTCCGTAGCCAGGGTGTTGCGGGTAGCCCATCAACTCCGCATGCCCGTCGTAAAAAAGCTCGACCATTTCCGGATGGTTGACGGCAAGGTTAAGGGCGCGCCGGACCCGCACATCGTCAAAAGGTGGGCGATCCACTCGAAGCACCATGAAATTACCCGCCGTGGCTAACCGCCGATTCCACTTCAGCTCGGGTGTCGTTTCTTTCAAGTGTTCGACTGCAATAAAACGGATGGATTCGAGAATATCCAGTTTGCCCGTGCGTAACGCTGTGAGCCAAGTTGCTTCGTCTTTGATGATGCGGTAAGTCACGTCATCGATAAACGGAATGGCATACCGCTTGTCGCCAATCTGCTCGGTGTCCCAGTAGTCTGGGTTTTTGCTGTACCTCTGAGAATTGTTGCGAACGTATCGCGTCAACTTAAAAGGACCAGACCCCACTACGTTTCTCCAGTCCTTCCGGTCGATATCCGCGGTTTCCCTCGGGCTGATACCCGAGTGAAACCCGTAACCGAATCGATACGCCCATTCGGCGTTGAACTCGTTGAAGTGAAACACGACGGTGTGTTCGTCCCGTGCCTCGAGTCGATCGATGTGATCGAAATACGTCGGAATCTTTTTCGGACTGCTTTCGACCAGATCGAAGGAGTAAAGCACATCGTCGGCCACGAACTCCCGCGCGCTCATCACACCGGGTTTTTCGGGGAACATCACCCCGTGGCGAAGATGTACTACCAGAGTGAGTGGCGTTTCCCACTCCCAGGATTCAGCGAGTTCACCGCGAAGAGATGCTGCTGGCAAATAGGCTTCCGAGATAAACCGATATTTGCCTCCTTTGCGAACGCTCTTATCGAGATCTGCCGCAAAAAGCTGCTCGCGAACCATGCCGGTGTCGTGATTGATCTTCCACGACCAGTCAACGGGATCCCACGACAAGGGCGCCAACGTCACTACGACCGTGCCGACGTTGAGCGAACCACCATATCGTGGTTCTTCACTTATTGGCTCGTCACCCATTGACGTGAGGCAGACCATTCCTAAGATCGAAAATAACAGGAACTTCATCGCCATCTTAGATGTCCTCATCGGCTACCCCGCATCCGAGGATCAAGCAAGTCACGTAACGCGTCCCCGTACACGTTGATCGCATAAACCACAATCGTCAGACACAACCCGGGCGCCAACGCCAGCCAAGGGCCTATATACATATACGTTCGACCTGTACCGCTCAACATGCCACCCCACGTTGGAGTTGGCGGAGGCACACCCAGACCCAGAAACGACAACCCAGCCTCCGTCAGAATCGCAGCCCCCACCCGTGTCGTGAACAGTACGATCACCACCGGCATGATGTTCGGGAGGATGTGTCTCACGAGAATGTGCATGGTCTTTGCACCCATGGATCGCGCCGCGTGGGTATGCATATTTTCCCGCACCGAGATCACAGAACCGCGGATGATTCGCGAACCGGCGATGCCGTAAATCAAACTCAGCGCCATCACGATTTGTGGAACACCCGCGCCGATGATAGAGATCACCACCATCAGAAACAGCAGATCCGGGAAACACATCCAGGCATCCACAAACCGTTGGATGAGCATGTCGACCTTGCCGCCGAAATAACCGGAGAGAACGCCGAGAACGATGGAGATGACCGTAGCGAAACCCGCTGCGAGAAAGCCGATAGTCATCGATAGCTGGGCGCCGATCAAGACACGCGACAATACATCCCGGCCGAGATGATCCGTACCAAACAGGTGATCCGCCGATGGTCCTTCCAACCTGACTCTCAGGTTGGTTTCATTGACGCCGTACGGGATCAAAAAATCGGCAAACAGACCAAAGAACAGAAACAGCACAAATATGGCCCCACCGAAGGCGCCAAGCGGTTTCTCTCGAATCAGCCGCAACGTAAAGCTAATGAACGCCGGACGTTCCCGCACGCTCATTGCTACAAACGGTGCCGTTACCTCACTCAATGGTGGCGCACCTTCGGATCGAGCCAACCGTAACTGAGATCGACGGCGAGGTTGATCAACAACACGCCGAATCCAACTACGACAAAAACACCCGACACGACGGGATAGTCACGTTGCGCAATCGCCTCCAACAGCAAAAGCCCCATTCCTGGTACGACGAAAATTCGCTCCATGATCACCGCACCGCCAATGAGCAATGGCACTTGCAGCCCGATGAGCGTCACAACGGGAATCAACCCGTTGCGCAATGCATGACCCAGTATTACCGCCACCTCGCTCAAGCCCTTGGCCCGCGCCGTGCGGACGTAATCCTGGCGCATGACCTCGAGCATCATCGTGCGCGTCATGCGCATCGTCACCGCGGACATCGAAAGTCCCAGCAATATGGCGGGGACGATCATGAGTGATAGATTCTGTAGTGGATCCTCGAAAAAAGGCACGTACTCGAGTTCCGGCGACCAACGCCACCAGACAGAAGGGAAAACCATAACCAGTGTGCCGAGCCAGAAGCCTGGTATGGCCAGCATCAGGAGCGAAAATGAGCGGGCAATGTAGTCACCGGCAGTGTCCTGGCGGACGGCCGAATAGATGCCAATCGGTATCGCGACGGTCAGCGCCACGATGAGCGCCAGGAATCCAAGTTCGAAGGTAATGGGCATCGTCTCGGCGAGCTGTTGCGTTACCGGCGTGTTCTGCCACAGCGACCTACCCAGGTCTCCCTGGATCACATCACCCATCCAGCTGAAATACTGAATGTAAATGGGCTTATCGAGACCGAGTGCTGCCTCGATAAGCGCACGATCCTGGACCGTCGCGAGATCGTTCTGTGAGAGCATCAGATCGATCACGTCTCCTGGAATGAGACGCTGACAGAAAAAAACGATCAAGCTCACCAGGATGAGCGTTGGAAGAAGTGCAAGCAGGCGGCGGGTGATGTATGCCTGCATAACTTACACCACCCTTGTTGGTATTATCTCAGTTACTCGCTACCGGTCTCTTGAATGAATTCTTTTTCCAGCAGTCTTGCACCACGCAGAATATTCCCCATCGCGTAGTTGCCTTCGTGGCACGCGTACTCGTATACCTTCTCGTCACCAGCCTTCCAGATGTACTCACCACTCCAGGATGCAGTCCATGCCGTCGGATCATCCACCGTGAAGCTATAGAGCACATTGCCATCTTGCTGCATCGTAAATCGTTCGGTCAGATGGAGGTTTTCATCAGCGCCGTTTAAGCCCGTTTTCTCACGAAAGTTGATGGTATCGACGATGAGCGTGTCACCGTCCCAATGGCCGATCGAGTCACCCAGCCACTTACGATCGCTCGCGGGACCATGTTCGGAATTGAGCCGGATGATGCGGGCATCGTGCACCATCTCGATGAGGATCACGACGTGAGTTTCGGTCTGAGTGATTTTCGTGAAGTTGTTGTAGAGACTGGGAACCTGAGGTGGTCCACCGCTGAAACCGAGCAGGCAGCGTTCGGCAAGTGCCAGGCTTTCAGGGCCATCAAAAGGACCAGGGCCATCATGGGCGAGCCACGAGGCAGTCCCATCGTTTAAATGAATGAAGGAACTAAAGTTGTCAGCCATCTTCATCTGTGCTTTAGCCGTCATCGCTGGCTGGCGACCGTTAGGCGGGTCATAAACGATCGATGTGCGAATCTTGCCATCGATCTCAAACACATCACTACCGGGGTCGATCCAGAAAGCGTTGTATCCCCCCACACCACCGGCACCAAAGGCTTGATTACCATCACCACCTTTTTTCGGTGCCCCGCGATTCGGGTCGCTGTCTTGACTTGCGAGGTCCAAAGCTGCCAGAGGGGAAGCTGCGAGTAATGCGTCTGCCTCTGCTCTGGTCATGAACTGCTTCTTGCCAAACGCCTCTGGGCGATTCATCGGCGTAAGCGTCCCAGCGTCGTACGTTCCAGTTAAGTCAGGTTTACCCGAAGACGTACGTTTGATTCCGTCGGCGTCGGCTATGCCGCTCCATAGAACAAGAAGAGAGGTCAAAACGAGAAGCTTGCGAATCCTCTTATGAAGCATTGTAGATCTCCAAATCGCTAAAAATTTAATGCCGACATGGTAGCACTAGGTAATCCGGGCTTGCGGCCATAGCTTAAGGAAGTTTTCACTGTAAAAGTGCGCCTTCACGTTTTCGTCGACGTCCGTGAGCGAGCGTTCAAAACGTTCGATGGGATCTCGAGTGCCCTCGATGTGCGGATAGTCGCTGGAAAAGAGATAGAGATCCGCGTTGGACTGAGCCACCAGATTGCCGACGTCCTCGTGGGCATAAGGCGTAAAACCCATTTGTTCGGTCAGTTGTTCGGACGGTTTGCGCTCAAACCGTACAGACTCATCAACCCGGCCGTAGATCCGCGATACCCAATCGAGGCGTTTCAACAGTTCCGGCACCCATCCGGCACCCAGTTCTACGACGGCGCCTCTGAGTCTGGGATGCCGATCTAATACACCGTCCATGACCAGCATGCTGAGGAACATCTCGGGTGGCTGATGTAAGACAGCCGCATCTTTAGTACGAACGTTTTCACCACCCCCCATCCAGTCTCTAACAGGTCCCCGTCCGTTGTTGCTCCATGACTTCAAGACCTGGAGAGGAGAACCTCCGACATGCAACAGGAACGGTGTGCCAGATTCCGCAAGTCGCGCCCAGAATCCTTCAAAATCAACATGACCAGGAGATCTTTCGATTGGCGCTCGATGCGGGACCCAGATCGATTCGAGACCATTGTCCAGCGCCCACTCCAGTTCTTTGATGGCATAAGCAGGGTCATCCAAGGGAACGATGCCAACACCCATCAACCGATCGTCATCGGCGCAGAACTCTGCCATATGACGGTTGTGTGCCCGGGTTGCGCCATAACGAAGCTTTGGGGGTTTTTTCGAACTGGGATGAAAAGGAAACGCGACGCTGTGTGTGGCGAATACAAGTTGTTTCTTGAAACCGAGCAAGTCCATGGCGGTAGACCGGTCTGCAGAAGTAAACGCCCCCAGTGCCTGGATCTCTTTCGAACTCTCGATGAGCTTGTCGCCCAGATCGATCTGCGCTTGCACATGTTCGGGCGAGTGTTTACCACCCTGCGCCATGATTTCAGCTACTTCCTCATCCGTGACGATAGAGGCGCTGTAATTCACCTCTGGAATTTCATCGCGAATATCCGGGTCCACGTAGGCTGTCAGGAAGTCTGGCAACTCCATGATGTGGCTGTCGGCGTCATAATACGGTCGCAAGTCAGGTGCATAAGCCATTTACAGCAACTCTTCTGCGAGGAAGCGCAGCGTGTCGGCATCGGCGGAGCCCACATTCAACATGGTTACCGGGCTCTCCTTCCAGACCCCAAGCCGGTCACGAATCCGGTCCTTGGAGCCGCAAAGTGATATCTCATCGGCAAGCGCATCCGGAACCGCGGCGATTGCCTCATCGCGATGACCCGACATGAAAAGTTCCTGAATCTTGTTGGCCTCCGCCTCGAAGCCCATTCGGCTGACGTGATCTTTGTGTACATTAAACGATTTTGCACCCATGCCGCCCACGTAGAATCCAACGTTCTGCTTGATCTTGGCCAACGCCCGGTCCAGGTCATCGTCGATAATCACTGGCACGGTTGCCGCAATTTCAAAGTCCGGCCGACGCCGTTCCATAGCATCTTTGTATTGATCCATCATGCGGTACGGCGAGAGAAACATCGGGATCCAACCATCACAAAGCTCGACGCCGAGGGCGACGTTCTTAGGCCCTTCAGCACCCAGATAAACTGGAATGTGTTCCCGCGCGGGGTGAAGAATGAGCTTGAGCGGCTTGCCGAGTCCTGTACCTCCGGGATAGGGCAGCTTGTAGTGATCCCCGTCGAAAGCCACCGGATCTTGTCTTGAGACGACCTTGCGAAAGATCTCCATCCACTCCCGGGTTCGCGCAAGCGGCTTCGGATAGGGCTGACCGTACCAGCCTTCAACGACCTGTGGACCGGATACGCCAATCCCCAAAATCATGCGACCGTTCGACAGATAGTCCAATGTTGCCGCCTGCATCGCCGCACTCGTCGGTGTACGAGCGGAAATCTGCATGATCGAGGTGCCGAGGTTGATGCGCGAAGTGTGGGCACCAATCCAGGCAAGCGGCGTGAAACAGTCGGCCCCGTATATTTCAGGACACCAGATCGTGTCGTACCCCAGCGCCTCCGCTTCCTGGGCAAGTTCGACGATCTTCGTGCCACCCGGCGCGCCGAGCGGACCAACGCCCAATCCCAACTTCATATCCCCATCCTTTCATCCACCAGGCGAACAGCATACACGCGATGATGCCGGGGCATCCAGACACAGGCGCCTGGGAGAGGCGCCAATTTCACTGTAGAGTATGCACAAACCATTTTGAGGTAATTGCTAATGCGAAGAATTCTGTTGTCCGTTTTTCTGATGGTGTGTGCTGCCGTGGCGTTTGCCGACGACGGCAAAATTCCAACCGTTGCCGATCTGGCTTGGATGTCCGGTTCATGGTCAGGTCCGGCTGGACCGGGAACGCTCGAGGAAAACTGGATCCACCCTGTTGATGGCTCCATCGCTTCGCTGGTGCGAATGACTGGTGGTGGCACCACAAGTATGGTGGAACTGATCATCATCGAAGAAGAAGACGACA
>SMUY01214210.1_pt1 | contig 19195 bp, 19 predicted proteins | sample 2456441 | NCBI WGS metagenome assembly SMUY01 (sample SAMN11095931, study PRJNA526329) | marine sediment metagenome | biome: Marine sediment; feature: Surficial sediment; material: Deep marine sediment; isolation source: Hadal surficial sediment | place: Pacific Ocean | collected 2014-11 | depth...
AACCCGGTGGTGAGCGCGTCCAGCCGTTGAACCGGCCGGGGCGTCTCATCCGGATAGGCTTCCTTCAACAATTCGGTCAAACTGTTCTTGAAATAACGCCCGCTGGGGTGCACCGGCAAAGGCGCGCCCTTGTTAAACACGCGGATGGCGTCGTCTTCGTACACCACGTCCAGTGTGCGGTCGGCCACCGGTTCTTCCCGGATGCCCATGCGCGTCACTATAAAATCGTGTTCCCTGAGAAGCGTGCCGGGTGCCACCCGTTCGCCGTTCACGGTGATGCGCCCGTCCTCAATGCGGTCCCGCCATTCCTCCCGGTTCAGGTAGGGAAACCGGTCCGCGAAATAATCCACCGCGGTATAGCCGATGTATTTTCCGGGCAGATGGGATTCAAAAATCCGTTCGGCAGGAGGCGGACGATACAATTTGACCATGGGGTGACCTTAGTGGGGAGAGTCAGTTGTTTCTGGGATCGACCGGGGCGTGCAACAGGTATTCATATTTTGGGCCCAGCGACCGCACCACCTCCGGCCAGATGTTCTGTTCCGAGGCGGTGAACACAAACCGGTCCGCGGCGTCGCAGGTCAACCAGCTGCGCTGGCTCATTTCCCCGTCCAACTGGTCGGACCCCCAGCCGGAATATCCCATGTAAAACCGGAGGTTTTCATTCGGGTTTTCAAAATCCGGCAGGATGTCCCCCAGCGCTTCCCAACTCATCCCCATATGAACGCCGGGGCATACCTCCTCCATTTCCGGCAGGGGTTGGGGAGAGCGCACCAGATAAAACACCTGGGAGGGAGATACCGGGCCGCCGATAAACACATCGCATTCGTGACCCGCCAGCAACTCCGAGGAAGCAAACACTTCGGAGGATTTCAGTCCGGAATTCCGGTTGATGACCAGCCCGAACGACCCTTCGTCATTGTGTTTGCACAGCAGAACCACCGTCCGCGAAAAATTGGGGTCCGGCAATACGGGGTTAGCGATTAAAAAAGATCCTTTACCGTACAAACCGTTTTCCATGGCCATAGAAGGACCGGGCGATGGGTCGTGCCCGCTATAGATTCAATGATTGCAGTTTCTTGAAATTGGGGTTGAGCCGGGCGCTGGCCTTGCCCTCCCGTGTGCCGAAATTGTTGTCCAGGTACATGGCGACCAGGTTGGGAAACCGCGTCGATAGGGATAACGCAAGGAAACCCTCGTCGCCAATTTCGTTCTGGGCCAAGTCCATTTCTTCAATTTTTTCCAACTCGTTCTCCTCAGCCAGGACCCGGGCCCCATCATCCTTGAGATAATTGCGGTACAGGTTGAGGGTTTTCAATTTCTTCAATATTTGGGATTTGATGATTTCGCGAATCCCTTCGGGACCCAGATCGTTGCCGCCCAGCTCCAGCCAGTTGAGCTTGGCAAACACTTCCGATTCAGCAATATAATGGGCTCCCGGGTCGCCGATCTTGTTGCCGCCCAGGTTAAGGCGCTTGATATTGGCAATCCGGGGATCTTCCCCCATGACCCGGAGGCCGTTGACCCCGACGCAACATCCCTTGAGATCCAATTCCCGCTGGTTTTTGGACAGCCGGTCGTCCACCAACTTGGTCATGGCATCGACCAGTTTTTGCCCGCTATAGTTACAGGGCTCGTCCATATCATAAATGCGATATCCACTTAATGACGGCATAACACCTCAAATTCCCGGGTTCTGAGAAAATTTCTCAACCCCGATTTTAACCCCAAAATGACCGGACCCTAAGCAAAATCGGGACATTAGGGGTAAATTACACGTTTTTAATCAGGTGCGGACAGGCTATTATAATGTTGACAGAAAATCAATATAATTTAAAATCCGCTGTTTCACCTTATTCACCCTTGGAGAAATTATGCAACTGGATTTTGACAAAATGGGGGGTCTCATCCCTGCGATCATTCAGGACCATGAAACGGGCAAGGTGCTGATGCTGGCCTACATGAACCCGATCGCCTGGGAGAAAACCCTGGAAACGGGCAAGGCCTGGTTTTACAGCCGGTCGCGCGACAAACAATGGATGAAGGGCGAGGAAAGCGGTAACGTGCAGGTGGTCAAGGAAGTGTTCGTCGACTGCGACGACGATACGGTCCTCCTCAAAGTCGAACAGGTCGGCCAGGCCGCCTGCCATAAAGGCTACGTCAGTTGTTTTTTCCGAAAACTCAACGGCGAGATCACCACGGTCGAAGAAAAAGTGTTCGATCCGGATAAAGTGTATAAAAAGTAACGTCAACCTTAAAAAAAGGCAGGTAAGAAGTAATGAGCGGTAATGTTTTGAAGTTGGGAATTCCCAAAGGCAGTCTGGAAGAGGCGACGGTCAACCTGTTCGCCAAGGCGGGGTATCAAATCAAAATCAGCAGCCGGTCGTATTTCCCGAGCATCGACGACGACGAAATCGAATGCATGTTGATCCGCGCGCAGGAGATCGCCCGCTACGTGGCCGACGGCGTGCTGGACGCCGGGCTCACCGGCAAGGATTGGATACAGGAAAACCGGGTGGAGGTGGAAGAGATCGCCGACCTGGTGTATTCCAAAGCGTCGTCCCGCCCGGTGCGCTGGGTGCTGGCGGTTCCCAACGATTCGCCGATCAAATCGGTCAAGGACCTGCAGGGCAAACGCATCGCCACCGAAGCGGTGAACATGACCGTCGATTACCTCAGGAAACACGGGGTGACCGCGTCGGTCGAATTTTCCTGGGGCGCCACCGAAGTCAAACCGCCGAAACTGGCGGACGCCATCGTCGAGATCACCGAAACCGGAAGCTCGCTGAGGGCCAACAACCTGCGCATCGTGGACACCCTGATGGAATCCAACACCAAGTTCATCATGAACAAGGATGCCTTCAAGGACGAATGGAAGAAGAACAAGGTCGACCGCCTGGTCCTCATGCTGAAAGGCGCGATGGCCGCCAACCATAAAGTCGGCCTGCTGATGAACGTTCCGAAAAAATCCCTCGACGCGGTCCTGAAAATTCTGCCGCCGGAGGTCAAGCCCACCCTCGCCAATCTGACCGATGAAAACTGGTTGGACCTGACGGTCATTCTCGAGGAAAAACTGGTGCGGGAAATCGCGCCGGATTTAAAAAGCGCCGGTGCGGAAGACATCGTCGAATTTCCCCTCAATAAAATAATCCATTAAACCCAAAGGGGGTCCCTTGGCCAGCAAAGAAGACAACCCGTCACCCGACATGGATGCCCCGGCGCCGGAAAACACTCCGGTGCCCGAAGAAGCCGCACCGACACCAGAGGAAACCCCGGAGGCCGCTCTTTCACAAGAGACCCCGCCGCCGGCGCCTTCTCCTGCCCGCACAAACAAAAAGGAAAAGAAATTTTTCGGCATGGGAGGCACCCTGTTGCTGCTGGCGCTGTTGATCACCGGCGGGGCTGGAGCCGGCGGGTTTTATCTGTATCAGGAGCAGATCCAATTTCAAAACGAAACGCTCGCCCGCATCTCCCAACTGGAAGCCCAGTTGGGCGCTCTGGATACCGAGGCGGATCAAACCCGTCAAAATCAACAGTTGCTCGATACCCTGAATCAGGATTTACAGCAACACAAAATGGACATAGACGCCACCCTGAAGGCGCACCAGAATTCTCTGGCTACGCTCGATGAAGATGTGTTGAGACTGAAGGACAAGGTGGCCGCCCCGGCGCTGCCGGCTCCTGTGATCGAGGGCATCGCCGAGGCACCCGGTTTGCCGACCGTCCCGCCGCCGGAAACCCGGGATAAAGATCTCCCCGAATCCCAACCCCAGGAAGAACCGTCACAAAAAACCCAGCCGGAAGATCAATCCAAACCGTTTCTCGACTGGATGGAAAATTTCTTCGCCGCCATCTGGGACTGGTTCGCCGGTCTGTTCAGCTGAGACTCACCCGAATATTCTGAATTAAATATCCACAAATTTGATCATTTCCTTGTGTTCGAGGAGTCCTTTATCAAAACAGACGTCGCGGAAATGCTGGAGGCCGATGAGTTCCTCCTGTCCTAAATCGTAGATGATTTTGCTGGACAGATAATCGAGGCAGGTTTCATAAGTGAGTCCGGAATGTTCCGATCCGGCGCGCGCGAAGCTCTCCAGGCGTGAAAGCCCGTCCTCCTTGGCCTCCTGGAGGTTGATCAGAAAATTGGCGTCCAGTTCGATGCCTCTGCGCGCCGCCACGACGGCATGCACAAAGGTTTTACCGGTTTGCTCGAACCATTTTTCGCTCAGATCGTAAATCTCCAGGTTGGGGCAGGCAGACTGCAGTTGAAGAGCGGGATCGCCGATAATGAGGGCGGCATCGTGCTCTTTCAACATTTCCTGCGGGTCCGGGTCGGTGGTTTCCAGAAACACATTCCAGGGAAACACCCCCCCGAACAATATCTGCAGCAACGCCGCGGAAGTCCGGGAACGGGCGTCCAGCGCAATCGACTGCACCTGGTCGAGCGGCAGGCGGGACGCGAGCAGCACCGTGCCCACCGGCCCGCGGGACGCGACGCTTATTCCCGGAAGCAGGCGGTACTGTTCCGAATCCTTCAGATATTCAATGGAGGGAATCATCGCCAGGTCCAGCTCGCCGTCTTTCAACCGATCCGCCAGTTCCGCGGGAGACCCGGTGACCATACTGACTCCCAGTTGCGATTCCCTCTCCCGGAAGGGAATCAACAGGGGTTGGGCATTGAGAAAATCATGAAATCCGAATTTTAATTGTTGAGCGGCCATATCGAAGTTCCGGGAAAATAAAAAACCGGGATGGAGAAACTCCATCCCGGTCAAACCCTTCACGAACCTTAAATAAAGAGAGGGGCCAGAACCAAGGACACGATGGACATCAGTTTGATGAGGATGTTCATCGCCGGTCCCGACGTATCTTTCAAGGGATCGCCCACGGTATCGCCCACGATGGTGGCTTTATGCGCCTCGGAGCCTTTACCGCCGAGGTTGCCTCTCTCGACATATTTCTTGGCGTTGTCCCAGGCGCCGCCGCCGTTGGACATGAACAGAGCCAGCAGTACGCCGGTCAGGGTCGCGCCGACCAGCATGCCGCCCAGGGCTTCCTTACCCAGCACAAAACCTATGAGGAGGGGCATGAGAAACGCGATCACCCCGGGGGCTATCATTTCCCGTAACGCGGTCCGGGTACAGATGTCGATACACTTGGCGGTATCGGGTTTGCCGGTGCCTTCCAGCAGACCGGGGATTTCCCGAAACTGACGGCGGATTTCCTCGATCATCACGAACGCGCCTTTACCGACGGAGGTCATGGTGAGCGACGCGACCAGAAACGGCACCATACCGCCGATCAGCAGGCCGATGATGACCACGGGATCGGTGATGTTGATGGATGTGATGCCCGCGGCCTGGGTGTAGGCCGCAAACAGGGCCAGGGCGGTCAGCGCCGCCGAGCCGATGGCGAATCCTTTACCGATGGCGGCGGTGGTGTTGCCCAGTGCGTCGAGGCCGTCGGTGATTTTGCGGGTTTCTTCACCGAGGCCGGCCATCTCGGAAATGCCGCCGGCGTTGTCGGCGATCGGGCCATACGCGTCGACCGCCATGGTGATGCCCACCGTAGCCAGCATGCCGACCGCCGCCAGGGCCACGCCGTACAGACCGGCGGAATGGGCGCCGACGAAAATCGCCAGACAGATGATCAGAATCGGCACGACAACGCTTTCCAAGGCCACCGCAAGTCCTGTGATCATGACTGTCGCAACACCCGTTTTACTGGATTCGGCAATTCTGATGACGGGTTTGCCAGCGGTGTAATATTCGGTGACGAGGCCGATGCCGATGCCCGCCAGACATCCGAACGCCAGCGCCACAAACACTCCTATCGGCAGACCCATCACCGTAATGGCGACGAAACTGGCCATCAACAGAACGATGGCGCTGACGAAGGTGGAATAGCGGAGCACATCGGCCGGGTCCATATTGGACATGAGGCGGATGGAGCGGATACCGATGATGGAAGCGAGGAGGCCCGCCATGGCGATGATGATCGGAAGCGCCATGTACTCTATTTTCTGGCTGGCCATGCCGGTGGCGATGGCGATAGTGGCGATCATGGAGCCGACGTAGGACTCGAAAATATCCGCGCCCAGTCCGGCGGTGTCGCCCACGCAGTCGCCCACGTTATCGGCGATGACGCCGGGGTTGCGGGGATCGTCTTCGGGGATTCCGGCTTCGACTTTACCCACGAGGTCGGATCCGACGTCGGCGATTTTGGTAAAGATGCCGCCGCCGACGCGGGCGAACAGGGCGATGGAACTGGCGCCCATGGCAAATCCGCTGATGATGCTGGCGTCTTCGCTCCGTCCGAACAGCAGGAACAATCCGCCGACCCCCAATAGACCGAGGCTGGCGACACTCAGGCCCATCACCGCCCCGCCGTTGAACGCGATATCAAGCGCTTTGGCCTGGCCGGAATCGTTGGCGGCCTGCGAGGTGCGCACGTTGGCGGTGGTGGCGGCGTTCATGCCGAAGAATCCGGCGGCCATGGAACACACGGCGCCGAAAATGTAGGCCACCCCGGTCCAGAACCCGACCCACAAGCCTTGCTGGGAACCGATAAAGACCGTCAGGAGGAGAAACACCACGCCCACGAAATACGCCAGGATGCGGTATTCGCGAGAGAGAAACACCATGGCCCCTTCGTGGATGGATTCAGCGATTTCCATCATTTTTTCATTGCCCTCGGGCTGGTCGTCGACATACTCATACACTTTCCACGCGATGGCCAGTCCGAACAAGCCGAAGATCGGGGCCAGGTAGACGAAATTCTGCGCCGCCTGGAACACCGCAAACACCAAATACAAACCCACGGCAAGAGCAATGAAAAAAAGCTCCCCCTTATATTCCTTAATCATTCTGGTTGTTCCTCCGTTTGAGTAGATTGTTTGTCGAATTCTTTCAGAGTGTTTTCGATCCAGCGCACCGCGTCTTCCAGAGTTTCGTTCAGCTGGGGAATTTCCTCATCGGTAAAAGTGGACAGTACATAGTCGACGACATCCCCGCTTTCTTCCGGACGACCCACTCCGATACGGAACCGGGCGAATTCGCCTGTTCCCAGTTTTTCAATAATGGAACCGATCCCGCCGTGACCGGCGTGGCCGCCCTTGAATTTTCGCTTGATCTTGCCCAGGGGTAAATCGATCTCGTCATGCACGACGATCATCCGCTCCGGGGGAATGTCCAAAGCCTGCAGAAGGGCCTTGGCGGCCACGCCGCTTTCATTCATATACGTCATGGCCTTGGAGACAACAACCGGGCACCCCTCGACCTCGCCCCGGCCGCATAGTGCCCGGTGTTGATGCTGATCCAGTTGGATTCCATGTTTTTCGGTCAGGGTATCGATGACCAAAAACCCCGCATTATGCCGCGTCAATTCGTAACGGGGACCGGGGTTTCCCAACCCGAGAATCAGATACACAATCGTTATTTCTTTTTGTCTTCAACCGGCTCAGCTTGGTCTTCCGCCTGTTCAGCCGCCGGAGCTTCCGCACCTTCCTCGACGCCTTCAACCACTGCTTCCTCTTCCGGAACCTCTTCTTTAACCTTCACTTCATGGACGGACACAACGGACTCGGACGGGTTGTTCTGAACCTCGAGGTTATCCGGCACCGTCAGATCGGAAACGTGAACCACCTGGTCCAGCTGAACCTGAGTCATATCCACTTTGATGGCTTCCGGAATTTCGCCAGGCAGACATTTGACCGCCAGGGTGTGCAGATTGTGTTCGACCAGACCGCCCAGTTTTTCTCCGGGGGAGTGGCCTTCCAGAATAATGGGAACATCGACTTTGATTTTCTGTTGCATATCCACTTCCAGAAAATCGGCGTGTTCCCAGCCATCTCGAATCGGGTGCTGTTGATGGTCCTTCAGCACCACCACCCGTTTTTTTTCGGAGTCTCCTTCGATCACGAGTTCGATCAGGCTGTTGATGCCGGCCTGTTCGATCAGTTTTTGAAGTTCCTTGGGGTTCACCGTCAAGCTGATGTTGGCCTTGCCCCCATACACAACGGCCGGCAACAGGCCTTCGCCCCGCAATCTGCGGTTGGCGCCTTTGCCCCGGCCTTCCCTGATTTTTGCTTTTAATGCGACTGCCATTTTAAAAATCTCCGTCTGAATCGAATAACGAACTCACCGACGACTCGCTGTGAATTCTGATGATCGCCTCTCCAAACAGGGGAGCGACCGATAAAATTTTAATTTTGCCGATAGCCGCCAACTCCTTCGACAAGGGAATGGTGTTGGTGGATATCACTGACTTGATCGGCGAATTTTGAATCCGCTCCCCGGCCGGTCCGGACAGAACGGGGTGGGTACACAACCCGTGCACTTCGGAAGCCCCGGCGTCGAGCAATGCGTTGGTGGCTGAGATCAGGGTGCCGGCCGTGTCGATCATGTCGTCCACGATGACGGCGACCTTGCCTTTGACATCACCGATGATGTTCATGGCCTTGGCCACGTTCGGCCCTTCCCGCCGTTTGTCGATGATGGCGAGAGACGTCCCCATCCGCTTGGCATACGCCCGCGCACGCTCCACACCGCCGGCGTCGGGAGAAATGACCACGGGATCCTTGAAATTGAGCTTCCTAATGTAGCCGATCAACACGTTAATGGCAAACAAATGATCCACCGGAATGTTAAAAAATCCCTGTATCTGCCCGGCGTGCAGGTCCATGGTCAACACCCGGTCGGTGCCCGCAGTGTGCAGGAGATCGGCCACCAGCTTCGAGGTGATGGGCACCCGGGGCTCGCATTTGCGGTCCTGCCGGGCATATCCGTAATAGGGGATGACGGCGGTGATGCGCTTGGCCGAGGCGCGCTTCAGGGCGTCGATCATGATGAGCAGTTCCATCAAATTGGTGTTGCCGGGGGTGCAGGTGGACTGGATGACAAAGACATCCCCGCCGCGTACGTTTTCCTGGATACGGACAAAGATTTCCTCATCGGAAAAGACCTTGATGCCCGGATTTCCCATGCCGATGTCCATATAACTGCAAATTTCCTGGGTGAGTCTCTCGTTGGACCGCCCGGAAAACACCAGAACTTTGCCGTTATCACCCATAATATGACCCGTTTTCCCGTTTAAATCGATTTAATGGCTGGGGCGGGAGGACTCGAACCTCCGAATGCAGGAATCAAAATCCTGTGTCTTAGCCACTTGACGACGCCCCAGTGATTGTATGTTTCTTCTTAACTTTTCAATTCAAATGCTCTTTGCTGCCCGGTAGAGAGGGCCTATTCTGCTTTCCCAGTACATCATAAAACGGATGTAGGCTAAAAAGCGATGTATTCCTTACTAACCTCTGGATATGTACTCAGAGAACTTAGGCAGGCTTGTTTGGAATCAAAAATTCATCAAAATCTGGTGGCCCTCCCCTGGCGGTGGCCCGGATTTCAGGGAACATCGAGGAGGTCTGCCGGCATGAATTCGGAAAAATGGGTCACTGTTTCGGTCAGGAACGTCTCCCAGCCCTCCTCCTCGCGACATCGGGCATAGGCCTGTTCAGCCCCCTTTGAATCCTCGAAAATACCAAAAACCGCCGAACCGCTTCCCGATAGCAACGCCCCGTCTGCATGCAGAGAATACAACTTCTTCTTGATCCTCTCAATGACCGGAAGTATTTTAATTACAATAGGTTCCAGATCATTGTGCAAATGCGCACCCAAACTGGCAATATTCGATTGGGAGAAAAATTCGCGCAAAATTTTAATATTTTTTGGGTTTTTTGTCAAATCCAAATTGAGCGCCCGGTAGACCTCGGCGGTGGCCACCGACACTTTCGGGAAAATCAGGATAACCCAAAATTTTTCAGGAGATTGCAGGGCGGTCAACCGTTCCCCGCGGCCTTCCCCGAGGGCCGACGGCGCGCACAGAAAAAACGGCACATCCGAGCCTAATTGAGCGGCAAATTTCATCAGCGCAGCGGTCTCCAGTCCCAGGTCCCACAGCCGGTTGAGCCCCCTCAGCACCCCGGCGGCGTTGCCACTGCCGCCACCCAGTCCGGCCCCCATGGGAATCCGTTTGTTCAGGACCATGCGGCATCCCAGGCCGGCCTTCTCCGGAAAGGCGTCTTGCAACAAGCGGGCGGCCCGGACCATTAAATTGCTGTCATCGGCCGGCACCTCCGGGTGATCGCACAACAGCTCAATACGATCGTCGATGGATTCCAGTTCCAAAGTATCGTACAGGCTGACCATCTGGAACAGGGTTTCCAGGTCGTGATACCCGTCGGGACGTTTGCCGAGAATGAACAGTCCCAGGTTGATTTTGGCCGGTGTTTTGAAAACCAGTTTCATCGGTCGGGGCGGGTTCAATCACTGTTGGGGAGGTTCAATTGAAAAGCGTCTTCGGGCAACCCCTGATTGATGACGGGATTGTTGAATTTCATGACCACCGCATCGCCCCGCAACGGGCGTTGCACGGTGATGGTATGGGGAAACGGCGGCTGACCGGGTGTCTCCTGATAATCTTCCCACTGAACCACGTACAGGGGTTGCCGGTCTTTCCATTTAACGAGCCGGACCGGCAGAAGGGTTTTGGGATCCACGCCGATCTTCAGTTGCTCGTTGCGCCGGGGATCGACGGTGGAAACATCGTAGGTGCCGGTTTTGGAATTCCAGCGGAGGTCTTGCAGGGTCAACTCCGCCAGCCGGGGAATCTTGCCGGAAAACACGCTGATGTATTCGCGGAAATCGAACACCGTGCCAAACGTCCGGATCATGATGTCCCACACCTCCGCGTCGCGGTACAGGCGGTTGCTGCCGGTATCGTACAGCAGGATATGATCACGTTTGGAAATCAATACGCCGAGCGTTTGATTGAACACGTTCAGGGTATCGAGCCGCAACGCCGTGTCGCTCTCTACCAGCAACACCTGCTTGAGGGAATGATTGCCCTTTTTGGTTTTGATCGCGGTTTTGACCAGGGACCGGACGTTTTGAATCGCGCCCTGCCGGGCCGTCAGGCTTTGGGAAATCTCGTCGAGCGTGACCGCCTGCGTGGGCGGCGGGATCGGTTTGGGCGGCGGAAGTGTTTCGCACGCCGCCAAGATTCCCGTTAGCAAACACAGGAGTAGCGAGAGTTTAAGGGTGCGCTTCATTGCAATGGATGAGTGGGGGAAAAATCAAAAACTCTGCAACATTAATTGGTCCGCCTCACGGATCTTCTCCCGGAGCGTGTCGAGATCGGGAATTTCTCCGGACGGGTCTTCCAGCTTCTTCAGCGTCAACGCCAGGCTGGACTTCCAGGCTTTACGCGCTTCAGTCACGTTGTTCATGGAAAAATACACATCTCCCAGGTGATCGTAGAGCACCGGATCGGGCTGGGCATACACCATGGCTTTTTTGATATGTTCCAGCGCCTGCTCGAATTCGCCTTTTTTGTGATAGATCCATCCCAGGCTGTCCAGGAAATAACCGTTGCGCGGCTGAATGGTGAGGGCCTGCTCCAGATGCCCCAACGCCTTGTCGAGCTCCACGCCCTGGGTGGCATAAATATAGCCGATGAAGTTGTGCGCGTTGGAGTGATGCGGATTGATCTCCAGGGTCTGCTTCATGCTGACGATGGCCTGGTCGTAGTGCCCCAGCCGTTCGAGCAGTGCGCCCTGCTCGAAGTAATAGGTGTCTTTCTTGCTGTTGAGGTCGATCGCTTGGTTGATATTGCGATAGGCGTCGTCGTATTCATTGAGCGACATGTGGGCCAGAGACAGGGCATGATACAAGCGGTCGTTCTCCGGCTCCATGGCCACGGCGCGGCTCAGAAGCTCGATGGATTTGCGCATCTCCTTATTGAGTCCGTACAGCCGCGCCAGGTTCAGCAGGATATCCACCGACTCCTCACCGACGCCGGCGTTCCGGTAGGCTTCCACTTCGGTGATGGCTTTGTCCATGCGGCCCAACAGTTCATAAATCTTGGCGATCACGAGGCGCAGTCCCTTGTCTTCCTCATTGGCGAGTGCGAGACGGAACTCGTCGACCGCTTCCAGATATACGGCCTGCTCATAAAAAATGGTTCCGATCTGGGTATGGATATTGGCTTCGTCCGGTTCGAAGGGAGGCACTTCCGCCATTTCGACATTATCGGCCAACCCGGCGGTCGTGACGACATCGATGCGCTTTAAATGCTCCCTGATTTTTTTATCGCCGGGTTTCAGTTTCAAAATGATTTTGTACTGCTCCATCGCTTCCGGAAACTTCTTCTGCAGTTCCAGTACGCGGGCCAGGTTTTCCCGGGCTTCGATGAAACTGGGGCGCAGGGTCAGCGATTTTCTGAATTTTTCCTCGGCGCTTTCCACCTCGCCGGTGCGTGCCAGGGCGGACCCCAAGTAATGATGCCCCAGCGGATTGGCCGGGTCCACCACGGTGGCCTGAAGGAACAGTTTCCGGGCATCTTCGTATTGCTTCAAGGCCTTCATATTGTAACCGGCCAGCAAATAGGCGCGGGCGTTGTCGGGCTCCACTTCCATGACTTTATTATAATGATCCATCGCTTTCCGGTACTTGTTCTGACTGGATAGGATATCCCCCAGGATCATGTGGACCCGCACATTGTTCGGAAAGCGGTCGATCGCCTCTTGACCGGCTTCCAGCGCCAGTTCGAACTGGCCGGTGCGCAGGTACAGGCTGATCAGGTGGGTGTGCAGGTCCTCACGGTCCGGGTCGAACAGAACCACCAGGGCATACTGCCGGACGGCTTCGTCGAAATCCCCTTCCCGCTCATATTTGTTCGCTTTCAAATAATGAAAATACGCGCGCGGGTCCCGATAATTGCGGTCGGGATGTTTTTCCTTAAGCATATGGATCTGCCGGACGGCAAACGAGGAATTTTTCGTAACCGGGGGCGCTTTCCTGACCGTCTTGGGATGGGCGGCGGTTTGCAGCGTCGCGCAATTGGCCAACATCCCGGCACAGGCCAGCACCAGGGCGACGAATCGCAGTTTCGCGTTCAGGCGGGAAAGACGCTCCCGCAAATCGGGATCTGATATCGGTTTCACATGTTCCTCGCGGGCGATGGCATTCGGGTCCATAGGTCGTGTGGGATGACGGCCCGGGGACGCCGGGTCGGTTACGGGTTTGCCGGGCTTACCGGGAAGGGTTTCCACCTGTTTAAGTATTATCGCCGTAAAGCCTTTGGATTTAAATATTTTATTCCATTTCCCCAGGATTTTCCGCTCGTAGGTACGCATCACGGCAACCCACTCCGCGCCTATAACTTCCACAAATAGAGTGTCTTTTGCGATTTTGACGACCCGCGACCGGGCTCCGATTTCCCTGCCGGCCGCCAGAGTCCAGTGCAGGTTGATCCGGTTCAAATCCGAATCGGGTGTCTCGGGCAACGATTGGACCGCTTGGGCCAACACGTCGTCGATCGAACTCCAGCCGAAGGATGTTTTCTGTTTTGCCAAATGGGTGACCCCGCTTGAATAACATTGTGTGTTAATACAACCATTTTAGAAAGAATCCTTTCTTTTTCCTAGTCTAAATTTCGCACTGGGACGCCCGGCTTTGATTAAACGGTTGTTTCTAGATTTATATCTGCAATTCCCCGGACGCCGATATTACAATGGCAGAGACAGATGTTGTGAAGCGGGAGTATATCAATCCAGACGCTTTGATAAGCATTTCCAGTTAAATCAAGTGTTTAGACCAATTCAGGGATGATAAAAAAAACCTCCGGCTTATGCGACCCAGAATCCTCCTGATCCTTCTCGGCCTTCTCAGCCTGACGCTGTACCTGGCGCTGTGGCACATCTCTTATGAGTTCAACTGGGGACAGGGCTACCGCGACCGGCCGATCCTACTGTACCTGGCGATCTATTTCAGCCTGTTCGCCGCCTACGCGGGGGCAGTGTGGATCATCTGGAAACACTCGGGAGACGCCCGCCTGTTCTGGACGTTAGTCGCGCTCGGCCTGCTGTTCCGGGCCGCCATCCTGCCCGCGCAACAGATTCAGGAAGACGACGTGTACCGCTACCTGTGGGACGGCAAGGTGTTCGCCCACAGCGTCAATCCCTATAAGTTCTCGCCGATGGAGGTGACGCGCCTCAAGGAATTTCTCATCCAGGACCCGGAAGGGTTCGAGCGCCGGTACGACCCGCAAAGTATCGCCGAGCTGTCCCGGCTCTATGATCTGAAATGGGAAAGTCCGGAAAGCCTGGTCTATCAGGAACGCATCAACCATCCCCAGGTGGCGACGCTTTATCCGCCGCTGGCGCAATTCGTGTTCCGGCTGGCGCACCATATCCGGCCCGACAGCATTATCACCCTGCGCCTGTTGTTTCTGGCGTTCGATGGGATGGCGCTGATGTTCATCGTGTGGACGCTGGCGGCGCTGAATATCAACCGCCTCTGGGCGATGGTGTATTTCTGGTGTCCATTGATCATCAAAGAGACGTTCAACTCGACGCACCTCGATATCATCGGCATCGCCATGCTGTGCGGCATGCTGTTCTTTGTGGTGAAACAGCGGTTCTTTGCGGCGAACGCGTTGCTGGCGCTCAGCGTGGTGGGCAAACTGTACCCCGCCATTCTTTTGCCCTTACTGATAAAACAACAGTGGCAGAAAACCGATTCCAGCATTCAAAATCCCTGGCTGCGGTGCGGGCTGAGCGTTTTGTTATTCGGCGGTATGGTTTACCTGTTTTACCTGCCGTTTATCGAGATCGGCGCGCAAAACTTTTCCGGCCTGCAGGAATTCGCCACGCGCTGGCAACAGAACGACAGCCTCTTCGCGCTTCTGGTAGGGTTCTTCGGATGGTTTGTGGAGTCGGCGGGACCCGTCACCCTCTCCTACGACCTGCCGTCATTATTCGCCAAGATCACCGTAGCGCTACTGCTCGGCGCGGCGATGCTGTATCTGCTGTTCTGGCGAAAGCAAGACCATCAACCGGAGCCGCGCGCGGTACTGGAACCGTTCTTTATTATTATGGCGCTGGTGTTCCTGCTGAGCCCGGTGCAGAATCCGTGGTACCTGTGCTGGCTGGTACCCTTCCTGTGCATCTTCCCTTGGCGCGCGGGGATTTTATTGACCGGACTGGTCGGCCTGTACTACCTCGACTTCTATTTCGACTACCAGGACATCCCACACTACTCCGCCTGGATTCCGTGGTTCGAATACACCCCTTTTTATCTACTAATGGGCTGGGAAATTCAAAAATTAAAACTCCACAAACGCCAGGATGAGGATGGCGACGAACAGCATGATGGGTAATCCCAGCCAGAGGAGTTTGGTGAACACCGGATTCGGGTTGGGCGCGGGCCAGCCGTCCTGCATGAACGCGAAATGCAGACCGCGGCCGGCGGTCCAGTCCAGGTTCCAGAACATTCCCGCCAGCAGATACAAAATCGACGACAGATACAGGTTGGCCTGCCAGGTGGGGGGATAAATTCCGTCGCGCCAGACAAGGTAGAGATCATACGACCAGCTGGCGGAGAACAGCCAGAGACAGGCCGCGATATAGGCTTCCCCCCACCCCGCTTGTCGGCGCAATGCGCGATATAAAATCCCCACCGCCCACGGCGCAGTCAGATAGGTGAGCACCGACATGAACAGGGCGTCGACGGTGTCCCAGGTGGGATCGCCGGTGTACGGGGCGATCACCGTCATGCCGGTCGCGGCGATGACGAACGTGATGACTTTCCATGGCGTGGTCAGAAACTTAAAATAACCGGGGCAGGTGGGCAGAATGGTTTTGCGTTTTAGTACGAAGACGACCACCCCCGCCACCAGCGCCAGTCCCCATCCCGCCATATAAATTTTAAATCCCGTTTCCATATTCAGCGCCGGATCGAACCCATTCGTGGAAGAATGATACTGAGGGAAAAACGTCTGTGCTAATACGGTTTTTTGAGGGCCCGTTTTTTGACCTTCGAGTGCCGGGTGGTCGGCTTCATTTCCAGTGTTTCCGCCGCGCCGCCGGCACCGTTGATTTTATCCTGTCTCTCTAAAAAGTAATATTTCCAGTTTTTCGAGGACTTCAGTGAGGATTTTTGGAGAGGCTTTGGATTTCAATTTGGCGTGGCGGACCCGCCAGTCGAGGCTCTTGACCTGATCGGCCAGCACGCACCCGCCGCCCAGTTTTTTGGACAGCTCCACCGCAAACGGATAGTTCTTCACTTTGGAGGTGATGGGACAGCAGATCGCCAAGCCGGATTTTTCGTTGTAAATTTTCGGTGAAAGCACCATAGCGGGTCGGTGCCCTGCCTGTTCGTGTCCGGCCTGGGGGGTGAAGTCCACCCAGATAATATGCCCCCGGTCCGGCACATACTTTTTGCGGGCTACCATACCTCGCGTCCCGCAGGGGTGCCGAAGCCCGTTTCCTCATAAGAGTTTTCCGGGGTGATGCGGTCCACCAGCGCTTTCAGGGAGGTTTTGCCCGCCGGTTGGATCACCAGCTTGCCCTTCTCCAAGGTCATTTTGACCTTGGAGCCTTTTTTCAAGCCAATTTCTTCTGCAAAGGCTTTTGGAATTCTCAACCCGAGACTGTTGCCCCAAGGGTTCACCATCGCATCCATTTCTCATCTCCACAGGTTGGTGCAGTGTATATACAATATATATACCTTGAGATTTTTGTCAAGAGAAATTCTTCCAGCCTTAAGGTTTCGGCCTGTGATTCAGAATTCCACGCACGCCAGGATGAGGAGGGCGGTGAAGAGTATAAAGGTTTGCGCTACGGAGAAAACATCCTTGTTAATCCGGTTTTTTGAGGGCCAGTTTTTTGATCTTCGAGTGCAGGGTGGTCGGCTTCATTTCCAGTGTTTCCGCCGCGCCGCCGGCACCGGTGATTTTCCAGCCGCATTGATGCAAGGCCTTCAATATATTCTCCCGGTCCCGCAGTTTCATTTCCTGTTCAGTCAGGATGGGATTGCCATTGTCGGGCTTGGGCTGGGCAGCCTCTTTCCCGCGTCTTCCGTTACCCTGTGTCCCCTGGGTCAGGTTGAACGCAAGTTTGCCGGACCGTGAGGTGATGACAGCGCGCTCGATCACATTTTGCAATTCCCGGATATTGCCCGGCCAGTCGTAGCCTTGAAGCTCAAGCATATTGGCCTTTGTGAACTGGGGAAGCAGGAGGTTTAATTTCTGCGCCGCCAGTTTGAGAAACCGGGAGGCCAGGCTGGGGATATCTTCGGTTCGATGGCGCAGGGGCGGCACCTCTATCGGAAACACGTTCAGACGGTAAAACAGGTCTTCCCGAAAACGTTTCGCCAGCACCTCCTCTTTCAAATTGCGGTTGGTGGCGGAAATGATGCGCACATCCGTCCTTCGGGTTTTTTCATCGCCGATGCGTTCATAAGTGCCCTCCTGCAAAACGCGCAGTAATTTGCTCTGCAGGTCCAGGGGCACTTCCCCAATCTCGTCCAGGAACAACGTCCCGCCATCGGCCAGTTGGAACCGGCCCGCCCGGTCCTTGATGGCTCCGGTGAAAGCGCCTTTGACATGCCCGAAGAATTCGCTTTCATACAGTTCCTTGGGGATGGATGCGCAATTGACTTTGATCATGGTGCGTTTTCTGCGCGCACTGCGATTGTGAATCTCCCGCGCTACCAGTTCCTTGCCGGTGCCCGACTCGCCGGTAATGAGTACACTGGCGTCGGTCGGTCCCACCATCTCGATTTGCCTCAAAATGCCTCCCAAGGCCGGACTGCTTCCGACAATTTCACCATAGGCCTTAGCTTCCAGGACCTCTTCATTGAGATAGGCGTTTTCCAATTCCAGTTGACGGCGCAGGCGCTGGATTTCCTCCTCCGCCTGTTTGCGCTCGCTGATGTCCCTGAACACGACCACCGCCCCCCGCATTTTCAGATTTTCCCAAATGGGAGTGCTGACATACTCCACCGGGAAGGAGGTTCCATCTTTCCGCCAAAAGACCTCATTGGAAACCTTATGGACTTTGCCATCCTTGAAGGCCGCATAAATAGGACATTCCAAATTGGAATAGACCGTTCCATCGAGTTTCGAATGGTGAGTCAGTTTATGCTGACAGTTTCCGATCATTTCTTTGGCGGTGTACCCGGTCATTCTTTCCGCGGCGGGATTCACAAACGTGGTCTTGCCTTCAAGGTCCAGACCGTACACGCCCTCGCCCGCCGACTCCAAAATCAGCTTGTTCAGGTGGCGCACCCCTTTTAATGCCTGATCGGCAGGTTCCGCCTGCGGTTTGTTTTCAGAATCGGTTGTCATGCCCGCAATATATCCTAAATTTCGTATATTGCCCACTAAATTTCGTCATTGACGAATTTTCGCTAATTACTTTGGCCCTGTTAAAACCTATAACTCATTAAAAAATAATGAGTTAACGACGCGTGTGATTTTGGCATGGAACCTGCTCTGTGCAAGGTAATGCTTCAAGGAAAACAAGGGGCTGGTTAGCTCTACCTCCCTTAGGTGAAACTTTTAAAACTTTAAAAAGGAGAAAACTCATGGCACTTCCAGATCCCGGTATGCAAATCAACCCAACCAACACGGCACTCGTTATCACCGATCCTCAAAACGATTTTTTGAGTCCCAAAGGCGTGGCTTGGGGCGTGGTCGGCGAGAGCGTCGAGGAAAACAACACGGTCGTCAATATTGAAACGTTACTCAAGGCCGCCCGAGAAAACGGCATTCCCCTTTTCATCTCCCCTCATTATTACTACCCGACCGACTACGGCTGGAAGTTCGAGGGCGCACTCGAGAAGCTGATGCACAGCATCAAGATGTTCGACCGCAAGGGTCCCTTGAACCTTGAAAACTTCCAAGGGTCGGGTCCCGACTGGCTGGAGCGTTACAAGCTTTACATCGAGAACGAAAATACCGTGGTGGTGAGTCCTCATAAAATGTACGGGCCGGAAACCAATGACCTCGTTCTTCAGTTGAGAAAACGCGGGATCGACCGGGTGGTTCTCGCCGGGATGTCGGCCAACCTGTGTGTCGAAAGTCACATGAGGGAATTGCTGGAGCAGGGCTTTGAAGTTGCCGTGGTGAAAGATGCCACCGCCGCCGCCATAGTTCCAGAAGGCAACGGCTATGACGCGGCCCTGACCAATTTTCGTTTTCTGGCGAATACCGTTTGGTCCACCGAGGAAGCCGTGGCGGCCCTTACCCAACAGGAAACCGTAACCGCGGCTTCTCAATAAACATTATTCAATTTTCGGGTGAATTCAGTTTCACCCCACTTAACTAACCAGAAAGGAACCGAAAAAAATGAAAA
>SMUY01381924.1_pt1 | contig 19178 bp, 15 predicted proteins | sample 2456441 | NCBI WGS metagenome assembly SMUY01 (sample SAMN11095931, study PRJNA526329) | marine sediment metagenome | biome: Marine sediment; feature: Surficial sediment; material: Deep marine sediment; isolation source: Hadal surficial sediment | place: Pacific Ocean | collected 2014-11 | depth...
GAATTATCGGATCTCGAGCTGAAGATCGGCGGGCAGGATGGCGTTGTGCGTCTGTTTATCGATAGTCCGAACGGGATAAGCCTTGAAGATTGCGAAAGCGTTAGCCGCCAGGTTAGCGCGATTCTAGACGTTGAGGACCCTGTTCCCGGGAATTACTCACTGGAAGTTTCGTCACCGGGGTTGGATCGGACGTTGACCAAACCCGCCCATTTTCAGCGGTTTAAGGGTGAGGATATACGCATAAAGCTGCGTTTCCCGATCGCCGGTCGACGGAATTTTCGTGGTGCTTTGCGTGCCGCTGATGAGGAAAAAATTGAAATCGAGGTCGATGGCGAAGCACACAGCTTGCCACTGGCTACAATCGAATCTGCCCGGCTTGTTCCGGGTGAGGTGTGAAAGCACCAAATTGGAGTAGCAAGAAATGAGTAAAGAGATATTGCTGGTTGTTGATGCCGTGTCCAACGAAAAGGGCGTCTCTAAAGACATCATTTTCGAGGCGATTGAAGCGGCACTGGCTTCAGCAACGCGCCGACGTCAGGGAGAAGATATCGACGTTCGTGTCGCGATTGATCGTGAAGATGGCAGCTACGAAACTTTTCGTCAGTGGCTGGTTTTTGCCGATGATTCTACTGAACTCGAGGTTCCTGACCGAGAACTGCGCATGATCGATGCCCTCGACATCGACGAGAACGCGGAGCCCGGTGGTTACGTCGAGGTGCCGATGGACTCGGTCGAATTCGGTCGTATTGCTGCGCAAACAGCAAAGCAGGTCATTGTGCAGAAAGTGCGCGAGGCTGAACGCGAGCAGGTTGTCGAAGAATACAAGGACCGCGAAGGCGAAATGCTTTCGGGTCTGGTCAAGCGCGTTGACCGCAACGGCGTCTATATTGATCTTGGCGGCAATGCTGAGGGATTTGTCGCCCGGGATCAGATGGTGCCACGCGAGCCTGCCCGCCCACATGATCGCATGAAAGCCCTGCTGATCGAGGTACGATCAGAACAGCGTGGGCCACAACTGTTCATGACCCGAACCTCGTCGGAATTCCTGGTTGAGCTTTTTAAAATCGAGGTGCCTGAAGTAGGCCAGGGACTGATCGATATTCTTGGTTCGGCTCGCGATGCCGGGCTGCGCGCGAAAATTGCGGTGAAAAGCAACGACCCGCGTATTGATCCTGTTGGCGCGTGTGTCGGCATGCGGGGTTCCCGTGTTCAGGCCGTGTCAAACGAACTGGCTGGTGAGCGCGTGGACATTATCCTCTGGGACGAAAACCCAGCGCAGTATGTGGTGAATGCAATGTCGCCCGCTGAGGTTGTATCGATCGTCATGGATGAGGATGCGCACAGCATGGACATAGCCGTTGACGAGGAAAAACTGTCCCAGGCGATCGGTCGTGGCGGGCAAAACATACGGCTGGCCAGTGAGCTCACAGGCTGGGAGCTGAATGTCATGACTGAGACAGATGCCGAGCAGAAAAGCGAAACGGAAATGCGCGTATTGCTCGAGCTCTTTTCGAAGCAGCTCGATGTTGATGAAGAGGTCGCGCTGATTCTCGTACAGGAAGGCTTCTCGACCATCGAGGAAGTGGCTTACGTGCCAACCTCGGAACTGGTCGACATCGAAGAGTTCGATGAAGACATCGTTAATGAGTTAAGGAACAGGGCGCGCGACGTGCTCCTGACTCAGGCGATCGTCAGCGAAGAGAAAATCGATGAAATTGAACCGGCAGAAGATTTGCTGAACCTTGAAGGGATGGATAAGAGCCTGGCATATATTTTGGCAAGCAAAGGCGTGGTGACTCGCGAAGACCTCGCGGAGCTGGCGACAGACGACTTGCTTGAGCTACACGAGATGGATCAGGAAGCGGCCGGGGCACTTATTATGAAAGCCCGTGCGCACTGGTTCGAAGCAGAACAACAGGCCTGATAGCGGCTTAAACGGAGTTTTACTATGGCTGATGTCACGGTCACACAATTTGCAGATGTACTGAAAGTACCAGTCGCAAAGCTGCTATCGCAGCTGGACGATGCCGGTATTAAGGTCAGTGGATCGGACGACACGATAAGCGAGAATGTAAAGCTCGAATTATTGACGCATTTGCGGCGCAGACATGGCCAGGATGAGTCCGTCACGACCGATGCAGCACCGAGAAAAATCACTCTGCGGCGCAAGTCGCAGTCGGAGCTGAGACTTCCTGGTGCGCAGGGCCGCTCCAGAACCGTCAACGTCGAGGTGCGGCGCAAGCGTACCTACATGAAACGGGACGTGTTGGAGAAAGAGGCACAAGCGAAGCAGGACGAGCTTGATCGGGAAAATGCCGAGGAACAGGCGCGAATTGATGCCGAGAAACTCGAAGTGGAACGGTTGGCGGCTGAGAAGGTTGAGGCTGCGCGTGCCGCTGAGGCGGAAGAAGACAAGCGCAAGGATGACGAGGCCAAGCAAACGGCTGAGACCGAGGCGCGTGAAGCAGCTGTAAAAGCTGCGACGATTGCAGAAGAAAGAGCCCGCGTGGAAAGATCGGAGCAGGAATCAAAAGAGCGCCGCAACAAGGACAAAGAAAAGAAAAAAGGCAAGGGTGCGGAAACGCGCTATGGCCGCAGAGAGTTGCATGTTGCCGGCGGCAAGGGTGGTCGACGTAAGCGCAAGGCTCCGGTTCGCCGCCGGGCTGTCTCGGTTAGTTCCGATGGTCAGCATGGCTTTGAAATGCCGACAGCGCCGGTCGTTCGGGAAGTCGAGATTGCGGAGAATATCGCAGTTTCGGAACTGGCGCAGAAGATGGCAGTGAAGGGCAATGAAGTTGTCAAAGTGCTGTTTAATATGGGTGCCATGGTGACCATCAACCAGGTCATCGATCAGGACACCGCCATTCTCGTTGTTGAAGAACTGGGACACGTGGCGAAAGCGGTCAGTGGAGAAGATGTCGATGAGCGTCTCCTGGTTAGCGAGGAACCGACTGGCGACAAAGTCGCACGCGCTCCCGTGGTTACGATCATGGGCCATGTCGATCACGGTAAAACGTCGCTACTCGATTACATTCGGCGTACCAAGGTCGCCGCCGGCGAGGCAGGCGGTATCACGCAGCACATTGGTGCTTACGCTGTCGACACAGACAAGGGGAAAATCACTTTCCTGGATACGCCGGGACATGCGGCGTTTACGCAGATGCGCGCTCGTGGGGCACGAGCTACCGACATTGTTATTCTTGTCGTCGCTGCAGACGATGGTGTGAAACCACAAACAATCGAGGCGATTGAACACGCCAAGGTGGCCAACGTGCCGATCGTGGTCGCAGTAAATAAGATCGACAAGGAAGCAGCGGACCCGGAACGCGTTCGCAATGAACTTTCACAACACGAAATCATCTCCGAGGCATGGGGTGGTGAGCAATTGTTCGCAGAAGTTTCGGCGCAGACAGGTGAGGGCATCGATGCGCTCCTGGATGCGATATTGTTGCAAGCTGAAGTAATGGATCTGCAGGCCGTTGCGGAAGGACCGGCCCAGGGAATCGTTATCGAGTCCAGTCTTGAAAAAGGACGCGGCGCAGTAGCAACTTTGCTGGTACAGGCTGGCACGTTGAAACAGGGCGACATGATTATTGCCGGCGAAGAATATGGACGCGTCCGGAACATGTTCGACGAGGCCAACAAATCAGTTACCGAGGTAGGTCCTTCAACACCGGTGGTGGTCATTGGGCTTTCGAAAACACCAGCAGCCGGAGACGACTTTATGGTCGTCAAGAACGAACGCAAGGCGCGTGAAGCTGCCGAATTCCGCCGGGTCAGGGCACGTGAATCGAAGCTGGCGCGGCAGCAGGCGTCGAATCTTGAAGACGTCTTCAGCCAAATGAAGGCAGCGGGGGTTAGTTCGGTGCCCGTGCTGATCAAGTCGGATGTGCATGGCAGTACCGAAGCGCTTCGCGATGCACTGGAGAAACTCTCGACCGACGAAGTAAAGGTCAAAATAGTCAGCTCTGGAGTCGGTGGCATCACCGAGTCAGACGTGACACTCGCGGCTGCCTCGCAGGCCGTCATCATCGGCTTTAATGTCCGTGGCGACAGCGCTGCAAGAGCAGCGATCAAGGAGACAGGAGTTGATGTCCGCTACTACAGCATCATTTATGAAGCGATTGATGATGTGAAAGCGGCGCTGAGCGGGTTGCTCGCGCCTGAAATTCGCGAAAATATTGTCGGCCTGGCCGAGGTTAAGGAAGTCTTTACCTCGCCGAAGCTCGGTGATATTGCCGGTTGCATGGTCACGGAAGGCTACGTCAAACGAGACAATCCGTTGCGTGTCCTGCGGGACAATGTCGTCATATACGAAGGCGAACTCGAATCGCTGCGTCGTTTCAAGGACAACGTCAACGAAGTCCGCTCCGGTACCGAATGCGGTATTGGCGTGAAGAACTACAATGACGTCAAGCCAGGCGATCAGATTGAGTGTTTCGAGCGTATCGAAGTCGCTCGTACGATCGACTAAACGCATGTCGGCTGGATGGAAATGATGCACTTGTATTGCGCTACCACAAACGTAAAATTCAATCGGTTGCTGAGAATCGCCCGTCCTGACGGGCGGTACGGGCAACCGGATGGGTTACCGATGAGTCACAACTAATGCCACGCGAGTTTTCACGGAGCCAGCGCCTTGGTGCACAAATGCAGCGCTCATTGAGCGAATTGCTGCGATTTGAAACCAAGGACCCAAGTCTTGCGGATGTGTCGCTTACCGGGGTGAAGTTATCGAAGGATTTGAGCGTAGCCAAGATTTATTTCAGCCTGCTCAACCCGGATGATGATCCACAGCCGGCCATTATGGGCCTGCAGCGCGCTTCAGGATTCCTGCGCAGCAAGCTCGCTGCTGCATTGACAGTCCGGCACGTGCCGGAGCTGCGATTCGTACACGACGACAGCATTGCACAAGCAGCTGCTATGAGCCGCCTGATCGACACCGCCAACGAACCGCGCTGAATGTCTCAGCAAACCAGCAAACAAGTGCGATCGAAAGTGGTTGCTGTAGATGGCCTGCTACTGCTGAACAAACCAGCAGGGCTGACGTCGAACCAGGCATTGCAAAAGGTCAAACGCTTGCTGCAGGCGAAAAAAGCTGGTCATACCGGCAGCCTGGATCCTGCCGCCACCGGTATGTTGCCTTTGTGTTTTGGCGAGGCGACCAAGGTTTGTGCTTATCTGCTGGCGGCGGACAAGATCTACCGGGTGACCGCAAAACTCGGCGAGGCCACTGATACCGGCGATGCTGATGGCACCATAAACGAAACGGCTGCGGTTCCTGACCTTGGTGTTCAGGACTGGGAAAAGATCGTCGCTGAATTCAAAGGCGACAGCATGCAGGTGCCACCAATGTATTCGGCGCTCAAAAAGGACGGTAAGCGCCTCTATGAACTGGCGCGCAAAGGCCAGGTTGTTGAGCGTGAGCCACGCCCGATTACGATCCACGACATCAGTTTGCTGGAGTTTAGTGGCACACGGCTTGTGTTAACCGTGCATTGCTCCAAAGGGACCTATATAAGGACTCTGGTTGAAGACATTGCCAAAGCAGCAGGGACCGTGGCGCATACGGTACGCCTGCATCGGGAGTCCGTGGGAGATTTTCGTGCCGCGGATATGCTGGACATGGATGGTGCCGAGCAGCTCGCTGAAGACGGTCCTGAAGCGTTGCGTGAGCGTCTGCAACCAGCGGATGTGGCGCTGGCCGCCTGGTCCGAATGCCAGCTCGATGCTGCGGCCGGCGAGCGCTTCAGCGGTGGGCAGGCTGTGCAGGTCGATATAGAGGGCAAGGCAGTATTGGTAAGAGTTTATGGCGAAAATCAGCGTTTTCTGGGTGTTGGCGAGCTCACTGGCGAGGGCACCGTAGCACCACGGCGGATTTTCAGGTTGGCAGGCTGACCCGGGAGTCCGGAACGGCAAATTTTAAGTTTGGGAGTCAGGCAAAAAAAGCCTGATATTTTCGTATTTTAAGCTGTTACTGGACCGAAACTGACGCTAGAATAGCGCGCTCAAAATACAGGACCAGAAAATAGAAAGAACGATTGGAGTTTCTTAGAGATGTCACTTTCAAGTGAAAACAAAATCACCATAGTCGCGGACTACGCTCGCGGCGAAGACGACACCGGCTCACCTGAGGTTCAGGTTGCCTTGCTGTCTGCAAGAATTTCAGAGCTGACCGAGCACTTCGGTGAGCACAAGAAGGATCACCATTCCCGGCAGGGTCTTCTGAAAATGGTAAACAAGCGTCGCAAGCTGCTTGATTACCTCAAGAAGAAAGACCAGAACCGGTATCGCGAGCTGATATCCCGGCTCGGTCTCCGCCGTTAACAGTTAACCGGCGCCACAGGCAATGACTTAATCCATATTTCGGCCCTGCGATGGGGCGAGAGGATTGGTTGTGCCATTAGATAAATCATTCGAGTATTAATGTGAAAGCAACTAAAAAGACGTTCCAATATGGGGAACATGAAGTATCCATAGAAACCGGCGCCATCGCGCGTCAGGCCAGCGGAGCGGTAATGGTCAGCATGGCCGAAACCGTCGTGCTGGTTACTGCAGTAGGCAAGAAAACGGCTGATCCCGGCCGTGATTTCTTTCCATTGACTGTTAACTACCAGGAAAAGACCTATGCAGCCGGCAAGATTCCCGGTGGCTTTTTCAAGCGTGAAGGTCGTCCCGGTGAAAAGGAAATCCTGACCTGCCGACTGATCGATCGACCGATTCGCCCGTTGTTTCCGAAAGGATTCAAGAACGAAGTGCAGATCATCGCCACGGTCGTGTCATTGAATCCTGACGTCGATCCGGACATTCCGGCATTGATTGGTGCATCGGCTGCGCTGGCAATATCCGGCATGCCGTTTGCTGGTCCGATCGCCGCCGCTAAAGTTGGTTACAAAGACGGCGAATACATTTTGAATCCTGGCCGTGCTGCAGTTGCAGAATCGGATCTTGAGCTGGTCGTCGCGGGAACAGCCGATGCTGTCCTGATGGTTGAGTCGGAAGCCAATATTCTTTCCGAAGAAGTCATGCTCGGTGCGGTGATGTTCGGTCACGAACATTTACAAACGGCAATCGCTGCGATCAGCGAACTCGCTGCAGAAACAGGCAAAGAAGCTTGGGATTGGGAAGGTCCTGCTACGGATGAAGAGCTTGAGTCAGCCGTCGCTGCGGCAGCACAGAGCGGCCTTGCAGATGCTTACCAGATCACGGACAAGATGGAGCGCCAGAACAAAGTTGGCGATACGAAAGCCGCCGCGATGGAATCACTGGCCGCTGGCGACGATGCTCGCTGGTCCGCTGATGAGGTCAAAGGCGCTTTGTCCAGTCTTGAGAAGCGTATTGTCCGCGGCAGAGTCATTGCGGGCGATCCACGTATCGATGGCCGTGACCACAGCACTGTGCGTCCGATCAATGTTGAAGTCGGTCTTCTGCCGCGCGCTCACGGTTCTTCCCTGTTTACCCGCGGCGAGACGCAGGCAATTGTTGCAACAACCCTGGGTACTGGTCGCGACGCACAAATGATCGACGCGATCGAGGGCGAACGTAAAGATCCGTTCATGTTCCATTACAACTTCCCTCCATTCTGCGTGGGTGAAACAGGCTTCGTTGGTTCGCCAAAACGCCGCGAAATCGGTCATGGCAAACTGGCCCGGCGTGGCATTGAGGCAGTCATGCCGAATACGGAAGAATTTCCATACGTCATCCGCATCGTGTCAGAAATCACAGAATCAAACGGTTCAAGCTCGATGGCATCCGTTTGTGGCGCCAGCCTGTCACTGATGGATGCTGGCGTACCGATCAAAGCAGCGGTTGCCGGTGTTGCGATGGGTCTCGTCAAGGAAGGCGAAAAGTTTGCCGTCCTCACCGATATTCTTGGCGACGAGGATCACCTCGGCGACATGGATTTCAAGGTGGCTGGTACCGATCAGGGTATTACCGCGTTGCAGATGGATATCAAGATCCAGGGCATCACCCGGGAGATCATGAGCGCCGCACTTGATCAGGCCAAGGATGCGCGTCTGCATATCCTGCAGGAGATGAACAAGGTCATCGATAAGCCGCGTGAGGAAATGTCCGAGTGGGCACCGACCATCATTACCTTCAAGATCGACCCCGAGAAGATTCGTGATGTGATTGGCAAGGGCGGCTCTGTGATTCGGGCTATGACTGAAGAGACGGGCGCAACGATTGATCTGGACAACGACGGTACGGTGAGAATCGCATCTGTCGATGGCGCTTCAGGAAGAGAAGCACGCCGTCGCATTGACCTGATTACTGCAGATGTGGAAGTCGGTCGTATCTATGACGGCAAGGTTGTTCGTTTGATGGACTTTGGCGCTTTCGTCACCATCCTGCCGGGCAAGGACGGTCTCGTACACATTTCGCAGATTTCCAACGAGCGTGTTGAGAAAGTCAGCGACAAGCTCTCGGAAGGCGATGAAGTCAAAGTCAAGGTTCTTGAAGTTGACCGCCAGGGCAGGGTACGCCTGAGCATGAAGGAAGTTGACGCTGCTTAAGCGCTGATTCATCGATTTGTGGAGCCCGGCCTGCGGGCGATCAAAACCTGGTACGGCTGCATACTATGCTCGCCCGCAGGGCGGGCTCCTGCAGAATAAGCGCAATAACGAACAACGGCGCGATGATTTAGTTCATCGCGCCTTTTTTTATCCGTATAGTTTCTTGTAAGTCTGCACGAAATACTTCATTTCATGCGGTTTGGCCATACTGATTCGCAGCCATTTTGTCATCGGCGGAAAGGCGCGCCCAACGATGATGCCCTCGTTCAGGAACGCATCGTAGACTTCCTGGATATCATGGCCTGTTTCGAAGAAAGAGAAATTGGCGTTCGATTTTACATAGCGGTGGCCTAACTCTTCGTGCATCGCTTCAATAATGGCCAATGATTCCTTGTTTTTGCGCAGCGTGAATTTCTGGAATTCATCATTTTGATAAGCGGCATAGGCGGCATTGAGACTGAGGACGCTCATTGCACCGGTCTTTCTCGTATTGATCTCTTTGGCAAGATCAGGATGAGCAAATCCAAAGCCAACCCGCAATCCTGCCATACCATGAATTTTTGATGCCGTTCGCGAGACGACAATGTTCTTGTGACCATCTCGGACGAGACCCATCATCGTTTCGTAGTCCGGATTGTCGACAAACTCGTAGTAAGCCTCATCGACAAACACCATACGATCCTTCGAGACCTCAAGCACGAAATCCCGCAGCGCGTTTTTTTCAATAATCGAGGGAATCGGGTTGTTCGGATTTACCACGTAGACGCACTTGGTATCGCGCCTGATCGCTTTGTACATTGCATTCAGGTCAGTATTGAAATTCTCATCAACCGGTACCCTGATTATTTCCGAGCCGGTATTCCCGGCATACCGGATCAAATCATGATAGGTGGGGTCAGCGCAGACTACTGAACCGTTTTGCATGCTGGCGAGGAGGCCGGCGGTCCGCAATATCTCGCCAGAACCGGTGCCCATCGAAATGTGATCAGCAGGCAGGTTGTTCAATTGCCCGATTAGCGCCAGCATGGCGCGGCGATCAGCGCCGCCATACAGGTTTGAGTATTTAAAGGAATCGGCCATCGCCTGCAATGCGATTCGTGAGGGCCCCCACGGATTCTCGTTAAAGCAAACGCGTACCATGTAATCCGGTCGCGGTATTTCTTCGGCGAAGGCGCGGCTGATCAGGTTGACGCCGGGAATCAACCCGGAACCAAGTGCCAGGCCGCCGCCCAGCAAAACCTGACGTCTCGAAACACTAGCCATCTTGAATATTCCCCCTTACATCGACCTGAACTTTACGGCGCATGGAAAACCGCTTTGAATTATGCCGCCTTTCCAGCGCTATTTCGGAATTATCCATCGTTTTTCATTGCATCAGTTGCGGCTACCGATATAGCGGATGTCTTATTTCAATTCAATTTCCAGCAGGCTACATTCCTGAACCACTCTGCTGGTAATACCACCGTGCGTAGTCGCCGCTGCCCAGTGGACATCGCCAAGCCGGAATGATTGCATGCTCTTTCGGCCATCGGCCGTTTCCTCAAGCCAGGCACAGGGACTGAGATAAACAACCACGCGATCCGGGTGCGCGTGCAGGGGCGGTGTCTCGCCGGTTCTCTCGGTAACTTTGAGGACTCGCACCTGGCTGTTTTCGAGTATGGTCTCGTAGATATGCGGTGCGACGTTGACAGGGTCGAGCGCCGGCGACTGCGCGTCAGCGATGGCAAATCCCAGGGTCAGTATGAGCCCGACGGTTATGCCAGGGCGTAAGTGCTTCTGCATAGGTTATGGTCCTTGTTGTTTCACATTCCTGGCAAAGGCCGACCGTATTGGCCAGAATCGGCGATCCCGGCATCCAGAAACTCGATAATCCGGCCAGGCAGGTAGTATTCAGGATGCCACGGCGTACCGCCACTGACGAATCCGACATGCCCACCCTGTCGGCTGACTTCCAGTTGTATGCAGTCGGACAGCTTGGCCGAATCCGGGATGGTTGCCGGTGTCATAAACGGATCATCCAGTGCGTTAATAATAAGAGTCGGCCGGCGGATACTTGCAAGGTAACCGATAGAGCTGCAACGATCGTAATACTCGTCTTTGCCCGAGAATCCATGCAATGGTGCAGTGACTGCATCGTCGAACTCAGCGAATGTGCGGGCGTTCATAGCACGTTGCCAGTCGAAAGCAGCCGTGTGCCGGTCGAATTTTCGCATCACAGCCTTCTTCATGCGTTTTAGTAAGAGGTACTGATAAATTGTTGAAAAACCAGATGTTAATGCTTTGGCAGAGTCGTGCAAATCCAGTGGGGCACTGACGGCTGCGGCAGCATCCAACGGCGTCGATGCGCCGTTCTCGCCGAGGTATTTGAGTAGCACGTTGCCGCCGAGGGAGTAGCCTACCGCCATCATCGGACCCTCGTGACCCATCGTTCGCAGGCGTTCCAGGAAATAGCGGATGTCATTGGTTTCGCCGGCGTGATAGCGGCGAGGGAGGCGGTTTCGGTAGTCACCGCAGTCACGAAAATGCAGCACCGCCGCCCGCCAGCCCTTGTCTGCTGCGGCCTGCAGCATCATTCGTGCATAGGCTGAATCAGCGGATCCCTCAAGTCCGTGCAAAATGATGAGGATCGGTGAGCCGGAGTCCGGGCCGGGCCCCTCAGCCATCCAGTCAACTGTGGTGACATCGCCATCGGGAAGCTCCAGCTGTTCGTTGCGCAAGCGTACGCGCGGCACACCAGACCAGGGAAAAGACGGATAAACCGTCTGCGCATGGCGGTTTCCAAGCCACCACGCGGGTTCGAAGCTGCTCTCAAGAATGCGGTTTTCCGGCGCACTCTCTGTCATTGTCACTCGCCTCCACGACGCTATGCGGCTAACCTGTCCCGATTACAACGCTTTTCGCATTGAAAGTCGCTGCAGTCGTAGTCAGTTTTGGTGACCGCAAAACCTTGATTGTTCGTACAAAAAAGGCCCCCCGATTACTCAGGGGGCCGGCCGTGGAGTAGAAACTCCTTCAGGCAATCGCAACAGGGGGCGGGGGAGCGAATCCCTGTTGCAACGCACAAAATAGGTGTGCGCCACGCGGATGTCAAGGAACTCTTTGGGGGTTCTGCACAATAAACAGGGCTAACTGACTTTCTTTCGATCCTGGGAAATCTGGCGGGTGGTTTGCTCTTCATCATCGCGGGAGCTACCCGTAAAGCGCCGCAGCACCTCTTCCTGCAGGATCTTCCAGCGGTTGAAATTCTTCTGCGCCATGTCGGTCACCGCAACTACCGGGTCGACACCAACCACGCGTTTTACCTGGCCGCGAATATTCTGTTGCTGGGTTGTGAAAAGTTTCATGCTTTGTTCGAGGTAGTTCGCCATGAAGCCGGGCATTACCTTGCCGTAGGACCGAATGACCTGCGACAGGAAGTCCTGGCTCATAATGGCCTCACCCTGCAATTCCTGCTCACTGATGACCTGCAGCAGGATGGATCGGGTAATGTCATCGCCACTTTTCTTGTCGATGACAACGAAATCGATCTTGCTGGTTACCAGGTTGCGGACATCGGCCAGGGTGATATAGCGACTCTCATCTGTGTCATACAGACGGCGATTCGGATATTTTTTAATGACTCGCGCTGCAGGCATTGGTTGTCTCGGTTGCTCCACGATGTGAACGTCGGCTGCAGGCGCATTGTAACGAACCACGGCGGTGGTCGCAGGCTGCGTTGACGTCAAATCCGGTCGTTGCTCCGTCGAAGAGGGCGTCTACGATAGCCCATTTTCGCGCTCAGCCATAGGGAACTGATCCGATGGAACACTTTTGCAGTGTTGCAGGACGTCTGTACGCCAGTTCGCGATCGCCCAGGCCCATATATCGCTGATCTGTTCGCCAGCCAGTCCGGCAGGCGGCTGCTGCTTTAGCGCATCAAGCGCGCTGACCAACGTAGCGCCTGTTGCCGTGTCCGGAATTGCCCTGGCGCCGGTCAGCTTGCTGAGTTTTTGCCCATCGGCATTTTCAAGGACCGGAATATGCAAATAGTCTGGCGTGCTAAATCCAAGAGCGCGCTGCAGGTGAATATGGCGTGGTGTTGAATCCAGCAGATCAATGCCGCGTACGACTTCGGTGATGCCCTGGTCGAAATCGTCCGCGACCACGGCCAGGTGATACGCGATAAGCCCATCACGCCTCTTGATAACAAAGTCCCCGGATTCTGATTCAAGCCGCTGACTTTGCGGTCCTTGCAGCTTGTCGGTGAAGGCCACGGCGTCGTCATTCGTCCGCAGCCGAATTGCCACATCATCTGTGCGACAGCCGTCTCTGCAGGTCCCGGGATAGATTGCGCCAAGTGGCCCGCGCCGGACATCTGCCAGGTCCCGACGGGAACAGCAACAGGCGTATGCTTTGCCGGCACCAAGCAGGATTTGGACCAATGCCTCGTGACGTTCCCGGAACCGGCTTTGATAACGGACCGGGCCATCCCACTCGAAACCATAAGCTTCAAGGGCGCCAAGTATTACCCGGTCTGCGCCGGGTTGTTCCCGTGGTGGATCGATATCCTCAATGCGCACCAGCCATTGGCCATTGCGGGCCTTCGCTTGCGCGCAGCTCGCGACCGCGGCGAGCAGGGATCCAAAATGCAGGGGGCCAGAGGGCGAGGGCGCAAATCGACCAACGTATGGAGCCGGTTTGTCCGTCATCTCTGTATGGGCCAACTTATTGGACTACTAGCAGCCCGAAATCTATCTGTACCGGTCATCCCGATCACGGAACTGGCGCTCGGACATCTCGCGACGTTCCTGGGCTTCGACGCACAAGGTCGCTACCGGACGTGCCTCGAGTCGCTTCAGACCAATTTCCTCACCGGTCTCCTCGCAAAAGCCGTAGATGCCCTCTTCGATGCGGGTCAAACCGGAGTTAATTTTTCTCAGCAATTTTCGTTCCCGATCACGGGTACGCAATTCCAGCCCGAATTCGGACTCCTGCGTTGCGCGGTCATTCGGATCCGGGAAGTTAGCGGCTTCGTCCTGCATATGATGCACGGTACGATCGACTTCCTTCATCAATTCGATCTTCCACGACGTCAGGATCGCCTCGAAATGGTCCAGCTGCTCCGTGCTCATATATTCTTCGCCACGACTGGCAACATAGGGCTCGATGCCATGAATCGGGCCGGACAATAAATCCATGTTGCGATTCACGACGCGGGCGTTGGCTTTACGTCTTGGCGGCCGTTTCGGCATGATTCGCTTGATCACTGGCGCTTTTTTCGCCGGTGCCTTGCGCGTCGATGCTTTCCTGGACACTTTCTTCTTCGAAATCTTCCTGGCGACCTTTTTCTTGCTTACCGCCTTCTTTTTACTGACTTTCTTCTTTGCCGCCGGCTTTTTCCTGGAAACCTTCCTGGCGCTGGCACGCTTCTTCGCTGCCGGCTTCTTTTTGCTTACCTTTCTCTTCTTGGTCGATTTTTTCGCTGCCTGCATTTTCCGTCTTACCTTCTTTTTGGTGGATTTCCTGGTGGATTTTTTGCCGGCCGGTTTCTTCCGGGCAGCAGCTTTCTTTTTCGGCGCTTTCTTTGCCGAAGCTTTCTTTCTGGTTACTTTGGTTTTCTTGGCTGCGGCCTTTTTCCTGCCAACAACTTTACGTTTGACAGCCTTCTTCCGGGAGGCCTTTGCGGGTTTGCGCTTCCTGCTCGCGGTTTTCTTTGCGGGCATTATTTTACTCCTGCCGGTTCGAGAAAAACGCGGCATTATACATTGGTTTCCGGCACATGGAAGTGGCAAAAGCAGGCTTTTTTCAAGGTTAGCCCGGAGCCTCGATTGGTTGCCCGGGAGCGACCCGTCGGGCGCGCCGCAAACCACGGCTGATCAGCGTTTGCGCTTATTTGAAAGCGGCATGTCTTTTGTTTGCGACAATCGTTTTATGTCGCCAATTACATTACACTACCCCGAATTCTTACGGGCGTGGCCAAACACCATCAAATGCGACTAAGCAAGATCAAGCTTGCCGGCTTTAAATCCTTCGTAGATCCCACCACAATTCCCTTTCCCAGCAACCTGGTTGGCGTTGTCGGGCCAAACGGATGTGGCAAATCCAATGTAATCGATGCCGTGCGCTGGGTAATGGGCGAGAGTTCGGCCAGTCGCCTGCGTGGCGACTCCATCACCGACGTCATCTTCAATGGTTCAAGTACCCGCAAGCCGATTGGCGCCGCGTCCGTCGAGCTGTTGTTCGACAATACGGAAACGACGCTGGAGGGCCAATATGCCAGGTATGCAGAAATTGCCATTCGTCGTGAGGTGTCCAGGGATGGGATATCCACCTATTATCTGAACGGTACCCGTTGCCGGCGCAAAGACATCACCGGCATATTTCTCGGTACCGGTTTAGGCCCGCGCAGCTATTCGATCATCGAGCAGGGGATGATCTCGCGGATCATCGAGGCCAAACCGGAAGAGATGCGTACTTTCCTGGAGGAAGCGGCAGGGATATCCAAATACAAAGAGCGTCGTCGCGAGACCTCGAACCGCATCAAACACACCAGGGATAATCTCGAACGCCTGCATGACGTGCTTGAAGAAGTCGAGAAGCAGATCAAGCACCTCGACCGGCAATCGAAAACCGCGGAACGATATGGCCGCCTGAAAGAAAAGGAACGTAAAACCGGCGCCGAGTTACTGGCGTTGCGACTGCGTGATCTTGACGATCGTGCCAGCCAGTCAACCGCCAGTCTGAATGAAAAAGAAACTGCGATGCAGGCGCTCATTGCCGGGCAACGGAAAATTGAGGCGAGCATCGAAGATGCGCGTGTCCGGCAGAGTGAGCGTGCGGATGAATTCAATGCCGAGCAGGGACGTTTCTATAAGTCTGGTTCGGAAATCGCGCGCGTCGAACAAACCATCGAGCATGCACATGAGCTGCGTGAGCGACAGGAAAAAGACCTGGAGCAGGCGATAAAAGGTGCTCAGGAAATTACCGATCACATCAACAAAGATGAAAGCGATATCGCACAGCTTGAGCTGACGTTGAGTGAATTGGTGCCCGGTCTCGAGCAGGCCAGGGAGAGCGAAGCACACTCCAGGTCGTCACTTGAACGTGCTGAGCAAGCGCTGGCCGAATGGCAGGAAAAGTGGGATGAATACACACGGCAGTCGAACGACGCGCAGCAAACTCGCAACGTCGAGCAAACCAGAGAGGAACAAATTGAGTCCAGGCTGACAAGCCTGGCTGAACGTCGGCGCAGGCTGGATGAATCGCAACAGTCCGCCAACCCGCAGGAACTGAACGAACAATATGCAAGTCTCACGGTCATCGAACGAAGAAAACGCCAGGCGCGTGAAGAGTTCGATCGGCACATTACGGATTTAAGCGAAAAGATTCACAAACTGAGAGAGCAGGACAAAAAACTAAACCGGTTAGTTGATGAACGCCGTGCCGTTCTGCAATCGGCACAAGCCAAATACGCATCACTTGATGCGATCCAGAAAGCGGCGCTTGGTGAAGGCGATGATGTGATCAAGAGCTGGCTTGAGTCATCTGGGTTGCAGGGAAATGCGCGCGTCGCGCAATCAATCGATGTTGAAGCCGGTTGGGAAACGGCTGTTGAAACCGTGCTCGGTGATTACCTGCAGGCTGTATGCGTCAGTGACGTGATAACGGCAACAACAAGTCTCTCGCAATTGGCTGGTGGCAGTATTACTTTGCTGATCGACAGCGCAGATGCTGCACCCGGCGATGATACGACCTCAACATTGGCCACCAAGGTTTCAAAGGCACCAACTGCAGTTCTCGAGTTGTTGCGCTCGGTGCGTGTCGCCGAATCTCTGGAAAAAGCGCTGGGCATAAGAGAGCAGCTCAACGACCTGGGTGCTGATGGTTCGGTCATTACCGCCGATGGCGTTTGGCTTAGCAGGAGCTGGTTACGCGTCAGCCGTGACAAGGATGCGAAGTCCGGTGTGCTGGGTCGCGAACACGATATGCGGCGCCTGAGAAATCAAATTCGTGAATTGCAGGCTCGCAGTGACAGTGCCGGCAAACTAGTGAAGGACGGGCGCAACCGCTTGGTTCAATTTGAAGACCGTCGCGAAAAATTACAAATCGACGCCTTGGCACTGCTCGATGAATATTCGGAGGTTAAGGCAAATCTCGATAGCGCACGTTTTAAGCTGGATCAGGCCAATGCGCGACAAGCGGCCATCACCGAAGAAAACAGCGACATCGAAAAAGAAAAGTTTGCGGCAGAGGAGCAAGTTCGCGTATCACGAACTGAGTTTGCCAACGCTGAAAACATCCTGACGGAACTCGAAGTACAGCGGCAGACTCTGGATACACAACGTGAAGAATTAAGAGATGAATTGTTGCGGGTCCGCACGCAAGCCGATGAAGATCGCATTGCTGCACATGATCTTGCGATTCAGTTTGAAACGCGGCGCTCAAACAAGGAATCTGCGGCGCAGAGTCTTGCCAGGATGCAATCGCAGCTGGCGCATTTCGGCAACCGGGACAAAGACATTCGCCAGCAGCTGGAACAAAGTGAGGTGCCGCTGGCAGCCAATGAGGAAGAGCTGGCACGACAATTGGACATTCGTATTGAGGTCGAGGCGGACCTTGGCGAATCAAGAAAGCTGGTCGAGAACGTTGAGAACGAGTTGCGGGATTTTGATCAGTCGCGAATGCTGGCTGACCAGGCCGTAGAAGAATCGCGCGGGCAGGTGGGCGAGGCGCGCATGGCGGTTCAGGAAATAAGCGTTCGACGTGAAGGTTTCGCTGAGCAGCTTGGCCAGACTGATTTTGATCTTTGCGAGTTGCTTGAAGAGCTCGATGAAACTGCCAACGTGGATGACTGGGATGTGACGCTGGAAAAAGTCCGGCGCAGCATCGATCGTCTCGGGCCGATCAATCTTGCCGCAATCGACGAGTTCAAAGAGCAGTCAGAACGCAAAGCATATCTTGATGCGCAACTGAAGGATCTGCACGATGCCCTGGAAACCCTGGAAGGTGCGATACGCAAGATCGACCGTGAAACGCGGACTCGATTCCGCGAAACATTCACCAATGTCGATGCAGGCTTCAAAAAACTTTTTCCGAAGTTATTCGGCGGCGGGCACGCCTATCTGGAACTGACCGGCGACGATCTGCTCTCGGCCGGCGTAACCGTAATGGCGCGACCGCCGGGCAAACGCAACAGCACCATTCATTTGCTCTCCGGCGGCGAGAAAGCATTGACCGCAGTAGCACTGGTTTTTGCAATCTTTGAGTTGAATCCGGCACCGTTTTGCCTCCTCGATGAGGTTGATGCGCCGCTGGATGATGCGAACGTCATGCGTTTCTGTGACATCGTCAAGAGCATGTCTGAGAAGGTCCAGTTTGTGTTTATTACGCACAACAAGGTCACGATGGAGATGGCGCGGCAACTGACCGGCGTGACCATGCAGGAGCCGGGCGTATCGCGAGTGGTATCCGTCGATCTTGACGAAGCGGTGAAAATGGCGGCGAACTAGTTCGCGCCGGCTCGCGAGCAACAGAGAATTCTTATGGACGGTCTGCGTTGGTATTTGTTGTTGTTCGGACTGTTTGTCGTCGTCGGCGTCTATCTGCACAGCCGCATGCAACGCAGCAAAGCCGCTAACGAGAACTTAAGCGCGGATGAATCCGAACGCCATGCACCATCCCTGGATGGCGAAAGTTTGCCCGAATCGCTTGAGCCGACCATTGACGAATACCAGGACGAGGACGACAGTGATCCCGAGTTGGGTGAGGCAACGCCGCCGGCCGAGCAAAAAGTGGTCACACTCAGAGTCGTTGCCCGGGATCATGGATCATTCGCAGGTGACTCGCTTGCATTGAGCCTGCGTGGCATTGGCATGCGGCATGGAAAATTCGGCATCTTCCACCAGTATGATGGCAGCGACGAGGACAAGGTTGTCTTTAGTGCCGCAAGCCTCGTCGAACCGGGCAGTTTCGACATGGCAAATCTCAAGGATCAGAAAATCCCGGGCATCAGTCTTTTCATGGTGCTGCCAGGCCCGGTGGATGGCGCCGAGGCGTTTGACCTGATGACGGCTGCAGCAAAAGCACTGACGAATACACTCGGTGCTGATTTGCTGGACGAAACCGGCAGCTCCTTGAGCATTCAGCGCGAACGTTACCTGCGTGAAGAAATCATTCAGTTTCAACACAGCGTCCTGATCGCCTGACGCCCCGGTTCTGCCAATGAGCGTTCCTGCAGCGACCAGAAAAAGAGTTGATTCGCTTCGGGATCAGATTCGCCACCACAATTACCAGTATCACGTTCTCGACGAGCCGGATGTGCCGGACGCGGAATACGATCGGCTGGTGCGCGAGTTGCAGCAAATGGAAGCAAAATACCCCGAGCTGATTACGCCCGATTCGCCGACCCAGCGAGTCGGTGCCGAGCCGATCAAGGCGTTCGGTACGGTCGAACACCAGATTCCCATGTTGTCGCTGGACAATGCATTCAGCGAAGACGAGCTGCGGGATTTTCACCGGCGTGTAACCGATCGGATGGACATCGATAGCAACGCTGATCTGAGTTATGCGGCCGAACCGAAGCTCGACGGCGCAGCAGTCAGCCTCCGTTATGAGCTTGGCGAACTGGTCAAAGGAGCCACACGCGGCGATGGCACCACGGGTGAAGACATCACACACAACATC
>SMUY01094979.1_pt1 | contig 19154 bp, 18 predicted proteins | sample 2456441 | NCBI WGS metagenome assembly SMUY01 (sample SAMN11095931, study PRJNA526329) | marine sediment metagenome | biome: Marine sediment; feature: Surficial sediment; material: Deep marine sediment; isolation source: Hadal surficial sediment | place: Pacific Ocean | collected 2014-11 | depth...
CGAACCTACGTAGGCATTCGCCGGCAGATTTACAGTCTGCTCCCTTTAGCCACTCGGGCACCCCACCAATGCCCGCTTTTGTCCACCCGCTCTCAAGACAGCACCCCGGCGACCGTGCCGAGGCAAACGTATATGCTCAGGCAGTAAGCGCCCCGCCACGCGTCCTGGAGCTGACGAAGGGACTCGAACCCCCAACCTGCTGATTACAAATCAGCTGCTCTACCAGTTGAGCTACGTCAGCACCTACTAGGCTATTTTCTACAGCCTTATAGAATAATCAGGGCTATTCCCACCGTCAACGCCCTAAAACACGGGCAGTTAGGCATTGTGAAGCGCTTACGAACCCCGCTGCTTCCAGCGGGCTCCCTGAGGAGTGTCTTCCAGGACGATCCCAGCGGCGGCCAATTCGTCTCTGATAGCGTCGGAAGACGAGAAATCGCCCGCCGATCGGGCTTTCTGGCGCTCGGCTATCTTCCCCTCGACCCATCTTGCGAGTTCCGGATCCTCGGCGGGCCGCCGGGGCAGAATCCCGAAGACCTCGGTGACCCGCCCTAGGATCTGGAGGTTGCCAGCCGCCTCCGCCGGACTCCATTCGCCTCCATCCAGGGCCCGATTTGCGGTGGTGACAAAGTTCGAAACCGCTGCCAGCGCGTTCGGGGCGTTGAGGTCCTCATCGAGGGCGCGCCCAACATCCCTCTCCAGGAGCGCTCCGGCCTCACCGGGCTCGCCGCCAAGCGTCCCACCCACAGTCGCCAGCAATCGCTGGTGCAGCTCCCCGATTCGCTCAGCACCCTTCCCGGCGGCCGCCAGACTGGCGTCGGAAAAGTTGAACTGCTTTCTGTAGTGCGTTTGGAAGAACAGCATTCGCACGGCGGCGGGATCGACGCCCTCTTCCCTGAGGTCCCGAGCGGTCAGGAAGTTGCCATAGCGCTTCGACATCTTCGTCCCTTCGACGGTGAGGAACTCGCCATGCATCCACAAGCGTGAGAAAGGCTGCCCGGTTACCGCTTCGGACTGCGCGATCTCGTTCTCGTGGTGTGGAAATATCAGATCCACCCCACCGGCGTGGATGTCCAGCGTCGCGATGCCAAACCGCGACCGTAGCTCCTCGAGGGCCATAGCGGAGCACTCCAAATGCCACCCTGGACGGCCGCGGCCAAATGGAGCATCCCATGCGGCCCCGACGGCTTCATCGGCGGGCGTCGACGCCTTCCACAGCGCGAAATCCCGGAGGTTCTCCTTCGAGTATTCGTCGCTTTCCACTCGGGCGCCGACCTTGAGCTCCCGTTTGTCCAGCTGGGAGAGCCGGCCGTACCCCTCGAATTTCTCCACGGCGAAGTACACCGACTGATCCTCCGCACGGTACGCGACGCCTCGGTCGAGCAGGTCCTGAACCAGCCGAACCATGGACTCGACCGCTCCGGTCGCCCGAGGGTACACGTGCGCCGGCTGCATGCCGAGATAGTCCCGGTCTTCGAAGAACGCCTCGGCAAACGGCTGCGTGTGTTCGGAGATCGTCTTGCCCGCCTTCCGGGCTTCGGCGATGATGCGGTCGTCGACGTCGGTCAGATTCATGATTTGAAAGACGTCGTAACCGAGGTATTCCAGATACCTGCGCAACAAATCCTGGTTGAGAAACGTTCGGAAGTTGCCCAGGTGCGCGTATGTCCACACCGTCGGCCCGCACGTGTAGATCGTGACACGCGGAGGCGCCAGTGGGACGAACGGTTCAATGCGTCGGGTGATCGTGTTGTACAGCCGGAGCGCCATGAACCTCAAGGTAGCCTGGCACCTCCGTCGTTACCACTGCCCCACCCCTCGGTCTAGTCAAACACCGCGGTCGCGCCCCGGACTGCCTGTGGTGGACCATTACCGCGCGTCAACAGGTCTTCCAAGCGGCGGTACCTGATACGCGATCCCGCCACCGCGATGTGTTCGGCGCGGCAGGCTGCCAGGACATGCTCCATCGACAGGCGTCCGTCGAGAGGCACGTCGATTCCGGTCCCGGTGCGGATGGCACCTGGAAACAGCTGCACGAGACGCCCGGCCAGCGTCATGGCACCGCCACCCAACGTCAGCTCGGCGACCCGTCCCCGAAGAAAAGTCGCCGTGACTTCGTCCGCTACCAGGCGGCCGGCCCGGACGACCAGCACCCGCGTGGCAAACCGCTCGAGCGGCCCCAGGTTGTGCGAGGCAACCAGCACGACCCGGCCGGCGCCGGCGGCCCTGGCGATTCCTTCCCCCAGGTCTCGCACGGCGACAGGATCCAGTCCGTTGAGGACCTCATCGAGCAACACCACCGCCTCGCCACACATCAGGGCCGCAGCCGTTGCGAGACGCTGGGCCATTCCGCGCGAGTAGGTCGACACGCGTCTCGTGGCAAACTCGCCGACGGCACCGAGTTCGGCCGCCCAGCGGACCAACTTCACGCGTTGAGACGGCCTGGTCACCCGGTGGCTCGCCAGATACCACAGCCACTCGAGCGCGGTCACCTCGTTGGGGATGAGGGGGGGATCGGCAGCGTACCCCAGGAGTTGCCGGGCACCCCGTGAATTGACGGCGTTGCCACGCACTGTCACCCCACCAGCGGTCGGCAGCATGCGACCCGCCAGAATTCGCATCAGGGTCGATTTGCCGGCCCCATTGGCCCCAACGATCCCAATGACCTCACCGGGATGAGCCTCGAAGCTCAGGCAATCAATGGCGACGACCCGGCGAGCACCTCGTCCGAACGTTCGGGTGATCGCGGTGCAGGTCAGCATCACGCTACGCGCCCGGCGCACGGCGCCGGGAGATCGACCACGTCGCGAAAGCGAGCGTGCCGACCATCCAACCAGCTCCGTGTGCCACCGCGCCGAGCGCGGACCGATCCGTCATGTCCGGGAACGCCATTGCGAGCAGCATCACCACACCTGCCCCGGACGATCCGGCAGCACCCGCGAGCGACGGGAGCTGGCTTGCCCAGGCAGCCATCAACCCTACAGCCGAACCCACCGATGCTCCCAAATTCGGCGTCACCGCCATCGCGACCCCGGCGGCGGCCGAAGCTGTAAGCACCGCAAGCCCGATCCGGCTCACAACATCGGGTGATGGTAGGCCCACCAACAAAACCGCGCCGAGAACCATGATCGCCGGAACCACGATCACCATTACGCCGGCGAAGCGGCCTGCGACTACCAGCCAAGGAGCGCAAGGAGCGTGGCGGGCGGCCCCAAGCGCCGCACCCTGGGCCAGTACCCGTGAGCCCGCCACCGCAGCCACCGTCGCGGCGACCGGAGCCAACAGCCCTCGGTACCCCGCCGCGCCAAGCGGACCGGCCGCCGCGATGGCCGCGAGGAACGCGGCCGAGAGGACTGCGGCAAATCGCGGCGCCCGATGACGAGATACCAGCTGGTACCCGAGTGCCATCTCTGCCTTGAGGACTAGAACCAAGCCTCGCATGTCCGACTCATTCGAAACGATAAGAAAGTGAGAACCGCACCCGTAGGACGGCCAGCGATCGGGCCGAAGGTAGCGAAACTGGACGTGAGAGGTGTTACCGCTTTGTTGCCGCACGAATCAAAACAACGCACCCATGCCACTCGAGGCTTTCGGCGACTCGGGAGCGGCCGGGCGCACGCAAAGAGCGCGACCGACCCGAAGGTCGGTCGCGCTCTCGGTCAGTGCTGTGATGGTCGCAGCTACCCCTAGCCCTCTTCCTTGACGATGTCGGCATCCTTGATATCGTCGTCCTCACCATCGCTCAACTGCAAGCGCTCCTCGCTGCCACCCGAACTCAACAGCCCCATCTGTTTCTTGAGTTCGAGGAGTTGCTCATCGGCACCGCCATCATACTCCAACGCGGCGAACTCCGCAGAAAGGTTGTCTCCGGTGAGCTCCTCGCTCAACTCGGCCGCCGCGAGCTGTTTCCGCTCCGCCTCCTCGATCTTCGTCGCCATGCGCTCGAAGTGCTCGAACGCACTGGTGTCCGACATGGAAGACATCGTCTGCTGGATGCGCCGCTGCGCATCCGCCCGTTTCTGGCGCGCGATGAGCAGATTCTTCTTCCGTTTGGCCTCTTCGATCTTGTCATTGAGCGTGCGGAGCGAGGCCTTGAGCGATTCGCTTTCCGCCTTGTGGCGCACCCATGTTTCGTGCATCCCCTGGGCGGCCTGCCGGTGCTCGTTGTGACGCATGAGCGCCTGCTTCGCCAAATCGTCCCTCCCCTGCTCCACCCCCAACATCGCACGCCGCTGCCATTCATCAGCTTGCGTTTTTTCCTTTTCAACCTGCGCATGGAGCTTCTTTTCGTCGGCGATCGCTGCGGCCACTTCCTGCTTCGCCTTGGCCAGTTGCGACCGCATATCCGTGATCAGCTGGTTGAGTACCTTTTCCGGATTTTCCGCGCGGCTGATCAGATCGTTGATGTTCGACTTCAGCAGCGTACCGATGCGATCGAAGATCCCCATAACCCGTTACTCCTGAAATGCCGCTAAGCCGGCCATGTGCGAAGCCAGGGCCAGCGAGATCGAATCGAGACTTGCTTGAAATTCGTTGAAATCGAGGTTTTCCAGCTGTAACGCATCGGATAGGATCACGCGGGGACCCTCGATACCGTACGAGCCATGCACCAATCCCTCGGCGTTGAGCTCGAGCAGCCGTTTCATGAGATCGTTGCGCTGGCCCGCGACCTTCGGCAGATCCATCACGTTGACCCGAAACACGACGACCGGGGGATCGTAACTCACGACGATCTGTGCACGGTCGTCTCCCGGCGATAACACCCAAATGCCCGCGTCAACTTCCTCGCTGTTGACGCCGTCGTTCAGGCGGCTAATAAAGCTCTCGAGGTCTTCGCGACTCGCCATGCAATCCTCCCAGATAGAGCGGTGACCCTCACCACGCTACACCGTGAGAGCCGCGCTCTGCCAACACCTTGTGAGCCTACTTCACAGGCCAAGTTCGTGCAACCAAGCTGAAGTCGCACCGGGCAGCGGGGTTACGGCCGCAGCCATCGGGTCGTCACATACTACGCTGCGGTGAAGAAAATGTTTCAATCTTGAACGTCAGATCTGCCCTGGAGCTGGTCTTGGTCCCTTTTTTGGGCAATGAGCCGTTCCGTAAAGTCCACTCGCTCTTGAAGATCCCCGATCTCGTGCCGCATACTGTCCAACTCTTCCAGCATGGAATCGTGGCTCTCCTGGAGAAACCGGATGCCGTCTTCGGCCCGCCCCGCCCCCCCTCCCACTCCCCTGCCACGAATCCGGTCCGCGATGGCGCGTCCAATCGGTGACATCGCCAAGAGGAAGGTCGCTCCGCCCCCAAAGATAAAAAAGATCGCGAGTTCTTCTTCCATTATTCAACTAGTCCGGGCGGGTGCATCACCCAGAATCCTGAGACGCCTTCTGTTCCTTTCCTTCTGTCAGTAGCCGCTCCGCAAAATCCACCCGTTCCTCGAGTTCCAACACCCTCGCGTGGACGTCTTCCAGGCCCTCCAGCCGGGAGCGAAGCTCCTCGACCTCGTGCAGGACTCGTTCGTCACCGCCACCGCGCGCCGCCTTCCATTTCCGCTCCAGGTGGCGATTGACAGACCGCATCAGGCCAAACCCGAGCGCCGTGACGCTGGCGATGCCCATGACCGCGAGCATGACGATTTCGTTGGGCACGACTACGGCTCTTTCACCGCGGCGTCGGATGGGCTCGCCCGCGCCAGCAACCGCTCGGCGAAATCGAGCCGGTCTTCCAATTCGTCTACCCGGTCGCTGCCATGCTCGAGGGCATCGAGGCGCGCGTGAAGTTCAGCGACTTCGGTCGTGAGTCCCGCATCCACCCGCCCCGATGTCTTCCGGTCGATAAGGTGGCGCACCGTCTTGAAGAATCCGATGCAGATGACCACACCGGTGATCATGCCGGCTATCGGAATGACGAGGTTGTTGATCAGAAACGGATCCAAAGCGCTACTCCCTAGGACGTCGAGCCGCCCTCATTACGCAGCCCCTGCTGTTTGGTGTCACCATGCAATCTCGAATTTCGTATTGAATTTACACGGCGGAGTGGCGGGCGCGCTATTTCGTCCGCCGGCTCCTCCCCTTGGAGCCGGTCAATCCCAAGGCCCGTCGCAGGAACTTCCCCGTGTACGACCGCTTTGACTTTGCTATCGTTTCGGGCGTACCGGCCGCGACCACGTGGCCACCCTTCTCACCACCCTCTGGGCCCAGGTCGATGACCCAATCGGCGGTCTTGATGACGTCGAGGTTGTGCTCGATCACCACTACCGTGTTGCCCTTGTCGACGAGGCGATGAAGCACGTTGAGCAGGAGCCGTACGTCCTCGAAGTGCAGCCCGGTGGTTGGCTCATCCAGGATATAGAGTGTGCGCCCGGTATCTCGCTTGCTTAACTCGGAAGAGAGCTTTACACGCTGCGCCTCTCCGCCCGAAAGAGTCGTGGCGCTCTGTCCAAGGTGGAGGTAACCCAAACCGACGTCGTTCAGAATCTCCAGCTTCGCACGGATGCGGGGCTGGCTCTCGAAGAACTCCAGGGCGTCGGCCACCGTCATGTCGAGGACGTCGGCAATCGACTTGCCGCGGTACCGAATGTCGAGCGTCTCGCGGTTGTAGCGCCGACCCCTGCAGATCTCGCACTGCACGTACACGTCGGGAAGAAAGTGCATTTCGATCTTGACCAGTCCGTCGCCCTGGCACGACTCGCAGCGCCCCCCCTTCACATTGAATGAGAACCTGCCCGGTCCATACCCACGAATCTTCGATGCCGCAAGCCGTGCGAACAGGTCCCGAATCGGCGTGAACAGTCCGGTATATGTGGCGGGATTCGAGCGCGGCGTCCTCCCGATCGGGCTCTGGTCAATATCGAGGACCTTGTCGAGCTGGTCGAGTCCGGCGACGCGGTCGTGTTGACCAGGCAGCGTCTTGCTGCGGTAGTAATGCCGCGCCAGGGCCGGATACAGCGTATCCGTGATCAAGGTGGACTTGCCAGACCCGGACACGCCCGTCACCGTCACGAAAAGGCCGAGCGGGATATCGACATCGAGATTCTTGAGATTGTGCTGGCGCGCGCCACAAATGCTGAGCCAGCGGTGTGGCCGGGCCTCGCGACGGGCTGACGGGACTGCAATACGGAGGTCCCCTCGCAGATACCGGGCGGTGAGAGAGGACTCGTGCTCGAGAACGTGTGCGAGGTCGCCGGACACGACGACCTCCCCACCGTCGCGGCCGGCCCGGGGCCCGAGATCGACGATGTAATCGGCAGTGCGGATGGTTTCTTCATCGTGCTCGACGACGATGACGGTGTTGCCAAGATCGCGAAGCCCGGTGAGGGTGCGCAGTAATCGAGCGTTGTCGCGTGGATGAAGGCCAATCGAGGGCTCGTCGAGGATGTAGAGGACCCCCACCAACCGGCTACCGATCTGCGTTGCGAGACGAATGCGCTGTCCTTCTCCTCCCGACAGAGACGACGCGCGCCGGCCGAGCGACAGATACCCCAACCCCACGTCGGTGAGAAATCGCAGTCGCTCGGTCACCTCCTTGAGAATCGGACCGGCGATCGCGGGGTCCAGTCCTCCATCCCGACTCCGACGGCCGCGCCCGTGAGTCTTCCCGGGATCGGCGTTCGGCGAAGACGGAGTGCGAAGGGGAATCTGCCGAAAGAAATCCAGGGCGTCCTCGACTGAATCCTCTAGCACCGATCCGATGCCCCGGCCGGCCACCTTCACGCTCAGGCTCTCGGGCTTGAGGCGCTGGCCGTCGCACGATGGACACGGTTGTTCCGCCATGTATTCCCCCATCTGCATCCGCACCGCGTCGGAGGTGGTTTCCTCGTAGCGACGGTTCACATTCATGAGAATCCCTTCCCATTCCGTCCGGTACTTTCCGCTGGAACGCCCACCGCCGTACTTGAATGAGAACGTCCTGCCACCGACGCCGTGCAGCAGCGCTTTCCGCGCCTTCTGAGAGTAGCTGCGCCACGGCTTCGCCGGATCGAAGTCGAATGCCTTGGCCAAGACCGGCAACACGTTGTTGCGCAGATAGGCCGACGGCTCTCCCCATGGCCGTACGACTCCTTCCAGGATCGAAATGGAGGGGTCGGCGAGGACAAGTTCGGCAACCACCACGCGCTGGATGCCGAGCCCGCCACACGTTTCGCACGCGCCAAACGGGGAGTTGAAGGAGAACTGGCGCGGCTCCAACTCCGCGAGGGAATACCCACATTTTGGACAGGCAAACTGCTCTGAAAACGTCACGGATCGGCCCTTACCGCCGGCCGTCTTGCCGTAGCGGACCACTTCCACCAAACCGTCAGCGGTGCGCAGTGCGGTCTCGACCGAGTCGTGCAGGCGCGTACGATCTTCCGACCGCACCACGAGGCGGTCGACGATGACACCGACGTCGTGCGCCTGGCGGCGGTTGAGTTTCGGAGGATGGGTGAGTTCGTAGAGTTGCCCGTCGACCCGCACCCGCACGAACCCCTGCTTCAGCGCACCATCGAACAACTCCCTGAACTCGCCTTTTCGCCCTCGAATGAGCGGCGCGACCACCTCGATTCGAGTACCTGAGGGCCAGTCCAAAATGGTGTCGGCGATTTGGGCCGGGCTTTGCCGAAGGATCGCTGCTCCATCCTTGGGGCAATGCGGCGTGCCGGCTCTCGCCCAGAGCAGGCGCAGGTAGTCGTAGATCTCCGTGACCGTCCCAACGGTCGACCGCGGATTATGCCCTCCCGCCTTCTGTTGGATCGAGATGGCCGGCGACAGCCCTTCGATGACGTCCACGTCCGGTTTTTCCATCAACCCCAGGAATTGCCGGGCGTACGCCGAGAGGGACTCGACGTATCGCCGCTGTCCCTCGGCGTAAATCGTGTCGAATGCGAGCGAGGATTTTCCGGAACCGGAGAGGCCGGTGATCACGGTGAGTCGATTCCGCGGTATCTCCACCGAGATGTTGCGGAGGTTGTGAACGCGTGCACCGCGAACGATCAAACGATCTTCTGGCATAGCCAGGAAAGCTAGACAGATGCCGGATCGGCGGTCAACTGCCCCGTCCGCTCGCCATTCTTGCGTTACGCCGAGGGGCGGCGTACCTTGGGGCCCCTAATTGTCGCTGACTCTCGAAATGGTTGGCCAGGCCGACACGACGAAGGAGGGAGCAAATTCCCAACCCGACTTCCCACCTGGTGGTGCTGACGACGCTGGGCGACGAGGCAACCGCAAAGACGTTTATCGAGGAGTTGGTCGAGGATCGTGTCGTCGCCTGTGGAACCATGGTGCGCGCGACGTCGATCTTCCGCTGGGAAGGCTCCGTGACCGGCGAGCGGGAAGTGTTGGTGCTTCTCAAGACGCGGCGAGCACGTTGGGCCGACCTCGAAGCCGCCGTCAAACGCCGACACCCCTACTCCGTGCCCGAACTGCTGGCGCTCCCGGTCGAGGCCGGATTGGACGCCTATCTCAACTGGGTCGATCAAGAAACCACCAACACGGGAACCGCACTGCCATGAATCGCACCACGCATCGTCGCCGCAACCGTCGTCGGAAGGTGGTCGAGAAGGCCGGTCACACGGGGCACGAGTCTTCGGCCTCCACCACCAAAGCCGGCCCCCACGGTGCCGAGCCTACCCTAAGGCCCATCGAGGTGATTGCCCGGCAAGATGCCGCGGGCAGGATCGAGTTACCTTTCGAGATCGCATCGGAGGATGACGTCTTGGTGGCTGAGGAAAAAACGAACGGCAATGGGACGGCCGATCCGGCCCGCCACGCCACCGACACGCCGGACCAAACCGCCAGGCGCGGAGGGAACACCACGCCGCGCAAGCTGGACGACGAGCCAACCGCCCAGGAACTCCTCTACAACGCGGCAAAAGAGGCGCACTCACAAGGCGAGGTCCGCCGCGCGATGGCGATCTATCGCGAGCTTCTGGCACTCAACCCCGGCCACGTCAAGGCACGAAACAACCTCGGACTACTGCTGGACAACACCGGGGACTCGGAAGAAGCACTGCAGCAGCTACAACTCTGCCTCAACACGGAGCCCGATAACCCTCAAGTCCTGGTAAATCGTGGCGGGGTGCTCGGGACGTTGGGCCGCTTCACAGAGGCGGAGGACGATTTGCGGCGCGCCTTGGAGCTGGACGCGACCAACGCGGAGGCGCACTTCAATCTGGGGCTGCTGATGTCGCGCCGCGGCCTGTGGCGGGACGCGCTCCCGCATCTGAGGCGGTCCATCGAATTGGATCTGGGTCGCGCCACGGCCTACCTCCATCTGGGAGACGCCCTGAACCACGTGGACGACCTCGACGGGGCCCTGCAGGCGTACCAGCGATCGGTAGAGTTGGTGCCGAACAACGCGAAGGCCTTCTACGGCCTGGGAATCATCTACGATCGGCTGCATCGGCCCGAGGACGCCGGGCAAATGTACCGTCGCTCCCGCGAGCTCGCCGGCAGGTGATCCACGTCGTGGTCGACGACCTCGCGTTCGTTCAAGCGGACGCGGTCGTTCGACCGGCCACCGCTAGCTTGGAACCCGGCGCACCCACCCGCACCCAACTCGAGCAAGCAAGCGGGTCTCGCTTTGGCGAGCAGTCGACGATGCGGGCGCCACCGGCGGTCGGATCCGCCACCGATACCGCCGCGATCGTGTGCGACGTCGGCAAGACTCCAGTCCGGGGCTATACCTTCCCGTCCGACATCCGAATCGTCGTGCAAAGCCAAGATGACAAAGATGCGCTGGAGAGTCTGCTCCACATGGAGGAGCGATGAATCGGCAAACATGGGCGGTGATCATCCTCGTGGCTTGGCTGGGCACGATTGGGTGGCTGCTCGCCCGCGAATTGGGGCAGTCGAAAGGCCTGGCGTTGGCCGACGCGACGCGCGCCGTAGAACCCGGAGCGATGTATTACACGGTCTCGATGGGAGACGTGCAGATCGGATTCGCCTCCAACACGGTGGACACAGTGCCCGATGGTTTGGTGGTGGTGGACCTCATGCTCCTCGAGGTCCCGGCTCTCGGGACGATCCAGCGTACTGAGGTCCGGACGATCGCCCGCCTCACCAACGCGCTGCGATTACAGAGCTTCGAGGCTGGCATGACTAGCGCGGCCGGCCGCTTCGCCGCGCATGGAACCGTATCGGGCGATTCCATCTTGACGGTCGAACTCGAGAGCGCCGACAGCCGGCAAACCGTCCGGGTCCGTCTCCACGAGCCCATGGTCCTGCCGGCGTATATGCCGCTCCATGTGGCATTCGGAGGGGATCTCAAGGTTGGCAACACGTACTCGCTGCGGACGTTCGATCCGTTGTTGTTGCGACACAGCGACGTGTCGGTCCGCGTTGTGGACGACTCCATTCTGTTCGTTCCGGACAGCTCGGCGTTCGACTCGACCGCGATGAGATGGGTGGCTGCACGGTGGGACACGGTTCCGGCTTGGCGGATCGAACAGACCGTCGACGGCGTCTCGCTGGACTCGTGGATCGACGGATTTGGGAGGGTCGTGAGCGTGTCGTCCCCTATGGGGTTAAGAATAGAGCGCTCGGCGTTTGAGTTGGCGTTCCTCAATTTTCGAGACCGCGACCGAGCCGAATCCATAGCGAGCTTTGGCGCAGTGAACATCATCCGCCAAACGGCGATCGCGTCGCACGTTACTCTCGACGGGGACCGTGCTGAGTTTCGTGTCGTGCTGGGCGACCTGGACCCACGAGCGTTCGACTTGGTAGGAGGGCGACAGTCCATGTCCGGGGACACGTTGATCGTGCGAAGAGCAACGGCAGAGAGCCTGGATGCCGACTACCGCATCCCGTTGGGTGGGCGGCCCGACCTCAATCGCTACGTCGCACCGGAGCCATCAATACAGTCGTCCGACCCGCGAATTCAGGCGCAGGCGCGCCAAATCATCGGTCGGCGGCGCGAGCCGGAACGAGTCGCGCGACTGCTGTCCGATTGGGTATATCAAGAACTGGATAAGCGCGTCACGCTCACTGTGCCCAGCGCGGTGGAGATGTTACAGACTCGCCAGGGAGACTGCAACGAACATGCAATCCTGTTCGTAGCGCTGGCGAGAGCGGTTGGCCTGCCGGCGCGCACGGCGGCCGGACTGGCATACATAAACGGTAGCTTCTATTATCACGCGTGGTCCGAGGTGTACCTCGGCGAGTGGGTGGCCGTCGATCCGACGTTCGGGCAGTTTCCCGCCGACGCTTCGCATCTGCGATTCACCATCGGGGGACTGGCGCGTCAGATTGAGCTCATCCGGGTGATCGGACAGTTGTCGCTCAGCGTCGTTGGAGTTGGAGATTAATCGATGATCCGGGTGGAGGGTCTCACAAAACGGTACGGTAATTTCGTCGCGGTCGATAACATCGATCTGCATGTGCCCAAAGGGTCGATCTTCGGTTTTCTGGGCCCCAACGGCGCAGGCAAGACCACCACTCTCCGGATCATCGCCGGCATCATGCGGCCCACCAAGGGCCGCATCACGCTCGGCGGAGACGATGTGGTAGATAATCCGATGGCTGCCAAGCGGCGCCTTGGATTCATTCCCGACCGTCCGTTCGTGTACGAGAAACTCACCGGCGCTGAGTTCCTCCGGTTTGTGGCAGCCCTGTATCAGCAGGACGGCGAGATAGTGGAGCGCCGCATCGACGAGCTGCTCGACGTTTTTGAGTTGACCCCGTGGAAAAACGAGTTGGTGGAGTCCTACAGTCACGGGATGCGGCAAAAACTCATCATCTCGAGCGCATTGATCCACCGGCCCGAGGTGATCGTCGTCGACGAACCCATGGTGGGGTTGGATCCCAAGGCCGCGCGGCTCCTGAAGGACATCTTTCGACAGTTCGTCGACCGCGGTGGCACGGTGCTCATGAGCACACACACGCTCGAGGTCGCCGAGGCGATGTGCCAGCGGATCGCGATCATACAACAGGGAAAAATCGTCGCACAGGGTACCATGGAAGAACTGCGTCAGCAAACGGCCGCAGGTGACGCGTCGCTCGAGGATCTGTTCCTCAAGCTCACCGGCGGGCCGGTGATGCGCAAACTCGTCGCCGTGCTCGATGGCTGAGCATGACAGCCAGCACCCTTCCCCACATTGTCTCGCCCAAATGGCGTACGGCGCTGGCTCGGGTACGCCAGGCGCGACGGGGGCGCGGAGGCCGCACGATGCTTCTCGGCACCGTGGGCGTGGTCTTTTGGCTGCTCGTTTTCGGGGTCCTCTTTCGGGTGTTACGATACTTCCGGGGGGTCGCAGAGATTGGCCCCCTATTGGCCAGCAAGCTACTCAGCCTCGTATTGCTTTCGTTTTTCGCCATCCTCTTGCTCTCCAACGTCATCACCGCTTTATCGTCGTTCTTCCTAGCGAAAGATCTGGACCTTCTCGTTTCAGCGCCGGTCGATTGGCTAGATCTGTACCTGGCCAAACTCGCCGAAACGATGGTGCATAGCTCATGGATGGTTGCGGTGATGGCCGTGCCGATCCTCACGGCGTACGGCGTGGTCTACGACGGAGGCTGGTTGTTCGCTCCGTACGCCGTATTCATCTTTCTGCCCCTGCTGACAATTCCGGCGGTGATCGGAACCGCACTGACGCTGATATTGGTAAATGTGTTTCCCGCGCGCCGGACCCGGGACATCTTGTCGATCATCACCATCGCGGCGGCTGGGGTGCTGGTTCTCCTCTTTCGCATGATTCGGCCCGAACAGCTCGCGCGCCCCGAGGGGTTTCAAAGCCTACTCGATTTCATCACACTGCTGCGCACGCCCACGTCGCCGGCGCTCCCTAGCGAGTGGGCGACGAGCGGATTCATGGGGTTCCTCGTGGGCCCGCTGGACGTGCTGCCCATCTTGCTGTTGTGGAGCACCGCTGCAGCCTCCGTAGTCATCGGTGCGTTGCTGCATCGCGCGATGTATGCCGCGGGGTTCACCAAGGCGCAGGAAGGCGCCGAACGCTACGTGACGGGCAGGCTGTGGCAGCTGTTGCTGAATCCGATCCTGAAACCACTTGCCGTTTCCAAGCGGGAGTTCATCATCAAGGATCTCAAGCTGTTCTTCCGCGACACCACGCAGTGGAGCCAATTGATCCTCCTGGGCGTGCTCGTCATCATCTACCTCTTCAACATCCAGGCGCTCCCTCTGTTCCGCGGCGAACAGGTGCCGTTCCTCCTCGTGTCGGTGATCTCTTTCTTAAATTTGGGTTTGGCTGGCTTCGTGCTCTCATCCATCGCGGCCAGGTTCATCTTCCCATCGATATCGCTCGAGGGACGTCAGATGTGGCTCTTGCGATCGAGCCCGCTCGATCTCCGGGCATTGATGTGGTCGAAGTACTGGATCGGCACCGTGCCGCTGCTGGTCATCGCGCTGGTCATCACGATCTTCACCAACGTGCTGCTACGAGCCACGCCGTTCATGATGACTCTGGGCATCGTGACCATCATCCTGCTGACGCTCGCCATCAGCGCGTTGGCCTTGGGGTTCGGCGCGCTGTATCCACAATTCGAAACGGAAAACGCGGCCCAGATTCCAACGTCGTTCGGCGGGCTGGTGTTCATGATGACGACCATCGCTCTTGTCGCCGGCGTGATCGTCCTCGAGGCAGTCCCGGTGTACGGATACATGAACGCGACTTTCCGGGGCCAGGAAGTTAGCGTCACTTCGGCGATGATAGCAGCGTTCGCCGGAGTGATCGCCCTGTGTGCGGCGGCCACCGCCGTGCCTCTCATCGTCGGGCTTCGGCGTATGGAGTCCTTCGAGTTCTAGCGCATGCGGGAGCGCCGGCAGCCCGCAACGCTCACCGTCCTACCACACCTAGGCGTCTCCGGCGGGCTGCATCGCGACGGGAACCGCTGCCGTCACGAGTCGACGGCGGCGGCCGGTATCTCTTCAGGATGCCGCGTGCCGCATGCGGCGCAGAACTTGGCTGCTGCGGGTAAATCCGCGCCACACATCCAACAGCGCATGGGAGCGTCTTCAGCGAGAAGCGACCGCCCACACGTCGAACAAAAGATCGACGCGGCCTCCAACTTGTTGCGGCACGTTGGGCAAGCGGTAAGCTGCCTGGACTTGGCATTGGCGATCATCGCCTCGGCCGCGTCCTCCTCGCCTTCCCCCGAAGCCAGCCCTGCCTCCTCTTGCTGCTCGTTGCGGATGGCGGCGACCGCGGATTCGGCATATTTGCGCTTGAGTAGCTCATAGTCCGCATCCGATAGCTTGCCCGTTGCCTTGTCGAACTCGATTTCGCGCAGCGCGAGCAGCGCCTGAATCTTGGGCGACTCAGATTCCTCCATGATGGTGAAGTCGTCGTCCAGTGGTGCTGACGCGGGGGGGAGGAGGGAGGGTCCAGGCGCGCGGAGCAGTGGCTCCAGCACGACGCCAAGCGCAACCACGGCCACGACGATGCCTGTGATCAATTCGAGCATGGGCTACGACCCAACCACAACCAACACGGTCATCGAGAGGTCAGGCGGTAACCTTTTCCCGCTCATCGACGAGCTTTGCGGCGTATCCCGCAATCGTGCGGCGCGGAGCCCGCCGGCTGGGTCCGCCTCCAGGCCACATCACGATGACACCTCCGACCAAGAGCACGCCACCGCCAAACCAGACCCACCACACCAACGGATTCAACGTGAACCGGTAGATCGCTTCCTCAGTATCCTCAGCTATTCCTGCAAAAACCACATAGATGTCTTCACGATAATCACTGTGGATACCGGCCTCCGTCGAGGGCTGAAAACTCGCGCTCTCGGAACCCTGCGGGCAAGGAGACACCGCGACACGACAGCTGAAATGCTGTCGCTTCTCACTGCGGATTACCGCCACGCGTTTCCCGTCGCGGCGCACGTCGACCGTCGCCGCGGTAACGTAACGGTTCAGCGCCTTGAACCGAGAGATCCCCATGTGAGTGAACGTGTATTCATATCCAAATGGCGAGGCTAAAGTGGCCGTCTCGCCCGGCGCGAGGGCCACCTGCAAGTCGGTGCGAAACGCCATCCCGGTAAACCCGACGAAGTACGCCACGATGCCCAGGTGGACGACGTAGCCTCCATAGCGGCGCCGGTTGCGGCCGAACAACCGCGCCAAAGCCAGTGCGTAGCTTTCCCCATGCAGCCGATGCCGCGCCCCGACCCCACGCCAAAACTCCTGCAGAATAGCGACCGTGACAAATGCCGCCAGAATCCACGCGACGCCGGCATAGAATTCCCTGAATTGGAGCACGATGAGAATGGTCGCCACCACGAGTGCGACTCCAACCGGTACGGTGAACTGGCGTCGCAGGTTGCTGGTGCTGGCTTTGCGCCACGCGATCAGCGGTCCGATGCCGGTGAGCGCCAACAGCCCGAGGCCGATGGGGGTGGTGACCCGGTTGAAGAACGGTGGCCCAACCGTGACCTGTACGCCCTGTATCAACTCCGAGATGATCGGAAACAGCGTACCCCATAGAATGACGAAGGCCATCCCGACCAACAGCAAGTTGTTGAATAGGAAACTCGCCTCGCGGGACACCATGCTCTCGAGATGCCCTTCACTTTCCAACCCCGGTAACCGCGACCACAACAGCCAGGCAAGGAACACGCACGCGACCACCAAGAACACCAGGAAGAAGTATCCGAGATTAGACTGGGTGAACGAATGCACGCTCGAAATGACGCCGCTTCGCGTGATGAACGTGCCGAAGATCGACAACAAGAAGCTGAGCATGACTAGGACGATGTTCCACTTCTTGAGCATGCCGCGTTTTTCCTGAATCATCACCGAGTGGAGAAATGCCGTCATCGTCAGCCACGGCAAGAAACTCGCGTTCTCCACCGGATCCCACGCCCAATATCCACCCCAACCCAGTTCGACATACGCCCACCACATACCCAGTGTGATGCCCACCGAGAGGAACACCCATGAAAGAAGCGTCCACTTTCGAATCGCGTGCACCCAGCCGGCATCCATCTGACGACTCATCAGGGCGGCAACGGCAAACGCGAAAGGAATCGTTATGCTGACGTACCCGAGATAGAGCATCGGTGGATGGATCGCCATGCCCGGGTTTTGGAGCTGTGGGTTCAGACCGTTCCCGTCGGCGGGTGTGAAGGGAAGGCGATCGAACGGATTGGCCGAGAACAGCATGGCGGCGATGAAGAACAGCGCCACCGCGCATGTGACCGCGCCGACGTAGGGCATGAGCCGCTCGTATCGGCTCGAAGTGAGCCACATCGCGGCGGCCGCGAAGCCGGTGAGGATCAGGGTCCAGAACAACAAGCTCCCCGCCTGTCCCGCCCAGAACGCCGAGATCGTATACACCGTCGGAAGTTGCCGGCTGGTGTAACTCCACACGTACTCGACGTTGAAGTCGCGCGTGAGCAGGGCGACCAAGAGGGAGAGCGCCGCAACGCCGATCACGGCAAAGAGCGCGAACACGGCGCGACGGGCGCTGTCGATCAGCTCCGGGCGTCCCCGGATACCGCCGATGGTGCCGACGACGGCCCCCCAGGTGGCCAACAGCAGACCAAGCCCAAGAGCGATCTGTCCGAGGATGGTCATGGAATCAGGTCGAAGCCTGGCTGCCTTCGGGCACCGCCTCGTACCGGGAACCGCACTTGGCCAGGACGTTGGTGGCGCGAATGGTGCCATCTCGCGTCAACCTGCCCTCGACGACCACCTCGACATCTTCGGTAAAGGTGTCCGGTACGATTCCGACGTAGACGACCGGGTAGCTCACGGCACCATCCGTTACCTCGAACTTGAGCGTCAGCGACGCAACGTGGCGGTCGATGCTTCCGTTCGCCACGTTGCCGCCAATACGAATCCCCACGTCGTACATCGTGGAGTCGCCCGCGACGCGCGCCGCCAGTTCGGACGGCGTCAAAAAGTACACGCCTGTGTCCTTGATTCCCTCGGCCATCAGGAAACCAACCGTGAGGACCACGACACCCGCACCCAGTAGGAATTTTGCTCTTGGAGACATGGATCGGAATATACTCGCCCCAGCGGCACCTGGGGAAGCTAGCTATCCATACCCTGACAGATTCCTCGCATCACCGGTCGCGGGCCCAGTGTAGCGCCGCCCGCACCGCCCTTTGCCACTCGCGGTACTCCGTGCCCCGTTGCTCTTGGGGCGCGAAATCGGTGTAGGACCTGCCAGACACGAACTCCTGCGGGGTCTGCCACACGCCGGTCGCCAGACCGGCCAATCCGGCCACCCCCAGCGCGGTGGTTTCCACCACATCCGGCCGGGACACGCGGACCCCCAGAACGTCCGCTTGGAATTGCATGAGCCAGTCGTTGGCCGCGGCGCCTCCATCGACTTTCATCACCTTCAGCTCGACAGCGGCGACATCCGCCATCGCCTGCGCTATGTCACGAGTGCCGAAGGCCATGGCCTCGAGGGCTGCCCGCACGAGGTGACCGCGGGTGGAGCCGCGGGTGAGCCCCACAATGGTGCCGCGGGCTTCAGGTTCCCAATGGGGGGCTCCCAATCCGACGAGCGCCGGAACGAAATACACACCGCCCGTGCCCTCGACCCCACGAGCAATGGCCTCGGTTTCGCCCGCGCTCTCGATCAGGTTCAGGCCGTCGCGCAGCCATTGCACGGCTGCCCCCGCAATGAAGATCGATCCTTCCAATGCGACCGTAGGCGCGCCGGCAGCGTCGCACGCAATCGTCGTGAGCAGTCCGCCGCCGGCGTGGCCTGCCTCGGGGCGTTGTCCCACATTCATCAAAAGGAACGCACCCGTTCCATACGTACATTTGGCCTGACCCGGTTCCCAGCATCCCTGGCCGTACAACGCCGCCTGCTGATCGCCCGCGATACCCGCGACCGGTACCTCCAATCCGAGATGCGCACCATCGGTCGTGCCCACGATCTCGCTCGATCCACGAATCTCGGGAAGCCAGGCGGAGGATACCCCAAAGAGCGAGAGCAAGTCCGCGTCCCACTCATGCCGATCGATGTTGTACAGCGCCGTCCGGGATGCGTTGGTGTGATCCGTGACGAAGGAAGCCCCCGACGTGAGGCGGAATACCAACCACGCGTCGATCGTCCCGAACAAGGCGTCACCCGCTTGGGCCCGTTCCCGCAATCCGGGTACGTTCTCGAGCAGCCACTCGATCTTGGTAGCCGAAAAATACGGATCCCACACCAGGCCCGTGCGTTCGGCCAGGTACGCTTCGCCAAGCTCGGCGTGCAGTTCGCG
>SMUY01415674.1_pt1 | contig 19143 bp, 17 predicted proteins | sample 2456441 | NCBI WGS metagenome assembly SMUY01 (sample SAMN11095931, study PRJNA526329) | marine sediment metagenome | biome: Marine sediment; feature: Surficial sediment; material: Deep marine sediment; isolation source: Hadal surficial sediment | place: Pacific Ocean | collected 2014-11 | depth...
AAGAGCTCACCACCCGCAAGTTCGTGCTCCAGGGCGACGGCCAGCTGCGCGAATGACCGCTCGCGCACAGGCGCCCAAGACCCAGGCTGGAATCGACAGCGCCGAAGTGGGTGCCTCAACAACGGGCGTCTTCGGCGGAACCTTCAACCCCATCCACGTAGGACACCTGCGCTCGGCCGAGGAGGTGATCGAGGCCCTGGGTCTCGAGCGCATGGTCTTCGTTCCCAGCAGCCAGCCGCCCCACAAGACCGATCGTCCCGACGACCGGGTCGCGCCGGCCGAGCTGCGGCTGGCCTGGACACGGGCTGCCATCGCCGGCAACCCGCGCTTCGAGGTCGACGCCCTGGAGATCGAGCGGGGCGGGCGCTCCTACTCCGTTGACACCCTGCGCCAGCTGAGCGCCCAGCTCGCCCCGCAGCGGCCCGTCTTCGTGATCGGTCACGATGCCTTCATCGAGCTGGGCACATGGCGCGATCCCAAGACGATCCTTACTCTCTCGAACCTCGCAGTAACCACCCGGCCCCCGCTGGCCCGCGGCTCACTGCTGGACTGGCTTCCGCAGTGCGCCAAGGACGACGTCGAGGTGGCGCCCGACGGCCTGTCGGCGCACCACCGGAACTCGGAAACATGGATTCGCGTCGTCGAGATTTCGGCCCTGGACGTCTCGGCTTCGGACATTCGGCGACGCATTCGGGCCGGCCGATCGGTGCGCTACCTCCTGCCGGAGACCGTGCACGACGAGGTTCTGGCCAGCGGCATCTACGATGAGTGACATGACTTCCCGGGAAAAGGTTCGCATCGCCGCTCAGGCGGCGCTCGCCAAACTCGCCGAGGATCCGGTCATCCTCGACGTGCGGGATGTGGTGTCGTTCGCCGACTACCTGCTGATCGTCACCGGACGATCCAATCGCCAGCTGAAGGCCATCACCGACGGCATCGACGAGGCGGTGACCCTGCGCGGCGAGCGACCGATCGGAACGGAGGGCTACGACGAGGGTCGTTGGATCCTGATAGACCTGAACGACGTGATCGTCCACGTCTTCCAGAAGGAGGTCCGTCAACGATACGATCTCGAGCGGCTGTGGAGTGATGCGGACGCACTGGATCTCGGACTCGACGCGCCTGGGGATCTCGAGGCGATCTCGTGAGCGGCCCGATCCTGCTCGTCATACTCGACGGCTTCGGCATCGGCGATGGTGGCCCGACGGACTCCACCGCAGTCGCCCACACGCCCTTTTTCGATCGCGCTCGACGTGACCATCCCATGGCCCAGCTGGAAACTTCGGGTGAAGCGGTGGGACTGCCTCCGGGCCAGATGGGCAACTCCGAGGTGGGTCACATGACCATGGGTGCGGGCCGTGTCATCGAGCAGGACATTACCCGCATCGGATACGCTCTCGAGAGCGGAGAGCTCGCCACGAACCCCGCCTTTGCGCAGGCCCTGGCAGCCATCGAAAAGAGCGGCGGCATCCTCCACCTGATGGGCCTCGTCTCGGACGGCGGCGTACACAGCCACCTGGCGCAGCTGCTGAAGATCCTCGAGTTCTGCGGCAAGCGGGGCGTGCAGCCAGCCGTGCACGCCTTCCTGGACGGTCGCGATACGCCGCCGGACTCGGGCCTGGGCTACGTCCGCACGCTGCTGTCCGCGCTAAAAGCCGTGGGCGGACACGTCGCCACCGTGATCGGTCGCTATTACGCCATGGACCGGGACACGCGCTGGCAGCGGGTTGCCCGGGCCTACGAGGCCATCGTGGCGCGCACCGGCCAGCGGGCCCCTGACGCCATCAGCGCCGTCGAGCAGGCGTACGCCCGAAGGGAGACCGACGAGTTCGTGGAGCCGACCGTGATCGACGGGGGCGCGCCACTGCGCGACGGTGATGCCGTAATCTTCTTCAACTTCCGTGCGGACCGCGCCCGGGAGCTCACCAACGCCATCACGAACGTCAAGCCCCAGGCCTTCGAAGGGCAACTCGAGCGCTCGATACGCGTCGAGCCCGCCTGCTTCGTGTGCCTGACCGAGTATGACGCGGAATTCGGGCTGCCCGTCGCCTTCCCGAACGAGATCCCGAGCAACAGCCTGGGCGAAATCCTCGCGTCTCGCGATCTTTCCCAGCTGCGGATCGCCGAGACCGAGAAGTACGCCCACGTGACTTTCTTCTTCAACGGCGGCCTCGAGACGCCCTTCCCCGGCGAAGATCGCGTGTTGATTCCGTCGCCTCGGGACGTCGCAACCTATGATCACAGACCGGAAATGAGCGCCGCCGCCGTGACCGACACACTGATCGAGCGCATTGCCAACCGTGACTACGCCTTCATCCTCCTGAATTTCGCCAACCCGGACATGATCGGCCACACGGGGGTGCTCGACGCAGCCGTGAAGGCCGTCGAGACTGTCGACCGGGGACTCGAAAAGATCTGCGAAGCCGTTCTCGATCGCGGCGGCGAAGTGTTGATCACGGCCGATCACGGCAACTGCGAGCTGATGGTCGATCCCGAGACGGGCCAGCCCCACACGGCCCACACCACCAACCCCGTTCCCATCTGGTGGATCACGGCCGATGCTCGTGGACACCGTCTCCGCAATGGTGGATTGTCCGACCTGGCTCCGACCGTGCTCGGGCTGATGGGCATCCCGATCCCCGAAGAGATGACGGGCCGGTCGCTGATCCAGTCAGACGACTGACCCGTTCGATCAACACCGGTCCCGAACGGATTGCGCGTGAAGCAGTGGCTCCTCGAGCTGCGCGAGCTGATCCTGCCGACAGTCTGCGCAGCCTGTGGAACGTCGGTCGAGCCCGCGACGGTCCTGTGTCCGCCTTGCGACGCAACCTTGCCGCGTATCGAGGCTCCCGAACCGGCGCCGCCCGGCCTCGATGCCTGCGTCGCCGCCGCTGAATATCGTGCGGCCACGGAGCTCTGGATTCACCGCTTCAAGTATCCGAAGCCCGGCCTCGCCGGAATCGACACCGCCGCGGGAAGCGTCGTACGCATGCTCGCGCGCGAGGCAGCAGCACGTGCCCCGGGCGACCTGCCCGCTCTCGTGCTCCCGGTCCCACTGCATCCCAAACGCCTCGCCGCCCGTGGCTTCAACCCGGCTGGCCTGCTGGCCCGAAGCGTGGCTAGAGCCGCAAGGATCCCGATCGACGCGCGCGCGCTGCGTCGGACTCACGACACGCCGACCCAGACCGGACTCGGTGCAGCGGATCGGCGTCGCAATGTCCGCGGTGCGTTTCGGGTGATGCGGCCGCTACCGCAGTCGATCTGGCTGGTGGACGACGTGATCACCACCGGGAGCACGCTGTCCGAGACCGCCCGCGCTTGCCGCGCGGCGGGGGCGCGGCAGATCGTCGCCATCTGCGCAGCCGCAACGCGAGGCTCGGGGCAGGCACCCGTAATAGCGGCGTCTGCTACGAACGGTTCCGAGAGGTCGTTTCGATCAGGACTTCGCAGAGACGCTTCGGGTCAACGGGTTTCTTGAAGATCACGCCTTCCAGGCCCTCGAGGCGACTGCGCTTGATCACGTGATCCCGGTCGTAATGGAAGGCCGTCATCATCAGCACCGGCAGCTGCGGATGGCGCTCACGGATCGAGTGATACAGCTCGTAACCGTCCATCTTGGGCATCACGACGTCGGTCAACACCACGTCGAACGGTGCGTTGTCGAGCTGTCGGAGACCCTCGACACCATCGCCTGCGGTTGAGACTTTGCAGCCCTCGATCTCCAGAACCTCCTTCATGGTGCGACAGATGCCCAGGTCGTCGTCTACCACCAAGATGCGCAGACCTTCCAGACGATGATTCGACTCGGGCACGTAATGGCGTCGCAGATCGATCATGCGGGACGGGCCGACATACTGGATCGTCTCGTAGTGCTCGGTTTCCACCATCTGACCCAGGCGTTCGAGGATGTCGCTGATGCGTCCGATCTCTCGGCGCATGGCGTCGAGGCGCTCGGTCTCCACCGAGGAGTCGCTCTCGCCCGCCAGCCGGTTGATGTCGCCTTCGAGCAGCTCGACCTGGTTCAGGATCACCGCCAGTGGGTTGTTGATTTCGTGACTGATGCCGATCGCCACCTCACCGAGGGTGGCCAACTGGTCCTTGCGCAGGATCTCGCGCAGATCCTTGGCGAAGCCGATCGTACCATCCTCGCGTTCCTGATCGTCGGTGAGGATGGTGCCTGAAATCGCAACCGGGATTTCTTCACCGGTCTTGGAGAGAAACGTGGTCAGGAAGGTCTCGACGATGCGCGAGCCGCCGTAGTCGGGACTGCGCATGGCGGACATCACGCGCTTTGCCTCTTCGAGGCTGGGATAGAGCTGGGCCGTGTAGCGTCCGAGAATCTCGTCCTGGGTGTAGCCCAGGATCTTCGACGCACCATCGTTATAGTACGAAACCATCCCCTTGCGGTCCGTGGCCACGACGATGTCCGTGGACCGGGCGATCAGCTGCTCCCATCTCTCCTTCGTCAGCGCCACGCCGAAAGCCTAGGACCGGCCCGACCCGGCGGCAACCAGCAACTCGCGACCGGGGACCTTGTCTGCAGTCTGGTGTTTCTCAGCGGTGTAGTCACGCGCGCGAGACCAGAGTCACCCGTCTCCGAGCAACCTCCCCGCTGCCCGTCCCCAATGCAACTGCCGACCGGTCTCCCCCAAACGGGTGAGAGCCACGGCTCACTGGGGAGTTCGGTCCCGCCACCCTTCGGATTTCACCCGATCTCCTGCTCCGCCAGCCAGCGCTCGGCGTCGATCGCAGCCATGCAGCCGGTGCCAGCGGCCGTGACCGCTTGGCGGTAGACGGAATCCATGGCATCGCCGCAGGCAAACACGCCCTCGAGATTGGTCCGACTGGTTGCCGCCTCCACTTTGATATATCCGACGTCGTCGAGCTCGAGCTGACCGCGGAAGATCTCGGTGTTGGGCTGGTGCCCAATGGCCACGAAGACGGCCTCCAGCGGGATCTCGCGCGTCTGGTTCGTCTTCACATCGCGCAGCCGAATGCCGGTCACGAATTCGTCACCCAGGATCTCGTCCACCACCGAGTTCCACGCCAGCTCGATCTTTTCGTTGGCGAGCACTCGTTCCTGCATGATCTTCGAAGCCCGCAGCTCGTCGCGCCGGTGAACCAGAGTCACTTTCGTCGCGAAGCGCGTCAGGAAGAGAGCCTCTTCCAACGCGGTATCTCCGCCGCCCACCACGGCCATGGGCTTGTTGCGGAAAAGCGCCCCATCACAGGTAGCGCAGGCCGAGACGCCCTTGTTCAGCAGCCGGGTCTCGGAGTCGATGCCCAGCCACTTGGCCGATGCCCCGGTCGCCAGGATGACGGCATCCGCGGTGTAGGCCCGCTCGGCCGTCCGGATCTTGAACGGCCGTTCCGACAGGTCAACCTCGGTAGCGTCCTCCATCAGGACCTGGGCGCCGAAGCGTTCCGCCTGCTTCTGGAAGAGATCCATCATCTCGGGACCGGTCACACCCTCGGGAAAGCCCGGATAGTTCTCGACATCGGTGGTCAACATCAGCTGACCGCCGAACTGCAGGCCCGCAATCAGCAGCGGCGCCAGCTCCGCCCGGGCGGTGTAGAGCGCGGCCGTATAGCCTGCCGGTCCGCTCCCGATGATCACCACGCGTCGGTGTTCCGACTCCATTCGTGTCTCTACCTCCCGTTCGAGCAGCGCGTCCAGTTTCCCAGCGTCTTCCAGGGCCCTCAAATCGTCGAAACCGCCCACGTGCTCGCCCCCAATGAAGATCTGGGGAACGCTGCGACGCCCGCCGCTGCGCTCGACCATCTCTTCCAGGCGGACGTGCTCGGCTTCGACGTCGATCTCGGTCCAGTCCTGTCCCTTCTGTTTCAATAGCCGCTTGGCCATCTCGCAGTAGGGACACCATCCCTTGGAGTAGACGACGATCTCGGGCACGGATGAGAGGGTTTCCTCGATTCGGACTCAGGACGCGAGCTTCGGACCTTAGCGATTGGATGCCAGCCGGACCATCTGGATTCCTTGGCGACGGGGGTGCCCGTTCATTTCCGAACCGGGGAGAAGCGTCGCCACGCGGCGGAGGGGTGAAAGTTCAGCCACGCTTCACAGCGGCTCGGTGATGGGAATGTCTTCCCAGAGCAGCTGCAGGAACGTCCCGATGAAAAACGACATGAACGTCATCACGAAGATGGCGGCCGGAAACGTGTAGAAGGGCTCGAAGCCCACGATCTTCGGGAGCTGGCCGATGAACGGGGGCATCACCTCCCGCAGGACCTCCAAGGGGAGGGCGGTATCCCCAGGCGACCAGTTACGCGAAGCCATCAAGCCCCCCGTCAGGCCCGTGATGATCAGGCCGATCCCGAAGGCCTGCAGGACTCCCAGCAGGAAGATCTGACGGGCCCGGGAAAAGGCCAGGTCGACATCGCCCAGGCGGCGCTGCACTTCGATGTAGATGTAGAGCAGGGTCACCATCCCCAGCAGGATCGAAACCGAGACCAGAATCACCCAGGACCGGTTGGAAAAGGCCCAGACCTCATCGATGAAGAAGATCGGCAGGTAGCCAACGATGATGCCCGCCATGACGCGGGGCACCGATGTGTGGAAGACAGTCAGATCGCGCTTCCAGCAGAAGCGATACAGCAGGAACCACAGCACGGCGGCTCCCGCCAGCAACAACTCGGCCGAACACATCAGGTCGAAGAACTCGGGTGCCCGTTCATAGGCAACGCTGGCCGCCAGGAACGGCGCCGACAGCAGCGCCAAGGCGGCCAGATAGTTTCGCGTCTGGTGGCGCGACAGCACCCGATCGGGATCTACCGCACCCCGGTCCATATCGTCGGCGTGGTGGATCACGGCGGCCGCGTAGTCGATATCGTACTGGCGCAAGAACCAGCGTCCCAGCTTTTGGAGCACGCGCAGACAGTCGCGGTTGCCCGGTCGACACAGGAACGGTGTCAGATCCGCTGGGCGCAGCGCCCGTTCCGATCCGGCCACGCCGATGGCGCGACGCACCTCGGTCTCGCGATCATCGAAGGGCGTGTTCTCGATCTCGAAGACGTGATTGTCCTCGTCGAGACAGACGTCCTCGAGCCAGCGATAGAAGGAGCGTTCGGCCAGCCGGATGAGCGACCGGTTGACCGCATCCTGATCACCGCTCTCCATCGTGTAGAAGAAGCCGGCCTCGGAGAGATCGTCCGCCGGGTCGACGGGGTCGATCGTGCCGCGGGTGTAGGCAGACAGGTACTCCGCCGAAACGCGCCGACGCACCAGCTCGTTCAGGCTGCGGAACACCAGTTTGCGCAGATGGAAGCTGGCCAGCTGGATCCCAGGACGTTCGCGCACGTCCCTGTCCCCCATGAAGCGGCTGAGGATCTGGCCGAGCAGCGCAACGTCTTCGTAGACCCGGGTGAGCGCCGTGTCCGCAATGCGCCCCTCGCTCGCCAGGCGATTGAGCAATTGCTCGAGATAGCGGGGGATCCCGATGGCGAGGCGCGCGATCAACACCTCGGAGTCGCGGGCATTCGCCCGGGGCGAGAGCAGACCCGGCTTGCGGGACAGGTCGTCGAGCTGGAGATAGAGCTCGGCCGGATCGTGGCGCTCCGCGTGAAACGAGAAGGTCTCGGGGAACATCCGAACGAAGCCGCTGCCCGAGTCGCACTCGAAACGCACCTCGCGGGCATGAAAGGCGTAGGTGAAGCGAAACGTCAGCTGCAGCCTTTCGAGCCGCAACTCCAGGCGCTCGAGACCAACCGTGGCCGACTTCGCCACGTTAGAGGACCGACTGCTTGGGGTTCTCGCCGGACTCGTAGTACTCCTCGACCTTGCGGCCGAGCTCGCTCACGCGCTCGGGGATCTGGTCGGGCAGAGGCCAGCGCGCCAACGCCACGCGCATCCGGTCCTGGAGCAGCTGGGCGTCGGGGTAGTCCTCGGCCGCCAGCGCCTGATCGACGTCGAGCCAATTGTCGATGGCCGTCACGGTTCGCGACAGGCGTTCCTCGAGGTGACCGAGACCCGACGAGTCGATGTGGAGGCCACGCACTTCTTCGCGAAGCGTCTGGAGCTCGCGGCGCGCCTCTTCCAGTACCGGCCGCAATGACTCTGTCGCCTCGATCACCTGGGTGACGACGTCGTCGAAGCGCCGGCGCAGCGGCTCGTGGGAGATCTCGCGAAGCAGGACCACGCGGCCAATGGTTTCGCCCGAGGCATCCGCCAGGTTATTCACCGCGATCCGCATCCGGTACGACCGATCCGCCAGGGTGATGTCCACTTCCTCGAAGCTGGTCGTCTCGTCGTCGGCCAGCTTGTAGATCGTGCCAGCCATCTCCGAAAGACCGTGGGCATCCAACACCGACTTCAGCGGCTCACCACGAAGATCGCCTTCCAGTGCGAGATAGTCCCGCAAGGGTCGGTTCGCAGCTTGCACCACGCCGTGCGAATCGACTGCCAGGGCGCCGATGTCGAGCTGGTCCATCACCGCTTCGAGGTAGACGTTGGCGTGCTGGAGATCCTTCAGCAGCCGCTCGTTCTCGGTCGACAGCTCGTAGTGGTTGACCGCCTGTCGCATCAACTGCTTCAGGTGGTCGGGCTCCCAGGGCTTGGTGATGTAGGCGTAGACGTGGCCATCGTTGATGGCTTCGATGATGGCGTCCATATCGGCGAAGCCGGTCAGGATCATGCGAACCGTCGCCGGATGGCGCCGGCAGACCTCGGTCAGGAACTCAACGCCGCTCATGTTCGGCATGCGCTGGTCGGTGAGCACCGCCGCGAACGGTGTCTGGTCATCCAACTGCTCGAGCGCACGACGAGCGTCCGTCGAGGTATGGACCTCGTACTCGTCTTCGAAGGTGAAGGTCATCGTCTCGAGGATGGCCTCCTCGTCGTCGACGATGAGAATACGAGGACGGGAATTGTCGGCCATTACCACCCGAAGTAGCTGCCGGACTTCTTCTTGGTTGCATCTTTCGCGATTCGCTTCTCGATATCCGCGCGAATCCGCCGGCGGTCGGCATCCAAGCGCTTACTGAGGCGATCGCTCCCCGGCTTCGCCCAGGGACGTTGCTCGGTGGAGTCGCGCAGGGCACGGAACTTTCGGTAGCCCCAGAGCTCGTGCTTGAACTCGTCCTCGATGAACTTGACCATGATGGCGTCGTCGAGGAAACCCAGCCCAGGAATGTGATCGGGAATCAGGTCGTCCGGGTTCGAAAAGTAGGCGATTCCGGCGAGAACCTCGTCACGCACCTTCTTGGACGCCGCCCAGTCGTCGTCCTGGATGAGATCGGCCAGATCGGCCAACACGGAGATGGCGTCCGACACGAACTGGGGGGTCCTCTTGTTGGCGTGGACTTGCTTTACGATCGCGCGAGCGTCCTTGATGATCGTCGCAGCGTCGAGGCCCTTGGCACCCTGCTTGGCCTTCCGGTAGAGCGACCGGAAGTACTTGGCGTCCTCCTCATCCAGCGTGAATGTGACCTTGAACTTGGACATGCTGCCTCCTCCACCGGGAATACCGGAGCCGGCGACTGTATCAATATCGTGCGTATTCGATCAAGCGATCCTTGGATCGGCCCCATTCCCCCTCCCAGCGCTCCAGAATCAGCTGTCCCGGACTGCGCCCGACCCCGAGCTGCTCCAGAATCGGGTCGAGATAGCCACACTCGTCGGGGTCCTCGCGACCGGAATGACCGATCCGCCGAAGCCCTCGCCCGGCGATGGCCACCAGCTCTCGGGCCAGCTCCAGAACTGGCTGGCCGCCGAATTCCGCGGCCAGTCCGCGGCGCGCCACGTCGGCCCGGGCCGCGTCCCGCTGCTCGAATGAGACGTCGGCGACCAGCTTCCAGGCCTCGGCCCGCGCATCGGCATCGTAGAAAATGCCCTTCCAGAGTGCAGGAAGGGAGCATGTCAGACCCGGCGGAACTGCGTCAGCGCCACGAACCTCGATGAAGCGCTTGAGGCGTACGTCGGGAAACAGCGTGGTCAGATGGCGATCGAAGTCCGCCAGGGTGGCGCGATTCCGGCCGTCGCCCTCTTCCACGAAGCGACGGAAGGTCAGTCCATCTCCGGGCCGATAGGAATCGCCCTGCACCACGAAGAACATGGGAACATCGAGCGCCCACTCGACATAGTCGCGGTAGCCGAAATCCCGCTCGAAGACGAACTCCAGCAATCCACAGCGATCGGGGTCGGTCTGCTCCCAGGCATGAAGCCGCCGCGATACGTAGCCGTTCGCCTTGCCACTTGACAGACTCGAGTTCGCGAAGATGGCCGATACAATGGGCGACAGGCCCATGGCTGTCCGCATCTTGTCGGCCATATCGGCTTCGCTGGCGAAGTCGAAGTTGGCCTGCACCGTCGCCGTCGCGAACATCATCTCCAGCGACAGTGCGCCGCGTGTGGGCAGGTATTCACGCATGATCCGGTAGCGGGCCTTGGGCATCACGGGCAGCTCCGCCACGGAGTGGAACGGATGGATGCCGAGGCCCAGCCAGACGATGCCGAGCGGTTCCGAAACCCGCTTCATCAGATCGAGATGAGTGTGGAATTCATCGCAGGTTTCGTGGATCGTGCGAAGCGGCGCGCCGGAAAGCTCGAACTGTCCGCCCGGCTCCAGCGTGATGCTCGCCCCGTCCTTGGTGAGGGCAATGATATTGCCCTCTTCGCGAACCGGCTCCCAGTCCTCATGGCGCATGATCGACTCGAGTAGAGCCCCGATTCCACGCTCTCCCTGGTAGCGGACGGGGGAGTGGTCGGCCTCGTGTAATCCGATCTTCTCGTGCTCGGTGCCGACACGCCAACGCTCCGCGGGCTTCTCGCCGGACCGGATGAAGTCCACCAGTTGCTCGGTCGACTCGATCTGCGCTTCGAGATCCGGACTCATTCACCACTCTCCGGTGTGCGCGCGCCGGGCGCGCGCCGGGCGCGCGCGGGGTTCAACTCCGAGTACAAATCCGAATGGAGCAGAGGCAACAAGGCGCACACGACCGCATGGCGTACGTATTCGCTACGGGGTAGGACACCCAACGACAGCCTGCCGATGTTACCGATAGAACGGCCCGATGGAATCGGATCCGCGTCGTCGCGATGCTCCCGCCAGAAGCGATCGAATCCAGGTCCGATGTCCTCGTGACCTTGCATGGCGGGCGTCACGCAAGTGGGCGGATAGGCAAATCCGGCTGAGAAACCCAGGGAGAAGCAGCCCTCGCGCAGCACGGCAGCACAACCCACGTTCACGTGTTGGATGCCGCCGTCTCCGGTAGGAACGGGCACGAGACCATCTTCGATTCCGATCGACAGCTCACAGTGGGTAGATGCCGCGCGGCTCGCCCGGTTTCGGGCCCCCTCGACGATGGCTTCCCAACCGACGGGCTGCTCGGGGATGCCGCTGTCGACCGGCCGGCCCACGACGCGGGCCTCGGGGGCATAGGGGGCCAAGGCCAATCGCACGGCTTCGAGCTTGGGTTCGTTGGTCGTTCCGACGGCGACCCGCCGCACCGCAGCGAGCAGGTCTGCGTCCGGACACTCGACGCCGGCCTTCAAGGGCTGGCGGCCTCCTCGACGAACCGCTCGAGGAACTCTCCGAGCGCGGCGTCGAATTCACTACCCGTCTCCATCGGAAAGCTCTTGCACGGCCCCTCGGTCTTGCCGACGTGGAAGGGCCCGACCAGGGTCACGTCACCGCGCTCCTTGGCAGTGATGACGGCCTTGTGACGCCCCCGTTGCAGGTTGAACTCCACGGCGCGCAGGTGTTTATCGTCCACGCGAACGGGGCTCACTTCGATGCGCAGGTGCGGTGCGCCCGCGCTGGCAGCGGCTTCGTGGAAACGGTCGAGTGCCGTGGAAACCCGCTCGCGCAGGTCTTCGGCGAATCGACGAGCACCCGCGAGGCTCTCGGAATGGGACGCTTCTCGATCGCCCAACTTGCGACCGAGCTCGGCCAGTCGCGCTTCGAGTTCCGAGCAGGAGGGGGTGGCGGACATGGCGGGTGGCGGGTCTCCGAGCGGCCAGCATCGCGCCGAAGCGGCGCGCTGCTATTGCCTCAATGACGCGCCTCTTCTTCGGCGAGGTGGGGGCCGGCCGGGCCGAAGCAACACGCTGCTGTGGTGCCCACTAGAGTGCCTCCTCGACCGCCAAGAGGATGCCGGCGCCGAGTTCGGCGAGGAAGACGTCGCGCTGGGTGCGGAATTCCTGCTGGGACTCCCACGGGACGGGATCGCCGGCCGGGGTGTAGACCTGGGTCGGATCGACGTAGTTTCCGTCCTTCGCAATGCGGAAGCAGACGTGAGGACCGGTTGCGAGCCCGGTCGAACCAACGAACCCGACGACCTGCTTCTGGGACACGGTCTGACCCACACTGAGACCTTTCGCGAAGCGCGAGAGGTGAGCGTAATACGAGACGTAGCCATTGTCGTGTCGGACCTTGACCAGGTTGCCGAATCCCCCGGCCCAGCCGCGGTAGATCACCTTGCCGTCGGCCACGGACCACAGTGGCGTCCCCCGCGGCGCCGCATAGTCGATGCCGTGATGAGGACGCGTCAGCTTCAGGATCGGGTGCCGGCGTGCAGACGTGAAGCTCGAGCTGATGCGGTTGTAACGCAGGGGCGCCTTGAGGAACTGGCGCTGAACCGAGCTGCCGTCCGGGCGGTAGTAACCGCCGCGGCCTTCGCTGGGTTCGAAGTAGAGGGCGCTGTAGTCGCCGGACGCGCCCGCATAGCGGGCCGCCAAGATCTTCCCGGGACCCACGTACACGGGTCCCTGGTCCTCGTCCTGGACAAAAAGCCGCTCGTAGAGAATGTGGAACTCGTCGCCGCGCTGAACGCTGCGGGAGAAGTCCACGTCCCAAGCGAAGATTGCGGAGAAGTCATCGGCGAGCTGTCCCCTCTCGCCCAGTGCCACGATGGCTTTGTGCAGACTCGAGGAGATGATGCCGGCGATGCGGGCCACGCGCGGCTCGAACTCGGCCTCCTCGCGAGCCGCTACCCACTCCCGGATCAGGACGCCGTCGAACTGCATCTTCTCGACCCGGCGTAGGACGTAGCGATCGATCTCGGAAATCTCGAAGCGGAACTCGATGATCTCACCGTCGAGATCGCGCACCAGGCGGTAGCGGTGTCCTGGCTGGGCCCGGCGGAAGTCGAAGATCGGCTGCAGCTCGCGGGCGATCAGGTTGACGATGTCGGATCTGACGCCGGCTTCAGCCAGCGCGCTGGCCAGGCTCTGGCCGGGCAGCAGGGTGCCACGCGTGATGTCCAGCAGGGACTCCGGCGGCACTTCGGCGTAGAGTTCGGCCAGCTGCTCGGCCTCGGCCATGGCCATCTCTTCTTCGAACGGACCCGGCTGCGGAGCCATGAACGCGGGTAGGAGTGCGGCGGGATCCTGACGCGCAGCCGTGATCACCCCTGCCGACACCACCAGGAAGGCGGCGACCAGCAGGGTCAGGGTCGTATCGTGCTTGAGAATGCGCAGCGCCGCCCGGACCCTTGCCGGGTGCTGCTGCCTCCACTGCTGCATGGGTTCCCCCAGCGCGCCAGGGGCGCGCGGTATAGTTAGCTTTCGGCAGGCAGCTGCGCACGGCAAAAGCCCTAGTGAGAAACACAATCGCCCACCGGGGTTCCAGCGGGCTTCCCCCCCGGGGGTAGGAGCCGACCCTCGAATACGGCGCAACCTCTCGACTTCAGGGGGTTTTCCTTGCGATCAGGCAGCCTCGAAATTGCTTACCGGCCCCGGCTCGCGGCTCTTCTCGGAATTCTGGCGCTGGCGATCGTGGGCTGCTCCTCGCCGCTGTCCGGGCCCCCCTCCCAGCAGACCGCGCCCGCCCGGGTAGGCGCCAACCCCGCCGCCATGCTGGCCGAGGCGATCCACTACCAGAGTGTGAATCCGCCGGGAAACGAGTCGGGCATCGCCGCCTTCTTCGTCCAGCAGCTGCGGGCTGCCGGCATCGAGGCGCACAGCATTCCCACGCCGACCGACGCTTCGGGCGCGAAGCGGGCGGCGGCATGGGGAGTGCTGCGTGGAAGCGGCGAAGCACCCGCATTGGTCCTGCTCTCCCATCTCGACACCGTGCCGGCCGACCGCGCGCGTTGGGAGGTCGACCCGTTCGAGGGTGTGATCCGGTCGGGCGACGTCATCGGCCGCGGCTCCCAGGACGCCAAGGGTGTGGGTGTCGTGCAGCTACTGGCCATGGCCGAGCTCGCGCGCCGCAGTCGCCCCTTGCGACGCGACATCATTTTCCTCGCGACACCCGACGAAGAAACCGGTGGGCGCCTGGGCGCCGGGTGGATTTCCCGGCAGCGCCCCGACCTGCTGCGCGACGCGGCCTATCTGCTGACCGAGGGCGGCGGCGTCCAGATCGGGAAACACGGGTCCGAGGCCTGGCACGTGGCCGTCACGGAGAAGGCGCCCTGCTGGCTCAGGCTCTCGACCGAGGGACCCAGCGGCCACAGCGCGGTGCCGCCGCGCAACGCCGCCGTCCCGCGGCTGGTGCGGGCTCTCGACCGTCTCCGTCGGATCGAGATGCGGACACGGATCGTGCCCGCAGTGGCCAACATGTACGCCGCCATGGCGCCGCTGGCCGATGAGGTCGACAGCCGTGGCTTCGCCGACCTGCAGCGCGAGTTCAACAGCAATCCGGATTTCCGCCGCCGCTTCCTCGAGCAGCGCTTTTCTCGCGCGCTCGTGCAAGACACCTTCACCATCACGGTTCTCCAAGGCAGCTCGCGCACCAACGTGCTGCCGGCCCGGGCCAGCGCCCACATCGACGCAAGACTCTTGCCGGGCTCGAGCTGCAACGACTTCGCTGCGCGGGTGCGCCGAGCCGTCGGCGACCAGGGTGTCTCGATCGAGATCCTGCTCACGTTCCCGACCTCTATCTCACCCACCGACACGAACCTCTTCCGGGCGATTGAACAGGTCGCGCGCGCGACGGACCCAGACGCCGTGATGGTCCCCCACGTCGGCGCAGGGTTCACCGACGCCCACTGGTTCCGCGAGCTGGGCCTGGTTTCCTACGGTTTCGTCCCCCGCTGGCACCGAGCCGGTGAACAGCGCGGCGTCCACGGGCCCAACGAACGCATCAGCGTCAAGAACCTCGAGCGCGGGATCCGTACCCTGGTCGAAATCATCGACGCGTTCGACGAGCTGGACTAATTCGCCAGGCTCGCCAGCCTTCTGGCTGGCGAGCCTGGCGGACGCGATCCTTCGGATCGCTAGGCCGTCCGGCGCGGTGCATCGGCCTCAGTCCCCGAGCAGCTCCTGGATTGCCTTGTGGAGCGTTTCGAAGAGCGGCTCGACGTCCTCGACCTCGAGGCACGAGAAGGCGATGCGCAGGTCCGTCGGCGTGGTGGCGATGAGCCCGATCCCGTATTGGTCGAGCAAGTGGACGCGCACCTTCTCGGCGTCGAGCCCTTCGAGCTTCACACACATGAAGTAGCCGCTGTTGAAGGGATAGACGTTCCAGCTCTCCCGGTAGCGCGGCAGGTTGACGACCTCGTACACCTTCTCGGCCCGCGCCCGCAGGGTCTCCTGCTTCTGCTTGCGCTCGACGTCGATGCTGGCGGTGGCCAGTGCCTTTTCCACCAGGGTCTGGGAGAGCTGGGCCACGTTCGAGATACCGCTGCGGATGGCGCCGCGAAGCTTGGCGTCGAGCACGTCGCAGACCTCGTCGGCGGTCTCCGCGTTGCCGGGCCCGAAGGTGACGAAGCCACAGCGCAGGCCCCATACGAAGAGCTCCTTGGTGGCGCCGTCGAGCTTCACCGCGAGCAGGTTGGGATGCCGCCCGGTGAGCAGCGCAAACAGGCTCTCGGTCATCGACGGCTCGCCCAGATGGTAGAAGAGCCCAAAGTAGGCGTCGTCACAGATCACCATCAGCTTGCTGCCGGCCTCGGCCGTGCGCAGCAGGGCGTCGACGATGGCTGCGCCCTCCGCGGGCGTGGGTACGTAGCCGGTCGGGTTGTTGGGAAAATTCAGGAGCACGGCGAGCTTGTCGCACTCGGCTGAGTGCTCGGTCAATGCGCTCGCAAAACCGTCGGTGTTGAATCCACCCCCGCTGAAGAAAGGATAGGTGACGATCTTCGCACCGAGCCGCACCTCGTAGCTCAGCCGGTAGTTGCCCCACAGCTTGTCGGGCAGCAGCACCCGGTCGCCCTCGCAGAGAAACAGCTCGCCCGCGAGCATCAGTCCGTGAGTGATGGCGCTCGTCACGATGGGCTGGCCGAAGGCCTTGCCCTCGAGCGATGGGTTCTCGGCCAGCAGCTTCTCGCGCCAACGCTGGCGGAGTCCGGGGCGGCCGGCTGGCGGTGCGTAGTTGAAGGCATCGGCAGGTTCGATGTCGACCAGGTGCTGGGCGATCGACGGCAGGTACATGGGGCCGCCCTTCTCAGTGGCGACACCGATCGTGGCGTTCATCCGGTGGCCCTTCTCCCTGGCCTCGGCCGACTGGGTCAGGATTCCCTTCGGGAAGTAGAGGCGTCGGCCCAGCGGTGAGAGCATGGACGCCACCTCGGGCGACGCCTTCTCGAGCCGCGCATTGAGTTCGCGGGCCAGCGGATTCAGGTGTTCGTCGGATCTGACGGCCATATCGCGCTCCAGTCGGACGCGAGCCCGGCGCAACGACGCCGGGCTTGGACAGAGAATCTACCCACTCAGAGGCGCCGATGCAGCACGTTCACGAAGTCGGCGTAGCCGAGCGCCCGCCAGAAGGCCTGGCCCTCGACGTTGCCGGCCACCACTCGCACCTCGATACGCTCGACTCCCTGCTGGCGCGCCCAGCCCGTGGCCGCCGCTGCCAGCGCCCGGCCGAGTCCGCGCCGCCGCGCAGACGGCTCCACCAACAGGTCGGCGATCTCGGCCCGGCGCCGTTCCTTGAGGATTGGCGGCGCCCGGTCAATGCGCGCCCCACAGAAGCCGAGCAGCTCGCCGTCCTCCTCCCACACGAACAGGGCCGACTCCGCTTCGTCCAGCTGCGCCTCAAGTGCCTTTCGCAGCCCACCGAGCCCACGCTCCCGGATCTGGTAATGCGGATCCAGCGTCGCGTGATGCTCCAGCAGCTCGAGCCAGAGCTCGAGCAGTGCTTCGAGATCGCTCCGCGTCGCCCGCCGGATCGGTTTCACGGCGTGGATTGACCTTGGAGCCGATCCCGGATCGCGTTGCGGATCTCCTCTTTGGGCATGCCCGCTGCGAGCAGTGATACCACCTCCGCCGTCAGGGCATCGACCTGTGCATCATTCATCCTCAAGCTGCGAACGTCCACCTCTTGCTGGATGCCCTTCTTCACCAGGCGCGCGGTCAACTTCTCCCGCACGAGCTGTGCGGCTTCCGCACGAGAACTTCCTTGGAGGCCAGCATTGATCATGTCGGTGACGAGCTGTTCCTTCTCGTCGTCTTCGAGTGTGACACCCGATTCCTTCAAGATGATCTCGAGCTGCTTCTTGGTCTCGTTGCGGACCACGCTGCTGCTGGCGGTGCCGCGTCGCAAGGCGGCCTCCTGGATCTCCTTCTGGGAGCGCTTCTCGAGCTGGCCGACTCCGCCCGAGCGACGCATGATGAACGTGCCCTTGCGGCTGCCGTCCCGGTCGAAGCTTCCGCGCAGGACGCCGCCGCCCGCTTCGACCTTCGTCGTCTGCCAGCGCGTGGCACCCTCCAGGGCCTCGCTGAGCCCGGAGCCCATCACGTCGAGCTGCTCGAAGAGGGGAAGGTCAGGCAGGCCCTGGATGCTCCAGTTCTCCTCATAGGTGATGATCGAGGCGGAGCCCGGCCGGGCGCGGGCCGTCGAGCTCCAGCCAGCGGCGTCGGAGCCGCGCAGGGTCTTCTTCTTCTGTCCGCGGTTGTTGATCTTGAGACCGCCGCGGATATTGGCGAGCTGGGCATCACTGGGCTCCCAGGCACCGAGCACCCGGGCCAGGCCGGCCTGACGTCGCTCGAAGCGCTTCGATTCGTCGCTGAAGACGACGATCGGATACTCGATCCAGCTGAGCCGACTGCCCTTCATTTCAAAGACCCAGACGCGGTCGCTCCAGCGCGCCTGATCGGGATTGGACGTGTGGGCGTCCGTGTAGTGGATCAGCACGTGCCAGGTGCCGATCAGGTCCAGCTGGGCAACGGCTCTCCCGGGGAGCAGCAGAGCGAGCAGCAGGAAGGGCGCGATGCCCATCGTGGCGATGGCGGCCGTTAGATGCTTCGTTCGATGTCGGGGAAGCTGCGCCATACGGGTACTCCGCAGAAGTGCGAGCCTTCGGTACAGCGGGGTCTCACGAGACCCGAGCGGACGAAGCAGGGCGGGCCCACGTATTCGACCAGCTTCGGGTGGATCTCGCGCACCTGCTCCACCTCTTCCATGGACGCCTGGAAGATCTCGCGTTGGGCATTGAGACAGGTCCGCATGGTCCACTTGTGGATCAGGTCGAGGAGGGTTCCCGACTCTTCGAAGCGCACGGCCAGGGCGTTGGGCAGTACGTAGAGGGCGAGTTCGGGCTCGACGCCCAGCCGCAGCAACCGGTCCCTCGCGTACCACGCTGCCTCGACGGCCTCGACGAAGACGGCGTGGGCACCGCGGTCATCGCGGATCAGCTCGGGCTCGATCACGTCGACGTGACCGGGAACCGTGCGCGACAGCAGCGGACGCGAGCCGGGCACCGTGCGGTGGCGCTGGTCTTGGGAGTCGGCCGTGTGGGACAACTTCTTGCTGAACGTGAAGTGCGCGTGGGCCAGGGTGCGCATCAGGGGCGAATGGGTCGAGACGTTCAGTGTCTCGAGCAGATAGGGATTCTTCGCCGGGTCCAAGACCAGCTCGAGGGCCGCGTCGTCATCGAGGTCGGTTCGACCCAGCACATGGCGCACCGCAGCTGCAATCACCTCGGGGCCACGGGCGCTCCAGTCGATCAGTCGCGCGCTCTTTCCGTTGAGGGACTTGTCGAATGCCTCGCAGGCGGCGGGATCGCCCAGACCGGGCGGCGCCAGCCAGCTCTCTGGCGTCTGCTCGAGCGGGAGCGGCGCGTCGCCGACCCGCGAAAAGAAGTCCGCGTCCAGCCGCTCGACCTCGCCCACCATGCGGCCCACCACCTCGGCCGCTTCCTGGGGCGCGTCGCCGACGTTCATCATGCGCCGCAGTCGGTGCAGAACCAGGCCCGAAACCGTGTAGACCATGGCCGTGTGACAGGCGATCGGAATCACGTAGCGCGCGG
>SMUY01195129.1_pt1 | contig 19134 bp, 21 predicted proteins | sample 2456441 | NCBI WGS metagenome assembly SMUY01 (sample SAMN11095931, study PRJNA526329) | marine sediment metagenome | biome: Marine sediment; feature: Surficial sediment; material: Deep marine sediment; isolation source: Hadal surficial sediment | place: Pacific Ocean | collected 2014-11 | depth...
GCGCAGGGCGAGGGCGGCGACATACGTGGCAAGCAGTCAGCCGCCATCCTGGTTGTCAGTGGTGACGCTTCCGAGCCGGCCTGGGGAGGCCGGGTATTCGATCTGCGCGTCGATGATCAAATGGAGCCACTGGTTGAAATGCGTCGCTTGCTGGTCATGGCGCGTGCCTACCAGCTTATGAACAAGGGCGACGAACACATGACGCTTGGCGAGGTGGAACAAGCTGTAGCAGCCTACAGTGGTGCTGAAGCACTGGTACCGGACAGCCATGAAATGGTTTTCTGGCATGCTGCGACGCTCGCAGCAGATGGCAGGGTGGACGAGTCATTGCCGCTTTTCAGCAAAGCGTTTGAACGCTGGCCTTTGTGGCGCGAGTTGGTACAGCGGCTGCCGGCGGCCGGTTTGTTGCCGGATGATCCTGCAGTGATGGAGAAGATTTTGGCTGTTGATTAGCGGCGTGATGCTATTTGCCGCTAAATCCGGCCGTCGATATATTATCTGGTCGACATTTAATCTGTAGGAGCCCGCCCAGCGGGCGATTGAACTCTACCCCGTGTATCAGGATTCAATCGCCCGCTGCGCCGGCTCCACATCGGTTTTAGACGCAGCCCCGTGTCAGCCGCCATTTCTCATCGTTGTCGCCCACGCTCGCCATTGGCCCAACCTTCCCACACGCCAAACTCGCGCATCTGTGCTTCAAGGTCCGTGGAATTAATCAGCTCTTCGATTTGCTCACGACTGAAACGCGGTAACCGGTCTTCATCATTGGCGAAACCCCATACCATCGCAGCAGCAATGGCCGAGTTAAGTTTCAATTGCTGCTGGTCGACTTTGTCGAAGGTGTCGGATGAGGCGTGGTAATTCGATGCATAGTTGGCGTCGGCCTGTACGGCGACCAGGTTTGGTATGCCTTGAATCATGAAATCAAAATTATCAGTACCAACCAGGGCTGCATTCACCTGTTGAAATGGACCGAGACCAGCGACCGGCTGCAGATATTCATCCACCAATGCACCCAGTTTGTCCATCCCCCCGGTAAAGAAGCCGAGTATCCGCCCGGTACCGATATCAAATGAAGCGGCCATGACGTGCTGGTCGAGCTCATCGCGATGTTGCTGTGTGTAGCGCCACGATCCGACCAGCCCCTGTTCTTCGCCATTCCACAAAGCAAAGCGAATGGTGCGCGCGGGTTCGAGATGCAGGCGCTTAATCTGCCTGGCGATATCGATCATCATGCTCACGTTTGATCCGTTGTCGAGTGCGCCGGTTCCAAGGTCATGGGAATCGAGGTGTGCGCCAATCAGGACAATTTCATCGGCGCGGCTGCTGCCACGAATTTCGCCGATGACGTTGGCAGACTGGTAGGCGTAACCGCTATCGACTTCAATCGTTGCCGTCAGGGACAGCGATTTGCCTTTACGTAGCAGGCGTTGTGCGCGGGACGCGCTCTCGCGTGCCATTAATAACAACGGCAGTCGGCCTGGCGCGGACAAGAGTGGCAAGCGGTACAGGAGATTATTCGGGCGGGATGACATAAACACCGTACCGGCGACACCCGCAGCGTATGCCAGCGCTTCACTGTGGGCAGCGCTGTTGTATTCGGCGAAAAGTCCACCGAGACCAATCTCGTCGGTCAGCAAGGGGGTTTCAATCAATACCCATGCATTTCTAGCAGCATCGCCAAGGCGTGCGAAGTCTTGTTTCGATCCGTTGCCCGCATCGAGCAAGGGTGCCGACAATTGAGCAGCGCCAGCCGAAAACGGTTTTGCTATGACGTCAGGTTCAAACGCAACGTCACCCGAGATTTGTGCGGAGACGGCAAGCTCCTGCCACTGCATTGGCATTTCAAACGGCTCCACTCTGGCTGTTACGCCGGCTTGCTCGAATCTTGCCATGGCCCAGGCGATCGCATTCTTGCTTGATGGTGTGCCGGTCACGCGTCCACCAATCTGATCAGTCAGCGACTGGAGATCACGGATGATCGGCGTGTCTGCGAGCATTGCGCCGACAAGTCTCTCGACGTCCTCTTCGGCGGATGCAAAGGCTGTAATTGTCATCGCACAAACTGCACCGAGTATCTGAAGCCGCATATCGCCTTCTCCGTTCTTGTATTTTGGTCAATTCAATCGGCAGCGACGCTGCTGCAAAGCGTTGCACGGCAACGGCTGATAATTCACTGTATCTTGAATTAGTGGCATGATAGCCCGAATTTTTCGAGCCGGCAGGTGGTTTGCGTACAAAAATGACCCGTGACAGCTGAGATTGCGTGCGCAATTCGGCGAGCGATTTGCACGACTTGTCGCCAGGCGGGCCCTGACCTGCAGTTGTCGTCGACACGAAAAAACCTCATATTTTTCAAATAATTAACATCAGGAGCAGAAATTGAAACTCGCAACCCTCAAATCCGGCGGTCGTGATGGCACGCTGGTCGTCGTGAGTCGTGACCTCTGCCGCGCAGTGCCGGTGCCACAGATAGCCGCCACGATGCAGCAAGCACTCGATGACTGGGAACGAAAATCGGCGCAGCTGCAGGAGATTGCCGACCGTCTGCAAGCAGGGCAAACAGAAGGTGAATTTGCGTTTGACGCGACGGCGCTAAGCTCACCGTTACCGCGTGCATACCATTGGGTTGATGGCAGCGCTTATGTCAATCACGTCGAACTGGTTCGAAAGGCTCGCGGTGCCGAGATGCCCGACAGTTTCTGGCATGACCCGTTGATCTACCAGGGTGGTTCAGATGATTTTCTCGGGCCGCGCGATGATATTCCGGTTCCAAGCGAGGAGTTTGGTATCGACATGGAGGCCGAAACCGCAATCATTACAGACGATGTGCCGATGGGCACGTCCGAAAGCGACGCCGGTCAGCACATCAAGCTGCTGATGATCGTTAACGACGTCTCGCTGAGAAACCTGATCCCGGGTGAACTCGCGAAGGGATTCGGCTTTTACCAGTCGAAACCCTCCACTGCATTCTCACCAGTTGCTGTAACACCCGATGAACTTGGCGATAACTATGCGGATGGATCTTTCAGTTTGCCGTTGCGTACGCATCTTAATGGCGAGCTTTTTGGTGAGCCTTTTTGCGGTGTTGACATGACATTTAATTACCATCGGCTCATCGCGCATGTGACTAAAACACGGCGTCTCGGTGCAGGAACGATTATTGGTTCCGGCACAATTTCAAATTACGACCGCTCAAGAGGCTCCAGTTGTATTGCTGAGAAACGCATGCTGGAGACGATCGAGCACGGTTCACCTGAAACGCCGTTCATGCAGTTCGGTGATACGGTGCGGATTGAAATGCTCGACGAGCAAGGCACAAGTATTTTCGGCGCGATCGCACAGAAAGTCGTGCAAAGCTAGTACCCCATCAATACTACCTTGACGGAGTACTAGACAATGCCTGACAGACGCATGTCCCTGGACGGTGCACAGCGCCGTCGCCTGTATTTGTTTCGCCACGGTGCTGTCGACTATGTCGACCAGGATGGCGAGGTTGTGCCCGATCCGGACATCGTCTCGCTCAACCAAAAAGGTCAGTCGCAAGCCGATGCAATGGGGCAGTTGTTCGCTGCGGTGACCATTGATCGGGTTATTTGCTCCGGCCTGGCACGAACGCGGGAAACTGCCATACGGGTTATGGGTAAGCGGAACCTGACTATTGAGACCAATTCCGGTCTCGAGGAAATTCGGCCGGCGACGCGCGATGGCACAGGAAACCTGGATCTCATCGAAGATATTGCGTTCAGTCACTGGCGTGCCACTGACAAAGGCAGTCAATTTCTCGGCGGTGAGCTATACGCGGACTTCTACGCCAGAATATCTGCAACATTTGCAGCCATCCTTGCCGATCCGAATTGGCGGAATCTTGCAGTCTTTGCACACGGCGGCACCAATGCCGCCATTATTGGTTGGACGACCGGGCTTGGGTTGTCCGCTTTCGGCGTCATTGATCAGGCGACCTGTTGCCTGAACGTCATCGACTTTGATATCGACGCCAATGACGGCCGACTGTTACGCAAAACAGTCCGCGGCATGAACATAACGGTCGACGATCCAGCCAAGAGTCACCGGCACTCGGGCGATATGGAGTCGCTGGCGAAATACCTGATGAGATTCAGGAACTGATTTATTCGCACTAACGACAAAATTTGCCGCGATCGGCACGCAATTTCCTGAGCCTGGCTTCCAGTTTTTCTCCTTGTGCACGCGTGTAGCCCGCCCGCATTTTCGACTGGACCAGTCGGATCTGTTGTTTGGTCTTGTCACACTTCGATTTGTTAGTTTGCTCGTGCGCCTGGCCGGTGGGGGCGACCAGGCAGACGAAAAATAGTGCGATCACCGAACGCATCACGCAATTCCTTTTGCCGGGCAGTTCTTTGACCAACCAGCATTGACCGAATCGCCGTAATCTGCAATCAGCGTTTGTAGAAAAACTGGCAAGAAATGGCGTTTGGGGATTTTGGCGTTTTTCTGCGCTATATTGGTTGCCACATCAATTCACAGTCCAGTTCACGAACCAGTCATCTCGGAGGTAGGAACAGTGTCCGGTAAAAACCCGATTACGTATCCCGGCGAAAATGCAGCAGTAACCTGGAAAGGAGATCTTTGTATTCACATCGGCGAATGTGGGCGAGCGAAAGGAGAATTGTTTATCGGCGGCAGAGATCCCTGGTGTCAGCCAGACCTGGTGTCGGATGAAGAGGTCAAAGAGGTGGTACTCCGCTGCCCGACCGGCGCGTTGTCCTATGCATATTCTGATGGATCAAGAGTCGAGCAGGCCGATGCAGATAATACGATTCAGGTGGCGTACAACGGGCCGCTGTTTTTTCGCGGTGATCTGGAAATTGCCGACGCCCCGGAGGATGTGCCGGGCCTGAAATTTCGCGCAGCCCTTTGTCGTTGTGGAAAGTCCAAAAACAAACCCTTTTGCGACAACAGTCATGAGGCCGCAGGATTCACGGATTATGGCGCTGTCGGAGATTCGGGCAGTGGCCTGGATGTGGCGGGCGGTACGCTGAGCGTCCAGCCAATCAAAGACGGTCCGTTAATGGTGAAAGGTAACGTGACGATCGTGTCCGGGAGCGGGCGAAACTCATGGACAGGAAAACAGGTTTTTTTGTGTCGCTGCGGTGAATCGGCTAACAAACCTTTTTGCGATGGGCAGCATAAAAAAGCGGGCTTCAAGAGCGAGTAACGCGCGTAATCAATCAAGCAGTCTTGCCGAAACCCGCTTCTATTCGAGCCAGCAACTCGATTTTTGTGCCACGAATATTAAGCCGAAGGGAAACTCTGTGAATATGAAAACAATTTACCTGGCCCTGGCAATTGTTGGCGCCGTCGTGCCATACGTTTTCTTTGTCCAGCAAATGCAGTTGACTGGATTCGGCTTACAGGAGTTTTTGGCGGCAGCGTTTGCTAACCCGGTCGCGTCCGGATTCGCGTCTGATTTGATTATCAGCTCAATTGTTTTCTGGATCGTAATTTTTCGGCGGCGAACTGCAGACAATGGCCCGCGGCCAACTATTTTCATCATCCTGAATCTCCTGATCGGGCTCTCTTGTGCATTACCCGCCTACCTTTACGCGCACGAAAAGGCCAGGCAATGATGGCGGACACCTCCTGCATATCGTGAAAAAGCTGCATCCGGTCAAAGACGCAGCACGCTCATGACAGGTGTCAGGGGCTTTGCTCCAATCGCCGGAAATGGGGCAAGATCGCTGGTTCTTGGCAGCTTGCCAAGCCAGTTGTCGTTGCAAAAACAGCAGTACTACGGCAATCCACAAAATAAATTCTGGCCAATGATGGGGGTCTTGTTTGCAGCGGGCCCGGAGCTGGTGTATGGGGCGCGCGCTGATCGGCTGATCGAATGTGGCGTAGCAGTGTGGGACGTACTCTATTCGTCGGTCAGGCCTGGCAGTATGGATTCCGCAATCGATCAGTCAACGGCTGTGGCGAACGATTTTGCGACTTTTTTTGCGCAGCAACCGGATATTCGCCTGGTCTGTTTTAATGGACGCAAAGCCGCGCAGCTTTTCGCGCGACTGGTTGCTAATTCGCTTGATGCAACATGCGACAGTCTGCGTTATAAGACCTTGCCATCGACAAGCCCCGCCCATGCTTCGATGAGTTTCGAGGAGAAGCTCGAGCAATGGTCGTTTTTGAAAAACGAGACTTTACTGGCACCGCAGTCAACAGGGAGATCATAATGTGTCGTAACATAAAGAACCTTTTCAATTTCGAGCCTCCGGCAACAGATGACGAAGTTCACGCATCGTCACTGCAGTTCGTGCGCAAGCTAAGCGGTTTCAACAAGCCCTCCCGAGTCAATGAGGAGGCGTTTAATCTTGCCGTGCAGGACGTGACTGAGGTTGCACGAGCTTTGATCGACTCTTTGCAAACAGAAGCGCCGGCGAAGAATCGTGAGCTTGAGACCGCAAAAGCACTCGCCAGGACAGCGACCCGATTTGCTACTGCACGAAAGGCGAAATAGAGGATTTCAGTATCGACCGCAATGGCCTGAGGTTGAAGAGCGGAATTTCGTGTTATGCTTGCCGGTCCACCACAGAATTATTGATAAAACGAAAACAAGGAAAGGTAGATGATTGGTTACGTAACGCTCGGTACCAACAAATATGATGAAGCGGCAGCATTTTATGACGCATTGCTTGGCACACTCGGCGCAAAACGCATGATGGAAGCCGATAATTTTATCGCGTGGTCAACCGGACCAGGGTCACCTGCTATTTCAATCATCAAGCCGGCAGATGGTAAGGATGCATGCATCGGCAACGGTGTAATGGTTGCGATTACCGTAGACTCGAAGGAAAAAGTCGATGCACTGCACGCCAAAGCGCTGGAGCTTGGCGGCAGTGATGAAGGAGCGCCAGGCGCGCGCAGCGACACATTCTATGCGGGATATTTTCGCGACCTTGACGGGAACAAGCTCAACGCGTTTTTCATTGGCTAGTATGGTTGCTTTGCAACTATTATGGCCGGAGTGTGCTGCGGCCATGGATTTTCTTCCCGCAGCCAAAGATGAGCAAAACTATTTTGCCTGGTAATGGTCTCAGAGCACTATGAAAACGAAAAAATCCTGGTTACGCACTGAGTTGCCGCAAATATTGTTGATTATTACATTGATCCTCGCGGCGCGATCGTCACTGGCCGATCACTATTACGTACCGTCGGGCTCGATGGAGTATACGTTACTGCCCGGGGATCGTGTCCTGGTGAACAAACTGGCGTATGGCCTGCGCATACCGTTTACGACGATCGAACTTGGTTCGGGGTCCGCCGTTGAGCGTGGGGACGTCGTTATATTCGATTCGCCAAAGGATGGCACCCGCCTGATCAAGAGAATCGTTGGTATTGGTGGCGACACCATTTCGATTCGCGATGGGCATCTGTTCGTCAATGGGGCAGCCATGGCGGCGGACGCTGTCGATATGGAGATGTTCGGACAGCGCGTTGTTATGCTCAATCTTAGCGACGGCGGTGGTCCGAATCTTCAGGATGCGTTGATACCGCCGCACATGCTGCTTGCGATAGGCGATCACCGCGGCAGCAGCCTCGATGGTCGATATTTTGGCCTGGTCGATGAAGATGAGGTCTATGGCAAAGCGCTGGGTGTTTATCGCCGCCGCGGAGAAGGATTCGTCTGGAATCCTCTATAACGCGCTGTCCCCGGTCTCGCCGGTACGTATACGCCAGACCTGCTCCAGCGAACTGACGAATATCTTGCCGTCGCCAACCTTGCCGGTCTTGGCGCTCATAATTATCGCCTCAACGACTTCGTCAAGCCGGTCGTCAGGGATCGCAACTTCAATTTTCGCTTTTGGCAGGAAGTCCACGACATATTCGGCACCGCGATAGAGTTCCGTGTGGCCGCGTTGCCTGCCAAAGCCCTTAACCTCGCTGACCGTCATGCCCTGGACGCCGACCTCGCTGAGTGCATTTCTGACGTCGTCAAGGCGGAACGGTTTAACAATTGCGGTAACGAGTTTCATGCTTCTTTATCCCTTGTTGTCTCTATTCAATACGCGCGTGTGGCTTACAGGAAAACGGTACCGCCATCGACCATTATGGTTTGCCCGGTGGTCAGCTTGCTGTGATCGCTTGCCAGGTACAACACAGCGCCGACAATGTCTTCTGTCTCCAGCGGTTTCCTGATCGCTTGTTGTGACATCGTAACGTCAACCACCTTGTCTCTTTTGTCGCCAAACACCTCGCCGGTGGCATCAGTGTTGACGACGTTCGGCGCCACGGCATTGACACGGATATTGTACCGTCCAAGCTCTCTTGCGAGGCCCCGGGTTGCGCCGATTACTGCCGCTTTTGACGCGGTGTAGTGCAATCCATTTGGCATGCCATAAGTTGCAGCCAGTGAGCTGATATTGATGATCGTACCGCTTTCCTGCTCCTTCATGGTGGGCACGACCGCTTTACAACATTGCCAGATACCTTTGACGTTGACGTTCATCGTCGCATCCCATTCGTCTTCATCAAGCTGGTCGAATGGCACGAAACTCAGGCTGCCATAAAGAGCTGCATTGTTAACAAGAACATCAATCCGGCCAAATTTATCCAGAACCGCCTGCGCCATGTCCCGCGTACTGTCCGCGCTGGTCACATCCGTTTTTGACACTATACCCGCAGCGCCTTCCTTTTCGATGATACCCAACGTTTCATCACAATCGCGCAGATCATTGACGGCGACATTCGCGCCTCGCCGGGCGAATTGGCGGGCATATTCCTGGCCCAGGCCACGTGCGGCCCCGGTCACGATGACAACTCTGTTTTCGAAGTTCATTATCTGGTTCTGCAGTGATTCGTCTTGCGCGCTATGCTATCAATCCTGTGAAGGTGGTGTACAGGACCTCGCTGCAGGCTTGTCAGCAGACTGGTAGCCAGTTGTAGGCGTTCGGATACGCTGTTGGCAAGAATCTGTATTTCGTTTAACAGGTTGATTTATAATGAATATTCGAACGATTACTGAGCTGATGCGAGAGCCGGCCGGGTTGCGCTACCAGGGTGGCGCGGTTCTCTATGCTGTTGCTGGAACGATTATCGGTTTGGCCGGCCTGTTTGCCAATAATATTCTTGTCAATATTGGCGCAACCTTGTTGCTGGCGCACGCCATGACGATCGCTGCTTACATGATTCACGAATGTGGCCACAATCTCGTCTTTAAGCGTATCAGTCACAATACTGCGCTCGGTCGGTTTCTGACCTGGTTGTGCGGGGCTGCTTATGGCACGTACGAAGACATCCGCTACAAGCACTTCCGGCACCATGTCGACAATGACGATGTTGTCTGGTTCGACTACGAAAAGTTCTTTGCAGATCATCCAAAAGTACTGTCACTTTGCAAGATTCTGGAGTGGTTTTACATTCCGGCGCATGACCTGATCATGCATGTCATTATGATTTTCACGTCATTCATCATTCCGCAACGAAGAAACCAACGCAGTCGCAACCTAATGGTCATCGTTATTCGCGGCGGCATTTTTCTGGCCTTGATTATCTATTTTCCAAAAGTTGCAATTCTGTACGCTGTTGCTTACATGCTGATGATGACTATTTTGCGATTCATGGACAGCGTGCAGCATGACTACCCTTACAGTCTGACCTTGTTTGAATTCGACAAGCCCGAGCGTAAAGGAAATTTCGCATGGGAACAGGAGCACACCTTCAGCAATCCGCAATCGGTCAATAACGAGATTGCCAACTGGTTTACATTGAATTTCGGTTTTCACAATGCGCATCATGCGGATATGACGGTGCCGTGGTATCGCTTGCCGGCAAAACATCGTGAGTTGTTTGGTGATGATCCTGCAGCTGTTATTCCTCTGTCTGCCCAACTAAAAATATTTCACCAGCAAAGAGTGCGCCGTATAGTGGGCAATCATGAAGGGCCTGAGCCCTCCGGCAAAGAATATTTGCTGGCAGCGCAACGAGCCGAAGTCTACGGCGGCAACGCAGCGTCATTTTTGACATCGTTCTGACTCGTCAATCGTGCAAAGCCTGAAAATATTTCAGTCCCTTTGGGCTATGGAATTACGTAGTCCGGACCAGCCCGAGCGTTCCTTTGAAGAAAGTTTTCGCATGGTTGCGGAGGCTGGCTATGACGGCATGTGTATTGATCCGGCGGCTGACGAGATAGCGGAATTCCAGAAAATTCTGCCATATTTCGACGAATTCGGTCTTTCCTCCATGGTTAATGCATTTCCCCGCAAACTGGAGGATATGCTGCCTCTGTTTGACCTGGCGAAAGATGCCAACGCCTGCCTGGTGAACATCATTGGCGGCGTCATGCCCATCGACCCTGCGGACGCGGTGCCGGTCATCAGTCACTGGATGCAGGAAGCGGAGAATTATGATTTTCCGCTGCTCTTTGAAACGCATCGGGACAGCTTGCTTAATGATCTGTATTACACACTGCAAGTGATGGATCTTGTGCCGGAGATGCGGCTTTGTGCGGACTTGTCTCATTTCGTCGTTGATCGGGAGATGCGTGCGCCGATAACCACGACAGACCAGGCCTATATCGATCGGGTTTTGCAGCGATCAGACTGCATGCAGGGTCGTATCGCGAGTCGCGAGCAAGTTCAGATCCAGATCGAATTTCCGCAACACCAGGAATGGGTGGCGATTTTTCGGCACTGGTGGAAGTTGGGCATGCGAGCATGGCGCCAGCGCAGCGCAGATGATGCTACATTGGTGTTTCTATGTGAGCTCGGCCCGCCTCCGTATGCGATTACGGATCGCAACCAGCGCGAGCTGTCGGATCGATGGCTCGAAGCACTGCAAATTCGCAGCTGGGTACTGGAAATCTGGCGTGAACTTGAAGGAGAGGAGTAGCAGCAACGGTACGCATCAGGGGGTAAAGTGGCGGACGATCCAGAGATCGGCAAGGTTGGCTGGATAGACATCACGGTCAACGACGCGACGGGCCGCAGGGATTTTTTATGCCGGGGTTGCAGGCTGGAACCCTGAAGATGTAAACATGGGGGGCTGCAGTGACTTTGTGATGATGTCGCCGTCGGAAATTTCATGACCACAGCGAATGCGTAGCAAATTCGAATCGTCACAATGGCATCAGGCGATTGCCGATATTATTGGCCTGGACAATAGCAAGGGGATTGCCGCCGGTCTCATTGCGGCTATCGAAACCGTGGTTACACACGAGGGCACTTGCCTGATCGCCTTTCATCAGGACGCTCGTCCAGAGGTTCTGCACCACACGCTGGAACCGGCCGGGCAAAAACACTATCTTGAGCGTTATCTTGCGGGCCCCTATCTTCTCGACCCTCTGTACAAACTCGCGCTACGGCCGAGCAAACCGGGCCTGGTCCGTTTTCGCGAGGAGAGGCCGGATCGCTTTCGTGCCAGCGAATACTACCGGCAGTATTGTGAGCGCACTCATTTACTCGATGAAATGGATTACCTCACGCCGATTTCCACGAAAACGACCGTCGTCCTGGTGGTGGGCCGTCGCAGTCGGATGTTCAGTAAAGCGGAACTGAGTCGCCTGGAGCTGATGGCGCCAATCGTGCAGGCCAGCATCCGCAGGATCTGGGACGCGTGGATATCCAAAAAGCACAGTTCTGCAGGTAATGATGAGGTCCACAAACGGCTTGGCGAATGCCTGGAAAAGTTTGGCGAGGCAGTACTAACCGTGCGCGAGAGACAGATAAGCCAGTTGCTGTTGCGCGGACACTCGTCGAAGTCCATTGCGCGTGAACTGAAAATTGCACCTGGCACGGTAATGGTTCACAAGCGCAACATGTTCAGCAAGCTAGGCATCAGCTCACAATATGAGCTTTTCGCGATGCTCATCGACGATTTGGGCCGACTCTAGTAGTATCCGTAAAAGTAGAATAAAAACAATCGATTAAGTTAAAACTACCGCTCTGATGGTATTCCTAGCTGCAGTACTTTCAGGGACAATCTCGTTCAATTTCTGATTTAGTGCTGCAGGATACTCTTCATGTTTGATTTCGATTTTGGCTTGGGGGAAGACATCGACATGTTGCGCGAGTCCGTCAGGGGCTTCGCGAACGATCGTATTGCACCGCGCGCAGCGGACATCGATGCATCCAATAAATTTCCACGTGAATTGTGGCCGGAACTGGGCGACCTCGGTTTGCTCGGTATAACAGTCGAGGAAGAATTCGGCGGCTCAGGACTAGGCTACCTCGCTCATGTTGTGGCGATGGAAGAAATCAGCCGGGCCTCCGCATCGATCGGCCTTTCCTATGGTGCGCACTCGAACTTGTGCGTGAACCAGTTGCGTCGCTGGGGTACGCAGGAGCAAAAAGAAAAGTATTTGCCTAAATTGATATCGGGTGAACATGTTGGCGCACTGGCGATGAGCGAGTCTGGTGCAGGCTCCGATGTGATGGCGATGGCATCACGAGCAGAACTTGATGGCGACTTCTACATTCTCAATGGCAACAAGATGTGGATAACGAATGCGCCGGAGGCAGATGTATCCATTATTTATGTGGGCACGAGTTCCAAAGATGACGCACGCAAGAAGCTGAGTGCGTTTATTGTCGAATGTGACCGGCCGGGAATCAGTACCGCACAAAAACTCGACAAGCTCGGCATGCGTGGTTCCGACACCAGCGAAATCGTGCTCGACAATTGCAAGGTACCGATCGAAAATCTTCTCGGCGCGGAAGGGAAGGGTGCTGCAATTTTGATGAGTGGCCTGGACTACGAACGCGTGGTGCTGGCGGCTGGTCCACTGGGCATCATGCAGGCATGTTTCGATCTGGTCATGCCCTATGTGCATGATCGCAAACAGTTCGGCCAGCCGATCGGTACATTTCAGTTAATGCAGGGCAAAATCGCGGATATGTATACCACGATGAATTCCTGTCGGGCCTATGTATACGCAGCGGCGAAGGCCTGCGACCGTGGGCAAACCACGCGCTTTGATGCTGCTGGTTGTATATTGCTCGCAGCAGAAAAGGCGACCTGGATGGCTGGCGAAACGATTCAGGCGCTCGGTGGCAATGGTTATATCAATGATTATGCAGCCGGACGATTGTGGCGTGATGCCAAGCTGTATGAAATCGGTGCCGGCACCAGCGAAATACGGCGTATGCTGATTGGCAGAGAATTGTTTAACGCAACGGGTTGATTCCAGAACGGTCATGCCGACAATAAAAAGCAAAATCAAAGCCGATTCGCCGGAATTTAGCAAGAACGATGCCGCAAATCGCAAGTTGGCCAGTGAGCTTCACAAGGTGCATGAGACGATTGCGCAAGGTGGCAGTGAGCGCGCCCGGAAAAAGCATCTCGCGCGTGGAAAATTATTGCCGCGTGATCGCATTCGTTCAGTCGTAGATCGAGGTGCGCCATTCCTTGAGATCTGCCAGCTCGCAGCCTATGGCATGTATGACGATGAGGTCCCTTCCGCAGGGGTCATCGCCGGTATTGGTCAGATCAACGACATCGACTGCATGATCATCGCGAATGATGCGACGGTGAAAGGTGGCACTTACTATCCACTCACCGTAAAGAAACATTTGCGCGCTCAGGAAATTGCCGAGCAAAATCGATTGCCCTGTATCTACCTGGTCGATTCCGGAGGCGCATTTTTGCCGTTGCAGGATGAAGTATTTCCGGATCGCGATCATTTCGGCCGGATTTTCTACAATCAGGCCAGGCTGTCCGCCAAAGGAATTCCACAAATAGCGGCGGTACTGGGGTCATGTACAGCGGGTGGCGCCTACGTTCCGGCAATGTGTGATGAGGCGATTATCGTTCGCAACCAGGGCACGATTTTTCTGGGTGGCCCGCCGCTGGTCAAAGCGGCGATAGGCGAGATTGTCGATGCGGAGACGCTCGGTGGCGGTGATGTGCATTCGCGAATTTCCGGCGTGACGGATTACCTGGCGGACAATGACAGCGATGCGCTCGCGATTGTCCGTGAACTGGTTTCAAATCTTAACTGGCGCAAAGAAATCAAACTAAAAATGCGCGAGCCCAGCGAGCCTGTATATCCTGCTGATGAACTCTACGGAGTTGTTTCAAGGGAATTTCGCTATCCATATGACGTGCGTGAGGTTATCGCGCGGCTGGTCGATGCGTCTGAATTTCAGGAATTCAAAGCGCTGTACGGTCCGACGCTGGTGTGCGGGTTTGCGCATTTGTACGGATATCCCGTGGGCATCGTGGCCAACAACGGCATCCTGTTTTCGGAGTCGGCGCAGAAGGGCGCGCATTTCATTCAGCTGTGCAATCGTCGCGGCATACCGATCGTGTTTCTGCAAAACATTACCGGCTTTATGGTTGGTAAGAAATATGAGCATGGCGGTATTGCGAAAGACGGCGCGAAAATGGTGAATGCCGTTGCGACTGCCTCTGTGCCAAAGTTTACTGTGATCATCGGTGGTTCATTTGGGGCCGGAAATTACGCCATGTGTGGCCGCGCGTACGGCCCGAGAATGATGTGGATGTGGCCGAACGCACGTATTTCCGTCATGGGTGGCGAACAGGCGGCGCTTGTTTTATCGACAGTGAAGCGCGATGGAATGGAGGCGCGCGGTGAGTCCTGGTCGAAGAAAGAACAAACCAATTTCGAAAGGCGAATCAGCAGACAGTATGAAAAACAGGGTAGCCCATACTATGCCAGCGCTCGATTGTGGGACGATGGTGTTATAGACCCGATTGATACGCGCGGCGTGCTGGGTCAGGCAATATCTGCGTCCATGAACAACCCCCGCGATGCTGAGGAACCGCACGGTATATTTCGGATGTAGCCGGGGTGAGGTGCGCACCTGTAGAGCCCGCCGTACGCTAGATACGCATCCTCAATTTCGGAGATGCACGTTATTTCGGCACGGGCGATCAAGCTGAATTTTTATGATTTGCTGTAATTTGGCAGGCACTTCGTTCTTGCGGGTGCAGTTGGTTGAGTTTTGCAAACATTTGGGGCATGTCTTCAACATGCCCCCAAATGTTTGTCGCCCGCTGCGGCGGGCTCCTACGACAGTTCGCTACGGTCGATTATCAATGGGGCTCGCTAGGGAAGCGGGTATGATGCGTGTGAATCAATGCAAACAGGACGTGAAATGGCAGACCTCAAAGATAAGACAATGTTCGTCAGTGGTGGCAGCCGCGGCATCGGTCTGGCGATCGCTTTGCGAGCAGCAAAGGATGGCGCCAACGTAATTATTGCAGCGAAGACTGCGGAGCCGCACGCAAAACTGCCCGGTACGATTTATACGGCAGCGCAGGAAATCGAAGACGCCGGTGGTCGGGCGCTGCCAGTAGTGTGCGATATTCGCGATGACAACGCAGTAAAAGCGGCGGTCGAGGCGGGTGTTGATAAATTCGGTGGCATCGACATCTGTATTAATAATGCCAGCGCAATTTCGTTAACGTCGACCCTGCAAACGCCCATGCATCGTTTCGACCTGATGCATCAAATCAATACCCGCGGAACGTTTCTCGTATCGCAGACTTGCTTGCCGCACCTGCTGGAGTCTGCGAATCCGCATATTCTGAATCTGTCAGCTCCACTCAATATGGAAGAGAAATGGTTCAAGGACCACGTCGCCTATACGATGGCAAAATTTGGTATGAGCATGTGCGTACTGGGAATGGCAGCAGAATTTCGTGATCAGGGAGTTGCCGTCAACGCGCTGTGGCCGCGGTCCACGATAGCCACGGCAGCAGTGCAAAACTTGCTCGGTGGCGACGAGCTGACGAAGAGATCGCGCAAACCGGAAATCATGGCGGATGCCGCGCACATCATTCTGACCAAACCGAGCCGGGAATTCAGTGGCAACTTTTGTATTGATGATGAAGTGCTCGAGAGCGCCGGCATTACAGATTTAACAGCATATGCAATCGACCCGTCGATGCCGCTGGCTCCTGACTTTTTTGTTGATCCACGATGAGTGAAAGGCAGGAACAGTTTTCCGGTACACGGGATGTTCTGGAGGCACATCAATTCGATCTGCAGCGGCTGCAGGACTACATGCTGTCGCACGTCGAGGGATTTCAGGGCCCATTGACTGCCAGCCAGTTTAAAGGTGGGCAATCCAATCCAACATACCTCCTGGAAGCGCCGTCCGGGAAGTACGTGATGCGCCGCAAGCCACCTGGCAAGCTACTTAAATCTGCGCATGCCGTTGATCGTGAGTTCAAGGTTATAAGCGCGTTGTACGGCGCGGATTTTCCGGTACCAAGACCGTACGTGCTTTGCGAGGATGAGGCCATTGTTGGCACGATGTTCTTCATCATGGAATATGTCGATGGGCGCATTTTTTGGGAGCTCGATCTGCCGGGCATGGATCGGGACGAAAGAGCGGCGATATACGATCACACAAACCAGACGCTCGCACAGTTGCATAATTATGATGTGAAAAAAATTGGCCTGGAGGATTACGGCAGGCCGGGAAATTATTTCGCGCGCCAGATTTCCCGCTGGTCGAAACAATACAGCGCTTCGCAGACCGCGAAGCTGGCGTCCATGGATAACCTGATGAAATGGCTGCCCGAGCACGTTCCGCCGGACGAATCGACAGCCGTAGTGCATGGCGACTATCGCCTGGATAACATGATCATCCACCCTACCGAACCACGGGTTATTGCAGTCCTGGACTGGGAGTTGTCAACGATTGGTCATCCGTTGGGCGATTTCACTTATCACCTGATGGCCTGGCATATGCCTGAGGTAGGCATCGGCAGCACCGGCCTTTTGGGCAAAGATCTTGATGCGCTGGGTATTCCAACTGAGAAAGATTACGTTGCGACATATTGCGAGCGCACTGGCCGGGAAAACGGCATTGCCAATCGGGATTTCTACTCTGCCTATAATTTCTTCCGTATCGCCGCCATTCTGCAGGGCATTGCCGGGCGGGTAAGAGATGGCACCGCCGCCAGTGTGCATGCAGAGCGTGCTGCGAATGCAGTCGGACCGCTGGCGGATATGGGTTGGGAGTATGCGCAGAAGACAGAGTAATTGCGGCAGTCTCAACCATTGTGCCGGATTGCAGAATTGGGAGATACGCAATAGCGCAGACGCTGCGATTGCCCGAAACCAATCCTGGTATTAATTTTCCCTGGAAATTGCCGGGGAGGCAGCCGCAGTTTGCCAATTGCGGAAATCGCAAAGTAAGTTCAAAGCGTAGCCGCGAAATTTTGTACCAGGGAGAAATTATGAGACGACCAGGGTGTTTGGAGGGCAAGCGTATGGAGCGAATGTGAATCGCCCGCTGGGCGGGCTCCTACAGGTGCTAATAAGAATTGTAGGAGCCCGCCCAGCGGTCCCGTTAAGCCGCTATGAGCGGCTCACAAACTAAAGCCCCAGGCAAAGCCTGGGGATACTTACTTCGAAACCGCCTCATCAAGCACCCGACCCATGACAACCGCAGTTTCGCGCCGGTCGTAATAAGCCGCCAGTTGTCCAACGAGCCTGTAGCCGAGACTCTCATAAAATTTCTTTGCGGATTGATTGGAGGCGCGGACTTCCAGTCGCACCTGCTGTATACCTGCGGTTCGGGCTGACTTCTCCAGCCATTGATGCAGTGCTGTGCCGACTCCGATGCGCCGTACTTTCGGTTGCACGGCGAGCAATAACAGGTGTGCTGTGTCATCACCAAATTTCATGATCGCGAAACCGTGCAGGACCCCGCACATGCTGGCTACCAGCACGATCGTGTCCTTGTCTTTTATGTGCCGCTTTACACGGGCCGGCGTCCAGCGCCAGTTCAGGCCATACTCGACATGCAGCCTCGATATCGACGCGATTTCAGAGGCCTCAGACGCATGCGCTTTTCGTAATACCAGTGATTCAATTTTATTCATGGTGACTCAGCCAGCCGCAGGCCCATGGTACGTCACCTTGCCGCCGGACTGCCACCACTCCAGCCCGGACACTTCATGAATCGCCGCGATGATTGGGCAGAGATTTATTCCCATACGGGTTTTTCCGACCGAGCGGAATACCAGTGTGTATTCCCAAGAGAGGAAAATCCCGTATGGGAACAAAGATCAAGCAAGGGCGCGAGTGCATTCATGAAGTGTCCGGGCTAGTATGTAAGTTCTTGAATACAGTGCCTGCGCAATACCTAATCAACGGATTCTTCACACCAAACTATGCCGATAAACTACGAAGCTTTGTTGGCGACCACGGTGTCGGATGAACCCTGCCAGTACACGGAAAAGGATTCAATGCTGTATGCGCTCGGTATTGGCTTCGGCAGCGATCCGCTGAACCGCCGCGAGTTGCCATTTGTCTATGAGCAACCGGAGCTGCATACAGTGCCGACGATGGCCAGTATGCTGCTAGGCAACGATTTTTTCGACGCAAGTGGCTGGGACTACAATCGCGTCCTGCATGGCGGCCAACAGCTGGAGTTATATCGACCGCTGCCACCGGCCGGCGATTTGCTGGTCAACAGGCGCGTCGCAAGCATTATCGATCGAGGTTCAAGAAAGGGTGCCCGAATTGAACTTGAGTCGGAAGTTCGCCTCGCCAAAGATGACACCGTCATTTTCAACTTGCGCAGCATTTTGCTCGCCAGAGGAGATGGCGGTATTGGCGGTCCGTCGGGACCGATTCCGCTGCCGCACAAGCTGCCAAAACGAGAGCCGGATCTGAGCTGCGACCTGCCAACCCGGCCAGATCAGGCATTACTTTTTCGCTTGTCGGGTGATCACAATCCCTTGCATGCAGATCCGGATACCGCAAGAGCTGCGGGCTTCGATGCGCCAATCATGCACGGCCGATGCACCTCCGGCGTCGCCTGCCACGCAATCCTGAAGACAATATGTGATTACGATTTTACGCTGATCACCGGATTTGACGTTCGTTACTCGGCACCGGTTTATCCCGGCGACATAATCACGACTGACATGTGGCAGGACCGCAATGTAGTGTCTTTCCGTTGCCGGGTAAAAGCGCGCGATGTTGTCGTCATTAATAACGGAAAATGCACACTGGCAGGCTGGTAAAAACGGGAGACCCCCCCGGCTCTGCGGGGGAGGCAGGCCAGGTTTGACCATTGCGGAAATCGCCAAGCAAGTTCAAGGATAGAATGTCAATCGCCCGCTGGGCAGGCTCCTACAGGTGCTAATAAGAATTGTAGGAGCCCGCCCAGCGGGCGA